>OLGD01000569.1_pt1 | contig 71459 bp, 76 predicted proteins | sample 1605311 | NCBI WGS metagenome assembly OLGD01 (sample SAMEA3888917, study PRJEB22519) | human gut metagenome | biome: human gut; feature: human-associated habitat; material: faeces | place: Denmark | collected 2010
AAAGAAAGACCGCTCAGGGGGTTCCGCCGCGAAGTGAGATTCATTATGTCGCCGCCGGGGAAGCGGCGACACAATGAACTCAATGCGGCTCCGCCCCCCGAGACCCCCCAAGGAACGGGCAAGCCGGGAGAGCCAAACAACAGAGATGTTGTGCACAGCGGAGAAAGTTTCGGTATTCGGGCAAAAGCCGTTAGTCAGCTGCCCGCGCGGCACGATTTCGACTTTGCCTTCCCCTCAAAGGGGAAGCCAAGGACAGTTCGCGGCAGAACGTTCAACAGTCCGCGTTCCGATGCTGTCGGGCAGCCTCTGCCTCCCGGTTGGATACTTTCAGACATTCATGCCGCCGGAAAAATGCACAATCACAGGCCTGAAATGAATTTCAAACCGTCAAAAACAGCGCTTGCTTTGTTCAAAGTGCTGAAAATTCAGTTCACAATTTGTGCAACCCACACAAAATTGTGTGAAATGCCGAAACAGGGGTTGCTTTTTCGGTTCTGATGTGATAAAATATATAATGTTGTTCGGGGAGATATCTCCGGACGGCATATAAGCTACACGAAACGCAAGGAGAATTCAGCCGATGTCAAAAAAACGTGCTGACAGAAAACTTGCCGGAACAATTATCGGATGGACCGTTGCCGCGGCGCTTGCCGTGGGCGGATTCATCTGCGTAAGGAACTTTGCTTCCCGCGACCTTTCCCTGATGCTCTGCATCGACGGGAAAACCGTCTGCGCCGTCGAAAGCCGCGCCGCCGTCAATCAGGCTCTGCTGAAGCTTGACGAAAAACTCGCGGCAAACGGCTCTATCTATTCCGGAGACAACAGAATAACATACAGGTATGTTCCCTCCGACGGAAAGGAAGAAGCTGCGGGAGTCGACGAATGCCTTGATCTGCTTTTCGACCGCTATGCCGGTGATTACAGAAGGGCATACATGATATCCGTGTCGGGCAGCGACATTGCCGCCTGCGCCACCTATGCCGAGGCAGAGGATGCCGTTTCGGTATTCCGCGACTATATTGTCGGGTATGTCGAAAAAACGGACGGCGGCGAGGGAGAGATCGAGCTGACGACAGAGTTCTCAATAAGAAACGTATTCTGCTCAGCCGCAAAGATTTCAACGGCAGAGGGGCTCAGGAGAAGCCTGACCGACGGATTTGAAGAAGAATCCGCGATTATCACCGACGGCATTGCCGGGACAAGAGTGACTGCGGCGGGAAGCTCATTCCTGCTTTCGCCCGACAGGTATCTCAGCTACGGATTCGCAAAGAAGAGCGGCAGATTTTCCTCCGGCAGTGACAGCAACATATCCTTCACGCTGAACGGACTCCAGTCCGCAATAGCATACAAAAACGTTGTTACCGAAAAATATACCGAGATTATCTCCGCCGAAACCGAGTATATTGAAAGCGACGCGCTTTATATCGGTCAGACGAAGGTGATCGAGGAAGGCTCAAGCGGCATTGCCGAGAACACCTACGAGGTGTCCTATGCCGACGGGGTCGAGATATCAAGAGAGCTTGTGTCGTCGGTCACGGTTTCCGAACCGGTAAGACGTGTCGAGCTTGTGGGGACAAAACAGTATCCCTCAACCGAACCCACGGGGTCATTCATGTGGCCGCTTTCCGGCAGCTTCATTGTATATTCGTCATACGGCGTCAGAACCGGAGTCGCTGTCGGCAATTTCCATACCGGAGCCGATCTTTCCGGCTGTAAAATCGGAGACGAGGTCATTGCCGCTGACGGAGGTGTCGTAACCTTCTCGGGTGACGGAGGGACATACGGAATCCTTGTGAAGATCCTTCACGAGGACGGTGTGGAGACCTATTACGCGCACATGAGAGTTGCTACGGTCAAGGAAGGCGAAAGAGTCTACAAGGGTCAAAAGGTCGGAGAGGTCGGTCTTACCGGCGTCACGACGGGACCTCACCTCCACTTTGAGGTGAGGATCGACGGCAATCCCGTCAACCCCGTGAATTACCTGCCGAAGAAAAGAAGATAAAATCCAGAAAAAGGTGTTAAAACTCAGGATGAGTTTTAACACCTTTTTCTGATGTTTTCACTGACGGGACAGTACCGGAGATATCCGTGATCAACCGAAAAGCGTTCTGAATATCGCCTCCGCATCGCTGTCGTCGATGACTGCGGGGGAGTTTTTATAGTTTTTTGCGCCGGATGCCATTTTCACGGCGTCGGATATCTCATTTTCGCTCATTACAAGGTTTACGTCGGAGAGTGCCGGGATGACCTCTGCGATTATCTCCGGAGCTGTGCCTATGAAATCGGCAAAGGCGGTCACTCTCTCCCGTCCCTCCGGGGTTTTCAGGTTATATCTCACGTACTCCCCGGTGAAGGCACCGCAGGCGAAGCCGTGAAGGATGCCGAAGCGGAGGGTGAGATAATACCCGAGAGGATGTGTAAAGCCGGTTCCGGTCGTCATTATCGCCCGCCCGCCGAGCGCCGCTCCGTGGAGCATTGCGGCTCTTGTTTCCTGCGAAAGCCCTGCCGCATCGCGGTCGTTTCCTATGAAATCGTTTTCGGTAAGCGCGCGCCACATGATCCTGCCGCCGAGAAGAGCGTCCTTTTCCGACTCAGAAGTCGACTTCGGCGACATATACGATTCAAAGCAGTGGCAGAAGGCGTCTGTTGCGGTGCTTGCGGTGTATTTGCTGTTCAGGGTGGAGAGATACCGTGGGTCAAGAAATGCGGCATACGGCAGGACTGTGGGGTCTGTGAACGATTTCTTCTTTCCCGCATAGGTTATCACGGCGCTTGCGTTTGCCTCGCTTCCGGTTCCCGCCGTGATCGGCACTGCGATTATCGGGAGGGCGGTTTTGGGGGTATCCGGGTCGAAAAGCTCACTGTCCGTCATTTCCGGGTTCACGGCAAAGACAGATGCGGCTTTTGCCCCGTCGATCGGAGAGCCGCCTCCGATGGCTATGACAAATTCCGCGCCGTAATCGCGCCCCGTTTTTCCCGCCTCTCTGCACGCGTCAACCGGCGGGTTTTCCGTCATCCCGTTATATACTATGAACGCGCATCCCATGCTCTTAAGCGCCTCCGTCACGTCGTAAAGCGCGCCGCTCTTTGATGCGGAGGTTTTTCCCGTGACGATGAGGCATCTTTTTCCGGGTATCATGCCGGGGAGCAATCTCATCACGCACTCCGCGCCTCTTATCAGTTCGGTGTTTTTCATCTCATACTCATCCTTTCGGGGCTGTTTATCGGTTTTATATCACTGAGATTATATCGCGTTTTGCCGGAAAAATCAACAGTATTTTTTATTTACCCCTTGACAGATACCCCCGGAGGGTATATAATACCTGTGTGATCGGGAAATGATACGGAGGTATGTTATGGAACACAACTGCTGTCGCAAGAAGCACCGGACGGATGCCGAGGTCAGACGGCTCGTCAACCGTCTCAGTCGGATAGAGGGACAGATCCGCGGGCTTAAAAGCATGATCGAAAGCGATGCTTACTGCATTGACGTTCTGACCCAGTCCGCCGCCGCTTCCTATGCTCTTGCCGCGTTCGAGCGCGAGCTTCTCAATGCCCACATCTCCTCCTGCGTCGCCGAGGACATAGCCGCCGGCAGGACCGAAAAATCAGCCGAGCTTGCCGAGGTGCTGAAGAGGCTTGTTAAATAAGGAGGAACGTCTACTTTCTTTAGAAGAAAGTAGCAAAGAAGAATCTGGGAAAGAAATTACTGTTGATGTTCAAGAAATAATTTTTCCAGTACGCTTCTTCGCTTCCTTCTTTCAAAGAAGGAAGAACGTTTCTCCTTTCATGAGCAAATTCAAACTATAAGAAAGGACAAAAACCGTGAAAACATATAACGTAACGGGAATGAGCTGTGCGGCTTGCTCCGCGCGGGTGGAAAAGGCGGTAAAGAGCGTTCCGGGTGTAACGGGATGCGCGGTGAACCTGCTGACGAACTCCATGGGAGTGGAGGGTGACGCGGGGGACGCGGAGATAATCGCGGCGGTTAAGGCGGCTGGCTACGGAGCCGGCGTAAAGGGTGGGAAGACTGCCGGTGATGAGCCGGAGGAGCTTGTCGACACCGAGACACCGAAGCTGAAAAAGCGGCTGATATGGTCGCTTGTGTTCCTCGCCGTGCTTATGTACTTCTCAATGGGACATATGCTCGGACTGCCGATGCCTGCGTATTTTGAGAACAACCACATGGCTCACGCGCTGGTGCAGATGCTCCTTGCGGCGGTCGTGATGATCATAAATCAGAAATTCTTTGTAAACGGCGTGAAGGGTGTGATACACCGGTCGCCGAATATGGACACGCTTGTCGCGCTCGGGTCGGGAGCGGCGTTTGTGTACAGCACCGTGGAGCTTTTCGCAATGTCCGACGCATACGTCAGGGGCGATGCGGAGGCGGCGATGGGGTATATGCACGGGCTGTGGTTCGAGTCGGCGGCGATGATCCTTGCGCTTATCACCGTCGGGAAAATGCTTGAGGCGCGGTCGAAGGGAAAGACCACCGATGCGCTTAAGGGGCTTATGAAGCTGGCGCCGAAAACGGCGAGCCTGATACGTGACGGAAAAGAGGAGACCGTTCCGGTGTCGGAGGTCAGGGTCGGAGATGTTTTCGCCGTCCGCCCCGGACAGAGCATTCCGGTTGACGGAAGGGTGCTGAGGGGCTCGTCGGCGGTCGATGAATCGGCACTGACCGGCGAGAGCATTCCGGTTGACAAGACAGCCGGCGACAGGGTTTCGGCGGCAACGGTAAACCGGAGCGGATATCTTGAATGCGAGGCGGAGCGCGTCGGCTCCGACACCGCACTTGCGCAGATAATCAAGACCGTCAGCGACGCGGCGTCGACAAAAGCCCCGATCGCAAGGCTTGCCGACCGCGTTTCGGGAGTGTTTGTCCCGGTCGTCATCGGGATAGCGCTTGTCACGGTCGCGGTGTGGCTGATGCTCGGAAAGGACATCGGATTTGCGCTTGCGCGGGGAATATCGGTGCTTGTCATCAGCTGTCCCTGCGCGCTTGGGCTGGCAACTCCGGTTGCGATTATGGTCGGAAGCGGAGTCGGTGCAAGGCACGGGATCCTGTTCAGGACTGCGGTGGCACTTGAATCGGCGGGAAAGACGAAAACCGTCGTCCTTGACAAGACCGGCACCGTTACAAAGGGTCAGCCGGAGGTCACCGACGTGATATCCGACGATGAAGAACGGCTTCTTACCGTCGCGGCGGCGGTCGAGAGCCTGAGCGAGCATCCGCTTGCCTCTGCGGTGATGAAATATGCCGGGGATAAGGGGATCGCCCCGCCTTCGGTCACGGATTTCGAGGCACTGCCGGGCAACGGGCTTTCGGCTGTGCTTGACGGCGAAAAGATATGCGGCGGGAACCTGAAATTCATCTCTTCTCAGACCGAGGTTAGTGAAAAAATGCGCAATGACGCCGAGGGGCTGGCATCGGAGGGCAAAACTCCGCTGTTCTTCTCCTGCGGCGGCAGGCTCTGCGGGATAATCGCTGTCGCCGACGTTATCAAGGAGGAAAGTCCGGAGGCGGTGAGACAGCTCCGTGAGATGGGCATCCGCGTCGTCATGCTGACCGGAGACAACGAAAAGACCGCGAAAGCGGTCGCAAGGCAGGTCGGGATCACCGACGTTATCGCCGGAGTCCTTCCCGACGGGAAGGAAAAAGAGGTCGCAAAGCTCTGCCGCGAGGGGAGAACAGCGATGGTCGGCGACGGGATAAACGACGCTCCGGCGCTGACGAGAGCCGACACCGGTATCGCGATAGGAGCCGGGACCGACATTGCCGCGTCAGCCTCCGATGCCGTGCTTATGAACAGCCGTCTGACCGATGTCCCGGCGCTTATAAGGCTCAGCCGCGCGACGCTCCGGAATATCAGGGAAAACCTGTTCTGGGCGTTCATATACAACCTTGTCTGCATTCCGCTTGCGGCGGGAGTGTTCACCGGAGTTCTCGGCTGGGAGCTGAACCCGATGCTCGGGGCGGCTGCCATGAGCCTGTCGAGCTTCTGCGTCGTGACGAACGCGCTGCGGCTGAATCTTGTGAAAATATACGGTAAAAACCCGGCTCCCGCCTCATCCGCGGTCCCGGAGAACAATAAAGCATCCGAAAAGGAGAACAATGTTATGGAAACAACAATGAAGATCGAGGGCATGATGTGCGGTCACTGCGAGGCAAGGGTCAAAAAGACGCTTGAATCGATACCCGGAGTAATTTCCGCCGAGGTCAGCCACGAAAAGGGCACCGCAGTCGTAAAGACCGACGGCACGGTAAAGACGGAGACCCTGAAATCCGCTGTTGAAGAACAGGGATATAAGGTCGTGGGATGAAGCGCAGGGGGATAGCTGCCGCAGTGATCGCGTCCTGCCTGATCATTGCTTCGGTATCTGCCGCGGCGCTGTTTTACACCGGGATCCTGAAGCCGGTGAACCCGCGCAAAGAGCTTTACCCGGTGCGCGGGGTCGATGTTTCGTCCTATCAGGGAAAAATCGACTGGAACGTGATAGCGTCGCAGGGGATTTCCTTCGCTTTTGTCAAGGCGACCGAGGGTTCTTCTCTCGTCGATCCGTGCTTTGCTTCAAATTACGGAAACGCGGCGGCAGCCGGGCTCCGGGTCGGTGCATATCACTTTTTCAGCTTTGACAGTCCCGCGGAAACGCAGGCGGACAGCTTTATCAAAACCGTTCCCAAAACAGAAAATATGCTCCCGCCGGTCATCGACGTCGAGCTTTACGGAAAGTACCTGAAATCCCCGCCGGAAAACACCGCGGAGATAAAAAATCAGCTGAAAATTCTTATCTCCCGGCTGACTGAAGAGTACGGCATGGACCCGATAATCTACACCACCGGAAAATCGATGAGGGTGATACTTGAAAACGATACCCTCGGCTGTGACCTGTGGATAAGGGATATCCTGAAGAAGCCGGACTGCGATTTTGTTTTCTGGCAGTATTCGAGCAGGGGACGGCTGAAGGGCTTTGACGGCAGTGAACGGTATATCGACCTGAACGTTTTTCACGGCTCAGCAGAAGAATTTTCGGAATACGGCAGATAAAAATATCTCCCTGAGCGTCACTACTCAGGGAGATTTTATTTCATTCGGTCGTGATCAAAAGCCGGCAGACCCCGTTTACCGTAAAGCCTCCGTAGCCGGCGGGGATGAAGTAAGAATCGCCCTTCACGAACTTTTCGCCGTCGATGTCGCCCTGACCCTCAAGGCAGATGACGCTTACAAATCCCGATGCTTCAGAGAAGTCTGCGCTTCCGTCAATGCCGGCAATTTCCGTCCTGAAATACCGGCAGTCGGCAAGCACTCCCGGCTCTTTTCTGCCGCGGGAGAACCGCTGTGCCTCAATTTCCTCCTCGGTGAAGTCTCGGATCGTTTTCATCGCCTGATCGACGTGAAGCTCGCGCGGGACACCGTCCTTCAGCCTGCCGTAGTCGTATACCCGGTAGGTGACGTTTGAGTTTTCCTGAATCTCGGCAATGAGTATCCCCGCGCCGATCGCGTGAACCAGTCCCTTCGGTATGAAAAACACGTCTCCCGCCTTCACCGGAACATAGTTCAGAAGGTCGGTGACAGTGCCGCTGTCAAGTGCCGCACGGAATTTTTTTTCGTCAAATCTGTCCTTCAGACCGTAAACCAGCTTTGCTCCCGGCTCGGCTTCGACTATGCACCACATTTCGGTTTTTTTCGGATGTACCTGAACCGAAAGACTGTCCCGGGCGTCTATCAGCTTTATCATTATCGGGAATTTTTCGCTTCCGAGATACTCCGACAGAAGCATTCCCGCATATTCTCCGTTTTCGATGCGGCAGATGCCCTCCGGATGAACGGCAAGCTCCCATGCCTCGGCTGTCTTGCCGGCAGGCTTGTTGTATTTTTCTCCGAGAGTCGTTCCGCCCCAGATTATGTCCTTGTTGACGGAGATGAGTTTAAGCGGGTAGTTTTTTTTCATGTTGTCCTCCGATGAAAATGTATCAGCAATTACGGGAAACGACCGATTCACGAATCGCCCCACAAAAACACGCACTTTCTATAACTTTTTTTCTTTTTCAGTACGCTTCTTTGCTTCTTTCTTTCAAAGAAAGAAGACGTTCTCCCTAAAATCCTCCACAGCCGTATCTGCATTGCGGGTTATTTCGGCAACGAGGGCTTCGGGGGAGCTGAATTTTATCTCGCCGCGCTGACGGGAGATGAAGCCGACAGTCAGGGGAGCGCCGTAAAGATCGCCGGAAAAGCCGATTATGTGCGTCTCAATCCGCCGCTCACTGCCGGAAAACGTCGGGCGGACACCGATGTCGGTCACGGAGGGATAGCTTTTCCCGCCGATATGACAGAAGGTCGAATAGACCCCGTCCGGAGGTAGCACCGCGTGGGGCGGAGGGAGAATGTTTGCCGTCGGAAGCCCGACGGTCCTGCCGAACTGCCGCCCGTGGACAACCTCTCCGCATATTTCGAAAGCGTGACCGAGAAGCCGGTCGGCATCGGTTATCCTGCCTTCCGAGATCAGCCTTCTTATCACGGTAGAGCAGACCGGAATTTCTTCCCCGTCAAGCTCTGCCCGCACCTCTCCGACCGTGCGGCAGGGAATTTTGTATTTCCGGCAGAGCGCGGCAAGGCTGTCCGCACCCGCCTTCCCACCGGCACCGAAGTGATAATTGTACCCGCAGACGCAGGCGGCGGCGCCTGTATCCGATATAAGAATGTCGCGCACAAAGCTCTCCGGGTCAAGATCCTTCAGCCCGGAAAAGCTGTCGGAAATCACGGCATCAGCCCCGAAGCGCTTAAGCCACTTTTCGCGAAGCGGCGGAGGTGTCAGGTATTCCCGTCCGGGAAGCGTCTCAAACGTCCGCACGGCAACCGGACAGCCGATCCCGTCCGCCATTTCCCGCGCGGCTGAAAGAAGCACCTGATGCCCGATGTGAACGCCGTCAAAGAACCCGAGAACAACGACATTTCCGCCGGCCTCAGAGACCAAGATAGTTCCTCACAAGCGCATTGAGTACGTCGTCGCGGTCAACCTTGCAGATAAGGCTTCTTGCGTTCTTGTAGTTGGTGATGTAGGTCGGGTCCTCCGAGAGGATATATCCGACTATCTGGTTTATCGGATTGTAGCCCTTCTCGCTCAGCGCGGAATAGACCGCGTGAAGCACCCGCTTTATCTCCAGGTCCTTTTCGTCTTTTATCGAGAAGGTTATGGTTTTGTCTTTTTCGTTCATCATACTTTTTTCCTCCGTTTATCGGATGTCATGCGCCGCCGGCGCGGATACATTGCCGCAGATGCTCCGCCGAAACCGCTGACTGCCGTTCAGACTGTCTCGCGGGGTGTCTGCCTCTTTCTGATTCTTACAAACTCGCAGATGAGTGCAAGGAGCGATATTCCCCCGACCGTCAGAAGCGTCTTTACGGTCACGGTCGGGACCTCCTCGCCGCCGTCCGGCGGGTTTATCTCGCTGTCAAGCGCGGGACTGCTTTTTGTCAGCGACATTGCGCGGACACTGCCGATAAGAAGCGTCGGCTCGCCGATGTCCTCTCCGTTTTCTCCGGATACAAACACCGAGATCCCGTCGCAGGACGACCGCCGCGGGAAATCCTTGATATCGGCAACCACTGTTGTCATCTCGCCGGCGCCGACACTGCATACCGCCGACTGATAACTGCTTCCCGACCGCACAACAACGGTCACAAGCAGGCTGTCAACTCCCTCCGGAAGCACCGCCGCCTGAATTTCAAAGCCGATATAATCGACCGCGGTCAGGTCAAGCGCGCGATCGAAGGTCTTTCCGACCCCGCGGTAGCCGCCGCCCGCCGCCGTGAACCGTACGCTGAGCAGTCCGTTTCTGTCGCCGAGCGATGCACCGCCCCTTAACGACGCGCAGTTTGCAACTGCATTCCACCCGTCGTCGCCGGATGCAAACCCGGATATGACGCTTTCGCCCTTGACGGCAGAGGGAACCGACATTCCGGCCTTCCCCTCGGATATATACCGCGATGCGACCGATGCCGCGTCAAAAAGCGAAGAGTAAAGCTCTCCCGCAAGCTCGCTTGCGTATCCGGTCTTTTCGGCGGAAAGATTCGAATCGATGTATTTCAGGGTGTCGTTGTAATTCACCGGATGCGACGGGATAAGCGCCGTCACAGTGTCAAACTCCCTGCCGCAAAGGCGCAGATACGACAGCACATAGTCGGCGGAGAATTTTATCGTTTCGTTGGTGTCAGCCGCCGTGCGCACCCCGGTGCCGAGGAATATCATGCTCCGCTTCAGCCCGTTGTAAAGCATTCCGTCGCGCCCGAGGAACGATACAAGCACCTCTGCGTTAGGAATATTAATCCTTCCGGTCTCCTCCGTCATGTCGGGGTACCGGTTTTCCCAATAGAGCGAAATGCCGTCAGCCCATGGGTCATAGGACAGCCTCCAGCCGATGTCGCCGCCCTCCTTTATGCAGGCGGCTATCGCTTCAAGCGCAGTCCTTGCGTCGAACGATGCGCGCTGACCGATATTTACGGCAGAGTGCCATCTGCCCTCAAGAGGGATATAGACCGACACCTCGGACGATACCGACTTCACCGCCGCATACACCACCCGCAGTGCCGCGGAATAGTTTCTTGCGAACCGGACAAGGTCGGTTTCTCCCATATTATAGTTTTCCGCCGCACGGTTTATTCCGGCGCCGACGGTGTATCCCCCGGCATTGGAGGTTATCCCTCCCGCCGTCGAGTACCTGACGGCAAGAAAATCGCAGACCGCACGGAGGGTGTTTATCCCCTCGTCGGTTGCGGTGTTGAACGCCGGACGGTTCCCGCCGGATGACGAGGGATGATTTATCAGCGACGCCACCGAAATGTCGTCGGAATACCCGGCTGTCAGAATGAACGTCACGTTTATCCCGCAGTTTTCGTACAGCTTCATCTTTTCGTCAAGCGCCGTTACGTATTTTCCGTCAAGAGTGCAGGTAACGTCTCCCGTCGTGTGCGTCATCGTGCCTTCCGTGCCGAGAGAAATAATCTCGTCAAGCCGTATTTCTACCGCCGTGTGGCTTATCGCGTCAAGCACCGGGACACCGGTAATCGGGTAAACGCCCTTTTTCGTGGCTTTTGAAAAGCTGATCCTGTCGGCGGACAGTATCTCCGGATTCGTCACCGAAAGCGCGTCTCCGATCCTGACAAGCGTTCCGGAATAGTATGCCATGACCGCGTATTTCGCATAAAGCTCCGAGCCGCTGCCCGAAAGCCCGACGGTGAAGGCAAATCCGCTGCCGGACAGCCTTGTTTCAGCCGTCGCCGCCCGATCGGTGGTTATTGCCGAAGCATCCCCGTAAAGCGGCAGGCGGTAGAGGTAAAGCGGGCAGTCGGCATATTTTTCCGCTTCCTCCGCAGAAAGCGTGCCGCGCACCGTCAGATTCTTTTTGTCGGAGCTTATCTCGCAGGCATCGACCGAGCCGACGCCGGTCTGCGACGTGTAGCAGAGCGCGGGTGTCACCGAGAGGATCTCCATCTCCCCGGTGCAGCTGCCGTCAAAGACTATCCTGAACCGCCCGGTGTATGCGTCGGGGATCGGGAAGGTGACGGAAACGACTCCGCTCCCCTCCGGTATTCTGCAGGTCAGAGCGCGGCTGTCGCTGTACTCCGACGAGCTTATCGTTGTGTAGTAAAGCGTGAGCGAGCGGCAGGACGAGCTGTTTTTCAGCCGTACGCGAAGCCCCGTTCCTCCGCTGAAATCGTTCACTGCCGGCGAAAGTGCCTCGATATACTGTCCCTCGCCGCTGAGCGTCACCGCCATCACACCGCCGCGGTAGTCCGTTCTGCATCCGGAAGCCGTGTAGTCAACGGCAAGATACCGTGTGCGCTGAACGGCGTCGGCGTATGACGATGCGCCTGCCATGTCGGTAAGAAAGCTGAAATCTCCGCTTCCGGATGCGCTGACCGAGAGCTTAAGCGTCCGTCCGGCACCCGAAAGCCCGCTTTCGGAAAGGTCGAAAAACACTGTCTGCCATCCTCCGGTCGGAACCGGCGCCGAGGTGGAGTAGGTGCCGCCCCTTCTTGCCGACAGGGAGAGCGAAACGATGACCTCGCCCATCTCCTCCGGGAACCAGAAGGTGGCGGAGTAATAATTCATGTCGGCTGCATCGGAAAACGAGGCGGCTTTTTTTGTCAGCACGACAGAAGCTCCCGCCGTGTAGCCGCCTGCGGTGACGAGCAGGGAACGGCTTCCCTCGAATACCGAGAACGGAGTTCTGTCAAGCGACTGAACAGCCTCCGCAGTCCCTCCGGAAACCTCCCAGTCGACCGTTGCGTGGTTGAAATCATCGTCAACATGATCGAGACAGGAGGCAAGCACCCGGCTGTCAGCCCCGGCAATGACCTCGTTCATGACCGCCGCCGAAACCCGCACCGCGGGAATTATCCCGAAAATCAGCGCCGCAGCGATCAGCACCGATGAAATTCTGTTTTTTCTCCCGGTCATGTGCCATTTCCTCCCGTGTTTTTACGGACAGACTTATCCACAGTCTATTGTAACACGAAATTATTAATTTTTCCACAGGGAACAAAGATTTTTACAAATATTTCTGAAAAAGCAGGAGCGCGCCGCGGCGCGCTCCTCAGATCACTGACAAAGGGCTCAGAACGGGAGTTCTGAACCCTTTCGACACCCTGACAAACGGGAGCTTTACTGCCGAGCCGATTACTGTCTCAAGCGCCACTTCCTTTGCCGCTTCTTTCCGATGATCTGTCTGTTCATTCATGATGATAGACCTCCTGTGATATTGACTTCGGAGTATAACGTGTAATTTTCGCTAACCGAGTGCGGAAATTGATTAAAATATGTTCATAATCAAAAAATATTTGAGATGATTATAGCATTAATATGCATTATTGTCAATACGGCATAGTAAACACTCCGGCGGCTTTCCGGCGTTATCTGTTCCGGGGCGCTTGCGGGCAGGATGTGCCGTTTGTGCGGATTATGTTCCGAAAAAACTTCAAAAACACATTTTTGTTCCGCTTGACAAACGGTTTTGTATGCGTTATACTGTTGCCGGCGGCATAGCTGTCGGTTCTTCTGCTGCGAACGGAAAAACTGCCGATAAACTGACTGCCGCATCGGAAGGAGAGCCGCGGAATGACAATTGCAGAGTGTCTTCCGGTGACCGGGTATGATAAAAAAACGCTCCGGCAGCCTGTCTCCGGGCTGAGCGGTGCTGCGGCACCGAAGCCGGAAAAGGGTGAGCGGTTCCCGGACCCGGTTAGAAGGTCATGAGGATCAATAAAACTGCGGCGGTCATGTGCCTTGTCTGCCTCTTTTCAGCCTGCACCGGCCGCACGGACAATAACAGCGAAGGGATAACTTCAGAAATAACAATGGAAACCACAAAAAACACAGATACGGCTGAGCCGGAAATATTCGACCGCTTTGACGGAGTCAGGGCGATGACACCTTTTTATCAGGGAAATACCGTTTACGGCGAAACAGTCATGTTTATCGACCGGAAGGACAGAAAACAGCTTCTTTTCGACCCGGACGAAATACTCTCGGTGCGCTCGTATGACATGAAAACCGAGTATGTGCGGGGGAAGGACTATGACCTCGATAAAGACGGCAGGCTTATACTGACCGAAGACTCGTCGATACCCTGCATAACTCAGGAGGTTTTCTACGGCGCCGGAGAGGACTCGATACTTGTCACGAAAAACCGCGAAGGAAAGTCCGTCAAAACCTACTGGGGCGAGGGCGAGATGATGACAAAGTGGCAGGTTTCGGTCACATATACCCACAGCGGGGAATGGAGCGGCTTCAGGCAGAAGAATTCCGGGGAATTCGCCGCGTTTCTGAAAAAGCTCAAAAACGGTGAGAATGTGACGGTCGTGTTCTACGGCGACAGCATCACATACGGCGCAAGCGCATCGTTCATAGACGGCTACGCGCCGCATCAGCTCTCGTGGTCACAGCTGGCGGTTCAGAAACTGGCTGCGGAATACGGTTACTCGGTGCATTACGTTGACCCGGCTCTCGCAAACACCGCAAGGGTGCCGGAGGATGTGAAATACGGTGCCCGCGGGGTGATAACCTATATCAATCCGTCTGTCGGCGGCTGGACCGTCGCTGACGGGATATCGAATTTCGACCGCCATGTGAAGGATTTTATCGGGAAATACGGCTGTGACCTCTTTGTCACGGCATTCGGAATGAACGATGCCGGGAGAGCCCCGGATGACGAGCGTGCGATGATACGCGGGATCGCCGACAGGGTGCTTGCGGAAAAACCGGGCGCATCGGTCATGCTTGTTTCGACGATGGTGCCGAATCCCGCCGCGGAAAACGGCTGGTGCGGCAATCAGGCGCTGTTCGAAAAGGGGTTTATGTCGCTTGCGGAGGATTACCGGAGAGCCGGCGTGCCCTGCGGGGTGACGCGGATGACCTCCGTGTCGCTTGCCCTGCTTGAAAGAAAGGATTTCTGCGATTATTCCGGCAACAACATCAATCACCCGAACGACTTTATGGTAAGGATCTATGCGCAGAGCTTCTATGAGGCGCTTGCCGGGTATGAAAACGCGAAAAACAACTGAAACAACCTGTTTTTGCGCAGTGCTTCGGCAGACGTGCTTCCTGAAACGAAAAAACGGAAATATTGATCCCCGCCGGAACGGACAGCTTTGAAAAAAACGCCTCCCGCGGCAGAACGGATATACCCGTGCCTGCCGCAGAAGGCTTATTTTGCGTAAAGAGGATGCCGCATGGCTCAAAGCAAAACCGACACCGTCCGAAAAGAGATGTCAGCCCGCTGCTCCGGCAAAGACCGGCATTTTTCCTCCGCGGCATTCCGGAATGACAATACGGCGTATCGGGTTAACCCTTGCCGGTTATCCTTTTTGCCAGTCCCCTGACACCGTCCGCAAGCTCTCCGCAGCGCGCGGTGTCAAGGGCATAGGCTCTGCCGAGGAGGGAGAGCTTCTGCCCTCTCTGACAGGGTGTGACGGTGACGATCCCGAGCAGTATCGCCGCAGCGGTGAGGCAGAGAAAGATCTTCAGATGCATACAGAGTATTTTCATTTTGATATCCTTTCGCTTGAAACATAATTGACCGCCGCGGTTCAGCCGTCGGAGTTTATAAGCGCGGCGAGGGTTTCGCCCAGTATCTCCGCCGAGGTCTTTGCCTCGGCAAGCGTGTTTGCGCAGGTGCCGACCTCGATGAGAAGCGCACCGGGAGAGAGCTGCTGGTTGTAAGACGACTTTTTAATGCAGATGGGGCGCATGAGGTTTTCAAGCCGCTTTGTCAGCAGATACTGGGCATCTACGGCGAAAGAGAGGTTTTTCCTCCATCCCGGATGGGAGGCACCGGCGGAATCGGTGCCGACGACCAGCATTATCTGTGCCGCCGGCGTGCTTTCGTCGTATGTAATGACCTTATAGACATTTTCGCTGTTGAGAAGCGCGTCGCGGTGGATATCAAAGACGTACTTTATCGACGGGTATTTTTTCAGATACTCCGCAACCGTTTTCCGCGAGCCGGTATAGGAGTTGTTGTATCCGTATACCGCGTCGTGCATTACCTCGCAGTGGATCGTCGGAACGCCGCTTTTTATAAGGGTGTCGGCAAGCACCGCGCCGACGGCAACGACGTTTTTCGTGATGTCCCGGGAGCGGGGAAGGGCGTTTGAGGCATACGAGCCTTTTCCCTCCTCGGCATAGCCCTCTGTCCCGTGGGTGTGGTAGATCAGCACCCTCGGCTGTGCGCTTTCCGGAGCCGGGGAGGCTGACGGGGTTATCGTCATGGTGTCGGCGCTGAGATAATCGGCGGGGGTTATGCCGTATGCCGTGTTGTTCTTGACATACACCGTTCCGGGAGAGGGATTGCGGCTTAAGTCGGTGCTGATTATCTTCAGCTCCCCGCGCACCGCCGGCGGCTCTTCACAGGAAAATATCCCGTCGTAGACGTCAAGTGCCGTCGGGCTTTCGTTTTCACACCCGATGAAGTCGTTTCCGTCCGGTATAAACAGCTCCTCCGGAGGCTCCGGGAGCGGCGCGCCGGTCTGCGTTTCCCCGGCGGCGGTGTCTCCCTCCGGAAACCTGTCCGCAACCGCGCCGAAGGCGACCGTCATCAGCACCGAGAGCGAGATCAGCCCCGCCGACAGCGCCTTTGCCGTTTTCTTTAAAATTGCCGTGGACACCGTTCACACACCTCTTTTTTCCGATACTGTACATTTTATATATGCGCATACCGCCGCCTTTATTCCGAAAGATCGACCGAAAACGCAAGATTTATCGCGCGGGCAATGAGCTTTGCATTCTCCCGCGACGCGGAATCGGCGTCCTTCAGGGTGACAAAGAAGCTCCTTCCGTTGTCAAGCGCGTTTTTCACGCAGTCGGGGATGTCGTCGGCGCCGGCAAGGTTCAGCATATCGTAAATAAGCGTCGAGGAGTCCACGACCGTCGGGACACCCACCGATATCACCGGTATGCCGAGGGTGGCGCGGTCGATGGCTTTTCTTGCATTGCCGATGCCGGAGCCGGGCGCAATGCCGGTGTCGCTCAGCTGCACGGTAACGGCAAGCCGGTCAATGCTCTTTGCCGCAAGGGCATCTATCGCGATTATCAGCCCGGGAGACACGTTTTCCGCCGCGCCGCGGATTATCTCGACCGCCTCTATCCCCGTCTGCCCGATCACTCCGGGCGCGATCGCCGAGACGGTCGCAGAGCCGAGAGAGCCGAAAAGCGCCGGGTTAAGCTCCTTTATGTGCCGCGTGACGGTTATGTCCCTGACGGCGAGCGGTCCTATTGCGTCGGGGGCGATGTACCGGTTGCCGAGCCCCGCCACAAGCACGCTCTCCGCGCCCGGGCAGAGGGATTCCGAAATCCCCTTCAGCTCGGCGGCAAGTGCTTCCGCAGTCCTTGCAAACGTCGCGCGGTCGGCAAGCCACAGCTTTCCCACATTCAGGGTGATATAGCTTCCGACCGGCTTCCCGATAAGCCGCTCTCCCTCTCCGGACAATATCTCAAGCCGGGTGACCGGCACGCCGTGCGATCTGTATTCCTTGAATCTTATGCCGTGTCCGCCCTGTTCAAGATCAATGCCGTCGCAGCATTCCTCGGCAATGTCGGTGCGGCTGTACTGCCCGCCGCTGCTGTTTTTCAGCGCCATAGTACCCTTCCTTTCGCGTTTGCCTGTCGGTTTTTATAAGATATTAAAGATTCCGGAGCTTCCGACCTTATTGTTCCGCCGCCGGAGCAAAATATTATTGTAATATTTGCACAAAAAACCACCCCCGTAATTGTGCAATTGACCGAATCTGAAATTTATTCTGCCCCGATTCACAAGAAACTATTGATTAAAGCGAAAAAAAGTGATATAATCTAAAGAGTTATAGATTCCGTTTAATACGTAACGGCTCCGGAGCGATTTCTGCGTATCCGGTTTCATTAACCAAGTACCGAGGGGGATATTTCCGAATGAAAAAAATCATTGCTCTGCTGCTCTGCATCTCAGCCGTTCTCATGGCTTCGGCGGGCTGCACCAAAGACCTTACGAACGAAGACCCGGGCGCAATAATCCCGGTGTACCTTTCTACCGAGATCACGAATTTCGATCCGGCATACTCGAACCTTGACAAGGCAACGACAAAGGTGCTGGGACTTATCTACGAGGGGCTTTTCAGTGCCGATTCAAAGGGTAAGCCGGTAAAGAATCAGGCCAAAAGCGTAAAGGTCCTTGACAGGCCTTCCGATGATTACTATGCCATCGAGATCACGCTGAAAAATGCGTACTGGAGCGACGGCACGCAGGTTCAGGCTGCCGATTACATCTACGCATGGAAGCGCATCCTTGAGTCCGAGTTCCGCGGAGAAGCCGCAAGCATGCTCTTCGCAATAAAGAATGCCCGCGACGTCAACAGGGGCGACCTGTCAATCGACGACCTCGGTGTCACCGACGTTGCCTCCAATGTCCTGAGAATCGAATTCGAGGGCAAGACGGATTATAATAAGTTCTACGAGTATCTTGCAAGCCCCATGCTTGTGCCGCTTCGCGAAAACGCGGTTGACAAGGTCAAGGCAGACTGGTCGTCAAGCTCACAGATACTCGTCGGAAACGGTCCGTTCTTTGTAAGGACCTATACTCCCGGCGAAAAGCTGGTGCTTGAGCGCAACAGATATTACTACCGCAACATCGAAGAGGACAGCATAAAGAAGTCCGTCACTCCCTACCGTCTTGTCATCAACTACAAAAAGACCGCAGAGGAGAATCTTGCCGATTTCGAGTCCGGCGACCTTGTGTACCTCTCCGAGATCGCGCTTTCAAAGAGAGCCGATTACAGGAGCAAGGCATCGGTTTCCGGATCCATGTCGGTGCTTTCCTTCATATTCAATACAAAAACCGCGCCGTTTGACAACGCGGACGTAAGAAACGCGCTTTCTCTTGCTCTTGACAGAAGCAAGATCGCGGATATCCTTGTATTTGCAAAGCCCGCCGCGGGACTTATTTCCGATGGTGTGTTCGAAAAAAGCCCTTCATCAAAGAAGTCTTTCCGTTCCGGCGCGTCGGAGGAGCTGATTTCCGCATCGGCAAACGTTGATTCGGCAAAGGCTCTGCTTAAGAAGGCGGGCGTAAACGGCGGCGACATAAAGCTCACGATCCACGACAGGGACACCGACAAGGCTGTTGCCGAGTACGTAAAGACCGTCTGGGAATCCCTCGGCTTCAAGGTCACTGTCGAGGCGCTGGGATACAAGAAGTATACCAACGATCAGGAATACGATCTTGTCTCCAACCTCTACAACGAGGCTTATGACGCGGGAAACTTTGACGTTATCCTGACCGACAACCTCATGCTTTCAACCGATGCTTTCCCGAACCTTGCAATGTACGCAAAAGCCTTTGCAAGCGGAGTCATCGACAACGACGACTATGAGCTTACCCCCCACATAAGCGGGTATTACAGCGAGGAATACGACAAGAAGATCACTGAGGCATTCGCCGAGACCGATGCGGCAAAGAGAGCCGCTCTTCTCCATGAGGCGGAGGCTATGCTTATTAAGGATATGCCGGTCATGCCGCTTGTCCAGCTTCAGGATGCGTACCTCAAATCCTCTGACATTTCAAAGCTCGGCAGTTCTTATTACGGCTACAGCACCTTTACCAAGGCGGTTCTCAGGAATATAAGCAAATATCCCGATAACGTCGGATACGAGACGGCTGCCGGAGACAAAAAGTAAAGGGACGGCGGGCAACAAAGACGTCATCCGTACCGGAACTTCCGGATCAAGCCACCGGGCTGCCGCACGATCTGCGGCAGCCCCGGTTTTTCCTGTAGGGGGGAATTATATATGCCGGGCGCTGCCCGGACCCGCTTAAGGGACTTTTTGAAAAAAGTCCCTTAAGAATCTTCAAAAACTTCTGAAAAAAACAGGCTCTTGATGAATCCGGCAAGAGTGATTTGCTGCGCACCCGGGCGGTGTAAAAAGCGAGTGAGGGCGTTATCATGCAGGCACAGCTTAAAGACAAGAACGATATAAAAATTTTTATACTCTATCTCATGCGCCACGTCGGGCGTCCGCTTGATTTTGTCAGCATAAACGACATTGTGGTTCAGGACGGTTATGTCGGGTACTTTGACTTTGTGGAGTGCTTTGCGGAGCTGCTTGAGGCCGGAAACATCGAGGAGATGGCAGGCGAAGGCAAGGAGGGCGACGAGATCTACCGGGTGACGGAGCAGGGCGCTTATGTTGTCGATACGCTTGACAGCCGCATCATCAACAACATCAAGGAAAAGAGCCTGAAGAGCGCGCTGCGGTTTCTGTCCTTCAAGGAGCGCGGGGCGAAGGTGAAATTCGACTTCGGCACGCTTAAAAACGGCAGGTTCGAAGCCGACTGCGTTATCAGCGAGAAGGACGAGGAGATCATGCACGTGACCCTGACGCTTGAAAGCGCCAATCAGCTTGAGAAAATAAGGCACAATTTCTATGACAAGCCGGAGGTTGTTTACCGCGGCATCCTTGCGGTGCTGACCGGCGAGGTGAATTACCTTATCGATTGATTGTGCATCCTGCACGAAAATAGGGGTCGGTTTTTGTGCAACATTTCGCCCGGAAACCGGCAAAACCAAAATAATGCCGGGTCAAATGTTACAAAAACAGGGGCGCGTTTTTGTGCAGTGTGTACAGCGTCGGATGGTGTCGTAAAATTAGTGTAAAAAAAGTGTTGACTTTTTTTAAATTAATGGTATAATTATGTTATCGGTCACGGAGGTAAGTGTGGACGCTGATCTGCTTCTTGCGGCAAAAAACGGCGACGGTCAGGCTTTTTCGGAGCTTGCGGTGAAATACAGTCCGCTTATCGGCGCGGCAGTCGAAAAGTACCGCCGGATGTGCGGCGAAAGCACCGACGATCTGCATCAGGAGGCGCTTCTTGCCTTTTACCGCGCGGTCAAGACATATGACACGGAGAAAAAAGGCGTCACCTTCGGACTTTACGCGAAGATATGCATAAACAACAGGATGATAAGCATCCTGCGCAGAGCAGGAGCCGAAAACCGGCGGAAAGCCGCGGCTTCGCTTATGAAAACCTCCGCACGCACGACCGACAGATACTTCCCGGCACTTGACGGGGTATCGGAGATGATGGACAGGCTTCTCACGAAATACGAGAAGAAGGTTCTCATCATGTATATTGAAGGAAAATCGTACAAGGATATCGCTTTAACCCTCGGCAGAAACGAAAAGTCTGTTGACAACGCTTTGTTCAGAGCCAGATCCAAGCTCAGAAGCGGGTACCATATGTGATTCTCAGCACGCAGTAATTCCGAAAAAAACACATATGCCCTGATAGCTTAACAAAAGCGTTGAATCCCGGTGGATACAAAGATAGCGGTTGCAATCCGCTTGGGGTAAAAATATATTTATACTTTTTTAAGCGAGGTAAAACAATGTACGAAGACAAGATTCTGAAGTGCAGGAACTGCGGACAGGAGTTCACCTTCACTGCAGGAGAACAGGAGTTCTACGCAGAGAGAGGCTTCAACAACGCGCCGTCAAGATGCAAGGCGTGCCGCGACGCGAAAAAGAGCGCCGCAAAGCCGGCAAGAAACCTTTTCTCCGCGGTATGTGCCGGATGCGGCAAAGAGGCGCTTGTTCCCTTTGAGCCGAAGAACGACAAGCCGGTATACTGCACCGAGTGCTTCAATGCCATGAGGCAGAGATAATCCCTTTCGGGAAAAAGCAAAAACGACCCCTTTTCCGGGTGACCGGAGAAGGGGTTTTGTCTGTTTGCGATAAAAACCGGGGCTTTGCGGGATGAATGCGGAATCTGTGATCATCACTGTCTTTTTGAGCCGAAAAAATGTGCAAAAATTGCATCAGGACAAATAGTTGCACTCCGGTGTCAAAAATTCCTCTTGATTTTTGACGAGAAAATGATACAATGTTATCAATGTATAAACGCGAACAAAAGTAGCTTGTGTGTAATGCTGAATTATCCCATGAGTGAAAACGTTCTCAATGGGTTGCAAACGACAAAAACCGGCACAGTGCACAGCGCCGCGGGAGTTGTTTCGTGCGCAACGGCAAAAAATCGAAAAAACAAAAAGGAGACTGATCCATGAAGAAAAACAAGCTGATTCCGCTGCTTCTTGCCGCTCTTCTTGCCGTCGGTGCAGTCGCGTCGTCGTGTCAGAAGCGTGATCCGGGCAAGGACGCTTCCTCCGGTACGACCGGCGGAAGCGAACAGACCTCCGGGCTGTACGTTGCCGATTATCTTCCGGACACCACGTACAACAACAGTGATTTCCGTATTCTGACGCTCCCCGACGATTACGCGAATATGTACACCGGCTTCCTTGCCGACTCGTCCTCGGCAGACAAGGTCATTGCCGCGCGGTACAAGAGAAACTCAATGATCGAGGAAAAGTACAAGATCAAGTTTGTCGAGGAGCTTGCCCAGAGCTGGGAGGAATGCTCAAGCATGCTTGAATCCTATGCCGGAAGCGGCGAAGACGCATACGAGCTGAATATGCTTATCCAGCGCGAGGCTTTCGTTCTTGCCATCGACGGCTACTGCGTAACGACCGCGGATCTGAAGTACAACGACCTCACACAGCCGTGGTACGTTCACGACGTAAACGATATGCTGCGCGTCAACAAAATTTATTATTTCGCATACAGCGCCGAGTGCCTCAATATGTTCGCGCAGACCAACTGCGTTTTCTACAACATAGACAAGGGCAAGGATGTCTCGCTTGATGACCCTTATTCCGATGTAAAGAACGGAACCTGGACGTTCGACAAAATGCTCACCTACGCAAAGGCGGCAACGCGCGACCTTGACAACGACGGAACCATCACCGACAACGACTCTGTCGGAATGAACGGACGCGGAGACATGATACACCCGACCCTCTGGATCGGCGCGGGCTACAGGACGATGGACAAAAACTCGGATGACTATCCGATATTCACCGCGGCGGGCGATGAGAAATTCATAGACTTCCTCACGGTTCTCAGCGACAACGTGAAAACCGGCGTGATATTCGACACAACAAAGTATCCGTCGCAGAAATGGCCTTCCGAAGAGCACACCGCAAGAGCGATCAACGCATTTATCGACGGCACCTCTCTTTTCCATGTCGCATCGATCGGGACTACGTTCCGGCTGAACAGCATGGAGAACGAGTTCCGTATCCTTCCGGCTCCGAAATCCTCGGAGGAGCAGGAGGAATACAGGTCAAGAGTTGTAGACGGCTGGCTCTATGTCGTTCCGTCATCGAATACGCATCTTGATATGACATCGGTCATCCTTGAGGTGCTGGCTGTCGAAAGCGCAAACCATGTGTACGACGCATACTATGAAGAGGCGCTCGGAAACCGCTACGCAAGAGACGGCGAGAACAAGGAGATGCTTGATCTCATAAGCAAGACGAGATATCTCGAGCTCGGCGATACTGTCTGGCAGGCTGATATAAGAAACAACATTCTGGGAGCTATCTGGGATGGCAACAATACCTTCAGCTCGCTCCTCAACTCCAAGGCGGCGCTTATCGAGCTTCTGATCGCGAAGTATCTGAACGCGCTCTGATGCCGCTGTAGGGAAATACTGCATGAATAAAAGAATTATTTCCGCGGTCTGCCTTGCGGCTGTTATGACCGGCGGGATCGTGCTTGCGTCCTGTCACGGACGCGGAAGCGGAGACGAGACAAAAATGACAACCGGAACAACAGAAACGACCGGCGGTGATGTCACCGACGTCAGAGCCGAGGAGCTGCCGGCCGACAAGCCGGTGATTCTTTCGGGAGCCGGCGGGAATATCACCCTTTCCTCCGACGGGAAGCGGCTTCTCATCGACGGAATGTCGACGGCGGCGGGAAAGGACGTAATGTCCGGAGGCTCGGAGTACAGCCTTCCGTACATAATCAAGCGCGACAGCAAGAGCTATGAGGCGGAATGGGAGCTGTCCGGCATATCCGAAAAGAAATATCCGAAAAAGACCGAGGTCACATTTGAGTTCACAGACAAAACCGGAAGTGGCGCGATCCTCCGCGTGGGGATCACCGCGCACACCGATGTCCCGGGACCGTTTGAGTTTGTGACGACACTTGAAAACACGCGGGTAGCCGATATACGGATCAATCCCGGAGATTTTGCTTCGGCGAAGTTCTCTGTCGGCTCAGGTGCTAAGGTCATGGCTGTCAAAAAGGAAAGCGGTCAGGCGGAGGGGTATACCCACGACAACGGCGGACGCTTTGACGGCACCGGGATATATACGCACACGGTAAATTCGGGACTGACCCTTTCCGCGTGGTGCAATACCAATCAGGACTGGAACGGAAGCGGATATCTGCCGATGGTGTATATGCAGGGCGAGGAGCGCGGCGCGTATATGGCGCTTGAGTGGTCGTCCGGCACGGTATTTGTTCAGGGCTACGGTGACGGCAGCGCAAAAATGTCGGTCAATATGGACGGCGTTGCGATAAATGCTTCCCCGATATTTTCGACCGTCGTGCCGGGGAAGGAGACGTTCCTGTTCCCGACCGTATATATCGGCGGATACGACGGAAACGGCTTTGACGACGGCAGCAACTGCTTCAAGAAATGGTTCATGGCAAAAAAAGCGCCGGCAAACCTGCGGGATGACCCTGCCGAACCGCTGACCCAGATGGATATGCAGGTGGGACTCGGAGCGGCGGAGCTGAACGTTGACGCGATCAAGTGGGATTACGGCTGGTGGAGCAACGACGCAAGAGGCTCCGTCGGCAACTGGTCGTCCTACGAGGGCTCGTGGAAGGTCAGGAACAGCGGATATCTTCAGGCAATGAAGAGCGCCGGATGCGTCACCCTCAAACGGTTCACCTCCAAGGCGAAAACGATGGATCTTTCGCTTACCCTTTATGTCCTGCTTCACGATACCCTTGATTCTCAGGGCAAAGTGACCGCAAAGGAGGGCGAATTCAATTCCATCTCCCATCCGTCATGGTTCTCTGACAGAAGGATCGACTCCGGAATGGGACGCTCCGCAGACCTCGGAAACGAGGAGTGCGTGGCATTCCTTCAGAAAAAGATGGCGGAGTTCTTCGGAAACAACGGCGTCAGAACCTGGCGCTCCGACTTTGAGCCGATCTCAAGGACCTCGAACCTGAAAAACCGTCACGACGCAAACGGCTCCGACGTTCAGTACTGGTGCACGGTGGGCTTTAAGGAGCTTGCGTCCTATCTTATCGAAAACGTCGAGGGCTTCCGCTATGAAAGCTGTTCAAGCGGCGGCTCCATGAAGGATCTCTTCACCGCGACTCTCGCAACCGTTATAAACTGCGACGACGCGGCAAATTACCTGTCGATGCGCATGAGCTTCTATGACAGCAGCTACGTCATTCACCCGACACAGCTCCAGCTGCCCTGCAATATGGATCAGTTCGACCCGAAGCAGGACACGTTCTATCCGAAGGTGACCTCGACCTGCACAGACGGAGATTATGATTTCCGCGACGCGATGCTTGACATGGGCTTCCGCACGCAGATGCTGGGAGTTCCGATGTACTCGTCGTGGAAGGGCAAGGTGCTGAAGGAGTATCTCAAGGAATACTCCGATATGTACGAGCAGAAGATACGTCCGCTTGTCCGCGACGGAGGACTGTATCACATACTTCCGCGCCCCGACGGGGTGAACTGGGACGGAGTTATGTATGCCGACCCGGACAGCGCAAACGGGATAAAGGGGGCGGTGTTTCTCTTCAAGCCCTCGGAGCAGGCGGAGAACATAAAAACCGTGAAATTTGCCGGACTTGATCCCGCAAAGACATATAAGCTCACCTTCGAGGACAGAACGGAGCAGAACACGACCGCATCCGGAAGTGAACTTATGGAAAAGGGGCTTGCCGTCATGATAAAGAGCGTCGGCTCCGAAATAATCTGGATAACCGAGGGATAACGAAAGCCCTCACGAAAAATATTTCCACCAAAAGGAGAAAAAACATGAAAAAGATTTTCGCACTGATACTTTCTGCGCTTCTGTTCGCCGCACTTGCCGTCGGAGCAGGCGCCGCGGTCGTCACCCCGGACGAGGGCTACACCGCATGGCCGCTTCTCTGCAACGAAAACGTGAAATTCATCGCTTTCGATGCAGACGGAAACGAGGAAGAGATCGAGGTCCCCGATCCGCTTGAGATCACGAACGGCATGACCGTCGGAGACAACGGCGAGCTTCAGCTGTGGTTCCCTCTCGGCGCAAACCATCTCTCGGAGTTCAAGCTGCTTGAAAAGTTCAGCGCACTGCTCTCTCAGGGCGTTGCATATCTTGACAATATGTACACCGAGATCACCTTCAAGGGTACCGCTATCAAGCTCGGAACCTGCTACCGCAACATGGCGGCAGAGCTGGGAACCGCAAACTCCGCAAAGGTCACGATCGACGGCACAGAGTACCCCTGTATCGAGGGCGCTCTTGTCCCCGGACAGGCAAACGACACGACGGTCACCATCTTCTTCGAGGCTTCCGGTCTTGAGGACAAGGAGCACACCGTCCGCGTCTACAACGCAGAAAAGAACTTCAAGGGCACAAGACTCAATTTCGACTTCTATGAGATAATCGGCACCGATCCCGCGACCGAAGGCGGCTACGGCAAGACCGAGAATACCACAGAGCCGGCAAAGACCGAGCCCCGCGATACCGAAAAGCCCGATAACGGCACAACCACCGACAGGAAGGACGATCCGGTTTCCTCTGCCGCCGGCACCGAAAAGCCCGGAACCGATAAGCCCGCCGATGACGGTAAGGACGCTTTCCCGATCTGGATCCCGATAGTCGCGGTCGTTGTTGTTGCCGCAGTGGTCGTTGCTGTTGTTCTGGCAAAGAAAAAGGAGAAATAACGGAAGGGATATTCCGTAAAAAATAATCACCGAAAGGAAAAAACGCAATGAAAAGAACCCTCACACTCATCCTCACCCTTGTGATCTTCGCCGCCCTCGCGGTTTCCGCGGCTGCTGTAGTGGTCACACCCGCCGAAGGCTACACCGCCTATCCGATCGTCAACAACGAGAACGTGAAGTTCTACACGGTTGAAGGCGACAAGGAAATCAAGGTCACAAAGCTTGAAAACTCAGCGCTTTTCGGACCGAAAGGCTATGAGCTTCAGATCTGGTGGGCGCCTCCCTGCCACCTCGCGGAATTCAAGTTCGGAAACGACACAATGTCCCAGGGCGTTGCCGCTCACGGCGAAATGTACACCGAGATAACCTTCACCGGCACTGCAATCAGGCTCGGAACCCATTACCGCCATATCGCGGCTGACATGGGAGCTTCCTCTGCGGCAAAGGTGACCGTTGACGGCAAGGAGCTTCCGATGGTGAAGGACGCACTTGTTACCACCACCGAGCACAACACCACTCCGACCATCTTCTTCGAGGCAACCGGTCTTAAGGACATCGAGCACAAGGTGCGTATTTACAATGCCGAGACAAAATTTGTCGGCACAAGAGTCAGTTTCGACTGGTACGAGATCATCCCCGGAACCGGTAAGGATGCCGGCGGCAATCCCGCAACCTCCGACGCGGTTCTCGCGGCTTCTCTTGTGATCGTGGCTGCTGCAGCGGCAGTCGTCTTCACGATGAAGAAAAGATAATCAGCCATGATAAAACGGCTCCCCGAGGGTTCTGCCTGAGGGGAGCTGTTTCGGAAACACCGATAATGATACGAAAGGCGAAGAAATCAATGAAAAAACTGTTTGCCGCAGCCGCTCTGCTTGTTTCCATGCTCCTCTGCTCCTGCGGGGGAGGTGCCGGCAGCATCGGGACGGGCTCTGCGGAGCCGACAACTCCCGCGCCGGAAACCGAGCCTCCGAAAGCCGGGGATTTTGCCGGAGCCGATGCGGAGTACATAAACAAGGATACCCTCAATTACTACTGCGTCACAAACGAGGCATATATCCCCGAGGGGAAGAAGGTCACCGGAATCGTACTTGAGTTTCCCGGTCTCGGCGGCGGATCCTGCCTCGGCGGGAGCATGGACAACATGATCGCGTACAACACCCCGTTTGCAAGGGAGTGCGCCGCAAAGGGAATTGTCCTTGCCTACACCTTCCCCGGACCGTGGAGCTGGATGAACACCGGCGCCGTCCGCATGACCGACCTTATGGTCTATGCATTCATGGACAGATACGGCTGGCAGAGCGAGGATGATTTTTCCCTTGTCGCCATCGGAGGGAGCATGGGCGGCTCCGGAGCGCTTATCTATGCCGCCGATTCGAGGCACACCGTTGATGCCTGCGTGGCTCACTGCCCGTGCTATGACGTCAAGGAGTGCTTCTCGACAAAGGATGTATTCCCCCGCGCGTTCGTCAGCGCCATAAGCGCCTACGGAATGCCGATAAGCGAGGCGCTTGAGACGATCTCTCCCGCCCACCGCCTGAAGGATCTGCCGAAGATACCCTATATCGTCACCGGCGACGAATTCGACGACTGTTTTCCGCTGAAGGGCACCGAAAAGTTCGTCTCCGACATGAAAAATGCCGGTCTTGACGTGACATATATGTTCCTCAAGGGCAAGAGCCACGGCGAGATATCCGATGCCGACCGTGCGGCGGTGAATGAGTTTATTTTCAGGATGGGCGAAGGCAAATGACCGCGGAATGAACATCGGAAGGCAATAACAGCAAAAAACTCCCCCTCCCCGCCGCCTCACGGCAAAAGGGAAGGGGGTTGCTTGCATTATTGAGCCGGTTCTGACCTGTGAGCCGGGGAGGGAAGGCGGGAGGTTAAGCCTTTACCCCGAAGACGTGCTTTGCGGGAACTGCGTCGTGATGTCTGTCCTTGTTCCTGTTGACGAAGTAGACGATGAGATTGCCGACGACGAGGACGATGTTCCAGATGTAGACCAGCAGGACGTAGTTGATGTTTCCGGTGTATATCTTTGCACTGATTCCGGCGATGTAGCCGATGATGATGAGGACGGTGAACATCAGGCTCATGCCCTTTGCAGTGCCGGAGCGGATATTTTTGATGAGGGATACGGGCCATGAAAGTCCGAAACAGAGAAGCATGAGAGCTTCAAGAAAGTCAGCCATAACTAAAAACCTTTCGTTTTTTCTTTTTGCACATATATTATACCATTGACAAATGATAATGTCCAATATATAATTAATATGAAAACGATATATTCCGAGTTATCGTTTTGATATATGCGTCACCGTGACGAAACAACCGGAGGATGAAATGGAACTTACACAGCTGAAATACTTTCTCTGCGCCGCAAAGAATCAGCACATCACAAAAAGCGCAGAAATGCTTCACATTGCGCAGCCTGCGCTGACAAAATCGATAAAATCGCTTGAGGAGGAGCTGGGAGTGCCGCTGTTTGCGAAATCCGGTAGGAATATCGTGCTGACGCAGTGCGGAAGGTACTTTGAGGAGCGGCTTGAGCCTTTGATAGCGTCACTGGATTCGCTCCCTCATGAGGTGCGGCGTATGGCGGAGCGCGAGGGCGAGACGGTCAGGATCTGTGTTCAGTCGGCGTCAATGCCGGTGACCGAGGCGGTCGTGAATTTCAGAAGAGAGCATCCCTCGGTCAACTTTCAGATAACGAGGGAGATGACGGACGGGCTTTACGATATCATCGTTACTACCAAAATGCCCTCGTCGCCTCTCCCCGCCGGGAAGTCGGAGGTTATCGACGAGGAGATCTTTCTTGCCGTTCCCGACCTGCCGGAGTTCCGCGGGAGGGATTCGATAGAGCTTGCCGAACTGCGTGACAGAGGGTTCGTGTCGCTTATCGGGTCAAGATATCTCCGTGTCATCTGCGACCGCTTCTGCCATACAGCCGGCTTTGAACCCGACGTCATATTCGAGAGCGACAGCCCGGATGCGGCGAAAAACATGATAGAGGCGGGACTCGGCGTCGGATTCTGGCCGGAGTACTCATGGGGGCGTCACCCGGAGGGCGGGATCAGACTGCTGCACTCGTCCTACCCGGAGTGCCGCAGAGAGCTTGTCATAGCCATCAGCCCGTCGGGAATTGAGCGCGGTCAGTGGGCAGGCGAGGTGTACCGGTACATGAAAAGCGTGATCGGAAGGACGCGGAAAAACGGATAACAGCCGCTCCGGTCGGTGCGTCGCGTGTCGGCTCAAAAAAACGCGCCGGGGTGTTGACAAACAGATCCCGGCGTGATATAATAGGGGTGTAAAGGGCATCCGGCGTACGGTTGCTCCTCACTAAAGGGATTACTTAAGAAGTAACCGTCTCAGTTTGGAAGCAGAGGGCGGTTATTTCTTTTTGCTGTTGCGAGTGATAAGTGCGAACACCGTGACACAAAGTGCGACGGTATCGATAAGTATCCCGACAAGAGTGAGAAGCTCACCCAGAGTGACATACACCGTTACCACCTCCTCCCGGAGTCATCTGGGAGGAAACAATAAAAAGTTTTTCACGTTCCTCCCGTCAAAAGTATCTGACCCTTAACGCGAGGAGCACGGAAACGATCCCTTTTTGAGGGAAAGCCGCCGTTTTAACCGTCCGTTTTTACCCGGAGCCCTTTACGGGAGTTATTATATCACATTCTGTCGGAAGCTGTCAATAGTTTCCGGCGGTTTTGTTTTCTGCCCGAAGAGTAATCCGGAACCGATCCGCGCTTTTTTCCGTGTGAAGGTTTCGTGAAAATACTTGACAGGCGGAGACGGTGTGAGTATAATATTGTTAGCATTCAAACAATAAGGAGAAAAAAGATGGGACCGGGAGGATTCATGCCGCCGCCCCCGCCGGGGGACGAAAATCGAAAAAACCGGGAGCCGAAGCCGAAGAGTCTGCGGGAGGTTCCGGGGTACATATGGAGGACGGGGACGAAGTTCTGTTACCGTCTGCTTTACATTTTTCGCCTTGTGTGGGAGACGCGTCCGTGGATACTGTTCGTGATGATGTTCATGGCGCTGTTCAACGGGATCATGCCGATAGTCGGGGCAACGATATCGGCAAAGCTGCTCAACACGCTGTCCGACGCGTATTCGACCGCGGTGAACGGCGGAGAGGTTATCTTTGCCGGGATAATGGCGATTCTGCTGTTCTATTTCGGATATCTGTTCATAAACCGCATTGTGGCGCAGATAAGCTCCATCATCATGAACATAGCCGGAGAGCTCGTTGTCAACCATGTAAACGTCAGGATAATGACCAAGGCAAAGGAGATCGACCTTGCCGACTACGACCGCCCGGACTTTTACGAAAAGCTGGAGAATGCCTCGCGCGAAGCGGGACACCGTCCGATACAGATACTCAACGCCGGGTTCACGATAATCAGCACGGTTATCAGCATGGTGTCGTTCATCGTCGTGCTCTGGGGAGTAAGTCCGGCGGCACCGGTTGTCATAGCTCTGCTCAGCATTCCCTCTGCGGTGATCAGCTTTGTCTACCGCAGGAAAAATTTTCTCTATATGCGCCGCCGCTCAAAGGACAGGCGCATGATGAGCTATTATTCCGGGCTTATGACCAACAAGGACATGGTCAAGGAGGTCAGAATGTTCGGGCTGTCCGATACCTTCATCGACAGGTACAACGGCGTATTTTCGAAGTATTTCGGCGGGCTGAAGAAGCTGTTCCTTCAGGAGGGCGGGCTTCAGATCGGGGTTTCGTTCGTCTCAACGGTCGTCAACTGCCTGCTGTTTATCTATATCGCCCGCGGGGTGGCGAGGGGAGAGTATCAGGTCGGTGACTTCTCGCTCTACACAGGTGCGCTTACCAGCATTGCCGCCGGAATCGGCACGTTTATCTCGACGACCGCATCGATATACGAGGGGACGCTTTTCATCGACAACATGATTACCTTCATGAACGAGGAGAGGACGGTAGTCCCGTCGCTTCCCGAGCCGAGAAAGGTGAACCGTCATGCCGCTCACGAATTTGAGTTCCGCGACGTTTCCTTCCGATATCCCGGCACGGAGCGCGACGTCATCAGCCACGTGAATCTGACCGTGAAGGCCGGAGACACGGTTGTGCTTGTCGGACTGAACGGTGCCGGCAAGACGACGCTTATCAAGCTCCTGACGCGGCTCTACGACCCGACGGAGGGCGTTATCCTCCTTGACGGTCACGATATCAGGGAATACGGCGTAGAGGAGCTCTATTCGATGTTCGGGATCATTTTCCAGGATTTCGGCAAGTATGCAGTCACGGTCAAGGAGAACATCATGTTCGGTCAGATAAGCCGCGAAGAGGACGACGCCGTCATCCGCCGCGCGGCAGAGGAGAGCAACTCGGCAGGGTTCATCGAGGCGCTTCCGAAAAAATATGACACCCCGCTCATGCGGTATTTCGAGCCGGACGGGATCGAGCTCTCGATAGGGCAGTGGCAGAAGCTGTCGATAGCGCGCGCGTTTTACAGCGACACCGACGTGCTTATACTTGACGAGCCGACGGCATCCCTTGACGCGATTGCGGAGCAGGAGATATACCGCCAGTTTGACGAGCTGCGCCGCGACCGGACGACGATATTCGTGTCGCATCGCCTTTCAAGCGCAACGACAGCCGATATGATCGTCGTTCTTGAAAACGGGAAGGTGGTCGAGACCGGCACGCACAGCGAGCTCATGCGCGCAGGGAAACAGTACTGCCGTCTCTTCTCGGCCCAGGCAGAGAGGTATCTGACAAAAGAGCAGGAAGGGTCGCCGCAGCCTCCGGAGGGGAATTCCGGGGGAAACCGGCGGGACGACACTGCGGGGAAAATATAGTATAATAATTCCGTGAAAAGCTTTTCACGGAAAGGAATGATGCTATGGGAAGAAAAAAATCCCTCCCGGAGGACGGAAAGATTGTGTCGGAGCTTGCGGAGATAGCCTTTTCGGCTGAAGAAAAGACCGCAGACCGCCTCCGCGCCCTCGGTCAGCTTTCTGATGCGCTGAAAGCCGGAGAAAACGTGGATGACGCGCTGAAAAAGCTCGATGAGGTGCTTTCGGAGCTGTGATGCTTCATAGGTTCTGAGCCCGTTTCCGTATCGTCAGAAACCGGACATCGGGTAAAAACCCGATGTCCGGTTTCTGTTATATCCCGATGATGTTCCGCACAACCGTCCATATGACGAGCAGCACAAGAAATGTGATGTTCAGCCATTCCGGAAAAGGAGACGATGCCCGTTTTCCGGTCTTTATGTAGCTCCCTGCCGATGAGACGGAAACCGCCGCTACGTACCCGGCTATGGCAGGCATGAAGGGGTTGCATCTCATTGCGCCGGCGAAGTCAAGCCGCAGAAGTGCGCGGCAGGCTCCAGAAAAACCGCAGCCGGGGCATTTCAGTCCGGTCAGCCGCTTTACCGGGCAGACGGTGAAGCCCAGCCGGAACGGCAGCCACATGAGAAGGAGAAAGAGCAGCAACGCTCCGAATGCGAAAACTCCGGTTGTCACTGCTCTTTTTCCGGCCCCGTTACGCCTTGTTGATTTCGTTCTGGACAATTCCGATGAGAACGATCGGTATGAACAGACCGAGGATGATATAGAGAACGTTATTGTCGGAGGTGATCCCGCGGCGGGCATTGAGGCTGTCGATGCACTTTGCCGAATCATATCCGAACAGCGCGTACCCGACTGTTCCGAGGAAGATGGAGAGGAGCAGGATCGCCATCGGGGAGAGTTGGCTCTGTCCGCTTTCCTTCTGGAGCTCGTTTGAAGTGGTGTACATCCAGTACCAGCCGTAGATACCGCAGGTCACGAGTGTGAGGATGATTACCGTTGCAACGCTTCTTTTTGTCATTGTTCTGTACCTCTGAATATAAAATATGGTACTTTAATTATATCAGTAATTGACCTGTATGTCAATAGACTGTTAATTTTTTTTGCGTGAATCCTGTGGCAAAGATATTTCGGAATATACTCTCAGCAATCGGATGAGCGCGGAAGGCCGACGGAATGTGCATAAGAAGATAAACGAATTAAGAAGGTGTAACACCGTTGGTGATGAGAGAGGAGTATTATATTTCGCAAGGGCTATTTCTTCCGAAAAAGGCGTAAAAAACAATCTGTGAGGAATATTTGCTCTTTCGTAGATGACATAAAGTTGATCTTTTGTGCAAGTGCTGCAACCCGGTTGCAAAGATCTATCGCCATCACAAAAAGAACTCTGCCTCTTACTGCTCGGACAACCGTCTTATTTGTTATTTCAATAGGGACGTCGTTGAGATTAAAAGCATACATAGCCAATGGAAACTTGTGGCGAACGATGAGGGGAGCATAGATCTGTATTATAAGAACACACGCTTCAAGAAGAAAGATGTTGACAGCCCGGTATGGGGTTACCACCTTCAGAAAGCCTTTTACAAGGATATGACCTCATTTTCGAAGTATATCGTTGACCACGATAAATATCGCTTCTCATATCTCGATAAACCTTTGAAGCCAAAGGGCGGCAAGAAGCCCCCGGTTAAGGGAACAAAGCGTTGGAGAGCCGAGCAAGAAAGACAGAAAAAACGTGACCGCCGTGCTGCGATCAAGAATGTTTACTATATTTTTGAGGAGTTGGATGCTGCGAGAGCTTCGGATGAGGTAAACGAATATGCCGGATAAAGAGCTTTCGCTTCTGGAGTGCGGTTACACTGAAGCTGATATTGAAACTGCTTCGCCCGACGATATGAACGTGTACTATTCAAAAGATAATCAGCAGAAATACGGAGTTGTAGGAATCAGAATAGCTTTGCTATAGGTTCATATTTTGAGGTAGTAGCGTTCATGGTTCGTACCTCCTTAGTGTGGGAAGCTCAATATACCACATTTCTTTTACGATAAATACGCAAAAGAAGAAAATCGGTGCGGAAATATATTTTCTAACGATAAAGAAATGTTTGAGCGATTTAGGGCACACTCGGAGGAGATCGAGCAGGAGCTTGGAGTAAAAGCCGAATGGCGTACTGCAACAAAGGATTGTCGAATACTAATTCTGAACGATGGAGACGCGAAAAAAGGCCCCGATGCTTGGAGTACATATTTTGATTGGTTTTGTGATATTGGTGTACGCCTTCTGCCTTTCCTGAATGCTGCGGTGCAATTCGAGATTTGGTGCCGTTTACAGAAATGACACCGGAGGTCGTTCGTTCATACGATGATGATGTCGAAGATGAATAAAAGAGTGGCAAGGACACAAATCCTTGCCACTTTATTATCTGAAAAATTACCCGGTTTTTACCTCAAAAAACCAATTGTGGTCAAACATGTAGTCGGACCTAAAAAAACGATGAAAAAAGCCCCCAATATGGATAAATAAAGGCAAACGCAAAACCACGAAAAAACGAGCATTTGCGAGAAAACAAGAGAAAACAAAAGAAAATCGGAGGTTCGATTGAACCTCCGATTTTGGTCTGAGTGACACGACTTGAACGTGCGGTCTCTACCACCCCAAGCAAAGGGGTACAGTTTTTTGCGTGATATAGCGTCCAATACGTGCTTTTTCGTCCGAAAAAATTGATACAAAGTCCGCAGTGTGCTACTGTCTCCGGGTAGTCCGGTTCTGAAAGTGGTCAAACATGTGGTCATAAAATCCGCTCCCAATTTGATGTGGTCAGGCATCATGGGAGCGGATTGTTTTATATGCGGTGATTGTGGTCAGATTATGTGGTCGCTTTTTTACGAACTCTGCCCACCTAAGGTTGTCGTATTGTAACTCTTTCGAGAGAGTTTGTCAAGAGGTTTCGGGGGTAAATATTTGGGATGCTGTAGTCAAAGAAAAGGGCAGAGAAAAAGGCACAACGGTTGAACAAATTACAAGATCGCTGAATTATTTCAAAAATTCTATTGCATTTTGGCGAAAAAAGTAGTATAATATAATCATAATAATCATAATCATATTACTTATAATTCCTACAGGAGAACAATGTATGGATAAGATAAAAATTTTACCGGACATAGAACCTACAGATCCATATGAAAAGGCAAAGGCAGATATACTGAAGGCAAAAATGTCTTTGTCAAAGCTAACTCCAAATCAGCAGAAAGCGTTGGCTGAAGAATTGTTTGGAGCTGCCTATGTTGAAACGGTGTTAAAAGCGTTATTTAACAATAATCTTATGAGGTGAAAAAATGGCTGCAAGCTATAAGAAACTTTTTAAACTGCTCATCGATCGCGAAATGAAGAGTAAAGAGCTCGCTGCAAAGGCTGGAATCAGCCCGGCAACACTTGCGAAGATGAAGAAGGATGGGGCAACTGTATCAAGCGATGTGCTTGTAAAGATATGCACGGCACTTGATTGCAAGTTGGACGATATCGTTGAAATAGTACCTGAGAAGAATTAATAAAGGAGCCAATAATTATGGCGAGATGTTTGTATAATAGCGACTTCGAACATTCTTATATACAGATTCAGCGTCTATATACAGAATATTAGATGAGAATTACCATGGCGAAGCACTGACCACTACAAGAGACGCGTGGAAAGCGGAGATCGACATTATGAAGAACGTGGTTTCTTCACTTAACACTGTTGATGGCCAAATTATCTTTGAATACGATATTCCTCGTCTTGGTAAAAGAATTGATGTTGTCCTCCTTTATCGCGGTGTTGTATTCTGCCTTGAATTTAAGGTTGGTGAGTCAAAAATTCTTGAAACGAATATTGACCAGGTCTTGGACTACGCTTTGGATCTGAAAAACTTCCATAAATTCAGTGAGAACAAGGTTATCGCCCCTATTTTAGTAGCTACGAATTATTCCAATCGCAGTACATCCATACAGATGTCGGTGTACGATGACAGAGTAATAAACCCATTGGTTACCGGAAAGGCAGGGATATCTGCTTTGATTGACAATGTGTTGGAAAAATTCCCGAGCGAAGCGCCGGTTCATAACGATTGGGTTATTAGTCCTTATGCACCTACGCCGACCATTGTTGAAGCTGCAAAAACGCTTTACGAAAGCCATTCGGTAGAAAATATCACAAGGCATGAAGCGGATAAGGTTTCAACCGATACAACGATTAAATATATCCTTGATGTAATACAGAATAGCAAAACAAACGGAGAAAAAAGCATCTGCTTTGTGACAGGTGTACCCGGCGCAGGCAAAACACTCGTCGGTCTCGATGTGGCTGTTAAACAGACCTATCAGGGAAATGATGCTCCTGTTGAAGACGAAGGCGCGGTATATCTTTCCGGAAACGGTCCTTTGGTTGCTGTACTTACCGAAGCTCTTGCAAAAGATAATTATCAAAAATGCCGTGATAGAAACGAAAAGAAAAATCTTTCCGATTCTCGCAGAGAGGTAGGTAAGTTTATTCAAATCATTCACCGTTACCGTGATAACATGCTCGCTAAGATCAAAAATCCCGTTGAAAATGGAGTTTTGGAAATTGATCCCTAAAAAGCGGTGAAGCTTGCAGAGTCAGGTTATGGAGAAGTGGAGCACGTTGCAATTTTCGACGAGGCACAGCGCTCGTGGACTCACAAAAGGCTTGCCGATTATCTAAAACGCGGTGGAACATACGGTAATAAACTGAAGGTTCCTAACTTCCCATTATCTGAGGCAGCTTTCTTGATATGGTCTCTCGATCAGAGAGAGGACTGGGCAACGATTGTTTGCCTTGTAGGTGGTGGTCAGGAGATCAATACCGGTGAAGCGGGAATTTCAGAGTGGATACATGCGCTGAATGACAAGTTCCCCCATTGGAAAGTATATATTTCTCCGAAGCTTACAGAGCCGGAATATGCCGAAGGTAAGGTTAACGAGCTGTTGGCGAAAAACGAAAACGTTACTTATTCAGAAGGCTTACATCTTGGCGTTTCTCTGCGTTCTTTTAGAGCAGAAAAGCTCTCTGCATTTGTTCATTCGATGCTCACCTTCAATCCCGATGCGGCAGAATTGTATCATGAAATAAAAGACAGATATCCCATTTTCTTAACACAAGATATGGAAAATGCCAAGAGATGGCTTCATAGTAAGGTTAGAGGTACAGAGCGCACAGGTGTGCTTGTAACCAAGGAAGCCGCGCGATTTAAGCCTTTGGGAATACACATTCTCCCCTCAGGTGATGAGAATGCAGTTCACTGGTTCCTTGAAGACAAGATTGATACAAGAGCTTCCAATTATCTTGAAGATGCAGCAACAGAAATTCAGGTGCAGGGATTAGAGCTTGACTATACATGTGTGCTGTGGGATGCTGATATGAGATGCGATAATGGCAAATGGCGTTATTACACGTTTAATGGCAAAACAGCGTGGAACGAAAAAATACCCGATACCGAGAACAAGCAAGAGCAAATCAAATATATGCTCAATGCTTATCGAGTGCTTCTCACAAGAGCAAGAGCGGGCATGGTGAATTGTGTTCCATCGGGTAATCCCAATAAGAATCCAAGCGGATTTTGGGAAGACAGCACTCGTTTGCCTAAGTTCTACGATGGAACCTATCAATATTTAAAGAGTTTAGGAATTGAAGAAATATGAAAATAACCGAAGTAGTAGCAGCCCTCATTTGGCAGGGCAATAAATTCATGATCTGCCAACGCCCGGCGCACAAGGCGCGAGGGCTCCTTTGGGAGTTCGTCGGCGGCAAGGTCGAGCCGGGTGAAACAAAAGAACAAGCCCTTATCCGCGAGTGCAGAGAAGAACTTGCGATAACGCTGTCTGTCGGTGAAGTATTTATGGACGTCATCCATGAGTATCTCGACTTAACGGTGCATTTGACGCTGTTCAACGCCACCATTGCCGAAGGTGAACCGCAGAAGCTGGAGCACAACGATATCCAATGGATCACGCCGAGTGAGATTCCGAACTACGAGTTCTGCCCGGCGGACGAGGAGATCCTCGCAAAAATTATCGAAAGGTACGGTAATACCGTATGAACCGACTCAAGAAAAACCGTGCGGCGAGCTTTGTTGCCGTCACGCTGGTATACATAATTGCCACCGTGGTGGGCGTGCTTGCCTATCGCGCGCTCACGCTCGATTGGTGGCTGTCCTTGCTCATTGCTGATGTGACGGCAACCGTGGTGACATTCGTTTTCAGTCTCATTTTTAAGAACGCATCGGTCTATGACCCCTATTGGAGCGTGCAACCGCCCGTCATTCTCGTGGCGTTTGCCATCGGCAGGGAGCTAACGCTCCTCGGCATTCTTCTGCTTGTGGTCGTGTCCTTTTGGGCGATCCGCTTGACGGCGAACTGGGCGTACACCTTCGGAAATCTCAATCATCAGGATTGGCGTTACACCATGCTTCATGAAAAGACGGGTGTATTTTACCCCATCATCAATTTCGTGGGCATTCATATGGTGCCGACGCTGGTGGTGTACGGCTGTGTTTTGCCCGGTGTTTACGCCATCCGTGAAGGACTTCCAGCCAATATCGCAAGCGTGCTGCTGCTGTGCCTGTCCCTCTGCGCGGCAAGCATGCAGGGGATCGCCGATATACAAATGCACAAATTCCGCAAGAATCGCAACGCGCCCTTTATCCGCATAGGCCTTTGGAAATATTCTCGCCATCCCAACTATCTCGGCGAGATTCTGATGTGGTGGGGCGTGGGTCTGTCCGTGCTTTGCGCGGCACCGAGCGCGTGGTACTTGATCGCAGGAGCGGTCGCAAACACGGTGCTTTTCCTTGCGGTAAGCATTCCCATGGCTGATAAACGCCAGTCCCGAAAGGACGGCTTTGCAGAATACAAAAAGCAGACGAGAATGCTGCTGCCCATCAAAAAATGATTACTTACATAAGAAAAGGATACGACTATGCTTTGGATTATTGCCGCTATACTTTCCGCTGTGTTTGCAGGGGTGACCTCAATTCTTGCCAAATGTGGCATCAAAAAGACCGATTCCGACCTCGCTACGGCGATCCGCACCGTTGTGGTGCTGATCTTTTCGTGGGTGATGGTGTTCGTAGTCGGATCGCAAGGCACGATTGTGGACATTCAGCCCAAGCCGCTGATCTTTTTGATTCTCTCGGGGCTTGCTACGGGCGCTTCGTGGATCTGCTACTTTAAGGCGCTTTCGATGGGAGACATCAACAAGGTTGTTCCCATTGATAAGTCAAGCACGATACTCACCGTCCTGCTCGCGATCATTTGCTTTGGTGAGACGTCGAATCTGGTATTCAAGCTGATCGCCACCGCCATTCTCGCGCTTGGAATCTTTCTCATGGTCGAAAAGAAAATGACCGAAGGACAGGTCAAGTGGCGTTCGTGGATGATCTACGCGGTGCTATCCGCCGTTTTTGCCGCACTCACATCGATACTTGCCAAGGTGGGCATTTCGGGTGTGGAGTCCAATCTTGGCACAGCGATTCGCACGTGCGTCGTGCTCGTTATGGCTTGGGGGATCGTTTTTGCGCGCGGAAAGCAGAAACAACTGCCGTCGCTTGACAAAAAGGAATTGCTATTCATTTCGCTTTCGGGCATTGCTACGGGAGCATCGTGGTTGTGTTACTATTACGCGATCGGTCATGGACTTGTCAGCGTAGTTGTGCCAATCGACAAGCTGAGTATCATCGTAACCGTTGCGTTTTCTTATTTTGTGTTCAAGGAAAAGCTTTCGAAAAAATCCTTCCTTGGACTTTGCCTGATGGTCGCAGGTACCTTGCTGATGGCGTTTTTCAAGTGATGATAAGGAGATAAAATTGATATGATAAACGATTATGAATGCTCCGTAAAGGAGAAAAAATATGACCAACCAATGCCATCAAAAGCGGCTTCCGTCCTGCGTGGGTTGAAATGACGGCAAGACCGAGCGAGACGGTGGACGGGATGAATCAATAAGAATTTGGCGGGGGTGCCGATGCGAACAAAACGAGTTGTGGTCGTACCTTAGATGAAGCATGGAAAAATGCTTTTGAAGAAATCAAGACTGATATTGCTGATGTCGTTATTTACGCTCCGTATCGTGGAAAAGGATATGGTCGCAAGGCGTTACGGCTTCTATGCGAAATTGCAAAAGAAAACGGCATAAAGGAACTCTATGATGATATCGCCATTGACAATTCTTCTGTTGAATTATTCCTCAAATGTGGATTTGAGGAAGTGCTGCGAAGTAACGAATATATTTTAGTAAAAAAAGAATTGTGGAATTAACAAATCTAATTTTCAGTGCAAAACAATGAAAACAATTTACACAAGTGAGAGAAAAGCATGGCGCGAATGGCTTGCCGAGCACTTTGAAACGGAAAGTGAGATTTGGTTCGTTTTTCCGATGAAGGAGTCGGGCGACAAGGCGCTTTCCTATAACGATGCGGTAGAAGAAGCTCTTTGCTTCGGTTGGATCGACAGCACCATTAAGCACATTGATCCCACGCACCGCGCACAGCGATTTACACCGAGAAAAAAGGGAAGTCCCTATTCGCGCCCGAACATAGAACGACTGATTTGGCTTGACGAACAAGGGCTGCTTCACCCAAGCATACGGGATGGTGTGCTCCCCTTGATTCGTGCGCCGTATGTTTTCCCAACGGATATCATCGATGCCATAAAGAACGATGCCGTTGCGTTTGAAAACTACGAGAAATTGTCTGAGCCTTACAAGCGCATTCGTGTTGCTTATATCGATGCGGCAAGAAAATGCCCCGACGAGTTCAAAAAGCGACTTGAAAGCTTTATCAAAAAGACGCGCGAAGGGAAATTGATTGTTGGCTACGGTGGAATCGATAAGTATTACGGATAAGATGAAAATTACGATTTGAAGGAGTATCGACATGCTTGAAAAGATGCTTGTTTTACTAAGCAGAGGCTGTCAATAGATCATTTCAAAAGATCAGACAAAGTGTATTCGCCACTCGGGACATTGGAAACTCTTCGGTATTCCACGATGGATGCAATCAATGAAGTGATATCTGCGAAGTACCGCTTTACAAAGTCGGTGCTTTTCACATTGGGGTATTTCAAATCTGTTTTGCAGAAGTCACTTGGTTTTTTACCGGACTTTTTGTATTCCTCGTATTTGTCCTCATTAAAAATAACGAGCATTTCGATTTCTGGGGCGGTGATGACGTTGATGATTTCAATTTTATGTTCATAGGCTTTACTAAGCCTGAACTGTTCCCGGCGAGAATCAAGAATGCGAAGAACTGTAATTTTTTCGGTGAAGCCTTTCCTCAAGTGTTGTTCCTCAAAGTTCTTTCCGCTACGGCAACGAAGCAGCTCACCCTCAAGCAAATCGTCTCGCTTGAAAATCAGTTTGTCTGCGTCAAGCAGTATCTCCATGATTGCTTTTTCGGCCGCACCTTCACAGATACAGGCAACGTACTTTGTGAGATTCATCATTCATCCTCCTTGTGAGAACGAATCAAGCTGGTTTTCAAAGCCATGTACGCATCGTACATGGGAACAGTTCCCTCAAGGAAGCCACTCTGATATGCTTCACTCTTCTTGATATCGTTTCGTTTGAGGATAACAGAGAGATTCTCAGCAGTAATACCGCCTCGGTTACGAACAATGTAGATATTGTCGTTGCGCTCGAACTCATCAAGCAACTCTGCATAGTGCGTGGAGAAAATAAGCATTGCTCCTTTAGGATTCACTTTCTTGTCCATGTAGAAGCGAATCAAAGTGGAAACAATCTCACGATTGAAATGGTTTTCAAGTTCGTCAACGATCAAGTAGCCGCCATTCTCAAAGACTCTCGTAGCATTTAAGAAGGTGTTGATACCTTTGATCGTACCGGAGGAAAGATAACGGTTCAGATCGGAGAGCTGATTCAAAGCAATCTCTTCTTTACCGAAGAACTTCAAACGGATATCCGTGTCCTTACCTTTGGTTTTTACGTGGAGGTATTCAACACTCGGATCAAAGAAGGCAATGAGTTCGGGAGGACAATCCTCAGAGATGCTGAGCTGATTGATGTTAGTGTACTGAAGCATATCGGTTACAACAAGAGTATCCTTTGTCTTCTTGTTGAAAGCAACCATAATGCTGATATCGTCAAGCAAAAATGCTTCATCATTGTCTCTTGTCAAAAGAGCTTCGCAATCTTCAAAGTCAAAGATCGCATTCTTGTTTTTTACCTTAGAGCTCGGCTTGGATTTCAAGAATTCATCCAGTATGATGAACTTGTTTTCCGTTTTACCGACAACGGTATGCAGTACATTAACAGTTTTGTTTTCGGCATAGAAGAAGATATCAAAAGAAACCTTGCCCTTACTATCTATACCATCAAGAACCTCGTTGCACGAGATGTTGTTGATTGATTGATTGCTGAGCATTCCGCAAACGAAAGAAATTAGTTTTAAGATAGAAGTCTTACCGGAAGCGTTGATACCGATGAAAGACAAAACATTGTTTTGATAGAAGCACTGAGAGCTTGTAGAGAACAGAGAACTCATCTTATCTGCGTTGTCGTTGGTCACTCTCTGCAAAGCAAAGAAATCAATCTCACATTTGTCCTTAAACAAAGGTAAACCCGAAGCAATAATTTTTAGTAGTTTCATGTTTGGTCACTCCTTAATTACGCAATTTGCGTTTTTAATCAATCATAGTATAGCACAAATGAAGAGAGATGTCAATACTAAAAACGAAAAAGTCGTTTTTAATTCGCATATACTATGGGCTTCGCCGGGCTTTTTAAGGCTTCGGATAAGAAAATCGTTTATAACTTTCATCATATGACCTTTACTGTACTCAGGTAGAGGCCATGCTTTTCGTTTGCTTTTATCAAAGCAAATTATGCGTTCAAAAGAAAATGTTGCACAGCAGGAGCCAAAAGAACCGACAGGCAAATTGAAGTTCTGCCTGTCGGTAAAATCATTAATTGGTCACTACTGCATTTCTTGAGCTGAAGCGTTTGTCAAGTATATCGTTTCAAGATTTTTTCTCAAGCTTTAAAGCATCGATCAGCTTATACAACTCGTTGTTATATAGCACGGAAATCTTGCTGCCGTTTGCACCTGCATAGGTCTTGTTACGCACGGGAAGATTCGTAAAATCAATCATCGGTTAGTCACCTCGTTTCATTCTTAAATATTTTTCACGCAAATACCAAGCCTGTTCACTTGATATTTCCTGTCCGACTTCGGCAGAGTTAATGTCCGCATTCAATTCGCTCCAGTACATATCCCAATGATAGTCCTTTTTGCCGCTGTCTACAATTTTCCAAGAAGCAATCATATTTTCTAAAGAAGATTGCAGATACGGCGGCAGATCGCATTCGAGATATTCTTTGCTTTTCGGGAGTCCGGTTTCGTTGTCGTAGTCTGTACTCGTCGTATCCAAAGACATAATATATTCCATGGTGCAATCAAGAGCTCTTGCAAGCTGCTGTACCGTGCGGGCAGAGCATTTTTGCAAAGAACTTTTACCGGAGCAAATATCTATGACGGTCGTCTTGGGAACGCCGCTTACTTGTGACAGATGGTATTTGGTAATATTTCTGCTATCTATATATTCTTGTAGGTTCATTTGCACCACCCTTTCCTTTGTTACATTATATCGGTATACCGACCGTTTGTCAATGGGTTTATCAAATCATACCTGTAACATTTCTATGTCAGCGGGGGTATTAGGGGTGCCAAGCCCCTAAAGAGAGTAGCCGTCAAAGGCTGCTGAATGGGAACTTGCCGTACAAGTTCCCTGCTTGTTACGGTCTAAGACACACACCGTAGGGCATAAGAATAAGCGATTCTCAAATACCGAAATTTCAGCGAATTTCTCCGCTGCACGATACCGAAAACTGCTTTGTTCCCACTGGGGCATATCTCGTCATTGAGCCAATTTGGCTCTACTTTTACTTCAAAACAACAGTTTTGAGCCATATATCGGTGTTTTGGCTCAGCCGAACATTTCAAGGTCATCAAGCACACTTTTCTCATTTTGGACTTGTTCTTCTTCGGTAAGTTCTGTCTTTGCCGACTGAAAAACAAAAGGTGCCGCAACCAACGACACCTCCTGCAATTCCTCCCGTATGATTTTTCGAATAGCTTCAAGCGAAATGCTATTAGCCGCACTCTTTCCTGAAATAGTGTCAAGCACTGCCGACACAATAAAAGCATTGCGGGAATGTTCAAGTGATTGCAGAAACTTTACCGCTTCAGCCTGTTTCGGGTCGTCGATATCAAAGCGCACATTGATTCGATACTTGCTCATATCTTTGCCTCGGATTTCATCTGCGCTTCTGCCAGATATTCATATCCCTTTGCGGCGGCGCAGATGTCATCAACGAATTTTACACGATCTGCGTTTACCTTGCTGAAATTCTTTATAAGACATCCTCCACCTCCGGTTGCATACAGCGTCATTGTATTTTCGTCATAGCCGTGGTCACGAAGCCTGCGGAAGATATCCTTTACATATTCAGCGGCAATTCCCTTAATGATTTTAAGGTCAGCCGGAGCAATATTTGCTGTGCCGGTAATCAGCACTTCATCAATTATAGCGTCGTTGATTTCCCGCTGCGTTTTCAGCATAAAGGCTTCCTGTATACTGAGCGTACACTGATAAGTTCCGAATTTCTCGGTGAACATTTTGCCTTGCTGCGGCTTGCCATTGATCATATACAGCACATTCATTGTGCCGTTGCCGATGTCGGCAATAAGGTTCACACCTTTCAGCGTAGTTGCAAAGCTCTCAATAGCGGCATATCCCTGCGGATAGATACGAACATCATCGATATAAATATGGTAGGCGGTTTTCTTATAGACAAATTCCACCTCCGCATTTTTCGAGAGATACGCCTTGAAGTCCGCTTTCTGCCCGCTTGTCCAAGTCAGTGGCAGTCCTGCCGCAATCACAATGTGTGCTTCGGTGAGATTTTCCGCTTTTAGTTCCTTTGCAATAGCTGCAAGCGTCAGCACATAATAGTCATCATCTTTTACCTTGTCGGAAGCAAATTCTTTGTGCCCCTCGCCGATAAGATAATACTTGCCGTTAAAGGTAAGCATATCCGCCGTGAACAGCGGTTCGCTGTCAAAGGCAGATATGCCGGTTTTGAAGCAGTGGTTGGCTGTCTTCATATTTCCGTAGCCGTGATCGATTCCGATGATTTTTGTTTCTTTAAATGATTTCATAATTTAATTCCTTTCCTGCGTCAAAGCGCAAATAAAATTTTTCAGATAACTTTTGTGGGGGCAGTTATCTCATAACCCCGTTTTGCCGTAAGATTTCCGTGTACAGTTCCTTTTCAGCCGGCAACACTGCTTTCAAAAAATAGTTGCAGTAGATACCGTACCGTGAAATGAGCTGTATGCATTTTGTTTCTTCGCCGTCATCAAGCAGCAGGCAGTTACCCTTGCAACAGTTACAGCATGACCTGCGAACAAGTGCGTTGATTTTTGTCCGTTGCTTCGGTGTGATTTTGAGCGCCATAGATTTCAAACCTCCTTTCCGTTTTTCGGGCAGTAAAAAAGCCGCCAAGTGCAACCTCGACGGCTCATTTCCTGCCTTCTGTATATATAATAACGGGAAACAGAGATTTTTTACGAAACACCGCAACAACTAAAACTACATAAACGCAACAAGCGGTAACCCTTGAAAACCAGCGATATTTACGGTATAATAGAATATATAATACTTGTGCGAACAGAACTTTTTGACTTTATACAGCATCAAGTACAGTTTTTGGTACAGTGCTTGTGATAGAATAGAAGCAAAGGAGCAAAACAAAATGATTTCTTCATTTTTCACTGCTGATTACCGTGACGGCAGAGTGATATTCGGCGGCAAAAGCTATCCCGCCGGAGTGTTTGCCACGCACCTACTCAATCAGTTTTATATTAATGACACCGCCGCACGGATCGCTGTGTTTCGAGATGATTTGAATTATCATATTCTCACACAGATAAATAACGGATACTTGAACATCACGGAATTTGTGAAAACGGGAGCAAATACTCTTGAAGCCTTAAAAGCATTACCAAAACTGCGACCGTTTGACGGGCTGAATATTGAAGAAATCCGCAATGCAGTAACAACGCTTTTTACGGAAGAAACCGGGCAAAAGATATACGAATACTTTGCCGACAAGGCAAAGCTCAGTTTATTGCCACAGAATGAAATCGCCGCAGGCACAGCAGACCGAATGAAAACCGCAATAGATTTTTCTGTGATTGAAAACAATATTGCAGAGATAAAATCGATATTGTTATTCTTCAATACTCTTGCCGATGACTTGATACTTGCACACAGAAATCTATTAAAATTCTGCAGCCGCATTGACGAGGCGGAACGCTTGGACGAGGCGCATTTATTACCGTTAGCACTGGAGGTTTTCGGAGACCATCACTTTACGCAAAGCGGAAGATATATTTCAGTGAAGAAGAATGCCAAAAGCGTAACCGGAACCGTGGCAAAAAGGCTGAATTTCGACAGCTATTACAGCTTTATCCTGACAGACTTTTTTGAGGGGCTACACTACGGACACTATCCCCGAAAATGTGAAATTTGCGGAAAGTATTTCCTTATGCAAAGCGCAAGGCGGCAGAAATACTGTTCCTACGGGATTGCGCCTGAGCTGTATCGGCGTAAGAAGATAACTTGCCGAAAATATGCCGCCGTTCTGAATCGAAAAGAAAAAGCGGAAAATGATCCGATAGTATCACTGTACAACCGCCGATGTGGCGCCATTCGTACAGAGGTTGGCAGATGTACAATATCCAAAGCATTTGGTGAAACAGCGAAACGACTCGCTAAAGAACATAAGCTGAGAGCGTTGGCGGACGATCAATACGCAAAAATGCAATACAAAAAAGACATGAGCCGAGAAGCGTTATACGCCGAAGTGGACAGGAAAATAAAATGAGAAAGCCTGCAAACAAAAAGTCAAGCCCAAATTTGGACTTGACGAAAGAAAATTTTGCAGGCGGCAGGTAACTGCAAAGGGGCACGACAAAAAGGCCACCGTGAAAGACGCTGGCCTGCAATGTCGGGGTGTTTGGCTGTCAGTTGGTCTGGTTTAGACCGGTGGAATCCATATCCACCGGCGGTAGATCGTCCAAGGTAGCGAGGTAATCTCTCACCTTTGCGTAGTACTGCCGCAGAAACTTGTTCGCACCGGCCGTCATGTAGACATAGAACGGCTTCCCCTCGGCTCGCTTGCGGTCAAGGAACTGGTACACCGGCTCATCGGCCGGAGAGCATCTGAGATAGATCCCCATGATGTTGAACAGCGTCTTGCGAAGATACGGCGAGCCGCGCTTCGAGGAACGGTTGCTGCGCACATTCTTGTCGCCGGACTGGTTCTGTATTGGGTCAACACCGGCAAACGCGATCAGAGACTTCTTCTGCTCAAAGCGGCGCACATCGCCAATCTCTGCCATCAGCTGAGGCCCCAGAGACTCGCCTACGCCGTATAGTTCCATGACGACTGGGTATTCCGGCAGCATGGAAGCCAGACGGTTCATCTCGGCGCGGTATGTCTCCACAGAACGAGAGATACTGGTCAGCTGGTTCGCAGCCTCCTGTACCAGCAGTTTTGTGGTTTCGGATGCCGACACCAGCACCACGGCAGACTTGGCGAGGGCGTAGACTTCTTCAGCGTTGCTTTGCTTGGAAATGTAGCCGTGGCGTTTGCACCACTTCCGGTAACGCTCGGAAAAGGCGTTCAGGCTGTGTCTGCGGACGCAGTCCACGTGCCAGAAGGCGTAGGTGAAATCCACCCACTTCTGCGTACCGTCCTTGCGGACCAGGCTGTCAAAGCATTTGCAGATACCGGGGAAGGACTGTTCCTGTAGGGCGATCAGGTTGTTGGCGGTTGCGGTTTTCTGCTTACTGGCCAGCTGGAACTGGCGGTTCAGCGTTTTCAGGTCATAACGAATCGTATCCATGGGAGTATAATCCCGCAGATCCGCCCAGTTGTCAAGGGCATAGCGGGCAATCTTCACAGCGTCTGCCTTGTCGGTCTTGACCCTGCGCAGAGAATTGCCGCCGTATTCCTTGATGAGCAGCGGATTGACCGCGCTGACATACAGGCCGGCCTCGTGCAGCACATTCGCCACTGGCTCATAATAGCGACCGGTGTGCTCCATGACGACCCGCGTCTCGCCGTCAAGCGTCTTGAGTTGCCGGGCAAGATCAAGCAGTGCTTCGGCGCTGTGGCTGACCTCAAACGGAACCTTTACAACCTCGCCAAACGGACGGAGCACGGCCACCGTACTTTTTCTGCTGGAAACATCAATACCTGCTGCGTTCATAAGAATCACTCCCGTTTAGAATTTGCAATGGACAAATGCCATCCTTCTCCCATTGCCGATTCCATCTGTTTGATGACGCGAACGCTCAGGCTATACCTGCACAAATCGAACGCTGCGAATGAGAGGATGGCTGACTGACTTTCTCACGGGCGTGCAAGCCCTTGGAGGTGAATGCCAGACCATTACCTTCTCATTCTAACAGCTTAGGCAACGAGATGCCCCATGCCTGTGGCTGGCTGCCATATATCAAGGGGCAAATTTATAGTAACAGAAGGTGTGCCGGTGAAAAACGAAAATTGGACAGAAGATTTATATTTATACCGTATAAAACCGGTGCCGCCGAAGAAAGACGATTTACAGGAGTATATCTCCCTTTACTGTGCTGAAAAGGACGATAAATATCTCAACTGGTTCTTTCATTATTACGAGCCGAGACTGAACACAATCATTATGCAAACCGTGCAGGAAAACGCCATGCAAGGGCATTTTGCCGATTTGAAGCAAGCATATGTTTTCGGTATCTACAAGGCGTTGCAGAAATATGACATTTTCACAGGTGTTCCGTTCCTCATTTTCAAAGAGCATTATGTCAAAAACGAAATCGACAAGTACATCAGCACCATGCGGACAGGTTGTTCCGTGCAAAGCGTGGACGAATACCGAGCGCTGAAAAAGGCAATGGCACTGTATGCAAAATATGAGTATAAATTTGACGAGGAAACGATAACCATAATCGCCGCCGAAATCGGGAAAAGCGTAAAAGACACTAAAGAGATTATCCGTGCCGGAATTGACAGCACGCACTATACTGATTTTTACCGTAAATACGCCGACGAGGACGGTGAAAACACGGCAGAGGATGTGACGGTTGACACTACCTCCAATCCTGAAAGGTTATTTTTCAAACAGTGGCAGGCAGAAGCGCTGTTTACCGCCTACGAAACGCTTGATTACCGTGAGCGCACGATGGTTGCCGGTCATCTCGGCTTTTGCCCGGAATGTTACGGTATTTATGAGCTGGGCAAAGATGAAAACGGTAATTCGGTCAAGTTGCTCCGCAAAGGCAAAGCCTACATAGACCTCGCCGCCGAGCATATGTTATCTTCACCTGATACTGCTTTTCAAATTGTAAACGGCGCATACGAGAAAATGCGCCGGGAACTGACCGAAAAAGGAATCTGTTAAAACGCAAAAAGCCCGATGAGTTCAGGCAAAAACCTAAACTCATCGGGCTGTCTTTCTGTCCATATTTTTTGCCGTTACCGCATAATTACGGAACCGTCACTTATGTTTTTATATTACTTTTGGTAAAGGCACAATTTGTTCCTTTACCGGTTTTCTATCAGTATTTTGGGCATACGATAGATTTATTTGATGTCCTTTTTTATCCGCACATTCGACAACGAATGTGCTTTTTACATATAATGATGCGAGGTCACGGGGTGCGCCGTTTAACAAAAAAAGAGCCGTGGTTTAAAAAACCGCGGCTCTGATTTTTCATAGAGTTTCTTCCTCTGTTAAAGAACCTCGTTCAAGGCGCATAACAAGCGGGTTTTCGTGCTTTCTACGTGCAAAATGACACAAAAGTTTGACTACGAATAAATCAAAGTCCCACCGCCGCCAGCTTGCTCATATTGGCGCGTTTAAGCTCCATAGAGGAATGAACATAGCGCTCCAAGGTGCTAGAGGTGTTGGCATGACCTAACACCTCCGAAAGCGATTTGATTTCAAAACCCACCTCAACGGCTCGGGTGGCAAAGGTATGACGCAGCGTATGCGCATGAACGCCCTCCAGTACGCAGTCGCGGGCATACTTCTCAATGCGGTACTGCAAGGTGCGCGGTTCCATGCAGGCACCGGTTCCCGTAAGAATAAAGGCGGCAAAGCTCTGCGGCATAATCCGTCATAAGAACGGTGCGCACGGAAGTGTCGCTTTTAGGCGCGCCGATGACGATTCGCGTTCGCTTTTCGCTTTCCTCGGCGGTATCGTGCAGGCGTTGGAGCGTGGCGGCAATACGGATCGTTTGCTCCTTGAGGTTAATATTTCCCCATGAGAGCGCACACAGCTCACCGAAGCGAATGCCCGAAAGCAGCATCAGCAACATCCCGAATTTGCAGTTGTCGGTATCGGTCAGCAAATAGCGAATGAACCGTTCCTGCTCCTCCCGGCTTAAAACGCGCATTTCCTTTTTGCTTTCCTTCGGGTAGTTGATTTCTACCGCCGGAAAAGCACCGGGAAGCTGCGTGGCGATATATTTGAGAATGCCGTGCAGGACGACCAAAATATCGTGTACGGTTTTAACGGCAAGCCCGTCCTCATTCAACAGTTCTCTTGAAAATTCATCGGCTACGGCAGATGTTATGCCCGGCGGAAAACATCCGCCCAGCTTCGGTTTGATATGCTTTTTCAAAATCGTGTCATACTTGATATAAGTCGATTCGCGTATTTTATTTTTTCGCAGCCGCAGCCATTCGTCGCAGTAAAAAGCAAGGCGGCGGCGAGAGCCGGACTGCGGTGCAGGTTTTCCGGCAAGTAATGCCGCCTTGCATTGCATTATCTTGTCTTTTGCCTCCTTATAGGTTTTGCCGTAGCAAAAGCCGTACTTGATTTTACCGGACAGTTCATAGCCCTTGATGTATCGGGCCTCCCACCGTCCGTCTTTTCTCTTGAAAATGTTTTCACCTTTCTTCATGTTTGAAGCCTCCTATTTTTATTGTCCGATTGGACACCCTATATTTTAGCGAATAGAATTAACCGTTTTCTGACTGCGCATTTGACTGTCCATTCCCGTTGGGAAGATAGTGTTCGTTTATGGCGTGACGCTTTTCGACAACCAAAATTCCGAAATTTTCTTGAAAAATTTCAGAAATCAATCGAAATCACTTGATTTTTTCGCAGAACGGTGCTATATTACACTTGCTTATTGGGTGAATAGCCCTCACATAGCCCTCACAGAGTGCCAAACTCTATGAAAGAAATTGTAATTTTATATTTCCCGTATTGACGGGAAATATATTTTGCGACATTTCATAAAGGGCTTTAAGTCATGGCAAAAATTGATGAAAGGAAGCGCAGCATGGCTTCGCAGAGAACCCCGGAACAGTTAAAAACCATTATTCTCAAAGCGACGCAGCATCTTGTTGCTGTCGGAGGTATGCAGAATTTCAGCTATCCAAAGTTGGCAGCGGAAACCGGAATCAATGCACCGACGGTGTATGAGCATTACAAGAACAAAGAAGCTTTGCTCACCACCTGCTTCCTGACCATCGACAATGAAATTGCCTGCAAAATTGCCAATGCCCCGAAAAGCCTATCCGCCGGAGTAAAGGATTTGCAGAGCTTAGACGATCTCTGCTGGCTGCTGTGGCTGCCGTATTGGAACTACTTGACTGCTGATTATGACCGCACCCTTTTTTACTGGCACTTCTGCAATTCGGAGTATTACACACCGACGGTCGTTCAGCAGCGTATGCAGAACGGAAAAGCGTTTTGGGAGCTTGTGCAATCAGTGAACGGACTGTCCAAATTTTCTGAAAGATGCAATCTTGAAATGTTGGTTTGGAACCTTGTTGACAACACAGTGGCAATGGCTGTCAAGGTGCTTAGGGGTATTTATCCAAACGATGAGGTCAATGTAAACACCGGGTATCATATGGTCTTTCAGCCGGTGTTCTCCGTGTTCGGACAGAATAGCGGCGATGATAACAAAGCGGACGGCAAATAACCGCCGCCCGCTTCATACAGCAGAACATTTAGCGAATTTTTGAGTGAAGGAGTGAACCGGAGTGGAACAGAAAAAGAAAATCAAAATCAAAATAGTCATCATCGTACTTGCTATCTTGCTCGGACTCAGCCTTTTAGCCCTTGGCGGTACGCTTATATATAACAAAATAGCGAATACCCCCCCTGCCACCGTGACCGTGCCGGATAATCTGATTACGCCGGACGAGGACACGACCAAGCCCGACAGCAGCGATACCGAGAAGCCGGACAGCTCCGATACACAAACACCGAGCAGCTCCGCCGACACCTCTTCCTCTGCCGTGCCTGCACAAAGCACCACCGCCGAAACAAAGAAAGCGGCGACCATTGAACTTTACAACAAGCAGCCGGAGGAAAACACAGCGTTTACCGCGGGCAATATGTTCCCCGGCGACAGCGAAACAAAATACTTCCGTGTGCAGGTATCCTATCACGATAAAATCACCGTGCATTACAAAGCCACCGTCCGCCCCGGTTATGAGAAATTAGCCGAAGTGCTGAAAGTGCGGATCAAGCTGCTCTCCACTGGCGAAACGATGTATGACGGTTTGATGCGGGATATGCCCGAAAGTCTGACGCACAAATTGGCGTCCAAAAAATCCACAACCGACGAGCTGTATTACGAAATTACGGCTTATTTAGATACAAGCGTAGGCAATGACTATCAGAATAAGGACTTGATTGCCGATTTCAAATGGTGGGTCGAGGAAACGGGAAACCTTGTCGACTCCCCGAATACAGGCGATACCTCAAACATTCTGCTGTGGGCGGTGCTTGCCGCTTGCTCCGGCAGTATGATGATTCTCCTGCTTGTAACCCGTAGACGTAAGGAGGATGAGGAAAATGTCTGAAACCAAAACCGCTAAAAGGCTGACGGGCGGCATTATTGCTATCATCGTCCTTGCCGTTTGCCTTTGCATTACTACCTTCGCCCTTGTGTATGCTTCCGTTTCCGTTGAAAATAATCTGTTCCACACAGGCGAGGTCAAGATAAACCTCAACGACGGCAAGCCGGTCATTCGGGAACACGAATTTCTCTTTGAGCCGGGAATGACCGTTGTAAAGGACTTCTTTATTGAAAACGACAGCACTTGGGATGTGTATTACCGCCTTTATCTGGATAATGTGACCGGCGGTCTTGCCGATGTGATGACCGTGACGATAAAGGACGGCGATAAAATTTTATACACCGGCACAGCAAACGAACTGACAAAACAGAATGTTATTGCCGCCGATGATACCCTTAAAATCGGGCAGCGCCGCAATCTGACGGTTGTGTTCCACTACCCGGAAAGCAGCGGCAATGACACCCAAAACCTTGACCTCACCTTTACGATGTGCGCCGAGGCAACGCAAACGAAAAATAATCCCAATAAGCTGTTTAATTAAAAGGACGATCCCGGAATGTCAATATTCAAAAAGCGAAAATGGCAAAACACCCCAAAAATTGGGGGGATACTGCAACCTCTACGATAAAGGAGGTGCGGCAGATGCCCGATAACGGTACTGAAAAATGTGTATGCTGCGGCTGCGATACCGGCGTTCCATTTGATATGCCTGTTTCCGAACGCAAGTATTATGAGATCCGAAGCGGTCAGCTTTGCGGAAACTGTTACATAAAGCTGCACATTTATCCGGATGAATCGTATATTCCGGAGTGGGACAAAGAAATGAATCTGCTCCTGCGTCTATGCCGAAACGATAAGGAGAATTGCAAATGAAAGCATTAAAAATAATCCGCAGTATATTTGTGTGGCTGATGGTGGCGCTTGCCGTTTTTATGATGATATTCACCATTGTTTCGGTATCCACCTTTGACCGTGCCGACCGCAATCTGTTCGGCTATAAGGCGTTCATCGTTTTGTCCGACTCCATGAGCAAAACCGACTTCAGTGCGGGCGATTTGGTACTCGTGAAAGAGGTTGACCCCTCCACGCTCAAAGAGGGCGACATCATCGCCTATACCTCGCAGAATATTTCCAACTACGGCGAAACCGTCACCCATAAGATACGAAAATTAACCACCGACGCAAACGGCGAACCGGGCTTTGTCACCTACGGTACAACAACGGACACCGACGATGAAACCGTCGTGACCTACCCGTATGTGCTGGGTAAATACAGCAGCCATATCCCGAAGGTCGGCAGATTCTTTATGTTTTTGAAGACCACCCCCGGGTATATCGTGTGTATTCTCATTCCGTTCCTGCTCCTTATTCTGTTAGAGGGCATCCGCTGCATCCGTCTGTTCCGCAAATATAAGGCAGAACAACAGGCAGAACTGCAAGCCGAGCGGGACAAGATTGAATCCGATCGTGCCGAAACACAGCGTATGATGCAGGAGCTGCTGCAAATGAAAGCGCAGATGGCACAAAACAACGGCGGCGAAACGCCGAAAACGGACGAAACACCGTCCGACACACCTATGGTGTAATCACTGTAAAACCAGTGTTTACATATTGTCATTGAAAAATATAGAATAAGGAGGTAAAACAACAATGACAAGCAGTAAATCTACCAAGCGGGCATTGGTTTCCAGCGCACTGGCTATCCTTATGTGCGTGGCAATGCTCATCGGCACCACCTTTGCGTGGTTCACCGACACCGCATCCACCGGTGTCAACAAGATTGTGTCCGGCAATCTGAAAGTGGATATTATTGGCGCAGACAGTGAGGATCATGTTGAGAAGCTGAACTTCACAAAAGCTGCTACGACAGATGAGGAAGCTGGCGCAGAGATTCTCTGGGAGCCGGGTTGCCGTTATCTGACCGAGGGCTTCAGAATTGCCAACAAGGGCAATCTGGCTTTGAAGTGGAAAGCACAGGTCAACAAGGGCGCTACCGAAGCCAACGAGGGCAATTTCGATCTGTTGGATGTTATCGACTTCTATTTGGTAACAAAAGCAGCTGATGGAACAGAAACAGCAACTGCACTTGACGAGTTCACCGGCAATCTGAAAAAGACTGAAACCAGTGAAGTATATTACATCAAGGGCGTAATGCAGACCACTGCCGGCAATGACTATCAGGGTCTGACGCTTGACGGCATCACCATCACCGTTGTTGCTACTCAGTGGACATATGAAAAGGACAGCAAGGACGATCAATATGATAAGTTTGCCGAATATGATGATGTAACCACGACGCAAATTCCGGCTGGCGATGTGGCAACTGTAAACAACGCTGTAAAGGACGCCATCGCTGCTGCAAAGAAGGTTGATTCTGCTACCGGTAAGACCACGCCTACTCAGATCGTACTGCCCGCCAACACCACCGTTTCCATTGACAGTGGTGTAGCCACCCCGGCGCAGGGACACACATCGGACATTAAGATCACCGGTGACAAAACTACAACGGTTAAACTTCAGAACACGAACCCCGGTTCTGAGGGTTCGCTTTCCTACCAAGACGGTGCAAATCTAACCTTCCAGGGTATCACTATTGATGCCAGCGCAATTTCTGGTATTTGCGCCCGTGGCGGTGTCGTGACCTTTATTGATTGCGAAATTAACACTGAACTAAAAAAGACTATCGGCACAAAGTTCGTGTTTTCTGGCTGCACCTTCACCCAGCCTGTTTCTCAGATCGGCTACGGCTGCAAGGATGTTGTTTTCGACAACTGCAAATTCAATACCAATGGATACGGCATCAAGATTTACAGTGAGGGCAGCACTCCTGTCAACCTGACGGTAAAGAACTGTGCCTTCAAGAACACTGGCAGTGCGGCTAAGTCTGCCATCTTCATTGATCACATTATTGATGGTATCAGCTACAACATCACTGTTGATGGCTGCAGCTTTAGTGGCTTTACTGCAACCCCCACCGCGAACGATAACCGATATGCTCAAAGAATGATTGTTCCCAGCAGCTTTGTTAAAACATCTGACCAGTATATCTTCTCTTATCAGACCGGCGTCGAAGGCGAACCTTATCACAAGATACTCACCGCCAATCAGTTGGTTGTAACCGTAAAATAATGCTATTGCAAACCTCTCCACCCATCGCGGTGGAGAGGCAATCAAAGGGCATAAGTTATGCTTGTGCCTTTTGATTGCCACAGTTTCTGCGGTATGCAACCGGCGCAGAGCCGATTACATAAGTGTTATTCTATATTCCAAAAAAATTTTCTAAGGAGGAAAGACGATGAATAACAAAAAGACAACGAAGCGCGCGTTGCTTTCCAGCGTCATGGCTATCGTTCTCTGCTTAGCTATGTTGATCGGAACGACTTTCGCGTGGTTCACCGACTCCGCATCCACTGCGGTAAACAAGATCCAGGCAGGTACTCTGGATGTAGATATCGTTGACAAGAACGGCGATTCTCTCGACGGTAAATCTCTCAGCTTCAAGGATGTTAATAACAACACCGACATTCTGTGGGAGCCGGGTGCAACCTTCAATCTTGATTCCTTCAAGATCGTAAACAAGGGCAACCTTGCTTTCAAGTACAAGGTTATCATCAGCGGTGTTAACGGCAACGCAAAGCTGCTCGAAGCTATCGACTTCTTTGTTAAAATCGGTGATGCCGGAAAAGTTGCTCTTGCTGATTGGGATGGCATTCTGCTTCCCGATGGCGAAGCCGCTACCAATACCATGGATGCAGGAACCACTTCTGCTATCACTATTTCCGGTACAATGAAGAAAGAAGCCGGCAACGAGTATCAGGGGCTGTCCATCGACGGCATCGGCATCACTGTTGTAGCTACTCAGTATACATACGAGTACGACAGTAAGGATAACACCTATGATGCAGATGCAGGCAAAGACACTGCTTTCTACACTCTTGCTGAGTTCAATGCTCTGGCCAAGATTCCCGAGGGTGTCAAGGTAGCATATGTTAATCTGAACGGTGCTTCTCTCGAGGGCGGTCTCACCATCGGTAATGCGAATATCGCAGACCACTATGCTTACACTGATTGGAATAGCGATGTTGCACCCGCTGGTTATCCGACAAAGGTTGGGACTGATAAGAGAGCGAGTGATGGTGCTACTCGCTACATCTACTCCACCGGTAAGCCTGCGGCTAATATCATTCTGATTGGCTCTGTAACGGGCGCAAAAGACACCGGAGGTTTCAATGCAGGCTCCATTACGCTGAAAGTTCCCGATGCGGCAAATGTGGTTTTTGAGAAGGTAAACTTTGGCGCCGGTCAGATGGCAATGAGTATGTGGACGGAATCTGGTGTAGCGTCTATGACGGTTCCTCACCGTGTTACCAGCGTGACCTTTGACAGCTGCACCTTTAACGGCAACTGGATTCAGAATGGTGCTTTTGGTGCTGATAAAATGGTCGTGAAGAACTGCACCTTTAATAAGTACGAAAACACCGCCGGTATCAACAGTGATGGATTTAACAACAAGAATAACTCCAACCCCATTTGGATTCAGAACCTCGGGCAGTGCAATGTGACCATTGAGGGCTGCACCATTAACGCTGTTCGCCCTATCAAGCTATGGGAGGGTACCGCCAGCGGCAGTGTAACCATCAAGAACAATACATTCAATATGAGCAAATGCTCTATTGACGATGAGGATACTCACAAGAACATCGGTGTAATGTTCTGCCATAGTACATTGGACAATGTTGTGGTTTCCGGCAACACCGTAAAGGGTGATGCAACTGCGCTTATCTGCTTCTATAATAAAACAACTTGTCCGACCATGAATGACGGTGCTACCTTCAAGCTGGCTGGTAACACCCTTAACGGCGTTAAGAAATCTGTTCTGTGGAAAACTGCCAAAGAGTGGACACCTGACTATGTTAATCAGTAAGAAAAAATAAGCTTTTCAAGTCCTCTCACCCTTCGGGGTGAGGGGCAATCAAAGGGCATAAGTTATGCTTGTGCCTTTTGATTGCCTTGGTATAATCACGGGAAAGCCCGTGTTTACATATTGTCATTGAAAAATTTAGAATAAGGAGGTAAAACAGCAATGACAAGTAGCAAATCCACCAAGCGGGCATTGCTCACCAGCGTACTGGCTCTGCTCATGTGCGTGACCATGCTCATCGGCACCACCTTTGCGTGGTTCACCGACACCGCATCCACTGCGGTAAACAAGATCCAGGCAGGTAACCTGAAAGTGGATCTTGAAATGCAGAATTCGGACGGCAGATGGGTATCGGCAAAAGGACAAACCTTGGAGTTCAAGAAAGCTACCAATGCACCGGCTGATGAGAAGGTTCTTTGGGAGCCGGGCTGTACATACGAGCTGCCGCAGCTCCGCGTTGTCAACAACGGCAACCTTGCTCTGAAGTACAAGATTCAGATCACCGGTATTCAGGGCAATGCAAAGCTCAATGAGGTGATTGATTGGACAATCAACGATGCCCCTATCAATCTGACCGAGAAACATCTGCTTGCCGGTCATACGGACGATCCTTTCACCATCAAGGGTCATATGCAGAAAACCGCCGGCAATGAATATCAGGGTCTTACTATTGACGGCATCGGCATTACCGTTGTTGCTACTCAGGCTACTTCTGAGTATGACAGCTTTAATAATACCTATGATACAGACGCTACATACTTAAATACAGACGCAAATGGCAACTACCTCATCAGCAATGCAAACGAGCTTGTTTACTTTGCAAAGACCGTTAATGTTGACAGAGAGACCTATGCAGGCAAGACCGTTAAGCTGACTGCGGATATCGACCTTGCAGGCAAAAAGTGGATTCCTGTAGGTCAGACACAGGTTTCTTCGTTCCAAGGCACATTTGACGGTCAGGACCACACCATTAAGAATATGACTGTCAATTATACAGGCACTAACTTGAATTACGCTTGTGGTCTGTTTGGATGGATTGAACTCCATAACGGTTCTCCCATCGTTATCCAGAATGTCAAGTTTGATAACGCTAATGTAACAGGCATTAAGTACACCGCCGTTGTGGCAGGTTATGCCGACGGTGCATGCGGTGCCGAAATTAAGAATTGTGTAGTAACCAACTCCACAGTCACCTCCAACACCAAGAGTGCCGGCGGTATCATTGGTTACATGGGTAAAGGCGTTTTGACCGGTAACACTGTTTCCGGCTGCACCATCTCTGCAAAATACGATGTCGGCGGTATTGCCAACTCTGTACAGCCTGTTGTAACTTTCCAGAATAACAAAGTTGAAAATACCAACATCTGCTATGCGGAGGATCAGACATACGATGCTGCCGGTATCTTCGTCTGTGGTAAGGTTTCCGGTGTCACCATCGACAACACCAACACCGCTACTAATTGCGAAATCGGTCGCACGGTTTACGGTTTGGCAATCATTCCCAATGGTGAAAATTCCAAGATTATTGTTTACAGCAAAGAAGGCTTATTGAACCTGACCAAGCTGTTCAACGACTGGACCACACTGTTCACCGATGGTAATGGAAACGAATATAGCAACTATGTTAACGGTGCCGGAGTAGATTACTATTATAGCAGTAACTGGACCATTAGTCTTAAAGCAGACATTGATCTCAACAACGCCACCATTGCTCCTATTACCCTTAAATTCCCCACTTCCACCGGTCCAGTTAAATTCGAGGGCAACGCAAAGACGATTAGTCATGCAAATATCGTGACGGATGCGAACACCGAAAATGATGCCGGTCTGTTCGATGCCAGGAATGTGGTTATGAATAACTTGAAGCTCGACAACATCCAAGTTACCGGAAGCAACGTACATAACTCCACCGCAGGTGTTTTGTCCGGTATTACAACCTGTGATGTAACTAATATCACCATCACCAACTCCTCCGTTACAGGCGGTAAGTACACCGGTGGTGTTGTCGGCTACGGTTATAACAGTGTTAAAAACTGCAGTCTGACCAATGTTACCGTTAAGGGCGGATATAAGCTTGGTGGCTTGATTGGTTACATCTGCGCAAGTGGCACTAATACCAGTGATGTTACCGGCAATACCCTTACAGATTGCACCGTTGGCGGCAACGACGGCATCTTTGCCGGCGGAAAAACTGAGTATATTATTGGTAAGGTCGTAGGTAACTACAACTGCAACGGCACTTGCAACACTAACACCATCACCGATATGACCACCTCTGCTACCGAAAACATAGGTAAAATTGAGAGCGGCAAGACCGTTACTCAGTAACATTTTTGTGAACTCTATCCGTTTAGAATATCAAAGTCCCCCACCCCCATTTTTTGGGGGTGGGCGGCAATCAAAGGGCATAAGCACAGTTTATGTCTTTTGATTGCTTTGGTGTAACCACGGGAAATCCGTGTTTTACATATTGTCATTGAAAAATTTAGAATAAGGAGGCAAAACAGCAATGACAAGCAGCAAATCCACCAAGCGGGCATTGGTTTCCGGCGCACTGTCGCTCCTTATGTGCGTGGCAATGCTCATCGGCACCACCTTTGCGTGGTTCACCGACTCCGCATCCACTGCGGTAAACAAGATCCAGGCAGGTACTCTGGATGTAGATATCGTTGACAAGAACGGCGATTCTCTCGACGGTAAATCTCTCAGCTTCAAGGATGTTAATAACAACACCGACATTCTGTGGGAGCCGGGTGCAACCTTCAATCTTGATTCCTTCAAGATCGTAAACAAGGGCAACCTTGCTTTCAAGTACAAGGTTATCATCAGCGGTGTTAACGGCAACGCAAAGCTGCTCGAAGCTATCGACTTCTTTGTTAAAATCGGTGATGCCGGAAAAGTTGCTCTTGCTGATTGGGATGGCATTCTGCTTCCCGATGGCGAAGCCGCTACCAATACCATGGATGCAGGAACCACTTCTGCTATCACTATTTCCGGTACAATGAAGAAAGAAGCCGGCAACGAGTATCAGAGTCTGTCCATCGACGGCATCGGCATCACTGTTTTAGCTACTCAGTATACTTATGAGAATGATAGCTTCGGCAGCACCTATGATGAGGATGCAACCTATGGTACTGGTGCAACCATCATCGGTCTTAAAGGCACTTATGACTCGCTGACCGCTGCTGCAAAGGCATGGCGTGAGAGCAAGGGCGTTGTAACCAGTGGCAGCACTTTTGGTATGAACACTTTGGGCACTGTTGATTCCATTACATGGGTTGTTAGCGGCGAAGTGGCAACCGGCGATGGCGAAGGCGTTATCGGTAACAATGGTGCCGGACAATCTATCCTCGGCGGAGGCTACTTCACTCCGAGCGTTACAGTAAACAACATTATAATTAAAGGCGTTAACGATGCTAAGATTGCCAAGACTGGTGATAGCTATCTCGTTTCTGCCGCCGGCAAAAATGTTGTTTATGAAAACATCACATTCGTTGATACTGTCAGAATCGACAGCAATCCTGCAAATTTGACTTTCAAAAACTGCAAATTTGAAGCTGGTTTCAGAATGCCGCACTCTGCTACTAACGGCAATGTGACAATCGAGAACTGCACATTTACCGGAAACGAATCCACCGGATATGCTATTTTCGCTCAGGGCAACATGGCAAGCTTTAAGATCAACGGTAACACTGTTTCCAATTGCCAGCGTGGTATCAATGTACAGGCGGGCAATAATGCCGTTGTTACCATCAATGGTAACACCATTAAGAACATCACCGGCAAAACCGGTGGCTTTACTTATGGTGCAGCTATCCAGCTGACCAGTGCTAAGACCTTCACTGTCACAAATAACACCGTTTCCGATGTCGCTGTTAATGCACTGCATATCTGGATGAGCGATGACGGTAACACGAAGTGCGACCCGGACAGCATCACCATCAAGGATAACAAAATTTCTGCCAAGTACCTCTGCTGGAATCAGGCAGACTATGCTATGAGAAAGGTTACATCCAGCGGCAACATACTCAATATCGCCAATGAAGGCAAGTGCGTCACCAAGACCGCTGAAATTGACAGCAATTTTGTATTGAACTAATCATTCTTTCCAAGTCCTCTCCGCCTTCGGGTGGAGGGGCGATCAAAGGGCATAAGCCAGCCTTGTGCCTTTTGATTGCCTATAAAAATATTAAAACAGAAAGGAGATACAAACGGAATGGAAAACGACAGCGGCATGATCATTATTTTAACCGTACTGATTGTATCTGCCTTTCTGCTGATCATATACAAGCTGGCAGAGTTTTTTACCGAATTCAACCGGGATACCCGGTATATCCTTTTGGAAATGAACCGTGCAGCCGATTCTGACGAGTACCGTTATTGGCGCAGAGAGCTGCGCTGCCATTATCTTTGCCTGATTCCTTTCGTGACCGGGCGCAATGTCATGCGGCTGTATCGCCGCCTGTATCACCGCCCAAAGCACGCCGAAAAGAATCGGAGCGACGGTCTTTCCCATCTTCTTGCCCCGTCCGTTATCGGTGCCTGCATATGCGCTATTTGCTTATGCGGAGCAAGCTGGGCGTGGTTCACCGCCTCCACCTCCACAGGAACCGCAAAAATTCAGGCCGCCGCCTATACCGTATCGATTACGGCAACGCAGGGAGAAACACCCCTAACACTGACCGAAGAAAACGGCTCTACCGTATTTACTCTTGAAGCTAACAAAAAGTATCAAATTGAAATTAAACCGACCGGCAATGCAACAACCGGCTATTGCAAGGTGAATTTTGAAAGCAAGGATTATTACACCGTGCAGTTGCCTTCGGGCACGCTTTTATTTACGGTATACGCAAGCGAGAACGGCTCGCTGACCGTCACCCCCGAATGGGGCACCTGCGCAATTGAGGGTCAAAAAATCGGAAACGGCGAAGGAGATTTAAAGGAGATCGGCACAAAACCCGTCAGCAGCACCGCATCGGACACAAAAGGAATTCCGAACAATCCCGCAAATTTCGAAACCGTGCCGGAAACCACTATTCCTACCACAGAACAGACGCAATCGGAACCCGAAGGAACTGCGCCTGACACAGTACCGACAGAGACAAGCATTATACCCGAAACAACCGAATAAACGCAGGAAATGCCCCAAAGCTGCAAACTAACAGTATCTGCAATAAACAAGAATCAGAGGTCGGTACCTGTAAAGGTATCGACCTCTAATCTTATACGAATATCAACTCAGCATTTGTGATTTCAGTTGCTGCGCTTCGGACATTGTTCATCATCCTAGCCCATTTCATTGGATCAGCAGCTTTCAATTGCTCGGTCACACCATCACGCTCAGCCATTTGCTTTACCAGTCGCTCGAACATCTCCTGCGCCTGTTGATCAATATCCGCAAGATAGCTGTTCAGCATGCCGCTGAGCTGTAAGTTAGAGAGCAGTACCCGTCTGTTTTCTTTCAGATACCGTAAATGTCGCTGTCCCCATACACCGATAGGCTGTTGTTCTTCCTCCGGCAGTTTTAAACACGGCATATAGTAATCACCTTGAAGTTCATACCAAAGCCCGTTTCTTTCGTCAAAAATGTACTTTTCCATAATCACGCCTCCTTGAAAATTACTTTAAAATTCTTTTGCTTTGCGCCAATGATTTTCAGTAGAACCTCATCTATCGCGTCGGTGTACTTGCCGTCAGCAATAAGCTTGTTCCTTAATTGGTTTAGGCTCTCAATCATAAGCCGATGTTCTTGAGTGTTTAGTACAAGATAGTGTTTTTGCTTCATCACCGGTTCTCCTTTCGTTTTCTGCACTTATTGTACTGTTAGTAACCGCAAAAATCGAATGTACGGATCATAAAATGAGCGTATCCACCGTTTCAGATGAGCCCGCTCAATATTATATTTCGGGATAGATTACTTTTAATTGCTGATACATTTTTCTTGACGGTCTGCGGCTGCCCGACTCCCATTTCGCATAGATACTCGGAGAAATACCGGCATTTTCAGCAAAATCAACTTGGTTAAGTCCATAACGCGTTCTGACCGTATGTAATAGTTCCGTATATGGCGCATTTATGAAAATGTAGAAATCATCAAACAGCAGAGACTCGGGTATTTGCAGCATTTCAGTAGCAGCTACGGAAATTTCATACGGAATCGGGAAACGCCCCTGTTCATAGCCGAGAACTGTTGCCGGTACAATGTTTAACTTCTCTGCAAGTTGCTTTGTGGTAAGCCCTCTAAGTTGGCGATAGTAACGCATATATTCTCCGGGAGTGCTTAAATTACTCAACGCTTCAAAGATAAATCTCAAGTGCATCAGCATTTTGCCGTGCCGGTATTCATATAGCCTTGTGTGATTGAGAACAGTATCGCATTATCGATAACAAATTCGGGGACAAACATTAAGTGCAGACTCACGGATGAAGCTACGTGACTGGACGGGAAAGTGGTTAACCGAATATATGGTGAACCTAATTCGACCGGAGACGATTGCAAACTATAGACGAGAAAGCGAGTTGCATATATACCCATATATTGGTGATTACCCGATATCAAAGATTACCACAATCCAGATTCAAAGGATGTATAACGATTTAAGAGAGAACGGAAGGAAAAGCTGTATAGAGAAATAAATTTACCGTAGAAAGTAAATGCTGTTGCCCTGTTTTTTTAAGTAATAATTCTTGACAAAATCATAGAATTGTGATATAATTATTATATATATACTGGCAAACAAAAACAATTTCAGAATAAACAATTAAGAATAAAAAAGGAGGAATGAAAATGGCAGAGCATTTACCACTATCTGTTCGGGTTCCGATTGAATCGGATAACCCAAGTATCTGCCGCAAAGAAGATCTTTGCATCAAGTGCGGACAATGCCGTGAGGTCTGCACGAATGAAATCGGTGTTCATGGTACATATTCCTTCGAGCATACCGAAGGAAAGGCAATCTGTATCCACTGTGGACAGTGCGCAAACGTCTGTCCTACCGCCAGCATTACCGAGGTCTACGAATACCCGGACGTGAAGGCGGCTATCGCAGATCCCGATAAGATCGTTATCGTCAGTACTTCTCCCTCTGTGCGCGTTGCTCTCGGTGAAGAGTTTGGAATGGCAAAAGGAAGCTTCGTGCAGGGTAAAATGATCGCCCTTATGCGTGCTCTCGGTGCCGATTACGTTCTGGACACCAACTTCGCAGCAGATCTCACCATTGTTGAGGAAGCAAGCGAGCTTGTTCGTCGCATTACGACAGGAGATAAGCCCCTGCCTCAGTTTACAAGCTGCTGCCCTGCGTGGGTGAAGTTTGCTGAAACCTATTATCCCGAAATGCTCCCGCACGTATCAACTGCCAAGAGCCCCATCGGTATGCAAGGTCCCACCATTAAGACCTACTTCGCACAGAAGATGGGTATTGATCCGAAGAAGATCGTTAACGTAGCACTTACCCCCTGTACTGCGAAGAAATTCGAGATTCGACGCGAGGAAATGAATGCCGCAGGCAAGAAGCTCGGTATCCCCGAAATGCGCGATATGGACTATGTTGTTACAACTCGCGAGCTTGCTCTTTGGGCAAAGGAAGCGAAGATCGACTTTGCTTCTCTTGAGGATAGCGATTACGACCGCTTTATGGGTGAAGCATCGGGTGCAGGCGTGATATTCGGTAACACCGGAGGTGTTATGGAGGCAGCTCTTCGTACTGCATACTCTTATATCACGGGTGAGGTCCCTCCGAGCGCACTTCTTGACCTTAAGCCCGTTCGCGGATACGAGGGCATCAGAGAAGCAAGCCTTGACGTCAAGGGAACCACTGTAAACGTAGCTGTTGTTTATGGTACGGCAAACGCTCGCAAGCTCATCGAACTAATCAAGAGCGGTGAGAAGAACTACCACTTCGTTGAGGTGATGACCTGTCCCGGCGGATGCATCGGCGGTGGCGGTCAGCCCCGTGATTTTGCGGCAGATGCTAATGCAAGCCGTAAGGCAAGAATCGAGAGCCTTTACAAGAGAGATGCCTCTATGACTCTTCGTTCGAGCCACGAAAACCCTGAGATAAAGGAGCTTTACGAGGAATTTTACGGCAAACCGCTCAGTGAGCTTGCGGAAGAAATGCTCCATACTATGTACACTGATCGTTCAAGCGACATCAATAAAGAAATTATAAAAGGAGAAACAAACAAAATGGCTAAATGGAAATGCACTGTTTGCGGATATATTCACGAGGGAGAAATGACCGACGACTTTAAGTGCCCTGTATGCAAGGTGCCCGCATCCAAGTTTGAAAAAATCGAGGAAGCTCCCGCAAAGAATCCCTTTGCAGGCACAAAGACCGAGAAGAACCTCTGGGAAGCATTCGCAGGTGAGTCTCAGGCAAGAAACAAGTATACATACTTTGCATCTGTAGCAAAGAAGGCAGGATACGAGCAGATCGCTGCAATCTTCCTGCAGACCGCTGAGAACGAGAAGGAGCACGCAAAGCTTTGGTTCAAGGCACTTGGTGAGCTCGGTGATACCGCAGAGAACCTTCTCCACGCGGCTGAGGGCGAGAACTACGAGTGGACCGATATGTACGACGGCTTTGCTAAGGACGCTGAGGAAGAGGGCTTTACCGAGCTCGCTGCACAGTTCCGCGCTGTTGCTGCTATCGAGAAGACTCACGAGGAGAGATACCGCGCACTTCTGAACAACGTGGAGCAGAAGGCAGTATTCGAGAAGAGCGGTGTAACCGTTTGGGAGTGCCGTAACTGCGGACACATGGTTGTCGGTACTGCTGCACCCGAGGTTTGCCCCGTATGCAAGCATCCCAAGGCATATTTCGAGGTTAGAAAAGAAAACTACTAATATCACCAAAAAACAGCGTGGAGGCAGTGTCTCTGCGCTGTTTTTTCCTTTCTAAAAAATATTAGCCAATTCGATATAAATTCTTGAAAATACTTGCAAAAAAAGCACTTTGTAGTATAATAGATGAGGACAGTTCGTAACTGATTAAAGAAAAAAGGATTCACTGAATTCGCATTCAGTGAAAACTAATTCAGTATAGACGAAACACAAAAAGGCGAAGACAGTTTCCTGTCCTCGCCCCTTTGTTAATCATATTCGGGATAATCAGGAGCCCAATCCACGAAGCCCATTTTTTGATAGCGTCTATCGGCATTATGCCTTTGCTGATGGGTTTTGTGTTTGGGGTTCAACTGATTACTGTGGTTGTTCGCATTAGCCCTATACGCCTTGTTGTTAGGGTTGTTTTGATTAGCCCAGTTATCCAGTTGCTCCTTGGTGTGTGTCTTTCCAGATACCTTTTTCATAGCATTACTCCTTTCTGAGCCAACAAAAAAGCACGAGCTTGTTAGCACGTGCAGGATACCATTTCTATCGCTCTACACGCACCAAAACAAAGCCATCCTCTTATATGGCTCTTATTTTGTGGTGTAAAGCTGTGAAACATAGGGGAACTACTATAAAGTCACACGCAACTATTGTCTCAACCCATGACGAGCATTTTTGCAGGTTTGATGAGTTTCACATTTTACTCATTTGTCTGTAAGTTTCCAAAAATATCCCGGCACCGCATTCAAATGCTCGTTGTTTGAAAATTATAAGTGGCTTGATATTTGATAAGGTTGCTTACATAGGTATTATATCACATTTTTAACAGAAATTCAATCCCTTTTTGAAAAATAAAATCCAAGGCCTTTACTGTACTGAGGTAGAGGCCATGTTTTATTTGAATCAATGGAAAGATGCTTTCAAAAGCGAAAGCTTCACTGCAAAAAATATAAGAACCGACAGGCAAACTGAAGTCCTGCCTGTCGGTAAAAAACATTATGCGGTTATTGTTGCATTTCTTGCGTTGAGGTATATGTCGATATCGTGGTTGATATATTGATGCCCGGTGGTATGAAGAACATCATAGAACTCACGCAGATAGTCAAACACTCCGTATCGGTTGAAGAGCTCAACGGTCTGTTTTCCGGTCAAGTTCTTATATTGCTTGTAGTTCTCAACACAGAAGATTATAAATTCCATCTCTTTACTCATAAGTTACCCTCCTCACACATCGGGAAAGACTAAGCTTCCTGTTTGTTCTTCTTTAACGAACAGAGAGTACAGCATATCGGTGCTATATTGCCATACCTTTGTTTCTTCCTTTTCCAACAACCCATACAACCTGGACGAATAGAGCTTGTTTAAAGCGTCCGCCTCAGTAATGTTTTGCTTCTGGACAATCATATTGACAAGATCCGCGCTGATATACGGCATGATAGCAACAAATTGTTCGTGTCCCATTATCAAACCTCCTCATGAACTTCTGTATAATCAAGAAACTTCAAAAACGACAACATCAAATCCGTGTGAAAAGTCCATTGGTCATGCAGTAATTCGGTCTTAAGTCGTTTTACCGTTTCCTCAGCATCGAGCACTCCGGTTTCAAATAAGCGAATCGAACGGTATACGTTATCATCAGCAACAGGTCCGATATGCATATCGGTATTTCCCGTTAATGGTTCACCTCTTCGATTGCCTACGACAAATTGAAGCCAAGCCATATCTGCACAATCGAATTTGAGAATATTAGTAGCCTGTTTCGCGGCTTCAAAATCAAATTCATATCTCGCAACATAGCCAACCTTCTTGTTGAGTCGACGCATTTTGATTTGCGCCCAACGCTCGGCTTGCTCGTAAGATGTAGTCGTATAAAACCCGGTTCCGAAATCAAGATAGTATTCACTTTCCCTTATTTCAGGGCTCTCAACCAAATCTGTACTTCCGTGAAAAACGATCATGAGATTTCCTCCAACAATTTATGTATTGCTCGCTGCTCTTGTTCCAATGCATTCAGCATATCGCTATAGTGCTTCCGCAATTCGAGTTGTTCTCGAAGCTGGTCAACAGTACTTCCTGCCTTACCAATATATTTGTCACAAATCTTGCCATTTTCGCGATATTTCAAGTAATAGTAGTCCTTCCGACAGATTAAAGATCCTTTTGGCAGTTGGGCAAGCAAATTGCGATACTCGTTAAGCATATGGGCATTTCGATCAGCTTCATTATGGAGAACAGTATTAATCAGCATATTTTACCCCCTCCTCGCAAGTATTATACCACACAAACGCAAACAATTCAAGAGGGATGTGTGATATTAATGGTCAAAATTCTTTAGAATAAGGAGGGGGTGCTGGAAACAGTAGAGGATTCAAGCATACGAAACAGAAGAATTTGATTGTTATCAGTTTGTTTTCTGGACTTTTCGGTATTGGTGTGGTATTGTGTGTGGTTACAGGAGGCGATGAAAATGAAAAAGATGATCGATGAATTATGGGACGGCGAGATCAGTCCGCAGGACACCCTGATTTCAGATAATCCGGAATACCGTGAACTGCAACATAGACAATCCAAAAACAAAACTGAATTGCTTGAAGCTCTTTCGGATGAGCAGAAAGAACTGCTTGAAAAGTTCTGCGCCACAGAAATCGAGCTGAACGGCATCTCCGAGCGCGAAGCCTTTACTGCCGGATTCAAAATCGCCATGCGGTTGGCGGCAGAAGCGTTCTATGAAGCGGACAACGAGTAAAAGAATGACCGCCGAGATAACCCATCGCTCGGCGGGATTTCTTTCCAAGTTAATTGCGTGATATAGATTGAAAAGTGGATAGATTTATGATATAATGAGTTATCAACAAATTGCAATTTGAAACCTCAAATTGTGTAGGTAGTTATACCGCCTCATAGGGATTTAATAAAGACCTCCGAAACCGTTGAAAATAAAGGATTTTTTGCACCCTGCTCACCTTATCCCTTTATACGATTTCACACCGTTTTACCCTTGCTCCGAGAAGTTATAAGGGCAAAAGCAAGGGCAGGAAAAACTGATAACAAAATATAACAAGGTGTGGCAATCGGGAAACTGTGATGTATGTGCGAATATATGATTTTGGAGGATTACAAAATGGAACAGTACATCTATAACGAGCAAAACGGTCTTTGGTATGAGCAGCGGGGCGATTATTATATCCCCTGCTTGGAATTACCAGCCGAAAAAGCAGAACGGTCTATCGGCGTATGGGGGCAGCGGCATTTGCAGTATATCCGTGAGCATAAAAAGGCGTTTTATACCAGCCTTTTGACAAGCGGCAAGCTGCAATCCTATCTTGCCGATGTTGAGGAACAGGCGCAGGAGCTGTTTGACCGTCTTATGAAGCAGCGGGTGGAGTGTGAGGGCATTACCGAAACGCTGAAAGCCGACAATCAAATGGAGTGGGTGCAGAGAATGAATGCCCTGTGGGCGGCGGTTACGGAAACCGTCAATGCAGAGGTGATCTTCGTATGAGAAAGAAGAAATACCACCTTTATTTGACGGCAGAAGAAAGACGGTATGTTTTTAATGCCCTGCTTGCGTACCGCAATAAGCTGCTGGCGCAGGGCAGATATACAGACCTTATGGACGAGGTAATGATAAAGCTGCAAAAATGAGCCTGCAACGCTTTCAAACACAAAAACGATGGGCAAGGTACAAACACCTTGCCCCTCAAAGTTTAGGTCCTGAAAACGGCTTGAAATCAGGCTTTTTTACCTCTAAATGTCCACGCAGCGAGGTAAATGGTTTGATTGGAATACCGTTTTTAGTATAACAGTCGTGCCGTCGAAAACAAGCAATGCAACACTTGCCGGAACAAGTGAAAACAAATCGCACCCAATTTCTTACTTAATCTTTTTCATCAGTATAACTGTCCTTTTCCTCACCCTTTTTGCTTTCTGTCCGTAATTGCTTTTCCAGTGCCGACTGCTTGGCGAGGATCGCGTTTACCTTGTCGTACAGATCCTCTATCATAATTTCAGTTTTCAGGTTGACCTTGTAATCGTTTTCGGATCTTTGGCGATCCTTTTCCTCCTGCCGGTTCTGGCTCATCATAATAAGGGGCGCCTGAATTGCCGCCACACAGGAAAGAACCAGATTCAGCAAAATGAAAGGATACGGATCAAACGCCTTGGTTGCCAAAAGGACATTAACGACCATCCAAAGAACAAGCACTCCTGTAAAGGAAAAGATGAACGCCCAGCTGCCGGCAAATTTCGCAATAGTATCGGCGGCGCGCTGTCCTAATGTATACTTTTCTTTTTTGCTTTCCGGATTGACCGAAATTTTGCTGTCTGCCAACAAATTCAGCACTTCCTCATGGCGGTGTCCTTCCGCAGAGCTACAAGTGCGTTTTTCATGGCGATGTGGACGGAAATCTGGAAGATGTCTTCACGCTGTTCAATACACCCGAGCATCCCGGAACCTACCAGGGGCATTCTCTCTCGGTTTCGGATGTGATTGAGGTTGTCGGTGAGAATGAGAAAGGGATTACGCCCGGCAGTTATTTCACCGACAGCTTCGGCTTCAAGAGTATCGA
>OLGD01000571.1_pt1 | contig 71251 bp, 69 predicted proteins | sample 1605311 | NCBI WGS metagenome assembly OLGD01 (sample SAMEA3888917, study PRJEB22519) | human gut metagenome | biome: human gut; feature: human-associated habitat; material: faeces | place: Denmark | collected 2010
CGGTCTCTGCTGCCTCCAGCTTTGCGCGCAGCTTCAAGGTTTCCTCACGCTGTTCTGCTTTTTCATTCGCCAGATCAGAGATCATGCTGTAGTCGTTACACAGTGCAGTCGAAGATTTGATAATCATGGGTCTGTATCTCCTGAATGATTCTGTAATAATTCTATCGGAATTATTCACAGCTTTCAAGACTCTGTTTGAAATACCTTTCCCAAGTTGATTTGAAAATCTGCTTACGGTTTTGCTCCCAATGCTTGAGATTTCCAAGGCTGACGCCCAGCTTGTCTGCATATTGTTTTTGCGTCAGCCCCAGCTTCATTCGAATCGCCTTGATCTGCTCACCCTGACCATTCCTCAGAAATAGATTGTAGTCATCCAGAAGACCTTCGACCGGCACTTCAAAAAGCTGCGCGATTTTCTCCATGTGCTCTGGCGGATAGAGGTCTTTGCCGTATTCTTCATAGTGGACATAGGTGCTCCGGTCTATCCCGGCGTAGTCTGCAACGTCTCTCTGCCGCAGTCCTTTCTGGTAGCGAAGCCAGCGGAGCTTGTCCGCTGTTTCGGTGATTTTTGAGAAGTCCGAGAACTGCAGATTGAACTTTTCTGCATCCTGAAACTTGTGCGGCAGTATCACCGGAAATTGAAGAATTTGCAGCGGGGCTACTTTTACTGAACCTGATATATTGCAAATCAGAATGTAGCAGCGGACTCCCACTCTCGCCAGCAGGCGCCATTTTGCCTCAAAAGACACCCGTTCCGCCACCTCAACTGCTGTTTGTTCTGTTGCGATAGTATAGCATTTTCTACGCACCGGGCAGCATAGGTAGCAAGTCTCGCCCCCTTGCTGGCATCGAATGTCGTGATCCCCTTGATCAGCCCAATCGTCCCAATGGAAATCAAATCCTCCTGGTCGGCGGTTTGTGCGTAGTATTTTTTAGACTGGTGTTGCCTGCGGTGTGCTTGAGCGGTGTATAGACGGCCTCATAGGTGCTGCCCAGCTTCAGAAAAATGTCGAGATGAATATCATCCTTGGTGCTTTCCTTCTTGACAACAACCTTATCCAGAATCGTCGCCACCAGCGCCGTATCGATTTCCCCGGTGAAGCGCAACGCCTCGTCCAGCGCTTGCCGGATGGCCGGGATGTCCAGTTCCTCAGAAGACTGATTTTCTTCTTCCTGCCGGATGGCCGTCAGCTTTCCTTGGCACTCCTGGATTTGGGCGTTGAAGGCATCGTTGCGCTCCTTGAATTCCTCTACCGTCAATGCACCGGCGATGCTCAAATCCAGCAGCCGGTTTTTCTTTCGCTCCAAATCATCCATCTCATTTTCCACCTGGCAGCGGAGCTTCCCATAGTCTACCTCCTTGGGAATATTGGTCAGAACCGTCACCAGAGAATCAATGATTTTCTCTTTGTCCCGGACCAGCTCCTTGAAAATGTCGCTGAGAATCACATCCAGGTCACTGCTGCGAATCTGTGGTGCCGGGCAGGCCGCCCTTCCGTGGCTGCGGTAAACCTTGCACTGCCAGACCTCCTGCTGCCCCTTTTTTGTCTGGATCACCTGACGGTGAAAGGTTGTTCCGTGTTCCTCGCAATAGATTTTTGCGCTGTAGGGATAGCGATTGTGAAAGCTGAGGCCGCTGCTGTGTGACTTCATTTCTTCGCGCCTTCTCTTGTACAGGGCATTGGCTCGGTTCCACAGTTCTTCGGAAACGATGGCCGGTATAGATGGGTCCGGGTACGTCACCCACTCGCTTTCGTCCAGCAAAACATTCCGCTTTGTCCGGTAATCCACACTCTGGCTCTTATTCCCACAGTACCAGCCCTTGTACTTGGGATTTTCCAGAATGTGCCGGATGGTCAGGGTGTTAAAGGCGTTCCCCTCCCGGCTGGTGTAGCCCAACTCCATCAACCTTTTGGAAATCGTGCGGGTCCCAAGGCGTTGGTTGCCGTAAAGGTCAAAGATGATGCGGATGATCTCCGCTTCCTCCTCATTGACGGTCAGAACGCAGTCCTTTTTATCGTAGCCATAGAGCTTGTCGTTGCCCAGCACATGGCCGTTCTTGATAGCCTGCCGAAAGCCGAATTTCAGCCGCTCCGACAGCTTCCGAATTTCGTCCTGGGCAACCCCCGCCATGATCACCAGCCGGAACTCGCTGTCCGTGTCCAGTGTGTTGATATTGTCGTTCTGGAAAAACACACCCACATTGTAATCCAGCAGTTCCTGCGTATATCGGATGCTGTCCAGAGTCGATCTGGAAAACCGGGAAATCTCCTTGGTAATGATGAAATCAAACACCCCCGCCTTTGCATCCCGGATCATGCGGTTAAAATTGTCCCGTTTCTTCGTAGAGCCGCCGGAAATGCCCTCATCCACATACCCCGGTACAAATCTCCAATTTGGTCTGCTCTGAATCAACTCCGTATAATATTGCACTTGATTTTCCAGAGAATTGATCTGTTCATCCTGATCTGTGGACACCCGGGCATAAAATGTCACCCGAAGTGGCATGTCGTAAAACGACCTGCCATTCCGCATTTCAGCGCGGATTTTCCGAACTTCCATCAGCATCCTCCCCGTTCCGGAAAAAGGGCGGCAAATCCAATGTGCCGAGAACTTTCTCACGCGCCCTGCCGCAAACATCCCCCGAAATCAGGCCTCTGTCCAGAAGCGCCTGCAGCAGAACACACAAAACATCCTTCTGTACCTCATCCATATGCGCTCACCTCGTAACACCATATGAGCGCTGTTTCCCATCATGCTGTCGGCCTTATACTGAACTTCAATTAGGGTCTATCTGAAAACCGGCAGCGCCATTAGGCGATGCCTTCCTGATTAAAATCAAAGATTTTAATCAGGAAATAGTATTAAAACGCAAAAATTCCCAGGGCTTCAAGCCCTGGGAATTCCGCGTATCAATAGATCACATGCAGCCATTTCCGTTTGTCCACGACAACATGCTTATGCCGGTCGATATACTCAATGATCATCTGAGAAATTTCCGTCGGCTGATCCTTTACCAGCCTGCACTTCGCGTAGAACGGATACCCGCCCGTACCGGTCGCCCGGTAGTTGTTCATGCACAGCGTCAGCGTCCGGCCTTCTTCCAGCTCTTTGCCTTCATACACCATGGATGTGACCCGGTCACCCACCGGCCGACGGACGTCCATCGTCACTTCCAGACCGGACAGATAGTCAAAGTTATAGTGCTGAACAATAGGCTTGAGGAAGCTCTGCCCCACCTGTAATTTCCCGGCTTCATCCAATTCAAAGTATTCCGCACAGCGTTCCAGTCCGGCCTTCAGAACCCGGCGATCCACCTGAAGGGTTTGCAGCGTGTTGGGGAACACGTAGGTGGCCACCACGTCACGGATGGTGACCTGCTTATTAAAGCCCTTCACCACATTGGCAAGGCTGGTGACGGAAAGGTCTGCGCCGGAGGCTTCCAGCTGCACCTGATTAAAGAAATTGGCAATCAGGGAGCCGTTTTCCGCCATCTCCATATGATCTCCGGGCAGCAGCGGGATGTCCAGCTCTCCAAGGGGCTGATCCAGAAAAACAGCATTCTGCGCATCCAGCGGCGCCAGAAATGCCGCCAGACGTTCATCGGGCTTTCCGGGTTCAACCAGCCGGGAATGGGCGGTCACGTCCCCATCCGCCGACACTTCCGCATCCATCCGGACGTACTGCCTGCACCGATCCGGGGACTGACAGGCGTAAGTGCCAAAGAGCTGCAAGCCCGCCTTGGCCTGATGCTGGTGTCCCGTCAGCAGAATGTCAAAATCCAGCTCCCGGCAGATCCGGTAAGCCTGATTTTCGCCGGTGTCAGAGAGAAGCTCCCCGGTGGTCAGATCATTTTCAAAACCGCCGTGGTAAATGCAGACCGTAATGTCCACACCCGCCTGCTTCAATTCCTCCAGCGCGGCCGCCGCAGCGAGGAAAGCCTCGTGAACCTTGATACCCACCAGATTCTCCGGCTTCTCCCACAGATTGACAAAATGAGTGGTGACGCCGGTAATGCCCACGCGCAGGCCGTTTTCCAGCGTGACCACAGCAGTCCGCTCCACGCCGGATACCCCCTCCACATTGGCGCTGACACAGCGCGCGCCCAGATGGCTGAGGTAGCTTTCCAGCGTCTCACGGCCAAAGTTAAAATCGTGGTTGCCAATAGTGACAAAATGATAACCCGCCAGATTCATCACCTGTGCGGACACCTTCGCACCCTCCACCGGCTCCCGGCTGAGCCAATAGGCAAAGGGGCTTCCCTGCAAAATGTCGCCGCCATCCAGAATCAGGGTGTTGCCGTCGTGGGGGAAGGAGGAGGCGCAGCGGGAAAGTCCGGTGGTGCCGGGCGTCCCCGTGGCGTAATCCATATCGGAAAAATATCCGTGAATATCGCTTGTAAAGCAGATCGTCAGATTTCGGTTCATAGAAATACTCCCTTGAAAAAGGCTTCGGCGTTGACGCGCCGAAGCCTTGCGTTAAGCAATTATTGACCGTGCGCCAGCTTCCGGCGGATTCTGGTGGAGAAGAACTCGATGACCAGCGCCAGCACCATCAGCCCCCAGACGAAGGAGCCGACCATCGCCCAGCGGCGGCTGTTCAGGCACTGCACCAGCGACGCGCCGATACCGCCCGCGCCGACGATACCCAGAGTGGTAGCGTCCTTCAGGTTGATATCGAAGCGGTAAATGGTGGTGGAAATGAAGCTCGCCGTCAGCTGCGGGATGACGCCGTAGCGGATTTTCTCAAAGGCGTTGCAGCCCATGGCGTCCAGACTTTCCAGAATGTGGGTGTCCAGATCTTCAATGGCTGTAATGTACATTTTGGAGATCATGCCGATAGAGCAGATGGACTGGGTGATGACACCGCAGGCCGCGCCGGGTCCGGTAACGCGAATCCACATCAGTGCCCACACCAGACTGGGAATGGTGCGGATCAGCAGGATCAGCAGCCGGAACAGGTAGGAAATGGGCTTCGGCATGATGTTGGACGCAGCCAGAAAAGCAAAGGGAATCGCCAGAATCGCGCCGAACAGGGTGCCCAGCACCGCAATGGCTACGGTCTGCAGCAGCAGATAAGGGACATCCGTATCCCCAGTGCCGAACAGCAGCTTGGTATCGGGATTGAAGACGCCGTGGAGGACGCCCTTTGCCACTTCGGAGCCTGTTGTGGTCATGCCGTTGAACTGGATGCTGGAGGACGACCAGCTGACCATTACCACGATAATCAGCACGATCAGGGTGTAGAGCATCCACTTCCGGGGACGGTTGGCATAGGCCTCGGCAGCGGTAAGCTTCCGGTTGTAGACTTCCTCAAAGGTTTCCAATTTGGTTCTTGCAGACATGTTCATCCTCCTCTCAGCTCAGCTTCTTGCGCAGGTAGGCGCTGAAGAATTCGATGAACGCAACGACCACGAACAGCGTCAGCAGAACCATGCCAAGGCTCTCATAGTCGCGCCAGCCGATCCGCTCGTTGATGGTGATGCCGAGGCCGCCCGCGCCGACGTAACCCAGAATGGCGGAGGCGCGGATGTTCATTTCAAAGCAGTACAGGCAGTGGCTCAGATAAACGGGCAGGATCTGGGGAACGCAGGCCGACCAGAATGCCTGAAATTTATTGGCGCCCAGCGCCTCCATGGCCTCGAAAGGCCCCATATCGATGGTCTCGATGCTCTCATAGAGCATTTTGGACACGACGCCGAAGGTGAAAATGGCGATGGCAACCGTGCCGGAGAAGGTGCCCAGAGAGAAGATCAACGCGCACACCAGCGCGATGACCAGCGTGGGCAGGGTACGGATCAGCGCCAGAATGAAGCGGAAAATGCTGACGATCACCGCGTTGCGGTTGATGTTGGAGGAAGCGAGAATTGCCACCGGCATGGCGATGGCGCAGCCGATGACCGTGCCCAGAATGGACATCTTGATGGTGTCCAGCAGGGGGCTGACGACCTTGGGGAAGAACTCCCAGTTGGGATGGAAAATCTTTTTCAGCAGGTCCAGCATCTTGGAAAACCGGCTGACAATGACCGCGAGATCAAAGCCGGTCATTTTCAGCGCCCACACGATGGCCAGCGCCAGACAGATCACAATGAGCGGGGTGCGGCTTCTGGGGCGGCGGACGGTGTGTCCGTTTTCCAGCGTGATGACCTGCGGCTTGAATATCTTATCGAAGAGTGTCTCCTTGTAGAGAGCGGTATTTTCGTTGTCCATACTCATTCTCCATCGCCCATGGTGGGGACCTTGGTGCCGTTGTAGACCGCGTCGATCTGCTCCTGCGTAATGGTGCTGGCGGGGCCGTCGAAGACGATCTCACCGGCGCGGACGCCGATGACCCGGTCACAGTATTTGAGGGCAAGGTCAACATGGTGGATGTTCAGCAGAATGGAAATGTTGTATTCCTTGTTGATGCGGACAAAGTCCTCCATGACCTGCTTGGCCGTGATGGGGTCGAGGGAGGCCACCGGCTCGTCGGCCAGAATGATCTTGGGGTTCTGGTTCAGGGTACGCGCCAGCGCGACACGCTGCTGCTGGCCGCCGGACAGCTGGTCGCAGCGGGTATAGGCTTTGTCCAGAATGCCCACTTTGTCCAGGCTTTCCAGGGCGCGCATCTTCTGATCCTTGGTGAAAATGCCGAACAGGACACGGAAGAAGTTCATATCCGGCACGTCAGCGGTCAGAACGTTCTTGATGGCGGTGCTGCGGGAGACCAGATTGAAGCTCTGGAAGATCATGCCCACCTTCCGGCGGTAGCGGCGCAGCGTCTTACCCTTCAGGGCATCCACATCGACGCCGTCCACCGTCAGTTCACCCTTGGTGATATCGTGCATCCGGTTGATGCAGCGCAGAATGGTGGACTTGCCAGCGCCGGACAGGCCGATGATGGCGACAAATTCCCCCTGCTCTATCTGCAGGTTGATGCCTTTCAGTGCAGTGAAGCCGTTGGGATAGGTTTTGTATACATTTTTAAATTCAATCATGTCAGCGTCTTCTCTTTCTTTAAGCTAAGTTGGACACGTGCGAGCCGAAGCTCTGCGGCAAGGCGGCTTGCCGCCAGCGGGCGTTGGGTTGACGGCAACCCGCCCTGCCGCAAAATTCCGCAAAAACAGAGTATTAAGGGCTTCATTAGGGTGAAAGCGCCCTGTTTTGACGCAGGGCGCTTTCGGAATCACTTCAGAAATCAGGAAACAACTTTCAGAGCATTGCGGGCGCCGTCGTAGTCGGAGTCCTTGGCGATGGCATAGCCGGTGTGGCTGTAGACGCTGAAGATAGCCTGTCCTTCATCGGTGTTGATGATGTTGATGAAGCACTGCTGCAGAGCGTCGATCAGCTCGGGGGTGTAGTAGGGGCTTTCCTTGGAAATGGCAACGGTGTCGTTGTAGATGCCGTCGGTGACGCCGATGACATTCAGCTCATTCCAGATGGAGTCGGAACGGCCCATGCCCTGCTTGCCGGTCTCGTCCTTCTGATCGACGGGCAGCGTCCAGGAAGCTTCGTAGTCGTTACGGCCGTCGGCGTAGCAGACAATGATGTCCACCTGCTCAGCAGCAGCGTAGGAGAAAGCGGTGCCGTAGCCGGAGTCCAGAGGAACGACGTTGGACAGGTCGGAGATCTTCTTGCCGTCGTAGTTCTCCATCAGCCACAGAGTGGGGTAGATGTAACCGGCGGAGGAAGAGGTCTTCTGAACGGCCCAAGTAGCCTTGTCCAGATCTTCCCAGGTCAGCTTTTCACCGGCGTTGACCTTGGCGGCCAGCTCCTTGCCGTAGGGAGAGGGAGTTGCGTAGATCAGAGAACGGTAGTAGGTGACCTGAGGGCCATCCTTCTTGGTGGCGTTGGCTTCGCCGTTCCAGTCAGCGGGGTTCTCGCTGTCGTTGGACAGGCCATTACGGGTAGCGGTCAGAATGACCTCGGTATCGTCGGAGTACAGGGCGTAGGTGCCGCCGGGCAGCCAGCCCAGATCGATGGTACCGGCGGACATGGCCTCACCGGTGGCGTCATAGCTGGTGCCAACAGTGATGTCGACTTCGTCGATGTCGTAGCCCAGGTTTGCCATCTCGGCCTTGACCAGCTCGGGCAGGTTCTCGGTGCCGGCAATGATGACGTCGGCGTCCTTGGAGGGAACGAACTCCAGAGTCAGCTTGTCGAAGTGAGGACGGGCAGCTTCGGTCTCAGTGGCCTTCTCGGTGACGCTGACATCGGCTTCGGTGGGAGCCTTGGTCTCGGCAGCGGGGGCCTTGCCGCAGGCGCCCAGAGACAGGACCAGAACCAGTGCCATGATCAGTGCAAGGATCTTTTTCATTTTGAATATCTCCTTTATAATTTTTATTCACGGTGAAACACCGGGAATTACGGATAGGTGTGGGCACAAGATGTCCCAACACTCAAATAATAGCACATTTTGTGGTTTTTGCAAGTACATCGACACATTTTTTCCTATTTTTTACATAACCGCGCACTTGACTTTACCGATGGAGATGTAGCCCTTGAGAACAGCCTCCACATCGGTGCCTGCCGGGACCGCGTCTCCCTCCGTCAGCGGAGAGCCTTGCCCGGTGAGGGCGACCGCGCCGTCCGGCAGTATCGTCTTCCGGTAGTCCTCACTGTAAAACTGAAGGGGGGCGACAGTGCGTTCTCTCAGAATGCCTTTCAGCTTTTCGGGGGCGACCGCCGGGAAATTCACGTTCCACACCTCGCCCCGTCCCTGCCCGGTTTCCATCAGCTCCCGCATGATACTTACCAGATACTTTTCGGCAATATGCAGAGGGGCGTTCATGGTGCTGGAAAAGGCCATGGCCGGAACGCCGTTCATGACCGCCTCGAAGGCCGCGCCCAGCGTGCCGGAATAGGCGATGTCGAAGCCCGCGTTATAGCCGTCGTTGATGCCGGAGAAAACATAGTCCGGCCTTTCCTCCAGCAGATACTGCATCGCGATCTTCACGCAGTCCGCGGGCGTGCCGTCCACCATGTAAGCCGCCTTCACGGGAACGGGGAAATCTGCCACCTGATCCACCCGCATATCCCCGCGGATCGTTATTTTCTGGGACATGGCGCTGCACTGATGGGCAGGCGCCACCACTGTGACCTCCCCCAGCTCCATAGCGGCCTTAGCCAGCAGCGCGATACCGGGAGCATGGATGGAGTCGTCGTTCACAACCAGAATCTTCATATGTATGTTTCCTCTCTCTGTAATTTCGTCTGATACTATTTCCTGATTAAAATCTTAATTTTAATCAGGAAGGCATCGCCTGACGGCGCTGCCTGTTTTGTGATTTATAAGGAAAGAAATCACAAAACAAGTCTCATATGAACTCCATGCCCTTCAGGCAATTAAAATCTTTTTTAAAGATTTTAATTGGAGTTCAGTATGAGAATCCTCCGATTGGTACAGCCCGTCCGGATAGCCGGAACAACCTGTATCCCCGAGGCCATGATGTCAAAGCCCTCAACTTTGCTCATCATATCATGATTTTGCAGGAAACGCAACGAAGAATCTACCCATTAAAACACTTTTGCACGCATCCGCAACCAAACGTCCATCACACAATACAGCCCGGCAGGGGTTTGACCCCCGCCGGGCTGTAAGTCTCGTATTTCAATATATTCCCGCAATTTGCCCGAAGCACACGGACAAAATTGTCTCTTCTGTCCGCCGTAGAAAATCTCCCCGCGCATTATCTGTTTTTCATAATGTGCGCCACCAGCCGCAGATTCCGTTCTATGAGAACATTCCTCGCTTCCAGATCTCCCTTCCCTGCCAAGTCCAGATAGTACCGTTCCTCTTCCTCCGTCAGCGGGCGGGGAAAGCTGCCCGAGGACAGCTGCAGTGAATAAAATAATGAACTGAGCATCAGCCAGGCCGCTGCCAACATGTTCGCCACCTCCACTGCCACTGTATTCCCCATTGCCCGTCCTTTTTCCAACAAAATACCGCCGGGGCATTTTGCCCCGGCGGCGAAAACTGTTATCCCTTTCAGGCGCTGCGGTATTGGTCGGGAAAATCCTCCCACGGATATCCGTTGATCGTTCCGTTCTCAGACATATCCAAAACAATCATGACTGCCATTGTATCACAGCAAACACCCGGTGTCATCAAAAACCGGCACATTTCCGCGCATCGATAACGGGGCAGTGGAACTATGGTCATCATACACCATAACGCCCCGGTGTGAGGTGCGCGGTGCGCAACTTTTTTCAAAATTGTCGCACGCCGCGCGACCATAAATTGAAGGAATCTGCTATACTAAAATCGCCAAATAAGCAGTGGACAATAGCATCAAACGGTGATATTATTTTACCGTAATGGTTCCAAAAATCGGCGGGGAATCCCCCGAAAGAAAGAGGAATGGAATATGGAAGTACGCAGATGCATGAAATGTATGCACCCGCTGACGGCGGGAGAAACCGTCTGCCCGGAATGCGGACGCGCCTACGGCAGCGCGAACGCGGAGACCTTCGCCCTGAAACCGGGAACGATTCTGGAGGGAAAGTACCTCGTGGGCGAAATGCTGGGTCAGGGCGGTTTTGGCATCACCTACATCGGCTTTGACCTGCTGCTGGAGCAGAAGGTCGCCATCAAGGAATACTATCCCATGAGCACCGGTATGGTCAGCCGGGAGGGACACTCCACCGTGGTGTGGAGCAGCGCCATGATGGGAAAAACCGGCACTCAGAAAGGCTTCGACAGTTTCCTGAAGGAAGCCCGGAAAATGGCAAAGCTTGGGGGCATTCCCGGCGTCGTGGGGGTGAAATCGGTTTTCATCCAGAACGAAACGGCCTACATCGTCATGGACTTCATCGAGGGCGAGACCCTCCTGAAAAAATTGCAGAAGAACGGCCCCATGGACTTTGACAGCTGCGTCAAACTCATGACCCCGATCATGCAGGCACTGGCAGAAGTCCATGAGCACGGCATTATCCACCGGGACATAAGCCCGGACAACATCATGGTGCGGCCTGACGGCAAGCTGATTTTGCTGGATCTTGGCGCGGCGAAGGATTTGGACATTCAGGGAAATGACGGCAGCGTCCAGTCCTCCCAGATGGTGGCCAAGCACGGATTCAGCCCCATTGAGCAGTACAGCAAGAGCGGAAAGGTCGGTCCGTGGACGGACATTTACGCCATGGCCGCCACGATTTACTATTGCTGCACCGGCATTCTCCCGCCCCCCGCCACCGACCGCACCATAGACGATACGCTGGCCTGTCAGCCGCTGCTGACGCAGACGCAGTTCGGCATTCTGGCAGACTGTATGCGTATGCGCCCGCAGGATCGTCCGCAGAGCATGGACACGCTCCTGCAAATGCTCACCCACCCGCAGGGGGAGGCAAAAGCGGAACCGCCCAAGCCGGTCGAACCGAAAACAGCCCCTCCCAAACCGGCAGAACCAAAAGAAGAGCCAGTAAAAGCGAAACCGGCAGTCCCACAGCCCCCGCTGACGTGGCCGGAAGATCAGCCCGTTCACCAGTCCCAGCCCGACGCGAAGCAAAAGCGGTCGTTTCCCGCATGGTGGGCAGCGGTAGTCGTTATTGTGCTGGGAATTATCATCGGCGTTACAATGATATCATCCGCAGCGCCATTCACCGCCGCAAAAACACCGTCCGCGGATGCTTATACAATGGTACAGACCTCATATTCCCCCAGCGACGTATACTTCTGGGGACAGCAGAAATGGAAGCGCAGTGACGTAAAGACCATAACCTTCCGAACCGTCCAAGATGCAGAAAAAGATATCCCCGTCACGGCATGGGACGTGTCATCTGCAAGGGATAGAAGTGTAGTTGCATGGATGGTCAGCGGCAATCTGCATGTAGCATCCACTGAAAAAATCGCACTGAATTCCAATGCCTCCGGTATGTTTGCGAGCTTCGCCAATTTAACGGAAATTGACTTTGGGCACGGTCTGGATACTTCCAAAGTAACAAATATGCGCAGCATGTTCTATGACTGCGGCAGTCTGACCAGTTTGGATCTCAGCGGCTTTGACACCTCCAATGTGACGAATATGCAAGGCATGTTTTCTTCTTGCAGCAGCTTATCCGAATTGGATTTATCCGGCTTTGACACCTCCAAGGTGACGGATATGGCAAGAATGTTCTCTTCTTGCGGCAGCTTGTCCAAACTGGATTTGTCCGGCTTTGATTCTTCCAATGTCGGGAACATGGAAGATATATTCTACGGCTGCAGCAGCCTGAAAAATCTCACATGTTCCGACCGCAAGATTCTTGCGAAATATTCCGCCTCCGCTGCATCTCTTTCCACGGATGTCCATGTAATGGCAAGGACATTTTATGCTTCGGGGAGAGAGGAAGAATGCTTCTGGGGCAAACGCAGTATAAACGTAAGGATGTAAAGACTCTGACCTTCCAAAGCTCCCTCAGTGGTGTCCCCAGCAGTGCTTGGGACGTGTCAGAAGCCGGGGACGGAAGCGTACTGGCATGGATGGATAATAGTAATCTGTACGTAGCCTCTGATGGGGAAATTGCGCCGAATTCTCACGCTTCTTGGATATTTCAGGATTTCGTGAATCTGAAGGCAATCGATTTTGGGAACTGCTTTGTTACCTCCAATGTAACAGACATGAGCAATATGTTTAGCTACTGCAGCAGCTTGACGGAACTGGATTTATCCAATTTTGATACATCCAACGTGACAAATATGAGAGGCATGTTTGACAACTGCGGCAATCTGACCAGCTTGGATTTATCCAATTTCGACACTTCCAACGTAACAGATATGAATTCCATGTTTTACTATTGCCAAAGTCTGACCAGCTTGGACTTATCCGGCTTTGAGACACCCCCCTACGTGCGAAGCATATATAGAATGTTTAAGGGGTGCGACAAGCTGAAGAATCTCATATGTTCCGACGGCAAGATTCTTGAGGAATACAAAAATCGCTAACACCCACCCCGCCCGGCTCTGCCATCCAGAGCCGGGCAAAATTTTTTCAAAATTGTCGCACACCGCGCAACCGCAAATTTCGTAAACTTGCTATAATAAAATTATCAAATAGGCAGTAGACAACATCATCAAGCGATGATATTATTTTATTATAGTGGTCATCACCGGGAACACGGAACCGAACGTCAGGCCACTGAAAGAGGAGAGAAACATGAAATTTGACCGCTGTTTTGGCTGTATGGAGGAAATTCACGGCTACCCCTGCCCCGTCTGCGGCTTTGACCCCGCGCAGGCCGCCGCACCCAATTATGTGCTTCCCTATGGGGCGATTTTGAACGGCAGATACATCGTAGGAAAAATGCTGGGGCAGGGCGGCTTCGGCATCACCTATATCGGCTGGGACCTTGCCATGGAGCGGAAGGTCGCCATCAAGGAATACTACCCCTCCGGTCAGGTCAGCCGGAATCCCGGCTCCCGGGATTTGACATGGTATACCAACGAGCAGTCCCGGCAGGCAAGGCAGAACGGTATGCAGATGTTCCTGAAAGAGGCCCGAAAAATGTCCAAGGTGGACAATCTCACCAATGTGGTGCGGGTGCGAGATATTTTTCAGGAAAACGAGACGGCCTATATCGTCATGGACTTCGTGGAAGGCGAAACGCTGAAAGCACGGCTGGATAAGACCGGCCCTCTGACATGGAAGCAGGCGAAAGACATTTTCCTCCCCGCCATTCAGGCCATGGAGCAGGTACATCAGGCCGGTCTTGTCCACCGTGACATCAGCCCGGACAATCTGATGCTGACGCCGGACGGCAGGGTAATGATCCTCGATCTGGGCGCGGCAAAGGATCTGGCAATCAATAAAGGTGCGTCCTCGGCGATGGTCGTGAAAGGCGGCTTCAGCCCTCCGGAGCAGTACGCCCAGCAGGGCGGGTCCGGCTCATGGACGGATGTTTACGCCATGGCCGCAACCATGTACCACAGCCTGACCGGCGTCGTTCCCCCCACCGCTGTAGATCGTATGCAGGGAGAACCCGTAAACTGGGCATTGCTGGAAACCGGCGGCGTTCCGAATCATGTAATTGCGGCCCTGCAAAATGCAATGAAGCTCAACGCCAGAGAAAGAACGCAGACCATGGCAGAGCTTCTGAGCCAGTGCCAGTCCAAATCCGCCCATGCATCCAGGCCGGGGGCAAACCATTCCGGTTCGCAGAAAAAAGCAAATGCTGTGGTGATTGGTCTGGCTGTCGCCCTTTGCGCGATGACGGCGGTATTGGTAACTCTTTTTGTAAAAGCAAAGCCTGAGCCGCAGCCTGCGCCTACCAAAACCGTAGTACAGGCGGAACCCACCGTAAGCCATGTTGAACCGACTATAGCATATACGAAACCAACCGCTCCAAGCTCCAACCCGACGAAGCCAACGGCATCTACCGTGCCCGAAGAAACTCAGGCAAAGAAACCGGCCGTGAACGTGAATGATATCGTCAGCTTTGGCCATTACGAGCAGGATGGCAATCGCAGCAACGGCGCCGAGGCGATTGAATGGCTGGTGCTGGACGTTCAGGAGGACAGGGCGCTGCTGCTGAGCCGTTATGCGCTGGATGCTCAGCCTTTTCACAAGAAGTATGAGTATGTCACATGGGACACCAGCACAATTCGGCAATGGCTGAACGGCACGTTTTATAATTCCGCCTTTTCCGAGGACGAAAAAACAATTATGGAACGGACAACCCTCCTGCCGGACAGGAATCCCTATATCAAATGCGATTCCGGCAGGGAAACAGCGGACTATGTATTTCTTTTGAGTCTTGAAGAAGTGGATGCGTTCATTCAATCGAATGGGAATATCGATAAGGACGCGCTGCTTTGCTATCCCACGGATTACGCGGTACAGCAGGGGACATACAAAAACAAGGATACCGGCGGATGCTGGTGGTGGCTCAGAACCTCCGCAGATGACAACCTTGCCGTGTGCAGTGTAAACAGTGACACCATAATCGACTATCACGACGGTACAGTAAACTCTCCGAAAGCCGGTGTCCGTCCCGCCATATGGGTATCTATCGGTTAACATGCAAAACAGGAAGCAGAAATCTGGAACAAAGAGGAGCATGAGAGTAAGATGGAACTGAACAAATGCTTTGGCTGCATGGAGGAAATTCAGGGCTATCCCTGCCCCCACTGCGGCTTCGACCCGCGGAGCGTCAAAGGAATCGAGTACGCCCTGCCCATGGGAACGATCCTCGCGGGGAAATATCTGGTCGGCCGGGTGCTGGGTCAGGGCGGCTTCGGCATCACCTATGTCGGCTGGGATATCGCGCTGGAACGGAAGGTCGCCATCAAGGAATATTACCCTTCCGGTCAGGTCAGCAGGAATCCCGGCTCCCGGGGACTGACGTGGTACACCAGTGTGCAGTCCCAGCAGGCGAAACAGAACGGTACGCAGATGTTCCTGAAAGAGGCACGGAAAATGTCCAAAGTGGACGATATCCCCAACGTGGTACGGGTGCGGGATCTTTTTCAGGAAAACGAGACAGCCTACATCGTCATGGACTTCGTGGAGGGCGAAACGCTGAAAGCGCGGCTGGAAAAGACCGGCCCGCTGCCTTGGGAACAGGCAAAAGGCATTTTCCTGCCCGCCATTCAGGCCATGGAGCAGGTGCATAAGGCAGGGCTTGTCCACCGGGACATCAGCCCGGACAACCTGATGCTGACGCCGGACGGCAAGGTAAAGATTCTGGATTTGGGCGCGGCAAAGGACTTAAGCGTCAACAATGGCGCGTCCTCCATGCAGGTCGCCAAGGGCGGCTTCAGCCCCTTTGAGCAGTATACCCAGCGGGGCAGCTCCGGCCCATGGACGGACGTCTATGCCATGGCCGCCACGGTCTATTACACCCTGACCGGAAAACTGCCGCCCGTCGCCACCGACCGGGTGGTGGAGGACACCATCTCATGGGAGGAACCCGGCCTGAAAGCGTTGTCGGCGCAGGCGCTGGAAGCGCTGCAAAAGGCCATGGTGATATCCGCCAAAAACCGGATGCAGAGCATGGAGGAACTGGAAAAGGGACTGTACAGCACAACGGTAAAACCGGAACCCGCGCCAGCACCTCAGGCGGTGCAGGAAACCCAGCCGGAACCCCAGCCCGCACCAGAAACCCAGCCGGAATCTCAACCAGAGCAGGGGTCCAAGCCAAAATCTCAGCCGACACCGGAACCCGCGCCTCAGGCCCAATCGGAACCCAAGCCGGAAGCGGGTAAGAAGTCCGGGAAAAAGCTCTGGATTGCTGCGGCGGCGGTCATTGCCGTCGTGCTGTGCGGAGCGCTGGTATGGGCAAACGCCACGAAGCTGGTGAGTGATACCAGTGAACCCACGAGTGCGCCCGGATGCGAAACCCTCGGACATTCGTGGCAGTCAGCAACATGTACCGCCCCCAGAACTTGCACGAGATGTGGCGAAACAAGTGGCAGTGCGCTGGGACATGATTGGCCAACCATGGAAGAATTGTCATATTGTTCAAGATGTAACGAGCCTAACGAGAGTTTGGAATTACTGGACCCGAGTTCATATAAAGCGCTTTGGACAGGTCAGGATGTTGAATTTACCTTAGATAACGGGAAACGCGTTACGTGTACGATTTGGGATCCGGCCTTAAAAATTGAAAAATGCTACTCTCTCACTCTCTGTCTTCAGATTGACACATATTCCTATGGAAATATCAAAGGAGAATGGGGATTCTACATTCGGGATTTGGACGGAGCATGGCATCTGGCCGATACATTCACTCTTTCCGAAGACTATGTAGAAGCGCATTTTGAATTTGATGAACCAATATCCTTTGATGCGTGGGCTTGCCCGTGCCATGTTCTTGGTAATGGCTGGAACTTCTCCTATAGTTCATGGTTGCAGGATGTTACAGTCTTTACATGTACCGCCACCCCGACTACGGCTGCCACAGTTGCGGAGGAAGCGTCTTCTCAGCCTGTGTATCCCGTCTTAAACATGACGGACGCTGAGTTTGAGCAAGAAGTTATGCCGCTATTCGATGCCGCAGAATCCTGGACAAAAGAGACTGCGCCTCAAAACATCAAGGATTTCCCCATTTTCCCGGAATCGCTTTTTGAACTGTTTGACACACTTAAAGGTGCAGAATCAGAGATAGAAATTGCGGATTCCACACTGTCCTGGAAAACGAATTTGCTCGAGCTCCTCCCCGTCGGTATATCAGACCCATATTTGGGATATTTTGATAATAATGACGAGTGGCAGCGTGCGGCATTCAAGTCCGTAGGAAATGGCACATATATCGTTACAGCTTCTGCAGATGCACTGGCAGCTAACAGTTTCCCGACCATGTATTTCCATTGGTACACCTATCTGGAAAGGTGGGGAGAAGATATATATGTGAGATATGATATTAAAAATCAGCGCATCGAACAAACGCCAGATGTTTCCCTGCAAATGTTGAATGGCGATTATCTTATTGAGTGGGGACATAATAATTGGGATGGCAAAAATAACTTTACTATTGATATATGCTCATTTGTACCTGAAACACCCACAACTAGTGTTGCTACGAGCATTTGTTACCTGGTATATGACGCAGCCAGCGGCAAACTTATCAGTGTTACAAAACCTTAATTGCCCCCACCCCCAAAAACCAAACAAGGAGTACACCATGAACCATTGTAAAAAATGCGGCCACGAGTTGTCGCCGACTGTGGAATTCTGTGGAAACTGCGGCGAGCCCGTGCCAAAGTGAAAAACGGCATACAACGCAAATTCTCTGATATTGCCCGGTCAAAGTTATAGTTGTTACACATTAAAAAATAAAGGAGAGAGGAACATGTATTGTTACAACTGCGGCAAAGAAATCGCGGAAACCGCGAAATTCTGCCCCTATTGCGGAGCAGAACAGAAGCAGCCCCAGCAGTCCCCTCAGTGGCAGCAGCCTCAGCAGCCCGTCCAGCAGCCCCAGCAGCAGGAACCCCAACCGCAGCCCATCCAGCAGCAACCCGCCCAATGGCAGAACCCCCAGCAGCAGGACACTCAATGGCAGGCCCCTCAGCAGCCCACCCAGCGGCAGAACCCTCCGGCGGCGAATAACAGCGGAAAAAACAATTCCTGGCAGTCCAGACTTCCCATCATTCTGGCAGCCGTCGCCCTTGTGGTCGTAGTTCTGCTTGCAGTGCGCGCGTTCCATAACCGCACCGATGCCCAGAACGAGCTGAAAGCGATCGCAACTACAGAACCTGCCGCTACCGAAGCCGCCCCCACCGAAAAAGTCACGTACACCGAGCCTCCCGCCCCGACGGAAACAGAGGCCCTCACGGACGGCTGGCACACCATAAGCGGAAAGCGCTATTACATTCAGGATGGCGAAAAGTATGTAGATCTTCAGGAAATCGACAACGCGCTGTACTACTTCGACGAAGACGGCGCACTGGCTGAGAATGAAGACGTGGACTATTATGGGACTACTTTACATGCAGGCCGCGACGGTATCATAGAAGGAATCACATACGATGAAATTTGGGGAAACTGGTCAGATGAACGCTACAGCTTCGGAAACGGTGGACACAGTTCTATTATAGAATTCAACTCCGAAATAGAAAACTGCGATTCTTTCCAGTTCTGTCTGGAAGCAGGCGGCCTGCATGGCGCAAAAGTCAACGGCACATGGAAAATCTACATCAGGTGCAACGGCAACTGGGAGTTTGCGCAGGACATCAATTACACAGAGCCGGACGGATGCTTTGACATAAAGCTCAATGGTTACAAGAATTTTGACGCCATCACCGCTTACCCGACAGTACGGGGCAATGCCACCTACTCCGCGGTTTTCTACCTGCAAAACGTACATTGCGTACTGTAATCGTGATCCGGCCGCAAGAAGACAAAAAATACCGCCGGGGCAATTGCCCCGGCGGTAACTCTTTTCAGTATCAGGCGCTGCGGAACCGGGCGAGGAAATCCTTTGTTTCCTGCTTCTGCGGGTTTCCAAACACTTCGGAGGGTACGCCTTCCTCGCAGATGACGCCCTGACTCATAAACACCACATGATTGCTCACGTCCCGGGCGAAGGCCATCTCGTGGGTCACCACCAGCATGGTCATCCCTTCCCGCGCAAGAGACCGCATGACGTTCAGCACCTCGCCCACCATCTCCGGGTCCAGCGCGGAGGTGGGTTCGTCGAACAGCAGCACCTCCGGATCCATGGCCAACGCCCGGGCAATGGCTACCCGCTGCTTCTGGCCGCCGGAGATCTGCCGGGGCTTGGCGTTGATGTAGGGCGCCATGCCCACCTTTTCCAGATAGGTCATCGCGTGGGCACGGGCTTCCTCCCGGCTCCGCTTCAGCACCTTCACCTGACCGACCATGCAGTTTTCCAGCACCGTCATATTGTTGAACAGATTGAAGGACTGAAACACCATACCCACATGGGCGCGGTAGGCCGCCGCATTGACGCCCCCCCCTGCCACGTTCTTTCCATGGTAGCAGACCTCGCCGGAGGTGGGCGTTTCCAGCAGGTTGATGCACCGAAGCAGCGTGCTTTTTCCGGAGCCGGAAGCGCCGATGATGGAGGTCACGTCGCCTTTGGCTACGGTAAAGTCAATGTCCCGGAGAACCTCATGGCTTCCAAAAGACTTGGAAAGGTGGTTGACCTGTAAAATCACGTCTTCCATATTAATATTCTCCTTTCGGTCTTCCGGAATCAAACTCGCCGCTGCGCTCGTCGAAGGGCGTCTTGCGGCTTGGGTGGGAATAGGTACCGGCGCTCATGGCCAAAGAGTCCGTACTGACCAGCTCGTAATTGTCGCTGCCGTCCAGCCGCTTTTCAAGCAGGCGCAGCAGGAAAGACGCCGCCAGCGTCAGCATCAGATACCCCGCCATCTCGATCACGGCTGAGGGAAAATACAGCAGATTGACGCCCACAATGTTCCGATGGGTGGCGAAAAACTCCACGAAGCCGATAACGAACATCACGGAGGTGTCCTTGATGTTGATAATAAAGTTGTTGCCGATCTGGGGGATGATGTTCCGCAGCGCCTGAGGCATGATGACGTTCACCATGGTCTGCACATGGGTCATGCCGATGGCCTTCGCGCCCTCGGTCTGGCCGGGGTCAATGGAAATAATGCCGCCCCGGACGGACTCGGCCATGTACGCGCCGGTGTTGATGGACACCACGATGATGGCTGCCACCCAGATGCCGCCCATTCCCTTGAAGGCCACCGCGCCGTCGGTGAAGTAGGGCAGACCGTAGAAGATGAACACCGCCTGTAAGACCATGGGCGTTCCCCGGAACACCTCCACATAAATGCGGATCAGCGCCCGCAGCAGCTTCAGGAAGAAGCGCTTGACCGGCGGGTCCTGCCGGGTGTAGGGAATGGTGTTGAGAATGCCGCACAGCAGACCGATCACGCAGCCGATCAGGGTCGCGACCACCGCCAGAACCAGCGTGTTCCGGATGCCGGTAAAATAAGCGCCGGAGTACGTCTCCCACAGCTTCCCAATGTCGGTCGTGAGTTTTGCAAGCTTATCCATGAGGCACCTCAGATCGCGGGCTGAACGGCAATCGCCTCGTTCATGATCTGGTTCATGTCCTCCACGGTCATTCCGCTGAGGACCGCATTCATGGCGTCCAGCAGGGTGGTGTTGCCCTTGACCACGGAGATACCGATGTTGATCTCACCGGCGTCTACCTGAAAATTGTCCTCGCTGCCGGAGAAGTCCAGAATCACCAGATTGTCGTAGGTGGCACAGGCGCCCATAGCGGTGGGCATATCGGTGCAGATGTAATCCACAGTGCCAGAGGTGACGGCCATGACCATGGCCGGAGCCGTTTCGGAAGCGGGCATCAGCTGCGCGCCCTCGATCTGGGGCAGGCAGGTGTCATACCAGATGGTGCCGGTCTGAGCGGTGCAGGAACCGGAAAGCTGGGAAATGCCGGTGGCGGAGGCCAAGGGGCTATCCTTCCGGGTGACGCAGACGATGGAAGCGTAGAAGTAAGGGCCTGCCATGTCAACTTCCTGAAGCCGCGTCTCGGTCATGGACTGACCGGCAATGACGGCGTCCAGCTGACCGGCGTTCAGCGCGGGAACCAGACCGTCCCAGCCGATGGCCATAATCTCCAGCTCCCAGCCGTTGGCCTCACAGATCTTCTTGGCGATCATGACGTCATAGCCGTTGGCATAAGCGCCGGGGTTGTTGGCGATGGGAACAGCGCCGTTGGAGTCGTCCATCTGGGTCCAGTTATAGGGGGCGTAGGCACACTCCATGCCCACGGTGAGCACGCCGTCCTCCACGCCGGAGAGAACCACGGAACTGGCCGCAGTGGGTGCGGCGGAAGCGGCGGGAGCGTCGGAAGCAGAGCTTTCACAGGCGGTCATGGACAGAACCATAAGTACGGACAGGATAACGGATACGAGCTTCTTCATTTTGAGATCAACCTTTCTTTTTGCGTTTTCGCATTTTGGAATAAAAAATGAACCGCTTTGGAAAGCGGTCCATGGAAATGCGGAGACCCCACAAAAAGAAAGGAGTGATCCGAACAGCCAATGATAGCGCTTCACAAAGATTTTTTGTGACAGTCCGGCAGATGTTCTCTGACGACCCAGTATGAAAAACCCGGGCAGATTTCCCACACTTCGGCGGTGATCCCTTTCTCCTTCGGCGGCTGCACGACCTTGCCGGAGGGTACTGATGAGTACCGCGCCTCTATCAAGCGATTCAATTTTGAGTGTATCCTAGCATCGCGGTTTCCGATTGTCAATAGCTTTTTCGGTGCATCCGCGTTTTTTGTATAATCTTCCAAATCAGAAGCGAACCCTACCATTCCATTTCGGCGAATCCGGCACATGTCGCCCATCTGTGCGCGAATCCCGGCTTGACATTTGCCCCTTCTCCCGGTAAACTGGTTCTATCAAATATACGGAGGAAACAGCGATGGATCACAGGGAATTGGCGGCGGAGCTCTTTTTATCCGACAGCAACTGCGCCCAGGCGGTGCTGGAGGCCTTCGGCGACGTAACGGGGCTTGAAAAGAGCTTCGCGGCGAAGCTGGCGTCCTCCTTCGGCGGCGGCATGGGGCGGATGCGGGAGGTCTGCGGTGCGGTCAGCGGGATGCTGATGGTGGCGGGGCTTCTGTACGGCTATGACGACCCCGGCGAGAACGACGTGAACAAAAAAGCCCATTACCGGCTGGTGCAGAACCTTGCGGGGCAGTTCCGGGAGAAGATCGGCAGCATTATCTGTCGGGAAATTCTGAGCAACCCGCCCTCCGACCCCAACCCCACGCCCCGCACGGCGGAATTTTACAAAACCCGCCCCTGCGCCCATATGGTCATGACTGCGGCGGGCATTCTGGACGATTACATTGCGGAGCATCCGGTCGGCACGCCGACAAAGCCGGATAGGGAACAGCTATGAACGATTTTATCTACAACCAGCACGATATCCCCAAGGAGCGGTACCGCTACGGCCTGCGTGCCTCGGCGGACGTGGGCTGCGGATGGGTCGCCACCTGGAACGCCCTGCAAATTCTGGGGTACAAAACGGACATCCCGGCGCTGATCCGCTACTACGAATGGCAGCTGCCCCTGATCCACGGCAACACCGGCACCTCCTTCTGGGGGCCTGCGGTGTGCTTCCGGAAGTGGGGCTTCCCCGTGAAGATCGTCGTGGACACCAAACGCTTCGACGAAGCGGCAAAAAACGCGGACGCCTGCATCCTGTTCTACCACTGGCAGAACAAATACCGCTTCGGCGCGCACTTCGTGGCGCTGCGCAACACCGCCGGTGGCTTCGTCGGCTACAACACCTACCGCAACTCCACCTGCGCGGACAATTACGGCGGCAGCCTTGCGGAGTTCCTCCGCAAACGCAAGTATTTCGGCGCCGTCCTGCTGGCCATCAACCGAAAATGAGCAGAACTGCCTCGGCAAAACGTAGAAAAAACCGGTGAAAATTTATGAACATTTCACAATTCACCCCGAACGTCCCATGGGACTTCCCTTTTCCCGGAAATCCGCCGCTTGCATTCAGCGGGAAAGTGTGATATTCTTATAAAAAGGAGATGAGCCGAATGACTGTCCGGGAATCGGGTGAAATGTATCTTGAGGCTATACTGGTTTTGGCGAAGAAAAGCGGGTATGTCCGCTCCATTGACGTCAGCGAATATCTTGGGTATTCCAAGCCCAGCGTTTCCCGCGCGATGGGCATTCTCCGCGAGGGCGGGTATATCCTCATGGAAAAAGACGGCGCGATCACGCTGACGGATTCCGGGAAAAAGCTGGCGGAGACGATCTACGAGCGCCACACGGTGCTCTCGGAGCTGCTGATCCGTCTGGGTGTGGACGAAAGGACCGCCACCGACGACGCGTGCCGGATCGAGCACGTCATCAGCGACGAGTCGTTCCAAGCCATCAAGCAGTACTATTACCAGCACAAAAAGTAAAAAATTCAGGCGGCGCTTAAAAGCGCCGCCTGAACGTTCCTATGGGTTCTGCCGTGTCAGCCCAGCAGTTCCTCGATCTCTGCCTTCGGCATGTAGCCGATGGCCTTGTTCATGACCTTGCCGCGTTCCACGACCACCAGCGTGGGGATGCTGGCGACGCCGAATTCCATGGCAAGCTCCACTTCCTCGTCCACGTTGATCTTGCCCACGGCGATATCCTCCCGCTCCTGAGCGATCTCCTCCACAATGGGGCCGACCATCCGGCACGGGCCGCACCAGGGCGCCCAGAAATCCAGCAGCACGGGCTTATCGCTGTTTTTCACCAGCTCGTCGTAATTGGCCTTCGTAATGTGCATGACGGACATAACAATTCCTCCTTGGTATTTTTCTGTGCCTCTAGTATACCCTAATTTCGGGAAAAGCGCAAGGGAAAACGCATTTTGCGTCGAATGGGCAGAAATTTTCAGACGGGTCGCAATTTGACATTTCGCCGCCCATCTGCTATGATACCCTGAAAGAAACGGGAGGACACCGATTATGAGCAAATGTGAATCCTGCGGCGGATGCAGCGGGGGCTGCGGCGGCTGCTCCGGGTGCGGCCTGGAGCTGGAGCTTACGGAAGAAGAGATCGGCTTTCTGCGCCGACTGGGCGAGTGCGCCTTTTTGCCTGTGATTCAGGAAAAAGAAGCGCCGGTTTTCCCGGAGGAGCCGGGAAAAGAGATTCTGCTGCAATGCCTGGAGAAAAAGGGCCTCATCTCCCTGGACTATGACAAGCCCCTGAAAGATTACCATACCCCCGCCTATGATGCCAGCCCCGTCCGGGGCAGCATGGCGCTGACCAAACGGGGACAGGACGTTCTGGAGCTGATGGAATATCAGGGCGTCCGCAGCTGACCGTCCGGCGGCCTTCGCCGGAAAAAGAGACATAGAGAAGTGTTATTTATGAACAACAATGAATACCGCGTGGGCGTCAACCGTGGATTGCCTGTGGGGATGGGATATTTTTCGGTGAGCTTCGGTTTCGGCGCCATGGCCGTGTCGCAGGGCTTGAAAACACTGGACGCGGTGCTGATCTCCGCCACGAATCTGACCAGCGCGGGGCAGTTCGCGGGGCTGACCCTCATCGTCGCCGCCGCCACGCTGTGGGAAATGGTGCTGACGCAGCTGGTCATCAACAGCCGCTACGCCCTGATGAGTCTGGCGCTGAGCCAGCGGATGGGCGAGAAGATCGGCCTGCTGCCCCGGCTTCTGCTCGCGTTTTTCAATACGGATGAAATTTTCGCCCTCGCCATGGCGCGGGAAGCACCCCTGACGGTGCCGTTCCTGCTGGGGCTGGGGACGCTGCCCTTTATCGGCTGGACGCTGGGGACGCTGTGCGGCGCACTGGCCGGGTCGATCCTGCCGCTCTCCATCCGGACGGCGCTGGGGGTCATGCTCTACGGCATGTTCATCGCCATCGTGGTGCCCCCCGCGAAGAAGAACCGGGACATTTTTGTCGCGGTGGTGCTGGCGCTGATCTTCAGCAGCCTGTTTTCCTGGACGCCGGGGCTGAAAACCGTTTCCCCGGGACTGTCCATCGTGATCTGCACCGTGGCAGCCGCCGCCATCTGCGCCGCGCTGTTCCCGGTGAAGGAAGAGAGGGAAGCGGCATGAACATTTATCTGTACATCCTCGCCATGGCGCTGACGACCTACCTCATCCGCGTCCTGCCCATGACGATCTTCCGCAAGCCCATTAAGAGCCGTTTTTTGCGCTCGTTTTTGTACTACGTTCCCTATTGCTGCCTGACGGCCATGACGTTCCCCTCCATCCTCAGCAGCACCGCTTCTATCTTAAGCGGCGCGGCGGCGTTGGTGGTAGCGGTGATTCTGGCCTACCGGGGCAAGAGTCTGATCGTGGTCGCCCTCAGCAGCAGCGCCGCGGTGCTGGTCGTGGAATGGGCAATGAGCCATTTGTAAAATAACTGTGTATTCCTCCGCTTCGCCTTGACGAGCGGAGGATTCTTTGTTATAATGCGCCGTGAAGAGGGAGTAGTCGGCGCACAACGCGGGACTGAATCGACATACTGGTGAGGCCCCGGTTCAGCCTGAAATGACGAGACTTTTGCAGGCCGGCACAGTCTCTTCGCGTCTTCTGTGCTGACTTGTATTCAGTACGGAGGATTTTTTATGGGAATCGGAGAACTGTTCTTGCTGGCGGTGGGACTGAGCATGGACGCTTTCGCGGTATCCGTATGCAAGGGCCTTGCCATGAAAAAGGCAACGCTGAAAGCGGAAGCGACCTGCGGCCTCTGGTTCGGCGGCTTCCAGATGCTGATGCCCGTGACCGGCTTTTTCCTTGGCTCGCTGTTTGCCGAAGCCATTGAAGCGTTCGACCACTGGGTCGCCTTCGGTCTGCTGGCCATCATCGGCATCAACATGCTGAAGGAAGCGCTGGAGAAGGAAGACGAATCCGGCGACGACCCGGAAAAGGACGCCGACCTGTCCGTCAGGACCATGTTTCTCATGGCCGTGGCGACTTCCATAGACGCGCTGGCCGTCGGCATTTCCCTTGCCATGGTCGGCAGCGTGAACATCTGGCTGGCGGCGGCGTTTATCGGCATCTGCACCTGCCTGCTGTCCGCTCTGGGCGTGAAGATCGGCAACGTGTTCGGCAGCCGGTATGAGAAAAAGGCCGAGTTTGCCGGCGGCGTCATTCTGATTCTGCTGGGCGTGAAGATCCTGCTGGAGCATCTGGGGGTTCTGGCGTGAAGCGCACAAAGCGCCGCATGACGCTGTGTACTGTGCTTCTGCTTTGCAATCTGGTCTTTATCTGGGGCAATTCCCTGCTCCCGGCGGAAGTCTCCGGACAGATCAGCGGCACGCTGAAGGCGCTGCTGGACGGCGTGTTCACTCCCGGCGAAGCGGTTCCCTCCGGCGGCGACGGCCTGCTGCGAAAGTGCGCCCATTTTGCCGAATTTGGCGCGTTGGGACTGCTGCTTGGCTGGCTGTTCGGGATGCTGGGAAAAAAGCGGCTTCCGGCGTTCGCCCTGGGCGTGGCCGCTGCCTGCATCGACGAGACCATCCAGATCTTCGTCCCCGGCCGCAGCCCCGGCATCCGGGACGTGTGCATTGACAGCTGCGGCGCGGCCGCCGGTATGCTCCTGCTGTTTTTGGGGCATGCTTATTGGAAGAAACGATTTACCCGAAATAATTTCAGGAGGAAATGAAACATGAAAAAAGTTTTAACTGCAATTCTGGCGGCAGCCATGGCGCTGTCCCTGCTTTCCGGCTGTGCCGGATCCAAGCCCACGGAAACCACCTCCCCCGACAAGGTGGAGGGAACCATGGAGGAACTGCTGAACGAAATCGTTGCCCAGCAGCCGGTGGAGTTCGACGGCGGCGTCGAGACCATCGACCTCACCGACACCAGCGAGGAAGGGCAGTGGGCCATCAAGAGCAGCACCGGTCTGGATAACGCCGGCGTGCTGACGGAGGCCGCGGTGTTCGAGCCGATGATCGGCTCCATCGCCTTTTCCATGGTCATGGTGCGGGTCGCCCCGGGCGAGGACATCAAGTCCGTCGCCGAAGCCATGAAGTCCGGCATCAACCCCCGCAAGTGGGTCTGCGTGGAAGCGGACGACATGCTGGTCACCGGCTACCGTGACGTGGTGATGCTCATTATGCTGGACACCAGCTACGACCTCACCGCCCAGTCCTTTGTGGACGCCTTCGGCAAGGTCGTCGGCGAACCCGAATTTGTGATTTAAAGTTTCCCAAATGGCAGCGATGGAATCGCTGCCATTTTTATAAGAGTTCTCAGGAGCGAACACGCCTATGGTTTTTTCAAGCATTCCCTTCCTATATTATTTCCTCCCGGCGGTGCTGGCGGTGTATTTTCTCACGCCCCGGAAGGGGAAAAACGCCGTTCTGCTCCTTGCCAGCCTGATTTTTTACGGCTGGGGGGAGCTGCGGCTGCTGCCCCTGATGGTGTTCACCATCGTGCTGTGCTACGTCTGCGGCCTGGGCATCGAACGCTCCCGGAAGCGGAAAAAGCGCTGGCTGCTGGCGTCCATCGTCATCAGCGTGGGGCTGCTGGGGGTTTTCAAGTACGCGGACTTCTTCATCGGCAGTCTGAACGCCGTCACCGGCCTGAAAATTCCGCTGCTTCATCTTGCGCTGCCCGTCGGCATCAGCTTTTACACCTTCCAGTGCCTGAGCTACACCATCGACGTCTATCGCGGCAGCGTCCCGGCGCAGAAAAATCTGATCAACTTCGGCGCATACGTCGCCCTGTTCCCCCAGCTGATTGCAGGCCCCATCGTCCGGTACGCGGATATCGCCCGGGAGCTGGAACACCGGGAGCACAGCTGGGAAAACGCGGCGGTGGGTCTGCGGCGGTTTCTGGTAGGGCTGGGGAAAAAGGTCATCCTTGCGGATAACTTTGCCCTGCTGATCCGGCTGTTCCGACAGAGCGGCGAAAAATCCGTCCTGTTTTACTGGATGTACGCCGTGGCCTTTGCCCTGAACATTTACTTCGACTTTTCCGGCTATTCCGACATGGCCATCGGCCTGGGGCGGGTGCTGGGGTTCCATTTTGTAGAGAATTTTAACTATCCCTATCTCTCCAGAAGCGTCACGGAGTTCTGGCGGCGGTGGCATATCAGCCTTGGCAGCTGGTTCCGGGACTATGTGTATATCCCCATGGGCGGCAGCCGGGTCAGCCGCTGGCGGTGGGTTCTGAACATCCTCACCGTGTGGATGCTTACGGGGCTGTGGCACGGCGCGGCGTGGAATTTCGTGCTGTGGGGGCTGCTGTTTGCCGCGCTGCTGCTGGCGGAAAAGTGGATTCCCGTCCTGCAAAGGCTGCCGGGCGTCCTGCGCCATGGCTATGTGCTGCTGGCGGTAGTCCTCAGTTTCGTCCTGTTCAACGCGGACAGTCTTGCCCAGGCGGGGCAGGACTTTGCCGGACTGTTCGGCTTCGGCAGCCTGAGCCTGACCTCCGCCGAAACGCTGTATTATCTCAAAAGCTACGCCGTCCTGTTCGTGCTGGGCATTCTCGGCTCCACGCCGGTGGTGAAAAACGCGGCGCGGCGCATGGACGGAACGAAGGCGGGCGTCGTGCTGGAAGCCGCGGCAATGCTGGCGCTGCTGATCGTCTGCACGGCCTATCTGGTGGACGGCTCCTTCAGCCCGTTCCTGTATTTCCGGTTTTAAGGGGGCTGCAGTATGAAAAATCGAATTTGCGCAATCATTGTTGCGGCCGTCTGGGCGGTGCTGGCTGTGTGGGCGTGGCTGGCGCCCAGCCGGGACATTTCCGTCGCGGAGCGCCGCCAGCTGGCGCAGAAGCCCGCCATTCAGGGGAAAAAACTGCTGGACGGCAGCTTCATGGCGGATTTTGAGGATGCCAGCCTGGATCAGTTCCCCCTGCGGGATACTTTCCGCGAGGCGAAGTCCCTGTTCCACCGCTTCGTCCTGCGGCAAAGCGACAAAAGCGGCATTTATATCTCCCAAGGCTATGCTGCGGCACAGGAATATCCCCTGAGCGAAGCCTCGGTCAGCCACGCACTGGAGCGGTTCAGCAGCGTATACGAAGCCTATCTTTCCTCCACCGATTCCCAAATTTATCTTGCCATCGTCCCGGACAAGGGCTACTATCTGGCGCAGTCCGCCGGGCAGCTGTCCATGGACTATGACTGGCTCTTTACCATGGTGGAGGACGGGATGCCGTGGGCGGCTCCCGTGAGTCTGACGGACAGTCTGTCCATTCAGGACTATTACCGCACCGATACCCATTGGCGGCAGGAGCGGCTGCTCCCGGCGGCGCAGACGCTGTGTCAGGCACTGGGGGTGTCGTCTCCCCGGCAGGAGGATTACACCGTCACCCCGGTGGAAAAGCCCTTCTACGGCGTGTACTACGGTCAGGCAGCGCTGCCCATGCAGCCGGACACCATGTACCTGCTGAAAAGCGCGCTTCTGGAGGATTGCCGGGTACACGACTACGAAACGGGGGAGACCGCCGCCGTCTACGACATGACCAAGCTAAGCAGCAAAGACCTGTACGACGTGTATCTCTCCGGCGCCCGGAGTCTGCTGACCATCGAAAACCCCAACGCGGCCACTGACCGGGAGCTGATTGTATTCCGGGATTCCTTCGGAAGCAGCCTCGTTCCGCTGCTGGTAAACGACTACGCCAAGGTGACGCTGGTAGACCTTCGGTACATCCGAAGCGACTATCTGGGGCAGTTTCTGGACTTCCACGGTCAGGACGTGCTGTTCCTCTACAGCACGCTGCTGCTGAACAACAGCGCGGCAATCAAATAATACTATTTCTTAATAAAATGATTTCATCATTTTATTCTGCCGTTACACGGCAGACCGCCTGGGCGGCGGTAAGAAATGTATTGACTTCGTTTTTTAGCGGCAGTGGCCGCTGGCCGCAATCCTGCGGCCTAATAAAACGCTTTTCAGCGTTTTATAAAAAACTCGTATAAAGCATCAAGGGCGCTCCGATGAAAGCGGAGCGCCCTTGATGTAAAAAAGTCCACTGTAATCTGAACGACTACAGTGGACCTGGCAGAGGATGAGGGATTCGAACCCCCGCAAACGGAGTCAGAGTCCGGTGTGCTACCGTTACACAAATCCTCTATATTATACCTGGTGGAGACAACAGGACTCGAACCTGTGACCTCATGCGTGTGAAGCATGCGCTCTAACCAGCTGAGCTATGCCTCCATACCGAAGCAGGGATTATTATACCACGTTTTTCCGGAAAGTCAACCACTTTTTCGGAATTTCCTTATTTCTTTTTGCGCCCCACCAAAAGGTGGGGCGCGGAAAAGCTACCTGTATGGCTGCACGTATCGTTCATGGCTCAGGCTTTGCGGCCGCGCGTGGGCGCCGGAAACAAGACCGAGCATGGCGTAGATCGAAACCACCGAGGAGCCGCCGTAGCTGATCAGCGGGAGGGTCAGGCCGATAACGGGCATAACGCCGATGCACATGCCGGTGTTGATCATCACCTGGAACATCAGCGCGGACGCGGCGCCGTAGCATACCAGACGGCGCATATAGTCCTGGCAGTGCATACCCACATAGATGCACCGGGCGATGATGGCCATTTCCATAATCATGATTGCAAGGCACCCCACGAAGCCCAGCTCCTCGCCCATGGACGAGAAGATATAGTCCGTGTGCTGGGCGAACAGGCTGCCGCTCTGGGTACGGTTGCCGTTGAACAGCCCCTGCCCCGTCAGGCCGCCGCCGGTGAGGGAACGCAGGTTCATCATGGAGTGGTAGCGCTCGTTGATGCCCATGGGGTCGATGGTGTCGTCAACCAGAATCAGAAACCGGTTCTGCTGGTATTCGCCCAGGAACTGCCACAGGATCGGGAACGCCGCCACGATCAGGCCGATGGCCAGGACGAACCACCACAGGCTGACGCCGCCGCCGAAGGCCATGCCGATGAAGATAAACACGAAGATCAGGGAAACGCCCGCGTCGCCGGACAGCACCATGTTCAGTCCCACCAGCAGTCCCAGGTGAAGGCACATGTGCATGACGGACGGCAGACTGGATATCCGGTTCTGGTGCGCCGACATGACCGACGCCATAATAACGACATAGGTGATCTTACAGATCTCGGCGGGCTGAACGCTGATGAAGCCCAGGTCGATCCAGCTTCGGTTGCCGGAGTCGTGGTCGGTTCCCAGAGGGCTTATCAGCATGAGAAGCAGCGCGCAGTTGAAAACCACCATCACCATCCGGTGTTCCGAAAGAAAGTCCAGATCGACGGAGGACACCAGCGCGTACATCATGACGCCCAGACCGGTAGCCGCCAGCTGAATGATAATATATTTGATATTGCCGCCAAACTTGTCGGCGGAAGTGGCGCTGGCAATGAAAACGCAGCCAAAGCCGGATACAATCAGGCACAAAACCAGCAGAAATATGTCGCCTTTTTTCCAAAAATCCTTTAATTCATCAAAAAACCGGCTCAAATAACCGCCTCCTTTCCGCTATGGTTTTTCATTATACCATCCTTCCGGGGAAAAGTAAATAGACGAAATGTGAACGTTGCCTTTCCCGTTGTCCGGGGCATTTCCGTCCGCCGGGGGCGGGCAGGGGATAGCGGCGCAGTAAAACGGGCAGAATCCATAGAACCCAGGAAAAATATTCATCCGGTTTTCATCCGGTTTTACTTGACAAAATGGGAAAATGGTATTATTCTAAGTGGGAATCTGCAAGAATTGGAAACGTTTCAACTTTCCGAAACTGCCGTTTTTCCACCGCCGCAGAGGTGTCTTCCCCCGGAGTTCCTCCGGAGAACCCACGCTCAGACGGATACCGGCAAAAAGTTTCCTGTTTGCCGTTTTCGGGGCGGTTTCAACTGGACATGCTGATCGGAATATGATATACTATCAAAAGTCCGTCTGGAAGGAACCGTATCAATAAGCCATGGCGGCGCGCCCGCTTTAAGAATGGAGAGCTAACATGAACAACAACTGTCTGAACATCCTGAAATGGACGGAGGCACAGCTCAAGTACACCTACGACGTTTCTTTGCAGGAGGCCACCCCTCAGGAGCTGCATGAAGCGCTGGGTCAGGCTGTTATGATGGCCATTTCCGACGATTGGAGCCATTCCAAGAAGACCCGTATGCCCAATCGCAAGGCCTACTACATCTCCGCCGAGTATCTGATCGGCCGTCTGGTGTATTCCAACCTGTTCAACCTGGGCATTCTGGACGAGATGAAGGAACTGTTTGCCGAGCACGGGGTCGACTTGGCGATTCTCGAGGACATCGAGGACGACGCTCTGGGCAACGGCGGCCTTGGCCGTCTGGCGGCCTGCTTCCTGGACAGCGCCGCTTCCACCGATATTCCCCTGTCCGGCTACGGCCTGCGCTACAAGTTCGGCCTGTTCAAGCAGAGCTTTGATGCCGACGGCAGCCAGGTGGAGAACGCCGACGACTGGACGAAGTTCGGCGATCCCTGGTCCTTCCGCCGCTATAACCACACCGTGAAGGTCAAATTCCCCGATCATACCGTTCTGGCCGTTCCCTACGACGTTCCCGTCATCGGCTATGGCACCGAGAACGTGGGCACGCTGCGCCTGTGGCAGTGCGAGGCCGAGGAGGAGCTGGACTTCAACGCCTTCAACAATCAGGACTACCTGCGGGCGCTGGACGCCAAAAACAAGGCCGAGGACATCACCCGCGTCCTGTACCCCAACGACTCCACCTGGGAGGGTAAGCGCCTGCGCATCAAGCAGCAGTATGTGCTGTCCTCTGCGTCCCTGCAGGATATGCTGCGCACCTTCAAAATTGCCCATGGCGATGATCTGAGCCGCTTTGCCGAGTTCTACGCGGTGCAGCTCAACGACACCCATCCCGCCATGTCCATCCCCGAGCTGATCCGTCTGCTGATGGCGGAGGGCATGAGCTTTGACGATGCCTTCAACGTCGCCCAGAAGACCTTCTCCTACACCAACCACACCGTCATGGGCGAAGCCTTGGAAAAGTGGCCGCTGGATCTGATGCGCAGCGTGGTTCCCGAGATCGTGGACATCATCTGCCGCATTGACCAGAAGCTCAAGTGGGAGCATCCGGATCTGTTCATCGTGAAGGACAACACCGCCCACATGGCGAACCTGTCCATTTACGTCGGCTCCTATATCAACGGCGTGGCGGAGATCCACACCCAGATTCTGAAGGACGACTGCTTCAAGGACTGGTACTACGCCTTCCCCGAGCGGTTCCAGAATAAGACCAACGGCATCACCCCCCGCCGCTGGCTGGGTCTGTGCAACCCCGAGCTGACCGCCATGCTGCGGGAAAAGGTGGGCGGCGACTTCCTGAAGAACCTCGACCTCATCGGTGAGCTGAAAGATCAGATCTACGACGAGACCGTGGTGGAATTCAACGCCATCAAGCACCTGAAGAAGGAGCAGCTGTGCGCCGTCATCGCCAAACACGAGGGCGTGACGCTGAACCCCGACTTCATCTTCGACGTGCAGGTCAAGCGTCTGCACGAGTACAAGCGCCAGCTGATGAACATTCTGTCCATTGTGGACATCTACTTCCGCCTGAAGGAGGGCCGTCTGCCGGACTTCCATCCCACGGTTTACCTCTTTGGCGCCAAGTCCGCCCCCGGCTACGCCCGTGCCAAGGCCATCATCCGCTATATCAACCGGGTCGCGAAGATGATCAACAACGACCCCGCCGTGGCCGACAAGCTGAAAGTGGTATTCGTTCAGAACTACAACTGCTCCTACGCCGAGCATATCATCCCCGCCGCCGACATTTCCGAGCAGATTTCCCCTGCCGGCACGGAAGCCTCCGGCACCGGCAACATGAAGCTGATGCTCAACGGCGCCGTAACCCTGGGTACGCTGGACGGCGCCAATGTGGAGATCGCCCAGGAGGCCGGCCGGGAGAACGAGTATATCTTCGGCCACACCGTGGATGAGATCAACGCCGCCAAGCCCACCTACCACGCCCGGAGCATTTACGACTCCAACGCCGACCTGCGCCGCGCCATCAACACCCTGGTGGACGGCACCGTGCCCACGGACGACGCCCAGAAGGAGCTGTTCCATTCTCTGCTGGACGGCACCGACTGGCATCAGGCCGACCATTACTTCCTGCTGCTGGACTACGCTTCCTACTTCGATACCAAGCTCCAGGCCAACCGGGACTATGCCGACCGCATTGCCTTCGGCCGCAAGTGCCTGATGAACGTGGCCTCCGCCGCCAAGTTCTCCTCCGACCGCACCATCCGTCAGTACGCCGAGGAGATCTGGCACATCAAGCCCACCGAGTATTAAACCCCAAAACACGCCCGATTCTGCAAAGAACCGGGCGCGTTTTCGTATTCAAAAAAGTCAAAACCTTGCACTGCGGGGCGAATTGTGGTATAGTATGGTCAAAGAACCCCGCCGGTTTTTCCGGGGCGTCACGTCAATCTTGGAGGTGCAGACATGAAAGTTCAATTCATCGGCGCGACCCATGAGGTCACCGGCAGCTGTACGCTGCTGGAAGTGAACAGCCGGTACTATCTGGTGGACTGCGGTATGGAGCAGGGGGAGGACATTTTCCAGAATGTCCCGCTGCCCGTCCCGGCGAATGCCATCGAAGCGGTGTTCCTGACCCACGCCCATATCGACCATTCCGGTATGCTCCCCAAGCTGTGCAAGGACGGTTTCCGGGGGCAGATCTACGCCACGGAGGCCACCTGCAATCTATGCCGCATCATGCTGATGGACTCGGCGCACATTCAGGAATCGGAAGCCCAGTGGCGCACCCGCAAGGCCGAGCGCGCCGGGGAACGGGCCGTGGAGCCGGTATACGACACCAACGACGCGGCGGCGGCTCTCCGGCTGCTCCGCCCCTGCCAGTATAACGCCGCCGTTCAGGCCGCGGAGGGCATTATCATCCGCATGACGGACATCGGCCATCTGCTGGGTTCCGCCGCCATCGAAATGTGGCTGACGGAGGGGCAGCAGACCCGGAAGATCGTGTTCAGCGGCGACGTGGGCAACGTCAATCAGCCCCTGCTCCGCGACCCCCAGCCTGTTGCGGAGACGGAATATCTGGTCATCGAGTCCACCTACGGCGACCGCCTGCATCCCAAGGAGCGGGGCGACGTGGTGGGCGAGCTGGCCGCCTGCATCCAGCGGGCGCTGGATCGGGGCGGCAATCTGGTCATCCCCGCCTTTGCCGTGGGGCGGACGCAGGAAATGCTCTACGCCATCCGGGAGATCAAGCAGCGGGGGCTGGTGACGGGACACGACCATTTCCCGGTGTACGTGGACTCCCCCCTGGCCGTGGAAGCGACGGGGATTTTCCTGCAATGCGACCCCGCGGATTTTGACGACGAGACCCGGGCCATTCTGAAACAGGGCGTCAACCCCATCTGGTTTGACGGATTGAAGCTGTCCGTTTCCTCCGACGAATCCAAGCTCATCAATACCGACCCCCAGCCCAAGGTCATACTCTCCGCCAGCGGCATGTGCGAGGCGGGCAGAATCCGCCACCATCTGAAGCACAACCTTTGGCGCAAGGAAAACATCATCCTGTTCGTAGGCTATCAGGCGGAGGGTTCTCTCGGCTGGAAGCTGGAAAACGGCGCGAAGTCCGTGAAGCTCTTCGGCGAGGACATCGCGGTGAGCGCGGAGATCGCCATGCTCCACGGCACCTCCGGCCACGCGGACAAAGAGGGGCTGCTGAACTGGCTGGCAGGCTTCCGGGAGAAGCCCAAGATGGTGTTCGTGAACCACGGCGACGACGGCAGCTGCAAAGCCTTCTGCGCGACCCTGAAATCCATGGGCTACCACGCCGACGCTCCCTACAGCGGCACGGAATACGACCTGATCACCGGCAAGCTCACGACCTACACCGAGGGCGTGAAGATCGACCGGGCGGCGGCCTTCAAGGGCACCCAGCGGGCGAAGCAGATTTACGAGGACATGGTCGCGGCGGCGGAAGCGCTTCTTGCGCTGGTCAAGACCCGCCGCGGGAATACCAACAAAGACAACGCCAAGCTTACGGGGCAGATCATCAGTCTGATCGAAAAGTGGAAGAAATAAGACAGCAAAACGCCCGGCAGGAAATAGATTCCTGCCGGGCGCTTTTCACACTTTTCTGCTTACTTTAGACTGTATTTCACGGCATACGCCTTGTATTCATCGTCAAAATCCTCGTTTTCCATCCGGGCGGAGCGGATGGCCTCGTGGGTGTTCATGTTGTGGTGGTGCAGGTCGATGATGCACCCGGCGATGTTGGAGCAGTGGTCGCCCACCCGTTCCAGCGCGGTCAGCAAGTCAGACCAGACAAATCCGGACTCAATACTACAGCTGCCCTGCTGCATCCGCAGAATGTGATGGATGCGCATTTTCTCCTTCAGATCGTCAATGACCTGCTCCAGCGGCTCCACCCGGTAGGCTTTTTCCAGATCGTCGTCCCGGAACGCCTGAAAGGTCATGTCCACGATCTCGTCCACAGCCCGCAGCAGAACGGACAGCTCATGACGGGCGGCGTCGGAAAGAGACAGATTCTTACCTTTCAGCTCCTCGGCGGACTCCAAAATGTTCAGAGCGTGGTCTCCGATGCGCTCAAAATCACTGAGGGCTTTGAGAAGCATGGCGGCCTCGCTGCTGTCGTTTTCGCTGATCTTCAGGGCGCTGAGCTTAACAAGATAGGTGCCAAGGATATCCTCATAATGGTCGGTTTTGCTCTCCCCCTCCCGCACAGCCTGCGCAAGCTCCGGCGTGTAGTTCTGGAGGGCGGCGGCAGCATCCCGCAGGGTCGCGGCGGCCACGTCCGCCATTTCATTGGTGACCACACGGCACCGCTCCAAGGCAATGGAGGGGGTGGCCAGCAGACGCTCGTCCAGCTCGCAGACCGCCTCCAGCTGCTTCCCGTCGGGGACGATTCTGCACACCAGCTTTTCCAGCAGCCCGGCGGCGGGCAGCATCAGGGTGGTGCAGATGACGTTGAACACCGTGTGGCAGATGGCGATGCCCAGATAGGAAGCGCTTTCTCCCAGAATGGCCGGGGAGAACAGGGCGTCCGCCAGCACAAAGAGGGTCAGGCACACAGCGGTGCCGATGATGTTGAACATCAGATGCACCACTGCAGCCCGCCGGGCGTTTTTGGTGGTGCCCACGCTGGACAGCAGCGCGGTGACGCAGGTGCCGATGTTCTGACCCATGATAATGGGGATGGCGGCGGCGTAGGTCACAGAGCCGGTGGAGGACAGCGCCTGCAAAATGCCCACGGACGCCGACGAGGACTGGATGATTCCGGTGAGCACCGCGCCCACGAGAACGCCCAGAATGGGGTTCGTGAACATCAGGAACATCTGCTGGAATTCCGGCACATTTTTCAGGCTGCTGACCGCGCCGGACATGGTCTCCATGCCGAACATCAGGGTCGCAAACCCCAGAAAGATCATGCCGGTGTCCTTCTTCTTGCCGTCCTTCATGAACATGTAGTACACAATGCCCACCAGCGCAAGAATGGGGGTAAAAGAGCTGGGCTTCAGCAGCCGGACGAAGACGTTCCCGCTTTCAATGCCGCTAAGGCTCAATATCCATGCGGTGACGGTGGTGCCAACGTTCGCGCCCATGATGACGTTGATGGCCTGTCCCAGCGTCAGAAGCCCGGAGTTGACAAAGCCGACCACCATGACCGTGGTAGCAGAGGAGGACTGAATGACGCCCGTGACGGCCAGACCCGTCAGGAAGCCCAGCATCCGGTTGGTGGTGAGCTTCCCCAGAAGCATCCGCAGGGAGGAACCCGCCCGCCGTTCCAGCGCGTCTCCCATCAGGTTCATGCCGAACAGAAACAGGCACAGCCCGCCGTTCATGGTCAGAACGTTGAAAATATCCATGGATTTCGACCTCCCACATCTTAGGGTCTATCTGAAAATCGGCAATATGACCAACAGCGAGGGATTTTTCGCCTGATGAAGCCATTTTTCCGCAGGAATACTTTGTGTATTGCAAGGGAAAATGGTGCAAAGCAGGCGGAAAAGACCCGCTGTTTGGGCGTGTTGACGGTTTTCAGATAGGCCCTAAATTATTTCATATTTCAATTTTATCAGCGCAAGGTCAAATCCATTATCAGAAAAATGTAAAATCTGCGTAAATCCGGCAGAAAATATGGGAGGGGCAGCGCCCCTCCCATTCATTCTACTTTTTCTCCATGGGGAACCGCACCGTGACGATCGTCCCCTTGCCGACGGTGCTGTCCAGCTCGATGGCCGCGCCCAGAATCAGCGCCGCGTGCTTGACGATGGACAGTCCCAGACCGGTGCCGCCGATCTCCTTGGAGTGGCTCTTGTCCACCCGGTAAAACCGCTCGAACACCCGCTCCTGATGCTCCGGGCTGATGCCGATGCCGGTGTCCGTCACCGTCAGAACGGCCTGCCCCTTTTCTTCCCCAAGCCGCACGATAACCAGCCCGCCGTCCTTATTGTACTTGACGGCGTTGTCCATGAGGTTGAACACGATCCCGGAAACCAGCTGGGGAATCCCCTGAATCACGGTTTTCGTCCCTTCCAGCTGAATGCTGACGTTTTTCAGCTCCGCCGGGGCGGTCAGCTCCTGCATGGCGGATTTCGCCGTTTCGTACAGGTCGATGGGCGCCCACTGCATATCCGCCGCACCCTCGTCCAGCCGGGACAGGCGCAGGGTATCCTCCACCAGATCGATCATGCGCTGGGCTTCGCTGTAGATTTTCTCCGCAAAGTGCCGGGTGTCCTCCGGAGGAACCAGCCCGTCCTTCATCAGCTCGGCGTAGCCGGAAATGGCGTGAAGCGGGGTTTTCAGCTCATGGGAAACGTTGGCGGTGAATTCCCGGCGAAGGGCTTCCGCCTTCTGCTTCTGGGTCACGTCAAACAGCAGCAGCACCACGCCGGAAACCGCCCCGTCGGATTTGACCGGGCTGGCGGCGGCGAGATATTCTCCGCCGGTCAGAGCCACGTTTTCCTCCGCCTTTTCCCCGGTGAGAGCCTTCTCCACCAGTGCGGAAATGGCCGCGTTCCGGTTGGCGACGCCAAAATCCGCCCCTAAGCAGTTGGGGGTGATTTCCAGCAGCCGTGTGGCGGCGGGGTTGATGCTCAGCACCATGCCGCTGCTGTTCATCAGCACCAGTCCCTCGCTTAAGGAACGGGTGACGGTGTTGAATTCCTTCTGCTTCTGCCGCAGTTCCTGGGACTGCGCCCGAAGCTGAACCTGCTGGGAGTCCAGCCGCCGCAGAAGGGGCTGGATTTCGACGTACTCCCGGTTGGACATGGGGTCGTCCAGATTCAGCTCGTTCAGAGGCGCGACAATGTTTTTCGTCAGCTGCCCGGCAAGAAGCGCCGACAGGGCGACGGCGATTCCAATGACCAGAATAATCGGCTTCACCACCCCCAGCACCAGATGGGGCACCGTGTTCTGCGCCGCGGAAAGGCGAAGCACCGTGCCGTCGCTCAGGCGCTGCGCCGTGTAAATATACCGCTCCATCAGCGTGTCGGAATAGCGGAAGCTGGTGCCGGATCCGGTGGCCAGCGCGGCCTTCACTTCTTCGCGCGCTAGGTGATTCTCCATCACGCCGGAATCGGAGCGGCTGTCATAAAGCACCGTGCCGTCGGCGGCGATCCAGGTGACCCGGCAGTCGGCGGTGTCCAGGCCGTCAAAATAGGAACCCCCCTCCGTTTCCAGCGCGTGGGCGACCAAAGCCGTCTGCAATCGCAGCTGCTCCGCCTGAACGTCGGAAAAGTAGGTGTACAGCGCCCCCAGAATCAGTGCCAGCGTGGCCAGCAGCACCGCCAGCGATGCCAGAAAAATCGAGCGAAAAACCCGCTTCGTCATGGCCTACGCCTCCATCCGGTAGCCAACGCCCCGGACGGTACGGATGTATTCGCCGCACTGCCCCAGCTTCGTGCGCAGGGTGCCGATGTGTACGTCCACCGTCCGGGTCTCGCCCACGTAGTCCGTGCTCCAGATCCGCTCCAGTAGCTGATCCCGGGAAAAGGCCCGGCCGGGATGCTCCAGAAAGAGCTTCAGTAACTCAAATTCCTTCAGCGTCAGCTCCACCCGGGTATCCCCGGCGTAGACTGTATGGGACGCGGAATCCATCCGCAGATTCCCCATTTGCAGCATTCCGGGAGTAGCCGCGGGAGCGGCCCGGCGCAGAACCGCCCGGATGCGGGACACCATCTCCATCATGCCGAAGGGCTTGGCGAGGTAATCGTCAGCCCCCAGATCCAGCCCCACCACCTTGTCATACTCCGTCCCACGGGCGGACGCGATGATGACCGGGATGCGGGCGGTGGTGGGATTGCCCCGGAGGGCTTTGAGAATTTCAATGCCGTCCATTCCGGGCAGCATGATATCCAGCATAATGAGCTGGGGCTGGGCGTGGCTCAGCGCGTCGAACAGTCCCACACTGTCCCGGAAGCCCTCCGCCTCGAAGCCGGACGCCCGCAGGGCATACAGCATCAGCTCCCGGATGCTGTCGTCGTCCTCTACGCAGTAAATCACTCGGATTCCCCCAATACTTATTCTATCTCACTGTTGATGGTACGATAAAACCGTAAGAATTACAATAAGCACTTTGTAAAATCTATGTAAAGTGGCGAATTTTGTCCCGTAAAACAAAGGTTCCGGGGCGGAAATCCGCCCCGGAGTATCGTATCAGGCATTGAAAACATAGGTATCCAGCCGCCGGAAAGCCTCCCGCACCCGGCTCAGGGGCAGCGCGAGGTTCATGCGGATGTGAGTCTGACCGTGGAACGCCCGTCCGTCCTGCCAGATGACGCCCACATCCCATCCGGCGGCAAGCAGCTCGTCCATGGTCTTGCCGTGAGCCGTCAGCCATTCTCCGCAGTCCAGGAAAAGCATATAGGTTCCTTGAGGGCGGCTGACCTCTACGCCGTCAAAGTGCTTCGCGATGTAATCACAGGCAAAATCCACGTTGCCGGTGATGACCTGCCGCAGCTCCTCCACCCACTCGTAGCCTTCGGGCTTGTAAGCGCCCAGCAAGGCGTGCATGCTCATGACGTTCATGGCGTTGTAGTGACTGAGGGAACCCTCCTTGTCGCAGCGATCCCGGAGCCAGCTGTTGTAGATGATATGGTAGCTGCCCACCAGTCCCGCCAGATTGAAGGTCTTGGAGGGAGCGTACAGCGCCACGGTGCGCATTTTCGCGTCCTCGCTGACGGATTGGGTGGGAATGTGGCAATATCCGGTCAGCAGGATGTCGCTCCAGATCTCGTCGGAAACCACCATGACGTCGTACTTTTTGTACAGCGCCATGGCCTGCTCGATCTCCCAGCGCTCCCAGACCCGGCCGCATGGGTTGTGGGGGGAACAGAAAATGGCGGCGTGGATGTGATTTTCCACGATCTTCTTTTCCATGTCGGCAAAATCCATCCGCCAGACGCCCCGCTCGTCCTTTGTCAGCGGGGAGTGGACAATGTGATAGCCATTGTCCGTCAGGCAGTGGGTAAAGCCGATGTAAGTCGGGCTGTGGAGCAGCACGTTGTCCCCTTTGGAGCACAGAACGTTCAGCGCGGAGATCACGCCGCCCAGCACACCGTTTTCGTAGCCGATGTGTTCGCTCTTCAGCCCGGTAACGCCGTTGCGGCTTTCCTGCCAGCGGATGATGGAATCGTAATATTCCGCTGGGGGGTCAAAGTAGCCGAAGGCCGGATGCTCCACCCGCTGGATCATGGCCTGCTGAATGGTGGGCACCACGGGAAAATTCATATCTGCCACCCACATGGGGATCACGTCGAATCCCTCCCGGGGCGCGGGATAGGGAGAACCGGGCGCGCCCACGGCGTCAATGGCGACGGCGTCCTTTCCCCGGCGGTCCAGAATGGAAGTAAAGTCGTATTTCATTGTGTTTCTCCTTTGTATGTGCTTGCTCAGCCGGGAATACCGGCTGCAAAAATACCACGAAAAACAGCGGCCGCACAGCCGCCGAACAGAATTATTATAACAGCCTTCCCTCCCTTTGTCAATCCGCGGCCGCCCGTGTCGAAGGGAATTCTGTGTTTTCCACAGCTGTGAGTTGGTAATATTGTCTAATTTTCCGTCTTGAACAGCAGATATATTTATGCTATCTTATAAATACAAAGAGGTGATACCGATGTACAGGTAAATCCTTGAAGGCTCTGAATCAGAACGGAGCCAATGCAGGCGGGCAGGGAGGTCCCCGGCGATTCCGACTTATAAGCGCGTCTCGCGGAAGAGACAGACAGAGAATGGATAAGGTATCGGAACAGAAAAACGGATCGCATACGCCCGTCAATCCGCAGAAAGAGAGGTTAACCAACAGATGTTAGATAATAAGAGCGAACAGAAATGACCCTTGGCTGCAAAAAAACGTGCTGATCACAAGGCATGGCAGTCAAGGGTCATTTCATTTCTTTCCGCGCCCGGCCGGGGCGCTTTTTTGCCGCCCGGATTGACAATTCCGGCGAAAACGTGGTATCATATTTTTATCCGGAATGTCACACAGGAGTGCCTATGCAGATACAAACGAAAAAATTTGCCGGGCTGACCGGGAATCAACTGAAGCTTCTGGCCTTGTTCGCCATGACCTGCGACCATGTGGGATTGCAGCTGCTGCCCCAATTTATCATTCTGCGGATCATCGGGCGGCTGGCCGCGCCGCTTTTTGCTTACATGATCGCCGAGGGCTGCCGCTATACCCACAACCGGGGACGGTATCTGGGGAGACTTCTGGGCATGGCCGCACTGTGCCAGATCGCCTATTTTGCCGCCATGCGCTCGCTCTACCAGTGCATTTTCGTGACCCTTTCCCTCTCCGTCTGTCTGATATACGCACTGGATAACGCCGTCCGCCGCCGGACTCCCGTGTCGGTGCTGTCGGCTGCTGCCGCTGTTGCCGCCGTGGTTTTCGTCACCGAGGGCTTGCCCCGGATTCTGATTCACACGGATTTCGACGTGGATTACGGCCTTTGGGGCGTAATGCTGCCGGTTTTGGTGTATTTTGGCAGGGGAAAATGGGGAAAACTGGCGCTGTTCGCCGTCGGTGTCGGCCTGCTGGGTCTGCATTACGGCGGGACGCAGTGGTGGGGGCTTCTGAGCGTTCCCCTTCTGGCGCTGTACAACGGCAAAAAAGGCACATGGAATATCGGCCCGCTGTTTTACTGGTATTACCCCGCCCATTTGGTCGTGATTTACGGCCTGAGCCTGCTTCTGACACACGCCGCCAGATAACGTATCGAGCGGGGAACCATCCCCGATATATAAGGAGGAAATGATATGCGTAAAGATTTTGGTTCCAAGCCCATGCTGTACCCCATGCCGGTGCTGATTATCGGCACCTACGGCGAGGACGGCACGCCCAACGCCATGAACGCCGCATGGGGCGGCATCGTGGACACGAATCTCATCGGCATCTGTCTTGCGGACCACAAGACCACCCGGAACATCTTCGCCCGGAAAGCCTTCACCGTCTCCATGGCGGACGCGGAAAACATGGTGGCTGCGGACTACGTGGGCATCGTGTCCGGCGATAAGGTTCCCGATAAGGTCGCCCGTGCAGGCTGGCACACCAGCAAGAGCCATCTCGTGGACGCTCCCATCATCGACGAACTGCCCATGACGCTGGAATGCTCCTTCGTCAGCTACGACGAGGGCACCGGACTGCTCATTGGCCGGATCGAAAACGTCAGCGCCGAGGAATCCATTCTCACCGACGGCAAGATCGACCTGAATAAGTTCCACCCCATCACCTTCGACCCCTGCGGCAACGGCTACTATCCCCTTGGCGAAAAGCTGGGCGACGCATTCCAGGAAGGCAAAAAGCTGAAATAATTTCGAGGGCATGACGACCCCCACGCAAACACAAAGCCCTCTCAGTCACCTGCGGTGACAGCTCTCCCGGAGGGAGAGCCAGGGGGCGCACAAGAAATGGATCGTATCGGTACCGATACGATCCATTCGCCGTTTTTCATCAATATTTCCGCCATGTCGAGGGCATCAGCAGGATCAGCATGGGGAACAGCTCCAGCCGCCCGAACAGCATATCCGCCGTCAGGACGATCTTCGCCAGCGGCGAAAAGGCCGCGAAGCAGCCCGTGGGGCCGACCAGCCCCAGGCCGGGGCCGATGTTATTCAGCGTCGCCATCACGGCGGTAAACGTGGTGACAAAATCCAGATTGTCCAGCGCCACCAGCAGCACGGACACCAGCGTCACCAGAAAATACAGGGTCATGTAGCTCTGAACGCCCTGCACCGTCTCCCGGCTGACGGGCTTTCCGTCCACCGTCAGCACCCGCACGGAGCGGGGATGAAGCAGCTTGCGCAGCTCGGAGCCAAGGGCTTTGCACAGAATCACCAGCCGGGAAACCTTCACGCCGCCGCCGGTAGACCCGGCGCAGGCGCCGACGATCATCAGCAGCACCAGAATACACCGGCTGAGCTGGGGCCACAGGTCAAAATCCGTTGTGCTGAAGCCCGTGGTGGTGATGACGGACGAGACGGCGAAAAAAGCGTGGTGGAACGCGTCAAACGCCGTGGGGAACATCCCCAGAATGTTAAGGGTAATAATCAGCGTGCTCCCGGCGATGATGGCAAAATACGCCCGCACCTCGGTATTCCGCCAGGCCATGGCATATTTTTTCATCAGCAGGAAAAAGTAAACGTTGAAGTTCACGCCGAACAGCGCCATGAACACGGAGACCACGCCCTGAAGATAGTAGCTGTCATAATAGCCCATGGAGCTGTTCTTGATGCCGAAGCCGCCGGTGCCGGCGGTGCCGAAGGCGGTACACAGGCTGTCAAACAGGGGCATTCCCCCAAGGAGCAGCAGCACCACCTCCACCGCCGTCATGACGATGTAAATGCCGTAAAGAATGGCGGCGGATTTGCGCATATTCGGCACCATCTTGCTCACGGTGGGGCCGGGGCTTTCCGCCCGGAGCAGGTGGTTGGCCTGGCCGCCCATATTCACCAGCGACAGCATGAACACCAGAATGCCCATGCCCCCCAACCAGTGGGTGAAGCTGCGCCAGAAGAGCATCCCGTTGTCCAGCGCCTCCACATCGGTCAGGATGCTGGCGCCGGTGGTGGTAAAGCCGGAAACCGTCTCAAACACGGCGTCTAAGTAGCTGGGGATCTGCCCGGACAGGGTAAAGGGCGCCGCGCCGATCAGGGAAATGACCACCCATGCCAGCGCCGTAAAGACGAATCCTTCCCGGGCGTACATGTCCCGCTTGGCGGGCTTGAACCGGGTCAGCAGGAAGCCAAGCAGTCCCGCCGCGATCATGGTGTACAAAAAGTAAATGCCGGAGCTTTCCCCGTAGATCACGGCGACCGCCAGCGGCAGCACCAGAAACGCCGCCACGATCAGCAGGATCATGCCGAAAAGATAGCGAAGCAAGGGATAATTCATGTCCGTTCCCCCTTACCGCCGGGTGGTGAAGATATCGTTGAGGCTTCTCAGTCCGCTGTGGGCTGCGACCACGATCACGCTGTCCCCCACCTCGATGGTGTCGCTGCCGCGGGGGGTAATGGTCTTGCCGCCCCGGGAGATGCAGCCGATCAGCAGGCCGTCCTTCAGGTGCAGATCCTGCAATGGGATGCCGCAGAAATCGGCGCTGGCCGTGACCCGGAACTCCATCGCTTCGACCTTATTGCTGACGATCTTGCACAGCGTCTCCATGCTGGCATAAGCGTCGGAATTCTGCATGGCCCGGACGTAGCGCACCACGTTGTCCGCACAGATATTCCGGGGATAGAACACGGAATCCAGAGACAGGCTGCCCACCAGCGGCTCATAGGAGCTGCGGTTGACCTTGGTAATGACCTTGGCGCGGGTCGTCCTCCCGGCAAACAGGGAAATGATGATGTTTTCTTCGTCAATGCCCGTCAGCGCCGCAATGGCATCCATGTGCTCGATGCCTTCCTCCTGTAACAGGCGCTGATCCGTACCGTCGCCGTGGAGGATCGTCGCCTCCGGCAGGAGCTGGCTCAGCTCCTCGCAGCGCTTCGCGTCCGATTCGATGATCTTCACGTCCATGCCGGTCGCCAGCAGCTGCCGCGCGAGATAGTAGCCCATCCGTCCGCCGCCGATCAGCATGACCTGCCGCACCCGGGTCTTCGCCACGCCGACCTGCCGGAAAAACCGCTGCGCCTCCTGAGGACTTGCCACCACGGAGATCCGGTCCCCGGCCTTCAGCTGGAACTCACCGGAGGGGATAATGACGTCCCGCTCGCCCCGCTCCACCGCGCAGATCAGCACGTTGGCACGGAACTTTCCGATGTCCTTCAGCGCCATGCCGTCCAGCGGGGAACCCGCCGTCACGCCGGTTTTGAGAATTTCCACATGACCTCTGGCAAAGGTGTCGATTTTGATGGCCGAGGGGAACCGCAGTACCCGGGCCATTTCCGTGGCACAGGCTTCCTCGGGGTTGATGGCCATGCTGAGCCCCAGATCGTCCTTGATGAGGTTCAGTTCCTCCACGTACATGGGGTTGCGCACCCGGGCGATGGTGTGCCGCGCGCCCAGCTTCTTGCCGATGAGGCAGCACAGCAGGTTCAGCTCGTCCGCGCCGGTACAGGCAATGACGAGGTCTGCCTGATCCGCTCCTGCCTCCAGCTGAACCTCCCGGGAAGCGCCGTCGCCCTCCACGACCATCACGTCCAGCTCGTTGTTGGACTGATCCAGCCTGACCCCGGAGCGATCCACCAGTGTCACTTCATGCTTTTCCTTCGACAGCTGCTCAGCAAGGACACTGCCGATTTTTCCGTCGCCGATAATCATGATTTTCATAAATATCACCCACGTCTTTATCCATTTTGCCTTACTATATCACAAATCCCGATTGAATGCAACCGCGCGGGAAAATCTGTGCAGAATCTGAAGGGGGTGTCAATAAAATCTGTCATTTTCTGTATTTCCTTCCGGAAATTCACGCTAATACTCCAAAAAATATTGGCAAAGCTATGGTTGCGGAACAAAACCGCGAGAAAGCAAAAAGGAGAGAAAACGGTATGAAGAGCAACAATCAGATCAACATTCCCCAGGCTCGGGAAGCGATGGACAAGTTTAAGATGCAGGCTGCCAGCGAGGTTGGCGTGAACCTGACCAACGGTTACAACGGTCACCTGACCTCCCGCGAAGCCGGCTCCGTCGGCGGCCAGATGGTCAAGAAGATGTGTACCGTACGAAATGCGAGCTACACCCGTAAGGACAGGACTGCTGCAGGACATGAGATAGAGGTTCGGTACATAGCGGGAATCACGGTTTGAGTTGCTGGATTAACAAAATAGATGCAGCGCAGCCCACCGGTCAGATGATCGGTGGGCTGCGCTGTCACGCAACATCCTTATACCGTGTGTACACATACTCATAGATTTTTTGCCGGTATACGGAAATGCTAACCTCATCGTAGGATTCAGGAAGTTCGGCCCACAGAGTATCTCGAATCAAATTGTCGATGGTCGCCTTGGTTTCCTGCTTGTCCGTCCAGTGGTCAAGCTCTGTAATCTTGGCCTTGACTTTCTCCAGAAGATCGACCGCCACTTTCTTTATTTTCTGAATATCCTGCTTGGACAGGTTTTCAGAAAACAGCATATCGTATAATGACAGCTCTTCATCACTGGAGAATCCCTCCCGAACATACCTCTGTTCCTCCTGATCCATGTCCTTTATAATGGTCCCCAAGAAATAGACCACCACTTCCAAATGAATCGTGAACATGGTAAGATAAACCAAAGGAAACATCCAAATGAGTACGAGGACATTCGGAGGGAGGCGTGGAAAATGGCAAGTGGCACTGATCTGCAGGCTATGCAGGCAGCGACATTAGCACAGCAAAATGATCCAGAGCATCGAAGACGCAAAGCTAGAGCAAACTATCTTGAGTGGTTGAAGAGTCAAGGCGTAGATGCTGATATGATAGGTACCTATCGCACGTTGATTCGCAGATGTGATGACTTTGTGGCCAGGAATCGAATTTCGGCTAAGGGAGTATTACTAGAGGAAAATCCTACCGCCCTCGAGGTAACATATTCAGCCCTTAAAAAGAGCCTTTCCTTTAGATCTCAGCCAAATGCAAATTATATGCTGACAGCACTAAAAAGATATATTGCATTTCAAGAAGTGGCCTGTCTTTTTTGTTTTATGCTCCATAGTAAAACTGGTTCATGTCAGAACGGAAGGATACATTCAGTCTGTACCGTACACTCTTGACATCCTTGCTTCCGCACTATAAGAATTTTCCCCCTGCAGAGCCGGGGGAAAATTCTTATCAGCCCAATGGCGATGCGCTGGTTTTGACGCACCGCTCTGGGGAAAATCCGATATTTCCTGCACATTTTTTCGACTATTGCAGGAACTATTTTGGATAGCTGAATCATTGCCCTGCACCGGGAAAATGAATCCGTACTGTCCTGATTCAAGCGTCCTGTGCCAGAAGCGCAGACAAAATTTCCCGGGCTTCAGCCTCTGTCCGGACAGCTTCCGCCTGTTCAACTGCATGTTCCGCCTGATGAAGCTGGATTTGGAAGAGCGCAGCCTTAACCTTCGCGATGGACGCGCTGCCCATGCTCAGCTTCTGAATGCCCATTCCCACCAGGGCAGCCGCAGCGAGAGGGTCGCCGCCCATTTCTCCACAGACGGAGATGGGCTTTCCTGCAGCGCGGAACGCTGAAATCACCCCGTGCAACAGGCGAAGCATTGCCGGTGAGAGACTTTGATAGTACGTCCGCAGCCCCGGCGACATACGATCCACCGCCATGGTATACTGGCACAAATCGTTCGTCCCGATACTGGCAAAATCAACCTCTTGCACAGCCAAATCCGCGACCAGGGCAATGGAGGGAATTTCAATCATAATACCTGTCTTGATCTGCTCATCGAAAGGAATTCCCTCCAGACGCAGAGATGCCTTGGCCTGCTCCAGAGACTCTTTCGCCCGGCGAATATCGTCCAGACTGCCGACCATTGGGAACATGATCCAAAGCGGCCCTTCGGCGGAGGCCCGCAGAGCAGCGCGGAGCTGGGTCTGGAACAGGTCGGCGTTTTCCAGGCACAGGCGCAGCGCCCGCTTCCCCAGGAAGGGATTCTCTTCCTTTGGCAGATCCCAATACGGCAGGGTCTTGTCCCCGCCAATGTCCAGCGTACGCAGAGTCACAGGTTTTCCGGCAGCCCGGCGAAGAACCTCCGAATAAGCGCGGTACTGTTCCTCCTCCGTTGGCATATGATCCTGTTCCATATAGAGAAACTCCGTGCGAAACAGCCCCACAAAATCGCACTGGGAAAAAGCATCCTGCTCTTCGGGTGAGCCAATATTGATCCCCACTTCAATGCGGACTCCGTCCTGGGTTCGCGCCTCGACATTCAGGAATTTATCCTGCCGAGCGCGTGCGGATAAGAATGCCTGCAGCCGCTTCTGTGCATGTTCGATCTTCTGAGAATCGGGGTCCAGCACCAGTTCCCCCCCGATGCCGTCCAAAATGCCGTTTTCTACGCATTTCCCCTTGGAAAGTGCGTTTGGAACCCCCAGCAGAGCCGGGATGCGGAAGCTTCGCGCCAATATTGCGCAATGAGAAGTCTCGCTTCCAATTTCCGTCACGATACCCAGAACATGATGCAGGTCCATCTTTGCCGTGTCTGAAGGCAGCAGATCATGGGTAACCACAATGACCGGTTCCGTAAAGTGTGAGAGCGTCTGCTCTGCATTTCCACGCAGATTGCGCAGCAGCCGCTTTTTTATGTCCATTAAATCCGCAACCCGAGCTGCGATCAGGGGATCGTTCACCCCTGAAAGGGTTGCTGCAAAGGCAGAAATGGCCAGTTCCACGGCATATTCAGGGGCAGCGTGCTGAGAGGTGATTCGCATCAGGACTTCTTCTGTCAGTTCCTCATCCTGGAGCATTTCCTGGTGCGCAAGGAATATTTTTGCCTGCTCCGGGTATTGCGCGCTCAGTTCTTCGGCAAGCGCGGACAACTCCGCCAAAGCGTGCTCCTTCGCTCGACAAAAGGCAGCAATCTGCGCCGCCGGGTCTCCCTCGAAATATGCCTCGGCGCCTGTATATGTCTGTGGTTCATAGCAGTAAATCCGGCCAATGGCAATTCCCTCCGAGGCCGGAACGCCCTTTAGAATCTCCACTTCTCATTCCTCCTTGCAAAATTGGGGTTACTCTCCGAAGCCGGAAGCCACCAATTCTATCAGTGTCTCTACGGCATCGGCTTCATCTGCCCCCTCAGCGGAGATCTCAATTCGGGTGCCCTTCCCCATCCCCTCACCAAGGACACGCAGAACGGACTTGGCATTGACCGCGGGGCGCCCGCTGTCAACATTGCGAACCTTCACCGTGCTGGCAAATCGTTTGGCAAGGGCAACAAAATCAGAAGCTGGACGAGCGTGCAGTCCGGTCTCATTGATTACAGTCAGTTCCTTTGAAGTCATGACATTATTCCTCCTAATTCCGCGAAGGTCAGGCTTCGCGTATTTTAGATTCGTTCAACAGTGCCCTCCCAGGTATCCATAACCTTCTTCCGGGAGTGCTCATCGTACCAATGGGTGGTTACGGTTTTGGCACGGGTATAGAACCGGACGCCATCCAGTCCCAGCACGTGCTGGTCGCCAAAGAAGGAATCCTTATTTCCGGAGAATGGGAAATAGGCAGAGGGAACAGGGATCCCCACGTTGATGCCGACCATACCGCCATCGGTCAGGAGAGAAAACTGGCGGGCGTAATAGCCACTCTGTGTAAAGATCACCGAGCCGTTGGCAAAGGGATTCGCATTCATAACGGCCAGCCCCTCCTCAAAGCTTTTCACCCGTTTCACCAGAGTGACCGGGCCAAAAATCTCCCGCTGACCGACGACCATCTCCGGGGTTACATGATCCAAAATGGTCGGTCCGATAAAGTAGCCGCCTTCATAGCCGGGGACGGTAACGCCGCGGCCATCCAAAACCAGCTTGGCTCCCTCGTCAATTCCCCGCTGAATCCAGTCGCAAATGGATCGGCGGTGCTTTTCACTGACCACAGGGCCGAGCTTTGTTTCGGGGTCATAGGCACAGCCGACCTTCATCGCCATTGCTTTCTTCTTCAGCATCACAACAAATTGGTCGGCAATACTCTCCTGCACTACGGCCACAGGAAGCGCCATGCAGCGCATGCCGGCGCAGCCATATGTGGAATTGATGATGGCGTTGGTGGCACTGTCCAAATCGCAGTCCTCCAGAACCAGCGCATGGTTTTTGGCCTCGCACTGAGCCTGTACGCGCTTCCCATGGGCGGCAGCAATGGAATAAATGTGCTTGCCAACCTCAGTGGTCCCCACGAAGGTAACCGCTTTTACTCTGGGATCTGTCAGCAAAGCCTCGGATTCGCTGCGGCTGCAGGTGACCAGATTAACAACCCCTTTGGGAAAACCGCCCTCTTCATAAAACAGCTCCATGATACGCATGGAGGTCAGCGGGGTCTGGGAGGCCGCCTTTAGTACGACGGTATTTCCGGTCGCAATGGCCAGCGGGACCATCCAGCCCCATGGAATCATTGCCGGAAAATTAAAGGGAACGATTCCTGCGACAACGCCGATAGGCATGCGATAGGTGGCGGTGTCAAATCCGGTGGTCACCTGTAGGGAGGCAGCACCCTGTGTCAGGTAGGGAGTCGCGCAGGCAAGTTCTGTAGGCTCAATCGCTTTCAGCACATCGCCCCTTGCCTCATTGAGCGTCTTGCCCAGTTCTCTAGCACACAGCAGCGTCAACTCCTCGAGGTGTTCCATCAGCACATTTCGCCAATGGAACAGCAACTGCGTTCGCTTGGACAGGGACATCTGTGACCATGTAGAGAACGCACGGTCTGCGGCATCGATTGCCGCAAGCACTTCATCCTGCGTGCAGGAGGGAACTTCCGCAATGACCGCTCCCGTAGAGCTGTCTGTTACCGGCATCCACTTTTCTGTTTTGGATTCCAGCCAAGCCCCGTCTACACAATATTTTTTCCGAATCATGAATTTTCCTCCAAAGAAACTGCTCCCGCGGAATTGGAAGGACTTGTTCCGGAGAGCAAGGCATAGTATGTTTCAATACAGCTGTGATTCTGCTTCCCTCCTCCACCGAAATGGAGCTGGGACAGGTTTTTCTTGAATTTGAGCCGTCAAGGGAGGCAACAGGACCAGCATGTATACCTCAAACGGATAGCCGGCACGTGGGAAAGTCATTGACCTACCCATTGGCAGTCCCGCCTTTATTCCTTTTCTTCCTCTTCTGGCTCATCCCGCGCAAGCTGCTTCCGCAGGGGCTCCTGCATGCTTTTGGTTATGGCAACATGTTCCCTTACGCAGTCGGAATAACCGGAAAAATCCTGCTTATAAAGATTCAGAATAATGCAGTCCACAATGAAGAACAACGGTAGCGTCTCCGTATAGTGCATGAACCGTGTCCGAACCTCGGAATGTATCGACTTAATCCAGACATCCAGATACGGCGCCATGGTATTCGGCGCCATATTGGTGACGCCAATGATCTTCAGCCCCCGCTCCTTGGCGTAACGCGCCACGCGGTTTGTCACTGCCGTTTCACCGGACTTTGAGAAGACGATCAGCAGACCGTCTTTCCCCTGATTCCGGGCCGCGGTCATGGTTGCGAAGCTGTCCAGGCAGAAGGAGTTCAGGCCAAACAGCTGCAAAAGCTCGTTCATATGGTCTGCCACAGAGTTTGTGGACAGAAAGCCGAAGCAGAAAATGATCTTTGCCGCGCGGATCATCTCCACCGCCTTCTGAAACTCTGCTGCGGAGTTTATGTCCAGCGTCAGATCCAGCAACTTCTGCGTATGGAGCTTTACCTTCTCATTGGTCGCCTGAATGGAGTCGGCAAGTTGGATCTCCTCCATACTGTCCGTGCCCTCATCGGCCCGCTCCAGATCCAGGAGCATATTGCGGTAATTCTTATAGCCCAGCTTTTGGGAAAATCGAATCACGGTAGACTGCCCGACACCGAGATTATCCGCCATTTGCTGAGAAGTCATATTGAAGACATTTTCCCGATTTGCCAAAATGTAGTCCGCGATTTTTGTCTCGGAGTAAGTAAGCTTGGCGTAGATTGCCCTCAACTTTTCATAAAACATAGGATTACCTCGTCAATCAGTATATTTCCCACAGCCGAAGCCGGAATCTGGGCAAAGGGATCGCCAATTACTGCAGATTTGCGTGGAGAACCCGGATAAAGGGGTCAATATCCCGGATCTGCCGAATACAGCCCAGGCGAAGCATCAGCTCGACCCCAATGTTATCACACAGGATAAACAGGCTCTGCTCAAATTCGCTTCCCTTGGTCTGCAGCTTTTGCGTACACAGCTGAGTGGGGATTTGCAAAACGGCATCTGCCTCCCGGGCGAGCGGCGCGGTGTTGTTCTTACTGATCAGAACCAGCCTTGCGCCCCGCTCCTTCGCCTGTCGCGCAATGACACACACGGTCTCCGTGGTACCGGAGCCGGAACCCGCAATGAGCAGATCTCCGGCTTCAATAGCGGGGGTATTGGTATCAAAAACCACATAAGAGCGGAATCCGATCTGCATAAGCCGCATGGCGAAAGTGCGCATAATCAAATTGGCACGGCCTGCGGCGATTGTATACACCTTTTTGTTTTCCCGCTTCACTCGAAGCAGCTCCTGAAGGACTGCCTCGATTTCCTGTTCTGACACGCCGCTCAGGATCTCCTTCAATGTATCTGTGACGGCGAGGGTTCTGGAAAGTACGCCTTCCATATTACAGCACCTCACTGATCCGATCGATGCACCGGCGGATATTCTGTGCGGCCTGCACATAGTTCTCTTTTTTATAAATGCCGCCGCCTACAATTACCGCATCCGGCCCCAAACGGCAGATTCCTTCAATGGTATCCTCGTTAATTCCGCCGGCTACAGAAACCTTGCAATTCTTTACCAGCGCGAGCGCTTCCTTCAATGCATCCAGAGGTTCCTTCCCCTGCGCCTGCATGTCCACGCCAGTGTGAACGCAAATATAGTCAGTGCCAATTTCCTCGCAGAAAGCAATGGTCTCAGCCACATCCTTCACACAGATCAGATCAACCATAATCTGCTTCCCATAATCGTGGGCGGCCTTCGTTGCGTTTTGAATGGTGCCATGGTCGGACACGCCCAGAACAGTCACGATATCGCCGCCCGCTTTGCAGCCCAGGCCACAGTTATGATAACCGCCGTCCATGACCTTCATGTCCGCCAGAATCTTCTTATCCGGATGGGCGGCCTTCACCCTGGAAACCGGCTCCATGCCATAGCGCAGCACAAAGGAAGTGCCGATCTCAATAATATCCAGGTATGGTGCGACCCGGTCAATGATCTCCATAGCCTGATCCAGCGTTCTGGTAGCGGCACCGTCCATTGCGAGCTGAAGCTCAATTTTTTTCATGCTTTACCTCATTTCTACATTTTAAAACACAATTCATACAAAATCAACCAAAAACGAAAAGAGACGGCTGGTTTATTTGGAGATTGTGGGGATACCGAGCCAGGCGGCAGCGGTATCCCCTAAGGTACTACGGTTTGTTTTTATAGGAGCAGTACACGAAGTCCATATCTCCGGCCAGGTCGATCGGCCCGAACTTCTGGGGAACAAACAGCACATCGCCCATTTGGAAACGCTGCCCGTTGACCGTACCGCCACCGTTTACGCAGAACAGGAAATAGAATTCATCCAGCGCAAAGCTTGCCTTTTCCTTTACCTGAACCCGACCGGCGGTATACTCACCGGGAGCATCGTAATACACGGTGTGGGTCAGCGCACCCTGTTCAACGATGCGGCCCCGTGTAGGAAGGATCTGGTCGTCCGGGATCGTCACATTTTCATAGACTTCCTTCACGTGCATTTTCCGGGGTTTTCCGGTCTTGGGATCCATGCGGTCGTAATCATACAGCCGGAGTGTCACGTCACTGTTCCGGGCGAACGCGATCATAATGCCGCGAATTCGGAAGGAATGCAGCGTATTGGCGGGAATATGAATAAAGTCCCCGGGAACATAGTCTACAAACCGGAAAAGCTTATCAAACTGGCGTGTCTCGTTCCACTGAATAAACTCTTCCTTGGTCTTGGCATGATGACCTAACAGAAGATCTGTAGGAGTTCCTTCCAGATACAGAATGCCGCCGGGCTTTCCGTACTGGTGGAAGTGCTCCAGTGCATACTCGTCCTCCGGGTGAATCTGTACGGACATATTGTCCATAACGCTCTCAACTGTCAGGCGGATGGGAATATCGTCAGTATCACTGCCAAACAGCTCCCGATTTTGATGATAGAAATCAGACAGTTTGTCTCCGGTGTCGATTACGTCGCAGTCCAGATGGTTGGGGATGGCGATGCAGCAGTAAGATTCTGCAATATTCTTCAATTCGGTCTGGTAGTGATACTTCTCGATCAGATGCTGACCGCCCCACATTCTCTCTTCAAACACTGGCTTAATTCGATAGATTTTCTGTTCCATTTTTTCTCCTTTGTTCTGATTGATTTGACTGAACTTTTACCGTTCCGGCAGCGCCGCGTAGATGCGCATAGCGGAGGAACGGCTCATTCCGAATCGATCTGCCCCGGCTTCCGCCATTTCCAAGACCGTATCGACCGTGCGGATTCCGCCGGATGCCTTGATCTTCATTGCGTCTCCTACGATCTCCCGCAGCAGGCGCACCTGATCCACCGTCGTAGGGGCAGGGCTTCTTCCCGTATCGGTTTTCACATAATCGACCCCTTCTGCCAGGAGAATTTCGCAGGCGCGGCGGGTCTCCTCCTGGGTCAGCATGGGCGTATGCAGAATTGCCTTCATCGGTACTCCCCGTGTCAGGCGGCGAACCTTTGCTACCTCCTGATGGAAGGCCTCCCACATTCCGGATTTCATCCAGCCGAGGTTGGTCGTCAGATCGATCTCTCCACAGCCGTTGCTCAGGCAGACTGCGATGCTGGTAAGCTTGGCCTCCGTCGGCCAGTTGCCGTCCGGGAAACCGCCGCCGCCAAGCAAAACGATTTTCCCGTCCATCCCCGCAGCCCTGAGCTTTTCCATCACATAGGGGTGATAGCAATAAGGGCAGCCAAGGGAGTGAAAATGATTTTCGCAGGCATCTGCGATAAGGGCATCCACTGTACTGAGGGGCGTAGAGGGAGACAGCTCCACCATATCCACCATGGCGGCAAATTCATTGCGTGTCATATCATATCTCCTTTAGAAAATGCCAAGATAGGTACCCAGCACCGTAACGACCAGCATACCGAGGATCATTTTTACCATGCCGACGTTTTTCTTCTTTCCAAGCCAGTAGCACAGCATAATAACGCCGAGAGACAACAGCTTGGGGAAAATCCCATCGATTACGTTTTGCAGCATCGTAACGCTCTCACCGGACGACCACTGGATTGCAGTTGTCGCCTTGACGTAGTTCGCGCCCAGCGCGCCGACTACGATGGTACCGAAGAGCATAAATGCTTCGATCACGCGATTCAGCGCGCCGCCGGTCAGGGTAGCCATGGCGTTACGGCCCAGACGATAGCCCTGATTGAACAGGATATGGGAGCCGAACACAATGATGGCAAGATAGGAGAAGATGTAGAACAGCGGTCCGAGGACTCCCGTGCTCTGTGTCAGGCTGACGCCAATGCCCAGTAGCAGCGGGATGAGGGTACCCTGCACTACAGAGTCACCAATGCCGGCCACGGGGCCCTGCAGGGATGCTTTGGTAGCACGGATCACGTCTGCACTGACCTTGCCTGTCACAGCCCGTTCTTCCTCCATGCCCACGACAACGCCGGCGATCACAGAGGCGGTCTGCGCTTCGCAGTTGTACCAGTCCAGGTGATTCTGCATTCCCTCGATCACGCCGTCCTTGTTGTAATATTTTTCAAACAGAGGACGCAGAACCCAGGCCCAGCCGTTGCCGTAGAAATTCTGGAAGTTGGTGCATCCATTATTGAACCACATATAGCGGTTCCACAGCTTGTTGCGTTCTTTTTTGGTCAAGCGCTCATTGGTCAATTTTTCCGTAGCCATTTACAGGACCTCCTCTTCATCGTTTGTTGCAGCCTGGACGGCGGGGGCAGCGGTTTCGACCTTCCTCGCCACGATCAAGTAATAGAGGATGGCAATTACCAGTGCAAATACGCAGGCGCCGAGAACGCTCAGGCCAAGATAGGCATACAGGGCAAAGCCAAATACAAAGAAGGCCAGATACCACTTCTCACGGATCAGGAACTTCATGAGCAGAGAAACTCCGATGGCGGGCATAAAGCTGCCGAACTTGGACATACCGGCCAGCAGCTTTTCAGGCATGATCGCCAGCAGGTTGGAAATCTGATCCGCTCCAAAATACATCATGATAAAGGCAGGGACGAACCGCACGATAAACAGAGCAAACAGAGGAACCGCGAAGTAATAGAAATTCTGCTTTTTCTTGTCGCCGGCGGCGATCGCAGCCTGGTAACGGTTGTTCGCAAACAGGTTCACAGTCCGCAGCAGGGAGTTGCCGTAGGCCGCGATGATGGCCACCGCAGTACCCAGAGCAATGGCAGAGCCGGCATCCATCTTCGTCATGATTGCGATTGCGGTGATCGGATAGGCCAGGAAGCCCTGATCGACGGTTGCCGCGCCGCCAATGGTCATATAAGACAGATAGGTCAGCTGGATTGCGCAGCCGATCTCCAGACCGGTCTTGACATCTCCCAGCAGGACACCGCAGATCAGGCCGCCCACCAGGGGCTTAGCCAGAATGTAGTTTCCTCCCGTGTAGCCGTAAAGCGGGAAAAAGTAGTGCGCCGCCATACAGCATAGGCTGATAACGCAGCAAATGATAACGTTCATGTTTTACCTCTCCTTTTTTTAATCTAGGCTTGCTTTGTACTTCGGTTTCTTTCCGTTTTTCGCGTCCAGCCAGTTAATAGGAACCTGATTCAAAATTGACTGCATCAGAATGGTCGTTCCACTGGCCGCGATCTCATCCAGTGCCTGAATTTCCGCCTTGGTCAAGCACATGGTCGGAAAGAACGTGGTGGTGTCCGGACGGGATGCCTGGGGGCCAATCATAATGCTGGGCTGCTTGATGGTATAGCCCCGGCGAAGCATTTCGGCCAGGGTCGTGGGCCGCTTGAAAATTACAAAATAGTTCTTTGCAGACCGTTCCGCTTCCTGAAGTTTTCTCATAGCCGCATCCACGCTGAAAATCAGGACCTTGTAGTTGGTCATTCCCTTGAAAATGGTGCAGAAGTACGGATCGGCCGCGATCTCATCGTCGACCACAAGAATTCCGTCGCAGGCCATCTGCCGGGTCACAACATTCAGCGTCTGTCCATGAATGACGCGCTCATCCACACGGTAATAAGCAATCATGAATTATCCTCCTTTCTTAACAGATTCGCCTGGAAAAAGAAAATTTTCTGTCTACCCCTCCTTACAGCTCTTCCTCCGCATCCTCGGCCTGCGCCGACGGATGCGCTTGCCGCACAAGCTGGCATGCACTGCCGCTTAACGCAGCGATTTCCGCAATCTCCTCCAGAGAGAGTTTCTCTCCTATACTGTGATACAGTTCCATTGCCAGTGGCAGGTTTACACCGGTAGCCAATGGAAAAGCACGATCCCGCTGTGCCCGCATAAACGCCTGATTCACACCGCCGAAATATACATCCGTCAGAACCAGGATTTCATCATCCTGATATTGTGACAGAAGCTCTGCAACCCGCTGATCCAGGTTTGGACATTCCTCCGTGAATGCGTTGATGTCTATTACATTCGATACATCCCCCGCAATAATGGCCAAGGCGCTTTTAATTCCCTTTGCCATATAGCCATGGGTTGCAATAATCAGCTTATTCATAATGATGACTCCCTTCCATTTTATCCAAGGCGCGAACGGCCTTGGGAACCTCGCTCAAATTCTGAACCCAGATATCCGCTGTCGTCTGATGAAATCCAAATCGTCGATCGATCAGGCAGATCACCTGGCATCCGGCGCGTCGGGCGGCCAGCAGCCCGTAATCGGAATCTTCCACTGCCGCGCAGGCCGCGCCGGGAAGCCCCAGCTGACGGCAGGCCGCTAAATAGACATCCGGCTCCGGTTTTCCCCGTCCGAAGTCCGCGCCGCTGCACACCGCGTCGAACCTTCCCTGCAAATGTCCGGTCTCAAGGAAACGCGCGATCCGTTCCGGTGTGCTGTTGGACGCGATCGCGGTTTTCAGCCCGGCCAGCCGGAGCTGATCCAAAACTTCCGGAACTGCGGCCCGCAAATAGCCGGCATGATCGATTTCCCAGGGGTGAAACCCTTCCTGGATTTTCCGGAAGACGGTCTCCGGCAACTCCGCGCGCAGCATCTCCAGACCTGTCAGGAACCGAAGTCCGGTAAATGCGCGGGATTGCTCCGGGGTCAGCGTTACACCGAAGCGGCTCAGATATTCTGTGCGCATTGCCTGATAAACCGGCTCAGTATCGGCCAGCACGCCATCCAGATCGAAAACCACGCCCCTGATCATTGGGTATCACCGCCTTTGCCAACATTGTAGCATCACGTCTCCGATATTTCAACCATTTTATTCATTTATCGATGTAAAAAATATGAATAAATATTTGTGCAAAATTCCAAATCCTTCCGCAGTCTTTCCGGATACGGCCAACGTGCCAGCGCGCAATAAAAAGCAGGCAGCCTTTCGGCTGCCTCAGATTACAATAGCCCCTGCTTTCAGTTATAAAAGCAGGGACTTTTTAACGGATTGACCGGACTCACGTCCGGTTATTTTATGGTTCTTCCATTTTTCAGGCAAATAGGGGCTTCCGCAGGATGCAGGAGTCCCTTTGACGAGAGCCTGCTTAACCTCGAAAAGATTATTGAACGAAAGTGCATCTCCCGAACCGTGGAAATTGTTGGATATTACTCCAGCCGTTTTGAACCCATCATTTTGTTATACTGGTTACTTAGGGTGCATCTGAAAACTGTCAAAATGCCCAATCAGCGGGTCTTTTGCCCTGCGCCGCGCCATTTTCCCTTGAAATACAACAAGTATTCCTGTGGAAAAATGGCTTGCTCAGGACAAAAATCCCTCGCTGCTGGTCATTTCGCCAGTTTTCAGATACACCCTAATACGCTTCTGCACACGGAAATCAATTTTTGCGCATATCTCATGCTAAAACCTAATTAAACGCTTTAACAATCCAATCGCGTCCGGTAATGCTGAAAATGGTATTAGGGGTAAGCGAGCAAATGGTATCGCAGAGACGATCAACGACTTTCTCCAAGGTTGCAAAAACCTCGTTTCGAAAGCCGCGCTTTCGTATCTCCTTCCAGATCTGCTCTATCGGATTCATCTCTGGTGTGTATGGAGGGATATGGAAAAGTACAATATTCTGCACACCTGCACCAAAAGGAAGATTTGCGTCTTCACGAACCTGGCGCAGATGCTTCCTTTTGTTTTTCTTCGCGTCGGTGGCAAACTGCATTTTCGTAGTTTGACCGCCGCAGTGTGAAGAAAAATGGGGTGTCCAGAGGGGAATATTCCCTTGGCTCAGGGTTTCCAATAGGGGCGAGAAGCACCCTGTTGGCACACGATTTTGCTCTGCAAAGTCTAGTGTGTTATACCTTTTGCGACCGCTGACGCTGGAAGGGGGCTGTCACCGTACCGGACAGACCTTTTCCTGTGGCAGCAGAAGGACGAATATTTGCAAGCACGGGAGGCTTGCGGATATTCGTTCTTCGGGTGTAGGCGATGCAGCAAAGTGCAGGTCGTTGACCGAAACTATGCTGTATCACCGGGGGAGCAAAAGGTATATAAAGCCCGCCGCAGCGACGCATCCCCAAAAATCATCGCTTATTCATCCGTCATTTCGTCGATTATTTTCAAAACTGCACTCCATGCTTCAATGATGGATGCAAGCAGAAATGTTCGATGCTGTTCGTACCACCACGGCAGCTCCAGCCACACATTATCCGGGGCTTGCGCCTCGGTTTTCTTTGCCCTGCTTACGGAGAGATTGAAATGCTTCGCTGTCTCCGTCAGCGGATGCTCCGTATCATCATCGAAGCCGAAGCGATAACGCAAATACTGTTTCTCTCTGTTCTCGATCATATCAAGAGCATGGTGGAGATCATCGTACCGTTCCTGTGCCAGATATATCTGTTCCGGAGTTTGGAGAGTGGGGTCTGCAATAAAACTGTGCTTGCTCCGAACCTCATCTTTTGCAAGCTCATCCAGAGGAACAATGCTGTTCAGGTTCTTCGCCTCAAAGGGCACATTCTGTGAGCGGACGTAGTCAATCATGGCGTTCCGTATTGCGGAACCGGCGTATGTCAGAAATAGGTTTCCGCTGTTGGAATTGTAGCTGTCGATGCAGCCGAGTAAGCCCAACGAGCCTTCCTGCACAAGATCGTCAAGTGAAATTTGCAGAGATCGGTTCAACTCCGCTTGTGCGCTCCACACTTCGTATGCTGCCTTTTTGATGAAGCGGAGATTGTTTTCAATCAGCAGATTCTGTGCATCGGCGTCTCCCCGCTTGGCCAACGCACAGAGCTGTTCATTGGTTATCAGGTCTCTTTTCATGGTTTTGTAACGTACCGGTCATTGCAAGGAACATCTGCTTGACCGCTTCTGTGTCAATACCGGGCAGATGGGAAACGGACTGTGCCACCGCTTCACCAATCTGCTCTGCGGTGATTTTGCGATTTAGCTTTTTCTGCCCTTTGGTCAACTCGGCATATATCTTTTTCACTGCTTGCGAGGTCAATTCACGGTTGGCAGACAGATCGTTACCGACCTCTTTCTTTACTGCTTGCACAGCAGACATGAACGAGCGTTGGATTGCAGTAAGGTCTGCCTGATATGTCGGGGTCTGCAATTTCTTTACATCGTCAACCGCTTCCGGTTGGCTTTTCAGCATACCAGCGACGGTTGCGTACAGCTGATTCTGTGCCGCAAAACCCTTGGCAAGTTCGTCATCCAAGTAACCGGATATCAGATTTGTGGTGTTGGCAAACTCCGGATTTTCAAGCAGCGCATTGACCACCCGCGGATTCACCTTGTGAGTATACAGATTTCTCGCCGCCTGCACCGACAGGCCAAGCTCGGCAATATCATAATTCAGACGGTCAGGGGTATCGACCTCGCCAAGCAGGAAGTCGGTGGAGACATTGAACACACAGGCAATGCGAATGATATTTTCGTCACCCAGCTTGTCCGTCTTGCCGCTGATGAAACGGCTCAAAGAACTTTCCGAACAGCCGATGCGCGTAGCAAGCTCTGCCTGTGTGATCTTTCGGGATTTCATCAAGTCCTGTATGCGGTCACGGATTTTTCCGGGAAGATAAACACTTTCGTTGCTCATGTACCACACCTCCTTGCTCTATTTTCAATATCATTTACCCGCTTTACTTTCGGTACATTTCGTCCAGAGTCTTTCCGTCTTTGTTTTTCCATTCAATCCATCCGTTGGTGCTTCCTCCGAGCACGAACATGGCAGCTGAGCTGGGAGAAGTAAACGGAACGGAAACATTCAGTATGTACTTGTTGCCGTTAAGAAGGATGTCACCGTTCTGAATGGCTGTTTGCCGCTGTCTCTCAATATTTTCTGAATGACATTTGCGACTCATATCAATTTCAGAACCTTCGAGGACTTCAAATTTTTCACCATCATACACACCAAGGGCATGAACGCCGTTACGTGTGGTGTGCAGCGTGTTGGCATCGTTCAAGGTTGCTTTGGTGTTTTCCATTTTATAGCCTTGCGTTGCCATGATAAACTTGATTTCTTCATACACTTCCTCAATCAGAGGAAGATCATATTCATCAATTTCATATTTGGGATTGACGGTATTTTCTACTTTGTAGCGTTTCGAAGCGATTGCTTTGCCGATTGCATAAGCTTCAAGGCCGCTGATCATATCCAAAGAAAAGGTCTTATTGTCGGCAAGAAACATAATAGCTTTGTTCCAGAAATTCTTAGAACGATTGTGGTCATCCAGTCTGCTGACCCCGTTGCGAGTCTGTCCTACATAGATCTGTGCAATCTTGTTGTCATCTGTCTCACTGATGAGATAATAGATGCCGGGACGATTGATGCCGGTCAGCTTCTTGGCTTCCGAAAGCAGCGGGCGAGGAATGACATAAGTGGTCATTGTAGACAGATGACGGCGGATAGAGCGAATACCATCTGGCTGGCCATTGTGATATATAATTTCAAGCTTTTTGCTGATAGCCATATTCTATTCCCCTCACTTCAATCTGTACTTTTTACCCGCGCCTCTGCCGATAATTTCGATCAATCCATTTTCATTCATCTGACGGGCGAGCAGATAGGCTCTCGTCTTTTTGACGTTCAGCAGTTCCTGCAGATCTTCGTCGGTCATTTCGCCGTACTCTGCCAGATAATCCATCACAGTTTTCATCTGGGGTGTGATGGCTGCAGTGGCTTTGCCGGTTGTCGCCGGTGCATCTTCGCTTGCAGCACTGGCAGCATTCATATTCGGCAGTACGATTTTGAAAGCATTGGTCGTTGCCTCGATAGTGGGCTGTACAGGACTGTTTTCGTACAGCTTGAAAATACGTCGAATACCTGTACCGTAACTTTCAATCAGACGCAGACGGTGAAATATCTCCGCCAGTTTCTTGTTCCTTGGCTGAGAAACGCCGATGCGAATATCCTCAGTAGAAAGGCCAGGGAGAAGTCCGCCAAGCGAAATAAACTCCATCTTTCTGTCATTTACATTGATGATGATGCTGCCGCTGAATCCGTAATCACGATGCACGAGAGCGTTGAGCAGAGCTTCACGAATAGCTTCTTCGGGGTAATCCTGCTTATCCGTGCGAACAACTCCTTTGATCGTGGAAACAGTCTTGTTGCACAGAGCAAGATAGTTTATCGCATCATCAAGCTGCTTGAACACGGAACCTCCGAACTCCTTGCTGTCACGAAACTCTGTGCAGAATTCATCTTTGAACACGGCAACTTTGATCGTGTGATGGCACTGGTCGGAAAGCAGCAGCGCAAGGTTGGTGTACACATCGTTTTGGGTGATGCCCAAAGCGCGGTATTTCTCGACGGAAAACTCCACGCCGTAGCGCTGGAATGCAGTTTTGGCAGCACCAAAGGTCAATTCCTGTTCCAAACTGCGGGAATCCTCGTAAGTATCCCCGTCCGATTCTTTTATCATCTGGCGAATCTGTTCGGGGGAAGCCTGCACACTGGATGTGCCCTGACGGACATACACGCCGGTAGGCTTCATGCCTTTGGATTTCAGATAGTAAGGCTTATAGCTGCCTTCGCCGACTTCAATCCGAATTACCTTATTATCCTGGAGGACATACCGCACGAACATGGTCACATCCGGTGCGATTGCATCACGGATGCCGTTGGTCAGGCGTGTGTAGGTTTCATCTACATTGTCAATGCCAATCTGGTTGCCTTTATCATCAATACCGAGATAGATCACACCGCCGTCCGTATTTGCAAATGCGATGACCTCCTTATAAATGTCATCGATCATCTGAGATTTATATTCAATGCGCTCGCTTTCATATTGCATATACAGCACCTCCATTGTAGCTTACTTATATTATACTCATATTTTCATGATTTTCAACAGAGCAAAGTGAAAATTCACCTTTTATTCACTCTGAGCTGTGAAAATCACTTTTACATAGACTCGCCGCCCTTCCGTACTTGCATTTCTGCAAGATTACGGGAGGGCTTTTTTGATTTCTTGCAATACCGCCTGATTTTTTCGGTCTAAGGCTTTTTCTCCGTATATTCAGTTGATAAAGAAATTTGTCGGAAATATTGAAAGGAGAAATGCCTATGACAATTTTTGAAGCCGTGAAAACAACGGTCGCGCCGAGAATGGCGGCGGAACATTTCGGGCTGAGCGTCAGCCGAAGCGGGATGGTCTGCTGTCCCTTTCACGATGACCGGCACCCGAGCATGAAGCTGTATCTATACCATGTGGTGCAACGACAACACCTATAAACCGCTGGCGGTACGAACAGTAAGTATGACCTTGAAAAAGCACGCCGACGAATTTGGCATCGAACATGATAACCGCATCACAAATCGGCTCGGCAAGCGAGTCAACGGCTTCTGGGGCATCGAAGCTTTGGTGACACCGCCGACTTTATGAGATCAGATACAGAAAACACCATCCCATCCATCCCAAGCACCCCATGTGGGATAGACGGGCGGATGGGATGGAGAATTTTCAGTTTGCCTGCAAAGGAGGATGCAATGGGAAGAATTTATTATAAGGAACTGCCGCTGTTTCACTTATACGACAGCGATCTGACCGGCACACACAAGCTGCTGATGACGCTGCTTCTGGTGGATCGGTACGACATTTACGAGCTGAGCTGCCTTGCGCGGATGTGTCCGGAGGACGTGACTGCCAATCTGGCGGAGCTGAAACGGAAGGGGTATCTGCAAGACAAGTGAAAACCGGAAAGAAATTTGCGCGGCGGCGAAACGATTCCGCGAAACCGTGCTGCTCGGAATCGAGTACCGGCTTCACGGATGCGCGTGGGTTTGCATGGTTTCCTGCGAAGTCACGCGGTTCCGGAAAGTCGACACCCCTCACTTACGAAGAGGACATCGCCCGCCGCTTTTCCAGCGAATTTCAGGAAAACAGAATATTACATCACACAGCGAAGCAGGTTTTCGGAAACGCAAACCTGCTTCGCTGTTTTCATCACAAAAATTGGGGAGGATTTTATGAGCATCAGAAATGAGATTAAGGCGCAGATCGTCCGCGTCGGATTTACCATGCAGGAGCTGGTTGACCGGCTGGCCGAGGAATACGGCTGGAGCGATAGCGTGTCCAACCTGTCCGCTAAGCTGCAAAGGGAAAGTATCCGATACAAGGAAGTTGTGGAGCTGGCCGATGTGCTGGGATACGACATTGTTTGGCAGAAACGGAGGGATAACCGATGAAAGCACAGTATGCCATTCTTCGCTTTGCCAAGTACAAGGGATCGGAGATCGGTCACATTGAGTCCCACAACGAGCGCACCAAGGAGAAATACGCCAGCAATCCCGATATTGACACCTCCCGTAGCCACCTTAACTTCCATCTGGTATTCCCGGAACGCAAATACCGTGCGGAGGCCGAAAAGCAGATTGCCGAGGCAGGCTGCCGCACCCGTTCCGACAGCGTGCGCGTAGTGGAGGCGCTGGTGACGGCCAGCCCGGAATTCTTCAGGGGCAAGAAGAAAGCTGAAATCAAAGCCTATTTTCAGGAGACGCTGGATTTTATCCAGCAGCATCAGAATCCGAGAACCATCATATCCGCCGTGGTGCATATGGACGAGAAAACGCCCCATATGCACCTTTGTTTTGTCCCACTGACGGAGGACAAGCGACTCAGCGCCAAGGAAATCGTTGGCAACAAGAAAAAACTGACATGGTGGCAGGATGAATTCTGGAAGCACATGGTCAAGAAATATCCCGATCTGGAACGCGGCGAGAGTGCCAGTGAGACCGGACGCACGCACATCCCGCCAAGGCTGTTCAAGGAAGCTGTACACCTGAACCGAATGAAAGATCATATTATGGCAATTCTGAATGACAGCAATCCCTTCAACAAGAAATCCAAAGCAGAAGAACTGGAGGCACTGCTAGACAAGTATATCCCCGGTGTAGAGACCATGAGGACAAAGCTGAAAAAGTATGACAAAACCTACAAGGAGCTGACCGCAGAAAATGCGGAACTGGAAAAGGAACTCAACTCTGCATCCCGTGGGAGCATTCAGAAAAAACTGGAGATTCAGCGCAAGCTTTCCGAGCTGGATGAGCTTCGCCGCACCATGAATTCCATCCCCGATGCCATAATCCGGGAATACACCGAGCGGAAATATGTGCATCACGGTCGAATGAATCAGGAAATCTGAGGCAATACTACTTTTGAAAGAGAGGAATTCTATGGCAGAAATCAAGGAAATGAAACCAGGAATAACTGAACAGAAGAAGCAGGCTGTCATCGAACAGCTCTGGCTGACTTATTACAACGATACGCTTTTTGCAAAAGGGATGATTACGGAAGATCAGCGCAATCGGATGCGCTTGATGATTAAGAGCCGTACTGCTGCAAAGGCGCGATAAAATAAATAGGGCGGCAATCGTGAGATACGGTTGCCGCCCAAACTTTTTTTGACAACTTTTCAGATCATCTTGAAAAGTTCATTTGTTTGCGATATAATATTTGTAGATGATGATATAACGAACTTTTTAGAAAGGAACCATTATGGATATACATTCTGTCAGACAACAGCTGCGGATGAAAAGCATCTACGATATTCCGCTTCGGGTAACCTACTATGCCCGTGTTTCCTCAGAATCGGATGAGCAGCTGAACTCTCTGGGCAACCAGATCAGTTATTACGAGGATTTCATCAGGAAGAACGCTGCGTGGACATTCGTGCCGGGATATATTGACGAGGGACTGTCCGGTATTTCCACCAAACGCCGTGAGAATTTCAATCGCATGGTGGATGATGCAGAAGCCGGTAAATTTGATCTTGTTATCACAAAGGAAATCTCCCGTTTTGCTCGCAATACGCTGGACTCCATCCAGTATACCAGACAGCTGCTGAATGCGGGAGTCGGCGTTTTTTTCCAGAACGACAACATCAATACCTTTGATGAGGACTCTGAACTTCGCCTGTCCATCATGTCCTCCATCGCACAGGATGAACTCCGCAAGCTGTCCTCCCGTGTGAAATTTGGGCATCAGCAGGCCATCAAGCAGAATGTAGTGCTGGGCAACAGCCGTATCTTTGGATATATCAAAAATGATGGCCGTTTGGTTATAGATGAAGATCAGGCTGTGATGGTTCGGCAGCTGTTTGAACTGTATGCCACCGATGAATACTCCATGAAACAGCTTGAAACACTGTTCTGGGAAAAGGGATACCGTAACCACAACGGCAAGAAAATAGCCCACTCCACCATGTCGGGCATGATTTCCAATCCTAAATACAAGGGCTACTATGTGGGCAACAAGGTCAAGGTGGTGGATATGTTCACCAAAAAGCAGAAATTCCTCCCGCCGGAAGAATGGGTCATGTTCAAGGATGAAACGGGAGAAATCGTACCGGCTATCGTTTCCGAAGAACTGTGGGAGCAGGCTAATGCTGTACTTCGCAGGAGAAGCGAGGATGTGAAGAACCGACAGGGTGTCTGCAATCATGCCAATCTTTTGACCGGCAAACTGTTCTGTACCCATTGCGGCACTCCCTACTACCGCCGTGACTCCATGGATCGGCAGGGTAACAAAAACTCCAAGTGGGTCTGCTCCGGGAAAATCAACAATGGCAAAGACAGCTGTGATTCCATCCCGATCTATGAGAAAGAACTGATTCCTTTGCTCTTTGAGGTGTTTCGTGATACAAGGGAAGCCTCCGCCGCTATGCTGGAAGAATACGAGCGGATGTACCGTGCCATGACCAGCGACAGCAATATTGAGAAGAAAATCGAGTCAGCACAGGCAACCATTGAGCTGACCCTGAAAAAGAAAAGCAAGCTGTTGGAACTGGTAGCCCTCGACAGTATTACACCTGCTGATTTTAAGTCCATGACTGCCCAGTGCAACGCCGACATCAAAGCCGCTGAACAGGAGCTTGCCGAGCTTCGAGAACAGCAGGAATCCAGCGAGGAGTTTCGCAGCAACATGGAGCGTATCCGCAAGGTGCTTCGGGATGCCGAGCGTGACTGTCAAAACGGCGAGATCACCAAGGAATTTATCGATACTTTTATTGATAAAATCTTTGCTACGCCGGAGGGTGACGGCACTATGCGGCTGGACATCAAGATTTTCACGGGTGAAAGCTGTGAAAAGTATCTGCAGAAGCTAAAAAGAAAAGCAAATCTCGAAGGTCGTACGGGTCACACGTTCAAGAAGATGATCGAGGCTTACGAGCAGGGTCTGCAGTAACGCAAACAGGGCGCTCTGAAAGAGCGCCCTGCCTTTTCATTTTTATACTATTTCCTGATTAAAATCTTAATTTTAATCAGGAAATAGTATCAGTCACCTTCGGTGACAGCTCTCCCAGAGGGAGAGCCAAGGGGCTGCATACGTTGGCACGAGAAATGGAGCGCAGCTGTACCGATACGCTCCATTTACTGTTTTACGTCCACCCATCAAAGGCGGGGCGTGGTCTTTTATCCGTTAAAAGTTTTCCTCAAGCAGCGCCCGGAACGCATCCCGGGAAAGCGGGTCCGTCACGGAAATGGAGTAGGCGTAGCTTCCGTCCGTCCAGATGGCCAGACTGTACGCGCCGTTGCCGCCCTTTAAGGTCACGGCGTTTCCGGAGATTTCCAGTGTTTCCTCCTGCGCGTACACATTGTAGTCGCCGGAATTGTCCTCCGTTCCGGGGGATTTGCGGTAGCACAGGCTGTCACTGCCGCCGAAATACTGGATTTCCGCCAGTTCGTCCCAATAGGACACATATTCCGTGCGCTCCACCGTAAAGGGAACGCCCGTCAGCTCGTTCATGGGAATCCCCGTTTTTTCGGTCAGCGCTTCCAGACTGTCCACGGTGTCGATCCGGGCGACCGCCATCATCCCCTGTTCCGGCGGGTCTGTCTGCTTCGGCTTCCAGACGTACCAGCAGCACACCACGATGGCAAGACAGGCCGCCAATGTAACCAGCCGCCGGGTCAGCTGACGCTTCTTCTGCTTTGCCTGTTCTGCTTCCACATTGCGGAGGACTCGCTGCCGCATTTCCGGCGTCACTTCGATTTTATCCATGATCTGCTCATACTTCAAAGTCATAGCCCTCCTGCAAAATGGTTTTCATCTTCTCCCTGCCCCGGCGAAGGTCGGAACGGACAGTGGACGGATTCCGCCCCAGAATCTTTGCGATTTCCTCCGTGGAATAGCCCTCGTAATAGTGCAGGTGGATCACCTCCCGGAACTGCACCGGCAATTCCTTCACCGCGTCCCAGACGAAGGACAAGTCTTCCCGCCCTTCCTCTGCCAGCTCGTCACCCAGCTCGTCGGAGGTTCGGAGGGCGTTGTACTCGATGCGGTTCTTGCTCAGGTTCGCCGCCACCCGCAGGAGCCACGCCTTTTTGTGCTCCTCGCTTTCAAAGTTGGGGGCGGCGGTCAGAAGCTTCAGAAGCGTGTCCTGCAAGACTTCCTCCGCGTCCGCCATGTTGTGGAGATAGCTGTAGGCGCAGCGCAGAATGGCGTTTCCGTAGGTATCCAGAGCATCCGCCGCCATCTGCCCCGCCCGGTCATCCGCCTTCGTCTGCTTCTTTTCCTGCGGGAGCAGGCGCAGAGCAAACGCGTACAGCCGCCCCAGAAGCCGCCACCACAGGGGCATGGGAATTGCTATTGCTTCCATTCCAAAGGTTCCTTCCTTCTAAAATTCAGGCTGTTTGTCAGGCCAGAGCTTCCACCCAGACGCTCAGCTGCTCGGCGCTCATACCGGCGTTGCACATTACGGCGTAGGAATAGGTGCCGTCCGTCCATGTCGCGGTATAGATCAGGCCGTCGTTGCCCTTGCAGAGGACAGTGTGCCCGTCGATGGTCTGCTCCTCGGTAACATCGTAGGTGTTGTAGTCGCCGCTGATGTCGTTGCCGCCCAGTCCCTTGCGGAAATACAGTGTGGAATCATCCTCGTCGCCGTTGCTGAAGATCACCTGGGCGATTTCGTTTTCAATGGCCGCGATGTACCGCTCCGTGTAACCGTCCACCGACTCAGGCGCGGTGAAGGAGAAACCGGCAAGCTTGCCCGCTTCTTCCAGGCTGGTGCATTCCTGCCAAGGGTTGGGAATCTGTACGTTTTCGCTTTCATCCGCAGGCCCCCAAGTTTTGGGGTCGCTTCCGGGAATGACCGTACCGTCCGCTGTGAAAGATGCATTGTCCTTGTGGGTGGTGGGCGCGGGAGCATTTACGTTTCCGCTGCATCCCACAATGGCCAGCGCCATCACCAAACTCAAAATAACAGCAATAAACTTTTCCATAATCAAAACATTCCTTTCTTTTTCCCGGCATTTCCACCGTTCTATCCTGTATACAGCCGGGCAAAGGAAAATGTTGCAGCCGTCAAAAAATTTTTGATAGCTTTTCCACACAATCTGCGGTATCATGATATTTAAGGAAGTGAGAAACATGTACTTTGCATATGGGAAAACGGAAGTTTCCTATCTGCGCCGGAAGGACAAGCGGCTCTGCGCGGTCATTGACCAAATCGGCCACATCGACCGCGCCGTAGATACCGACCTTTTTTCTTCCGTCATTCACCACATCATCGGCCAGCAGATCTCCACGAAGGCGCAGGCGACCATCTGGCAGCGGATACAGGACGCGCTGGTGAAAGTGAACGCCGAGACCATTCTTGCGGCGGGCATCCCGAAGCTGCAGGCGCTGGGCATGACCTTCCGCAAGGCGGAGTACATCACGGATTTTGCCGA
>OLGD01000572.1_pt1 | contig 71234 bp, 82 predicted proteins | sample 1605311 | NCBI WGS metagenome assembly OLGD01 (sample SAMEA3888917, study PRJEB22519) | human gut metagenome | biome: human gut; feature: human-associated habitat; material: faeces | place: Denmark | collected 2010
ATTCCATGAAATCAAAGATATTGTTGTTGTCACGCTTGACCGCTTCCCGGTTTTCACGGATACGGTCACTCTCTGTAAACTTAAAGTTGTTGGCAACGAGCCGCTGTAAACCTTCAAAAGCCCAGAGAAAAACGCCCTCGGCTTCGGCTTTCATCTTTTCTGCAAGGTCAGGATCGTCAGCTCTGTCAGCAGGCTTTTCCTTGGTGGTCAGCACAAGCTGTCTGCGGTAAAATCCGTCACTGCGGTCATACAGGGCTTGCAGATCACCGTTGCTGAACGCAAGTAGCCGGGCAAACATCCAGCCCTGATAACTCTGCTTACCTTTGCGTTCCAAGTCCATCTTGCCCTGTGCTGTTACGATGGATTTTACATAGTTGGTCTGGCGCAGGGCTTCCATCCGCATATCATCATCCACGCACAGCAGGATGTGTTCCAGATCGGCACGGGCAAAGCGGTTTTCAGAAATCTTGCCTATGCTGCCGTCTTTCATATTCGTGCCAAAGATAGCAGAAAGCACAACTCCGATTTGGGATTTGCCCTCGCCGCCGTTCCCCTTAATGACCATCATACGCTGTCCCTTGTTGGATGGAATCAGGCAGTAGCCGATGAACTCTTGCAAGGTGGGGATATCCTCCGCATGGAGCAGCCCATCCAGAAAGTTCAGCCAGATCACAGGTGCGGGTGCATCGGGATTGTAAGCAACAGGCAGACGGCTCCGCACAATAGCCGGTCTGCCCTCGGTGAATGCGCCGTTCAACAGCAACGTACCGTTGGACACATGGATACGATCCTGCTCCGGTGGGAAGTCAGGCACTTGCGCTTCCAGTTTCAGCACTTCCAGAATGTTGGTGATCTTCCGGGGGATATTGTTCACGGCACAGAATTTCAGCTTGTCGTAAATCTCTCCACGCAGAGGGAGATCGTCAGTCACTCGACCATCAGGCGTGAAAAAAGCTCCGTTTGCAAAGATGATCCTGCGCTCTTGCAGAAATTCTTCACAAAACAGAGCTTCGTTGATGTTCTGCCCATCAAACCAGATCGGCAGATTCATATCCGGTGTTTTACCTTTCTTCCCCACGGGACACCCCCTCCTTTCGTTTCCGTGCCTCATAGTCCCCAAGGAAAGCAATCTTGCCCTCCTTCATCAGCTCGTCCACCATGGCAACACGTTCTTCTAAATCACCGACTGTCAAAATATCTGCCAGATATTCGATATAATCGAGCATCTGGCAGGCTTCCACAAAACGGTCATCCAGAGCATCGTCCGGTGTCTTGGGTGCATACCGCACTTTCCAATCTTCAAGAAGATGCAGATAGTCGGTCAATGCCCGGAAGCACAGCATTTCGTCCTCCCGGAACTGACGGATACAGGGATGCTTCGGCTTGGGCAAGGCGGTAGCAGTAGGCGGTTTCGGGTCAAGCCCAAAATCCGCAGCCAGCTTTTGCGCCGCTTCAAAGCTGCTCAGATTGAACAACCTTGCCACGAAGTCAATCACATCCCCCTTAGCTCCGCAGCCAAAGCAGAAGAAATATTCCTCGTTCAGCTTCAAGCTCGGATGCCTGTCGTTGTGGAACGGGCAGCAAGCCATGCCGTTGTGGCTCACTTTCAGCCCGTAGTGTTCGGCGGCTTGCTTGACGCTGATTGCCGCCTTGATGGTTTCATAGATTGTCATAGAAAACCCTCCGTTCATAGTATTCAGAAAGCATGAAACACCCGCCGTGATTGGCAGGTGCTTTGCTCTTTCTACTATGGTTATGCCGGATTTTTCGAAAAACAGGCTAATCGGAGGACAACCTCATTTCAAAAAACAGGACAACTTTCCGGGGGATGTAGATTTCTTCACGTTTGCATGGTATAATGAAAGAAATAAAAAAACAGGACAGGAGGGCAAGCATGAATCAAGAAATGATGTCATTGGATTTTTGGCAGGATACGGTCATATATGAGGGCAAAGCATTTCCTATCGGCACTCTTGCCTGTGATGCGCTGAATGTTCCTGCGGATACCATTGCTAAAATGAACGAGCACTGCGAGAAAATCAATCTGCTGCTTGGTCTGCTGAACGCTGGACAGGATGCTTCCGCACTCTTTCCTATGGCAAGGGAAGCTGCTCTGACAATGTTGAGTATTCTCAGTAAAACGCCGCCGTTCTCCTATATGAACATATCACAGCATCGGGAACGAATAGAAAAGGTCTTTACTACCGACAATGCGCTGAAATATGTGGAGTTTGCTATAAAAGCCGCAACCAACTCCTTGCAGTTTGAAGAAGTTCTGAAATATGAGGATGCGATAATGCTCCAACGCTATACCGCTGTATTCGGTCATCTGGCATACTCCCTTGGGGAATACCAAACCGCAATGCTTGATTTTGCGGAAAAATCAGATGGCAACGAAGCAGACCGTACCGCAGAGGGCTTTGCAAAAATGTTCGGCAGCTATTTCCCGCCGAAGTTCTCTATTACAGATGGCAATGCCTGGATGTCTACCCTGAACAACTCCGTTCAGTATGTGTCTGTCATCCGTCCCGGCGAGGATGTGGCAAAGTTGGTCAAGCGGATGCACTATGTATCCTTTGTAGGGATGTTCCGGTCTGATCTCTTTGAGGGCTTGTGTGTCGGTCACGCTCCAAAGAAATGCCGGATCTGCGGCAAGTGGTTTCTGACCACCAACGCAAGGCACACCAAATATTGCGGCGGTTATGCGCCGGGGGACAAGCTGCACCGTACCTGTCGGCAGATCGGCAATCTGAAAGGGCGAGAACAGCGGGAGCTTGCGGACGATCATCCGCTGAAACAGATTTATGAGAAGCGGCTGAATACCATAAACCGCTATGTGAAGCGTGGCACACTGGACGCTGATCTTGCAGAAGTTATGAAAAAACTGGCAAAAGATAAGATGCTCCGGGCATTGAGCAATATTGCTTATGCTAAAGGCGATTATGAAAAAGAAATGGGACAGGCTGCTTTGCTAAATGAGAGTTTGAATTATAGGAACACTTAAACTCGGAGGGTTATACGAATGTTAGAATTAACGAAAGAACAAATGGATGCTATTCAAAAAGCTATTTCAAAGAAGGCTGAAGAAAGCGTACAGGAATTTGACAAAGAATTAGATGTTGTTGTGAGCAAGCTATCAACAGAAGGGTGGACTTTACCCGCAGAATTAAATATTTACGCAGTCAAAACAATAGCAAAAACGAACAAATTGGATGATATCAATGCATTTTTGAAATGGTTTTTTACAATAGAAGATTTTCAGAAAACCAAAGATATGGTGAACGGAATCAAAGCATCACCCATTAAAGAAGGACTGAAAAATCTCACAGACCAGTGCTGGCAAGCATTTCAAAATAAATTGTATGCTGTTTGCGCAACATCGCTTCTCTCGGTTATTGAGGGTATTCTGTCAGAATTTAGCGATGACAAACAAGATGTAAGGATGATGAAGGTTTGTCAAAAGAAGGTCGATACCTTCCCGTCAACAGGAAGTACAATTCAAAAACATATATGGCTTTCTTATAACAACTTCATCCGAAATCTGTATCAAAAAAGCGATTTCTCTGCCGATGAACCTGAAACGATAAATAGGCATTGGCTATTACATGGAAGATCGGATTTTGAAATTGACGAGATGGATTGTATCCGTCTCTTTAATGCGGTTCAAAGCCTGTGTATGATTGTAAAAGTAGAAGCAAAAGAAACACAATCTGAGAATTAATATCAGGCTACTATTCAGAAGGCATTTGTTAGAGGGGAGGTGCGCTATGCTGAATGATTTTACATGGAATATGACCGGATACATATCGAAATACCCTGTCAATCCGCACAGTGATGGTATCATTCCCTATGTGGCAGAGCGCATCTTCCAACTGGAACCGGAGCCGCCAGCAGTGGACAGTCTGAATGAATATATCCTGTCTGCATTGCAGGAAAAGAATTTGCTATATTTTTCGTTCTTCTTGCACCACTACGAGCCGCAGCTTAACAAGCGTATCAAAAGCTTTCTTGGTGTAGATGGCGGCGATCTGTATGACACAGACCGTTTTATAGATATAAAGCTCTCCTGCCGGGAACAAATGCTCCAAAAACTGATGGACTATGATCCTGCCAAGGGTGCGGAGTACGCTACATACATTTTTCCGTTCATACGGGATGCTATGCTCCGTTTCCGTATGGGCGAAGAAAAATGGTCGGTATCCTCTCTGACCAATTACAAAATGGTGCGGTCAATGGCATGGCTGTATCATAACACCAAGGATGCAGTCAGCGAATTTTCCAAAAAGTACAACTGCGACCTTGCTCTTGCAGAAGAATATCTGAAAGTTGTCCGTGGCATCCGCAATCAGCAGCCATTCTATGTGACGGACGAGGACGGCGAGGAAACAGGCGAGGATGTTGCCCTTGATGATACTTGGAACTATACCGACATCCTCTGGAACGGCATACAGGCAGAAAAGGTGCAGCGGGCATTTGAGAAGATGAACTTCCGGGAACAGACCTTACTTGAAAAACGGTTGGCAATCTGTATGACCTGCGGGCGAGTTGGCTCATGGAAGAACCGCCCCACTTTTGAAGAACTGGCGGTTATGTTTGAGGGCAGCACAGCCAGCGGTGCGGAGAGAGCCTACCGGAAAGCGGTGGACAAGCTGACGGAACTTCTGGTTGCCGAAGGTGCGCTCCATGCTGTCCGGCTGAAACAGAAATCCAAAACCAAGCGAAAAAAGAAAATCGCCACCGCAATCTACGAATACCAAGCAGACTGCGACGGCGAATGGGGTGAGATTTCATTTGACTTTGAGAACGGCACAGCGGAGATCATCCGTCTTGCCGACTGGGATACTATGAAAACAAACCGCTTTGCAAATAAAGCGATAGCCTATCTTCTGAACTGTGAGAATGAGAAGCTGCCAAAGGAAACAATGGTCGCATTTGAACTCTAAAAATAACCGCTGCAATTTCCGTAAAAATTGCAGCGGTTTCATTGGTTACGGTTTTCTCAACTTATTTTTAAGTATATTACGAGAATCAATAATCATCGTGTCCTGTTGATAATCACAGCTTCGGCAGGATCGAAGTAGTCTGCGGTATCGCCACTCAGTCCGCTGGCCTTCCAAGCCTGTTCAAATGTAATATTCTCAATGTTGCTCAAAATAACATAGGTTGTATCCTCAACGGCGTTATTCAACCGTCCGGTAACTTCCATCCTGTACTTGTAAGTATAGCAAGTCGCAGTTCCTTCCATTCCATTTATGGACGCAAAACTTGCACTGTAAGTGCCAGCATCCCACAGTTCATCCCTAAAGATATGTCCATACGTTTCAGCTTCGACTTCATAGACGTGGCCACCAATTTCTACTGTAATATTGTTAGATCCTTCATTGTTTATGAAAATGCACCAATACGGTGCATCCTCAGTCAGTACCATCTTATGTTGCAAAGATGTGTTTCCATCAAAATTGAGTTCAAATCCGTTTAGTCTACCCTTTTCTGCTGCAACTTTGATGCTATAAACATCCGCAATTCGTGCAGGATAAGTTTCAAGGATTTCACCGGAGTATTCAATTTCGATCACATCTCCGACTTCTGGTTCAGGTGACGGATGAGCATTTCTAATTGGCACTTCAATTCGGTCTGTGCTACTCAGTTCCCAACTGCCCTCAACAGGTTTCACAAGATAATAGCCATCATAGATTTCCAGAATTTCAGCTTGGAACACCTGATGTGTTTCGTTGGAAAAGCCTTCAATCTGAATACAATTATTCTTGAAAACCAATCGGCCAGTTTCTACCAGTTCATTAGAATTATACTTTGTTTTATCTACATACAGACGACCATCTTGCTCATCCTGTCTAAGAGTGAAATCGAAATTTCCTCGATCAGATAGCTCGTAGCTTGCTCCGTTTACATAGTCGCAGACGACAATGCGACTGTCGATAATACCGGAACCCCAAGTATATGTAGCACAGATTTCCGGAAAACCATCACCGGTTAAATCTGTAAAATAAGCGTTCCAAATTGGCATACCGGCAATCAAAATTGTTTGACTGGTAAGTTCCGAAGTGTCAAAGGGTTTTGACGCAATTATTTGTGTCTGGTTGTAGCTGAAAGTAACATCTGGATATATCGGAAGCTTTATAGTTGATTCATCATCCATAGCAGAGGGGTTCTCTGTGTAGTCAAACCACTCTATGACGGAATTTATCTCATCTGAAATGCGTACCTCTACACCTTCTACTTCAACATAAACAATTATGTCTTCATCGGTAGGGTTTTGAACATTCACACCTACTTTGAACCAGGCACCTTTTTCAACATCCATTTCAACTGGCATACCTGGGGTAAGATATGTTGGTTCGTATGCATTCTCTTCTTTTACTTGAATTGGTTTCAATACAACCTCGGTATCCCCTAATCCCTCACCAGATGAAATTGTAATCTTATTGCCAAGCGGGGATATTTCTTCATCAGAATAAGCAAAATCCTCTTGATACACAATTTCTTCTGTGCTGCCTGCCGGAACAACAATCCGTATCGTAAAGCTGTCTTGTTTGGGATTGGTCAAGAAGCACGCCGCAACAACTACACAAGACATGACCGCTAAAACAACAATCCAGAACGCAGGCTTCTTATAGTTCATCACAGACTTCACACGCTCCTTAACACCGACCTCACCAAAAGCGAGAGGGCAAGCGGCAATCATACGGCGATTTACGCTGCAGGCCACAAGTGCCTGAGTGTAATCGGCTCTCTGTTCGTTGCCAAGTTTCTTGATTACCTTTTCATCACAGGCAAGCTCAATGTCACGGCACAACAGAACATAAGCCAGCCACATGAGAGGATTGAACCAATGGATCGTCAGCAGGAGAAAACCAAGGGGCTTCCACAAATGGTCTTTACGGCGAATGTGTGCCTGCTCATGGGCAACAACGTGTTCCAGATTTTGACCGTTCATGTTGAACGGGAGATAGATTCTCGGTTTGATGATACCAAGCACAAACGGAGAGTTTACATTCTCGCTCTGGAAAATGTTGTCCTTGTAGCGAACGGCAGTATCAACTTTGCGGCTCAGACGCCAATAGCTAATAGCTGTATATAGCGCAAGTGCAATCATGCCGAAAATCCAGATGTATTCATAGATACCGATGGTGATTTGCAGAGGATTTACGCTGGCACCAGCCATTGGAGTATTGGACTGACTGATGATAGGATTAACTGCGTTGTTTATTGCATTTATCCCGCTATTGATGGTAGGGGTGGTATCCATGCCTATGTTCAACGGAATGGTTTCAGCGCTTGGAATCAGGCTCAATACGCTCTCGAAAGAAAACGGGCAGATCAATCTGACTGCAACGATACCCCAAAGCAGAACATTGACCCATTTGGGAGCTTTCTTCAAAACAAGTCTGAGAATCAGCACAGCCAGGACAAGCCAGCTTGCCGATATGCTCATATTGATGATTTTCAAAAAGAGTTCGTTCATTGCGAACCTCCTTTCCTGATACGGTCAATCATACGCTGTACCTCATCAAGATCACCTTCGGACATATCCTGATGCTTTGTAAAAGCAGCGATAAAGGCAGGCAGAGAACCTTCAAATTTCTTCTCAACCAATTCGTCAATCTCACACGCCTGCGCTTCATCTTTAGAAACAAGAGAAGTGATGGTGCCGTTGTCGTTCGTCAGTACACCACGATCTCTAAGACGCTTGATGACGGTATAGGTGGTAGTTCTTTTCCAGCCAAGCTGCTCTTGGCACAGCTTTACAAGCCGGACAGCAGTAACCGGCTCATGCTCCCACATAATCAAACAAAAACGATATTCACTTTCGTGAATCTTCGGAAAATCCATATTCACGCCCTCCTTGTCTACGCTATTAGACTTCAAATATAGTCTACCACATTAGACAATCAAAATCAATAGAGTTCACAGAAAAGATACAAAAAATTGCCCGAAGGATTTCTCCCACGGGCAATGAGGTGTTCAACTGTCTAAAGGTTTATACTCTGTGACGGTTTTCAAATAGGCTTCCGGATTACCATTCAGAATAAGGTCAGCATATTCCAGCGGCGCATTGTAGATCAGATAGTCAAGCTCTGACCGCTGATACATATTGTCGGCGACCTCATTCTCTACCGCAATCGTATCAATGGCAATCATGCTGCCATCAAAAAATTTTAGTTCCACACAGGCATTGTCCATATTAAACTCACAAGAAATCAATCTATCCATAAGAAACCTCCATTTTTCGGGATGTTAGATCATCCCAAAATATTTGAATGCTTCTCGGATTGCTTTCTCTTTTTCCGGCGGACACTGGGGCTGTCTGGAATCCTCGGATTTCGGCAGATTGTAGTTTTTGCCTACCTCAATCCCACATTTCCGTTTAATTTGTGAGATATAGAGGTTGGACACCTTTAACCCGGTATGCTCCAAAACATACTCCTTGATCTGCGGATAGGTAGCTCCATCTTGGAACTCCGACATATCCATATCTTCCAAAGAGAACTCAACCCGAATCTTTTTCGAGTCGACCTCACCCTTGGAAAGCAAGACAACAGTCTCAACTTGCTGTTCGTTGTCCAAACTGATATTCATATCTTCCTCGATGATAGGCAGCCGAAACTTAATGGATTTCAGCCACTGACCATTGGGCTGACGCTCCGGGTAAATCTGAATTTCAGAGATCAGTTCCTCAATTAGCTGCCTTTTCTCTCTGTCGTTCATCTTTCCATAGAGTTGATCGAAGTAGATTAGAACCTTGTAGATATTATCGCCGGTCAGCTTTTCTGCCTCAATAGCCTGTTTCTTGGCTCTGGCTGCAATCAGCAGGGATTCCAATTCTTCAATCTTATCATACATCCCATAGAGCCGATCATCAAGGTCTGATTTCCGCCTGCTGTAATGCCGGTCGTCTGGGTCAAGAGAGTCGATTTCTTCAATTAGCTTGGATTTGGTGGAATAAGCCTGACGAAGCTGTTTTTCATAGTTGCTGATTTCCTGCTCAATCGCCGTGGTATCGACTTTCATGTTGATCTTTTCCTGCATCATCGCCGCAAATTTGGGATTGCTGACCAGCTTACAGATTACCTCCGCCACAGCATCGTCCAGCAGCTCTTTCCGAATTTGCTTCTTGTAATCGCATTTATGTCCACGGGTCATAGAGCGATGTTTGCAGCCATAGTAGTAGAAATCCTTGTATTTGCTGCCGTCTGCTTTCCGCTTCACGCACTTATTACCGTACATTCCAACACCGCATATGGGACATTTTACGATGCCGGACAACAGGTGCGTGCATTCGTTTTTCCCTTTGTTGACGTGTTCATACCGTTTGGCTTGAGCAGCCAACTTGACCTGCGCTGCCTGCCATACGTCCTCCGGGATAATGGCCTCATGCAGACCATCCACCAACAAAAAGTTTTCTTGTTCTACCAAACGGTACTCGTTTCTGGTTCCATGCACCTTTTCGGTTTTTCGCCTTCCATAGGCAATCTTGCCGCAGTAAACCGGATTTTTCAGAATCATGCGGATCAGACGAGCATCAAAAAGAGGATTTTTCCCGTTCTGGCGCTGGACTTTGCTAATCCCATGATTTTCAAGATATTTTGCGATCCCATTCGCGCCGGAATCGGTTGTAACATACTGCTCATAGATGGTGCGAATCGCCGGAGCTTCTTCCTCGTTGATTTCCAGCTTACCATCCACCAGTTTATAGCCGTAGGGGGCAAAGCCGCCGTTCCACTTGCCCTCTCTGGCCTTTTGGATACGACCTTCCATGGTTTGGACACGGATGTTTTCACGCTCAATTTCCGCCACTGCCGATAGGACGGAAATCATCAGCTTTCCCGCATCTTTGGAGGAATCAATACCATCCTCCACACAGATCAAGTTGACGCCGAAATCCTGCATGACCTGCAAGGTGGAAAGGACATCCGCCGCATTTCTGCCAAAACGGGACAGCTTGAATACCAAGACAAAGGAAACGCCGTCCTTGCCGGTTTTTATGTCCTCCATCATTTGGTTAAATTGCGTACGGCCTTCAATCGATTTACCGGATTTTCCCGCATCCTCATATTCGTGAGCAATCTCATAATCATTGAATTCTGCAAAGGCTTTCATGCGGGATTTCTGGGCATCCAGCGAGTAACCGTCAATCTGCATGGCGGTGGACACTCTCGTATATGTATAAACTTTTATCTTTTCTTTTTTCATAAAACTTCCTTATGCTGTTCTATCCGCCTGTGTAACAATCACTCGTTTGTTCAGTTCCTCGCAGAACCAGTTTAACCTGTTTTGGAAAAATGTTTGATAATCATCTTCCAAAACGCCCCAGCCTGAGGCGGCACTTATCAAATGGGAATTCAGCGCTTTTTCAAGATTCGGATTTTGGGCCATATATTCGCTGATATATTTGGATGGTGCTCTGTCACGAATCGAGCGCTTATTCAGAAAATCGTCCACGATTGTAATATTGCCGATATGATTTACCAGCCAATCATCAACTTCTGGGTGTGCCTTACGCATATATGCTTTAGGGAAAAAATGATGGTAGTTTTTACTGTTTGCCTGTTTCAGCCAATCATTCGCAATGTGAACAATGCCATTATTCTGATACGAGACTGGCTGCTGGTAAGCAAGCAGGCAAAGCATACCCTTGATGAAAGCTGAACCGGCAGAAAAATAACCGTGATTCCGAATAAACTCAACAGAGGTATCGATCGGAACATCGTAAACGGGCTGCTCATTGTTCAAAATTTTGTCAATCAGCTTCATATCTTGTGTTAATTTTGTTTCCGCAGCACTCGAAAATCTTGAAGTTAGTACGCAGCGCCAGAAGTAATCCTGAAGAAGATCCTGCTGCAAACCTGCCGGAATATCTTTGTGATGGAAGAAATAGTAGGTAAACGGAACCAGTAAAGCATCATACGGAAGAAGTTGTGAAACAGGAATTTTATAAAAGCTGCGCAAATAATCTACAGCTGACTCAAACGCACTCTCAACTTGGGGCCATACATCGATAAATTTTTGTTTTTCCAGGTTCAGAATGCTTTTTCTGGTGCATTCTTTCACGAGACATACAGAGACAGCCTGCAAAACAGTGGAGCTGGAGATTGTGTCGTAGTCAACATTTGAAAGATTTTCAATAAGTGCATCGTATTTCTCAGATAAGTCAAATTTCTTTGCTTCATCATAAGTTTTTGCTGCCATGATCTCAAACAGCGTTAAGGGTTTTCCGCCGATATTGATTCTTGTAAAAATTTCGGTTGCCACTTCAATGGGAGCATTTTTTACGTCGATCTTTGAAAACTGGTAGGTCTGTACCGCTTTACGATACGCATCAATTGCATCAATATAGTCGTTATACTTACTCAAAAGCAAACTGAGGGAGCCATTGAGAAGATCGACGAAGCGGATGATTTGTGTGTCCTGATACCCTGTTTTATCGGTAAGCACAAGAGAATCATCGGATTTTGCGGAAAGATTCACATAAATCTCAGAGTAGTCGGTAATCTGTCCGTTGTCATCTTCTAACTTTGCGCCTCGAAGTGCCACATATAAACTGGTCATGCGCTGCTGCCCATCCAGAACATACTGGACTGTATTTCCATCAGGCGTATCTGGGAATTGAAAATTTCCAATATTACGAACGGAGCGAAGGCGGTCATTTGTCTCCCAAATAATGAAGGTGCCAATTGGGTAGCCTTTCAGGATGCTGTCGATCAATCCGGCAGTTTCCTCAATACTCCAGACAAACTTCCGCTGAAACTGGGGAATCTTTATCTGGCCTTGTTCAATATTTGAAATAAGATTGTTATAAAGCATATTGCCGGGCAGCGACTGATACTGAGATACTTGATTATCCATCCTCAACACCTTCTCTTTCTGTTTATGACATCCGCTCGTTCATCACATCAAACTAATATACCTCAATATAGGGAGGCTCCTGCTCTCCCTATATTGGGTTTGGACAATTACCACACGATTATTGTATCACGCCGCTTTTTGCGTTTCAACATTTTCTTTGTAAACATTTTTAGTTGTGTTGTGTTTTGCGGCTTTCTCCTCGGGAAACATTGGATCGGGCAAAGCATCTAACTCCAGTTCCCCAGCATATTTTTCAATCATATCTGCCAGTAAAACGGCAAGGCCGTTCCACTCATCTATCATAGGCATTTATCCTCCGTCTGTCCGGTTTGTGCATATACTCTGCCAGCACTTCTTTGGGAATCCGCTCCAGCACAGCGACGGCGTCAGCATAGTCCCGCCGCAACTTGGCATCGGCCAGCTGCTTCAAAGTGCTTTCCTGGGTCGCTTTTTCCAGAGACCGCTCCAGCTGAGCGTTCGCCTGTTTCAGTTTTTTGTTCTCCACGGTGGTTTCCGTAAATGCCACCTGATACTTCTTCATGGTGCTGTGCATCTGCTCCACCGCAGGGATATACTTATCCAGCAGAGCCGCAATCTCGGCAGCTCTGCTTTTTGCGTTAAAGGCTCCAATACCGGCCAGTAGTTCCTCCAGCTTGGCTTTTTGTTTGGTCAGACGGGTCATCTCCTTGAACACTCTGGGCGGGATATGGTCACGTCCGGTCTGGCTGGCGCTTTCCCCACGCTCCAGATCGGGATATTTCCGCACCATATGTTCCCAGAACTTGTCCTGCCACTGGGTCAGCTTTTTCTTGTTTCCCACGATCTCCTTGGCACTGAGCCTGCCATCCGCAGTCAGCGGGACAAAAGAAAGGTGCATATGGGGCGTTTTCTCGTCCATATGCACCACAGCAGATATGATTGTTTTGGAGGCTTGGTTTTGCTGGAGAAAGGTCAGCGCCTCTTGAAAATAGGCTCTGATCTCAGATTTTTTCTTTCCCTGAAAGAACTCCGGTGTGGCAGTTACCAGGGCTTCCACGACTCGAACACTATCTGACCTGGTACGGCAACCGGCTTCTTCGATTTGCCGCTCTGCCTCCACACGATATTTTCGTTCCGGCTCGATAAGATGGAAATTATATTTGCTCCTGCTGATGTCCACATCGGGATTGCTGGCGTATTTCTCTTTGGTGCGCTCGTTGTGGGCTTCAATGTTCCCGATCTCTGGTCCTTTGTACTTGGCAAAGCGGAGAATGGCATACTGCGGCTTGCTCATACTCTGTCCCTCCTTTTCTGCCAGATCAGGTCATAGCCCAGCACGTCGGCCAGCTCCACGACCTCCTTGTAGCGGATGGATTCCCGCTGGAGCTTGGCGGACAGGTTGGAAACACTGTCCGACCAGCCATATTCCTCATGAAGCCGGTCAACTACCTCCTGCATGGTATATCCGGCCCGGACGATCTGTGCCTTAATCTCGTTGCGTACCGTCATCATCAAAAATCCTCCTAAATTTACTTGATAAAAAAGCGAAGCCGGTACGCCCTATGGCATAACCGCTTCGCTGTATGGTGAAAAATCTCCTTGTCACCAAATCCGTTCAGAATGGTCGGTGTGATGTCCTGCCCATAAGCCGCATCTTCCGACTTTTCCGTTCCGTGTGACTTGGCTTGAAACCGTGCATTTTCCCATGATTCCATGCACCCGGTTCACCGGGGCGAGAAGCACGGTATTGTAAAATGATTTCTTCCAACCGTCAAATACTTTTCGATTCTCACTTGCCTTGATTTAGCATGGCGATTTGACCGGTGATTCTGACAGTCATAGCCGCCGAATTGCTATAAAAGGGAGAACAACGGTCAATCAAAGCGTACGTACGTACAGGGATCAGCGCCGCCATTCCTCCGGCACATCTTCCGGTACGTACGTACGCATCGAATCACCGGAAAACACTGATATATGATTTCTCACCAGTACCTCAATTCCCAGAAAGCCACGCACCCGCCGTCCGGCGGCATTGGTCACATTGTTGCAATATTCCAGATTATAGCGGCTCTGGCAGGCGATCAGGGCTTCGCTGAAGCTGCGGGGTTTCAGGGCAGGCAGGTTGTTCTCGGTGCAGTAAATCTGGTATGCCTCGTACAGCTCTTTGGAACTGGCGGACATATCGGCTTTCAGGCGAACATATCCGTCAGAATCCAGAAAATCATAGACATTGTTGTTGTCCCGTTTGACTGCTTCCCGGTTTTCTCTGGTGCGGTCACTTTCGGTGAACTTGAAGTTGTTTGCGGCCAGCCGCTGCAATCCCTCAAAAGCCCACAGCAGAATACCCTCCACCTCGGCTTTCATCTTCTCGGCAAGGTCAGGATCATCCACACGGCCAGCCGGTTTTTCTTTCGTGGTCAACACCAGCTGTCGGCGGTAAAAGCCGTCGCTCCGGTCAAACAGGGCCTGCAAATCTCCGTTGGAGAAGGCCAGCAGCCGGGCGCACATCCATCCCTGATAGCTCTGCTTACCCTTGCGCTCCAAATCCATCTTGCCTTGGGCGGTAACAATGGATTTCACATAGTTGGTCTGGCGCAGGGCCTCCATCCGCATATCGTCATCCACACACAGGAGGATGTGCTCCAAATCGGCACGGGCAAATCGGTTCTCGGATATTTTCCCGATACTGCCGTCCTTCATGTTGGAGCCGAACAAAGCTCCCAGCACAGCGCCGATCTGCGACTTGCCCTCGCCGCCGCTGCCTTTAATCACCATCATCCGTTGTCCCTTATTGCTGGGAATCAGGCAATAGCCGATATATTCCTGCAAGGTGGGGATGTCCTCCGGATAGAGCAGGCCATCCAGAAATTGCAGCCAGAGAACAGGTTTTGGGGCATTGGGGTTATAGGCCACGGGGAAGCGGTTGCGGACGATTTTCGGCTTTCCCTCCGCAAAGGCTCCATCCAGAAAAAGCGTCCCGTTGGAAAGATGAATCTGATCCGGCTCCGGGGGAAAATCCTCTGCCAGTGCCGCCAGTTTCATCAGCTCCACAATGTTGCTGATTTTGCGGGGAATGTTGCTGACCGCACAGCATTTCAGCTCTTCAAAAATCTCTCCCCGCAAAGGTAGCTCATCGGTCACACGGCCTTCGGGCGTGAAAAAAACCCCATTTGTGAAGATGATCTTGTGTGTCTGCAAGAACTCTTCACAAAATAGGGCTTCGTTGATACTTTTTCCATCGAACCAGACGGGCATCCCGTCAAGCTGCGCTTTGTTTTTCATGGGCGTTGTCCTCCTTTTTCAGCCTGTCCAGCCGTTCCTCCAAACCGGCGATCAGGCCATCCTTGTTGAGCATTTCTACGATTTTCACCCGCTGTTCCAGCTCAGCGGTAATGAGCAAATCTGCCAGATACTCCACATAGTCCAGCATCTGGCAGGCTTCCACAAACCGGTCATCCAGAACATCTTCCGGTGTCTTGGGTGCGTACTGCACCTTCCAGCTTTCCAGAAGATGCAGATAATCGCACAATACCCGCAGACAGCGCACTTCCTCCTGCCGGTATGCTTTCAGCAGAGGACGTTCCGGTTTGGGCAGAGCGATTGCTGCCGGTGGTTTGTCCGGGTCAATCCCGAAGTCATAAGCCAGCTTCTGCGCTGCCTCGTAACTACTCAGGTCAAATAACCTCGCCACAAGGTCAATCACATCACCGGTTACTCCGCAGCCGAAGCAGTAAAAATAACGCTCGTTCAGTTTCATGCTGGGGTGTCGGTCATTATGGAACGGACAACAGACCATGCGGTTTCGACTGACTTGCAGCCCATAATAGGTCGCCGCCTCCGGAACACAAACAGCTTGTTTTACCAGTTCAAACAGTGTCACTGTCGCTCACTCCCTTCCGAAAAAAAATCCTGGGTGCCGTTTTTTACCATAGAACCTCTCTTTCTTGCGCTTCCGGCGCAGTCGTTGTATAATGTTGATGTAGTTCCGAAAAAAGTAATCTGATTTTAGATTACCCTTTCACTAATAGGAGAAATCCGGGGTGCAAAACGGAACCATTTTTGAAAAATCACAAAATATTTTTTGAGAGAGGTGAGGTCATGGCGTATCTGTCTGATGATGAACTTCTGGATACCGAGGGTGGCTTCACCGGATGGAACGATGGGACAGGCGCTGGTGCGGCGGGGGAAACGCTGGAGCAGGCACTTGCGGAAGAACGTCTGGCAGAGCTGGAAAGCGAGTTGGAGCAGGACGAGCATCCCGTCGATTATGAAGCGGAACTAGAAACCGAGGAAGAAGAAGCCGCCCCAGTCAGCGAAAAGCGGCTGAAACGGGAGATCCGGGCCGAAGCCGTGCGTCGGCTGGAGGAAGCGGCCCGCACCGAAAAGGACTTCCGGGTCGTCGTAGGGGAATGGGACAAGCTGGATCAGAATCGGGAGCGCCGGGAACGGGACCATGAAAACCTTCGTGGGGATGTGCCGCTGGAATATCAGGCGGTGCCGGAACCGAAGTTCATTCCCCGATGGATGAACAACCCCGCATACCGGCAGATGATGGCCGGGAACTTTCTGGACATCCTGTTTGACTGCCCCTATGAGATGCACAACCTCACTGCCGACGCCTTTATTTCCCGCATGGTGGAAGAACTGAGCGAGGAACACAAGGAGGTTTTGTATTTCCTCTCTTTGCGGTTGTACAGCACCACCCGACTTGCCGCTGTGCGTGGGCAGTCTGACCGCAACATCCGCAAGCTGCGAAAGACCATCCACAAAAAATTGCAGCGCCAGATGTATGACCATCTGTGCAGAAAACAGGAGCATGGCGGCAGCTTGACCTTGCGGGAACGTCAGTTTTTGGAGGAATACTCGAAAATCGCAAGGAAACAGGGCAAAGACGCCGTGATCCGGCGGGAGAACAAGACCAAGCGCAGAAAAAAGAAAAACCGCCCCTGATAATTGGGACGATTAAGGAGAAAGGGCGTGTATGATGAAAAATTTATTTGAACAGTCCCGTTCCCATTGGGTGCGGTACGACCATTACGAGCTGAAAACAGCCGGGGACGGCAGGCGGTACATCACCCCCGGCAAAAATGCAAAGCCGGATGTCTACAATCCTTTGAAAGAGGCTCCCGACATTGTGCTGGATGCGCTGAATGTGGGGATGCTGCTGATGGGGCGCAAACCGGAGGCAGAAGTGGAAAAGGCGGTGCTGGAGTTTGTCACCCGGTACGGCCTGCTGGGGCTGATGACCGCCCTGCCCACCACGCCGTCCTTTATGGACTATGAAGCGGTATACCTGCCGAAAAACCATTTTATCAAGGAAGAATCCATGGCGACGGACAAATATCTGTCCCTGTTTTATCCCTTTGACCAGCTGGACTTGGTGAAGAAAGGCATAGAATCTACATGGAACGTGTCCTGTGACCGGACGATGGTTGCCCTGACCATGACCTTCATGGACGAACCGATGGCGAAGAATATGAGCTTCCAGCGGGAATATGCGGAGCCCTACGACTGGGTTGCCCAGCAGTTTAAGGACTGGGCATTCACCCTGTCTACGTCCATCCTATACTACAATGATTATGATTCTATCGACGAGGACGCACGGGGGCTGTACCGCAAGGCCATGGCTGCCTTTGGCGGGATCGCCCCCAGCTACCACATCGAACTGCTGGATAAGCCAACCATTTATTGGGACTTTCACTCCCTGCTGCTGGGTATTCAGATGATGTTCAGCTTCATGCTGGTGGACGATGAGCAGCCCCTGCGATTGTGTAAGCACTGCCAGAAGGTGTTCCTGGGCAGTCGCTCCAACGCTGCATTTTGCAGTGCCCGGTGTAAGAATCAATATAATGTCTACAAAAGCCGCGAGAAATCCAAGGGGGAAACGAACTAACGAGGGTGCTGTCGCTGCGGCGGGACGGGAGTTGATATACCTCTGCTTCCTTTTCCGGGCAGGCGGATTTTGCCCTGTGAGCAAATCCTGATTTCGTCCGTGTCCGTACAAAATCCGCCTGTCCTACTGCCACCGAAAAGTGTCTGCCCGCTGCCCATCTGCCCAAGTCGCAGATGCCGCAGTCAGCCCCTTCCCGGCGTCAGCCGGAAGCAAAGGTATAACACACTAGACTTTCCGAGGGAAAGTCGTGTGCCAAGAGAGGAAGTATCCCCCCTTGGATTCCCCCTACATTTTCGGAGCCTGGAGTGCAAATACTGCTAAAACGCAGTCTGAACACCTCGCTCCGAAAATACTAACAGCTCTACGGTTCTGTACACATAGAACCGTAGAGCTGTTACTGCTCGTCTGGAAGATATTCAGCAATATCCTCCAGGCGACAATCAAGTACCGCGCACAGTTTATTTAGCGTTTTTGTCTCCATATTGTCGTTTGCCCGTAGCCGACGGATGGTTTTACTGTCGATACCGCACTTCTCTCGCAGCAGATATGTGGAGACTCCCTTTTCCTTCATGACACCCCACAATTTATCAAAGACGATCACACACTCACCCCCGATTGACACCAACTAGTATGGGGGTTATAATCTCTCTTATTAAGGGGATATAACCCCCATACTAAAATTAAAAATCGGAGGCAGATCATGATGATTGAAAGGTGCTGTGCGTTCACAGGCCACCGCCCGAAGAAATTTCCCTGGGGCTATGATGAAACAGATGCTAGATGTGTTACTCTAAAAAGAATGCTCTCAAAACAAATTGCCACACTGGTGGGCGCTGGGTATACCGACTTTCTTTCTGGCATGGCGGAGGGGTCCGACACTTGGGCAGCGCTGGCCGTTTTTGCCTTGAAAAAAGAAAATCCCGCGCTAAAGCTCCACTGTGTCCTTCCCTGCGAGGGACAGGCGGATCAGTGGTCGGCTTCGGCGCGGGAACTTTATTATTCTATTTTGAAGCAGGCGGATTCAATTGTGTATGTAAACCGGAAGTACAATAAAGAATGTATGTTGAAACGCAATCGCTATCTGGTTGAGCATTCTGCCTATCTGCTGGCCGTCTACAACGGCGAGTGGCGGGGCGGGACGGCTATGACAGTGAGGTATGCCAGGAAGCTGGGGAGGAAGATTACTATTCTCAACCCAGCTACTCCAGAAAGGCTGGAGCGGCAATATACCAGTGATACTGAATAGAAAACTGCTCATCGATTTTGCCTTCATAAGTCCATGGAGCTGTCATATGTCAGTCGAATGGGTCTTACAAGCTGACATCTATTTTGCAAAAATAACCTCCTCGTTCATAATGCGAAGGGCTTCTTGCTCCAGCTTGTAGGCCTCATATCTCCTGACGTTCGATTCAAGTGCTAGGGAGTTGATTTGTTGCTGCATCTCTTGATTACGCAACAGTGGGATAGGAATTTGCCGAACATGATCATCATCAATCTCATCAACCACAGAGCCATATGTGAAACGAGTAATTAGTTGATGCCCATAATCGGAAGCAAGAAAAATATTCAGATATCCGGCTATTTGGGAATTGGCGGGGGTTACACGAATGATGTGCTCACTTGCTACCCAATGTTCCCAGTGTTTAGGTACTAAAGCTGTTTTTCCGATAGTTCCACTTCTTGTAATTAATGTCATGTTTTCGTGCAATTCCAACTGCTCATCTATCCGCTCACCATGATGGGCCAACGATAAATACTTTTTATTGGAAGGATCCAATTCCCCAAGTTGCTTTCCACCGATAAAACCTCGGCCATGCCCTTCATCTACATAAACACGCTTAAATCTGCCTGGTAGAATAACTGATCTGCTTATCTGGCTGTCGCCTACGGTTGTTAATTCGGCAGCGTTCTCTTTGAGGTGGGCAACAATTGCATCTGCCGCCGGAACATGGTAGGAAGCATCAAGCCGCAGGTTCATATTGCTTAGTTTTACATCGAATGTGCTCACAGGGGCGGCCACCTTTTGAAACTCATGTATAGCTGGCAGATGAAGTTCCGCTATCAACAGGCCTGTAGCCTTATCAATCATTTCATTGGACTCGTCCCGCAAAGCATAGGAGCGTGCAATCAAATTATGTATACGCTGCCGCAACTCCACAGGAGCATCGGGAACCGGGATTTCTGATAAGTGGTCCGGCTCAACATGGGTAATTACTGAACCATAGCCATTGGTTTGTAAAATTAAACTGCCCACCTTTGATTTGAGATAGGTATAAACATATCCCAAGTCATATTCTTTTTTGAAGGTAACACGAATTACGTCATCAGAAAAAACACGACCGGCCAAGGTTCTTGATACATATGAGATGTTGCCTATTGTACCGCTGCGCGTCAGCAATAAAGTGTTTTCCTTTAAGCGGAGTTCATCCATATCACAATCTGCCAACCGAGATATATGTTTTTCTGGAACAGGATAGAGATCGGTCATCTGTGAAGGAAGATAGAACCCCTCTCCATATGGCTTATCACACCATATCCTCTTGAGCCGGCTCCGCTGCATCCAGCCAGGATAATAGGCAGTTTCAATCAAGCCGCTATCACCATAGAGAATAACAGTTCCATATTTCCCTTTATAAACACTCTCCCGCGCTTGTTTTGCCTCCACATCAAATACGCTAGCCTCCAGCCGCTTCCCACGGGAAATCATATCGGAGAGGGAGACCGAACACCACTTTATAGGGCTTTCCGGAATATGAACTTCTATTTCAGGCGCGGTATTCATTTTGTGGGCCAAGTTACCTGCTACCATGCAATGCCCTCCCTTCGCTTCCAGTCGTCAAAGATTGCTGGTACGGCAGTGGTCTGATCGTCAGGCACCTTGCTCTTGCGCTCGTGAGAGACAGTGCGATCACCCTCCCCGGTTTCACCGAGAACCATGATGTTATCCGTATCCGGGGCAAGGATTTCATTACCTTCTACATCACGCTTGAAAATGGGATTGCCTCTCTTATCATGTCCTACCCTTTCAACCATTGCCATAAAGATATTATAGTCGGCCATTTGTCCTGTAGCCGCTTCTTTGTCCTTTTGTGCTGCTGTTTTCTTTTGAAGAAATAGAACCGATGTTTGTGTGCCGTTATGGGGCTGAAAAGTATCTACATGGAGATCAACGCTGGCAATAATCCTATGATTCTGAATCAGCCATTCACGAATGTACCCCAATCCCGGTGATCCAAGGATGGAATCCGGCAAAACTATTCCCATGCGCCCACCTGGAACGAGAAACTGTGAACATCTCTCAATGAATAGAATTTCAGGCGGGACAGATGATTGCAAACGCTCAGTCATCCTCCAAGTGCCGGTTGTCTTGTCGTTTTCCCAAATGTGGGCAAGTTCAAACTGTTCAAGGATGTTTTTGTCCTTGATAGGAATTTTACTGCCAAATGGGGGATTTGTTACAATTACATCAAAGAACGCAATACTTTCATGGTTGCGAATTTCTGACTTCTTGATATGTAGTGCCTCCGCAAGCCGTGTCTTGAACTCATCTGTCCATTCGTGCGGAGGCAGGAGGGAATTTGTTTGCAGAATATTTCCGCTACCATCATTGTTCATGACCATGTTCATCTTGGTTGCCTTGACTAAATCAGGATTAATATCAAAACCAAAGAAACTGGTCGAAGCCATCTCGGAAATCCGATCTTGAAATACTTTTACGGTGTCGCCATCCCAATCTTTTTTAGGAATTCCCATGCTGGCAGAAAACTCTGCTTCAAGCTGGGCAATAACATGTGTCATTGCCTGTACAAGAAAACCGCCAGTACCACAGGAGCTATCCAGGACACGCTCGTCAATACGAGGATTTATCATCTCCACAACCATCTTCATAACATTTCTGGGCGTAAAAAACTCGCCCCTGTCGCCGCGGAGATTGGCTCCTACAATTTCTTCATATGCTTTTCCCTTGATGTCGATATTCGTGCTGAGCAGGCTGTACCGCTGCAATTCGCTGACAATATACGCTAAGCTGCGAGGCGTCAGCTTGATCTCATCATTTGCGTCAAAAATCTTACCATGACGCTTCTTTACGCGCTGAAAGATTTGGGAAATGCGTTTCTGTACAGTCAGTTGCCCATCCGGATTTGAACGCTCCTCAGACGTTGTAAAAAATTCCAGAGGCTTTGGTATATTTCGCTCGTCCTCGATCTTGCAAAAAATGACTTTTAGCAACTCAAAAAATGCAGGTTGTTTCTGCATACCATCATTCACATAAATGTGATTATGACAGGTTTTAAACACAAACAGCAGATTATCATCCGAAGCATTGCGCAGATTTTTCCGGCTAGGTCTGTTTACCTCATCTAAATTGCCATCCGCAGAAGGAATATCGTTGTATTCCATAAAGCAAATATTCCCAGCACCATCTGTATATTTACGGAAGACAAACTTTTGAATGCTATTTGTCCACATACCCCATTCGCAGTTCGGGCATACAGACATATAGGACTGCAATTGTGCTATTCCATCCTTGGCGTTTCTGGCATCGACGGTTTCCTTTTTGCACTCAATAATAATCTTAATTGTGCCCTGTGTTTGCTCTGGGGCATCTTTGTCCCAGATTACAATGTCTGCCCGAGGTTTTCTTGAGCCAACTTGAAGAGTGAACTCGATTTTGATCTGCGATGTGAGATATTTGTGTTCGTTCACAAGACGTTTTTCTATTGTCTGACGAACATACTCTTCGGGAGTATCGTTTCTGAACTTGCTGTCAATATAGTCGCAGATTTTACCATCTGGAATGACAATTACCTTTGTGTCAGCCATTACTGCTTCCTCCGTTCTCATGGGAAGGGCGTACATAACGGATTATGTCCGCCAAATCACAGTTAAGAGCATAACAAATACGAGCTAAAACATCGAGGTCTGGTCTCTTGATGTCATTCTTACAATAAGCGTTCAGTTGTGTCCGTTGTAGGTTTGCTTCCTCAGCTAAACGATTTTTGCTGACTTTTTTCTCCTGTAAATACTCAGCCAAAACGATATCAAAATGTCCATAGTCAAAAGGTTCGCTCATACTATAGCCCTCCTCTGTAATATAATTATAGCGCAACAGGCAAATATGTACAGCTGTAATTATTTACAGGTGTGTAAAAAGGAACAGCCATAAATAGAGGTAAAAAACAAAATCCACCAGCACCGAAACTTTAAGATTATCGGTACTGGCGGATTTTAGTTAGTCCAGAGGCTTATCCTCTGTGACGGTTTTCAAGTAAACTTCCGGGGTCCCATTGAGAATTAAGTCAGCATAGGCAACCGGATCATTGAAAATCAAGTAATCTAATTCAGAACGCTGATACATATTGCTTGAAATCTCGTTTTCGACTGCGGTGCAGTCAATAGAAATAATGCTGCTATCAGCAAATTTAAGCTCTACACAAGCAGTGTCGATATTGAACTCACAAGAAATCAAGTGCTCCAAATTCGTCACCTCAAATCATTCCAAAATGCTTTAGCGCCTCTGTAATTGCCGCTTCCTTTTCCGGTGGGCATTTCGGCTGTCTGGAATTCTCAGACTTCGGTTTATTATAGTTTTCTCGCTCAATAATGCCATACTTCTGCTTGACCTGAGCGATATAGAGGTGGCTGACTTTCAGCCCTGTATGTTCCAGCACATACTCTCTGATTTCCTCATAGGTAGCCTTGCTCTCCGCCGCTGTCAAATCCAGCTCGTCCAGATTCAACTCCACCTCGATATGCTGCTTGGTGTTGAGTTTGGACAAAAGTACTACCGTCTCCACATGCGCCGTATGCGGGAACATGTCCACGGGGGTGGCGCAGACGAGGCGGAAGCCGTGGGCGGCGAGGCGGGCGCAGTCGCGCGCGAGCGTGGCGGGGTTGCAGGAGACGTAGACCACGCGGGTGGCGCCGCTCGACGCGATGGCGTCCAGCGCGTGCGGGTCGCAGCCCTTGCGCGGCGGGTCGAGCACCACGGCGTCGATGCGCGCGTCCAGCGTGGGCAACACGTCCTCCACGTTGCCCGTGAGGAACGTGGCGTTTTCCACGCCGTTTGCGGCGGCGTTGCGCCGGGCGTCCTCGACGGCCTCCGGCACGCTCTCAATGCCGATCACGCGGCCCGCGGCGGGGGAGAGCAGCAGCGAGATGGTGCCCACGCCGCAATAGGCGTCCACGATGGTCTCCTCCGGACGGGCAGCCAGCAGCCGGGCCGCCTCCTGGTACAGCACCGTGGTCTGCTGCGCGTTGACCTGCAAAAAGGACTGCGGGCTGACGGAGAACGACATGCCGCCGATCGATTCCGAGAGCGCCGGCGCGCCGGCGAGCAGGCGGAAGGTGCCGCCAAAGATCACGTTGGTCTCGCGGGCGTTGACGTTGTGCCACACGCTGTCCACGTCGCCCAGCAGCGACAGCAGCGCGTCCGCGTGCGGCAGCCGGTCCGTCGCGGTCACGATCACGGCCATGGACTCGCCCGTGCTGGTCACGCGCGCCATGACGTGGCGTAGCACGCCGCGGCGCGTCGTTTCATCATACGTGGATATGGCGCAGCTGTCCGCCCATTCGGCCACGCGCCGCGCGATGTCCACGACGCGCGGGTCCTGGATGGGGCAGTCCGCGAGCGGGATGAGCCGGTGGCTGCGCGGGGAGAAAAAGCCGAACACGGTGTGCCCGTGGTCGGCGCCGAACGGGAAGCTGCCCTTGTTGCGGTAGCGCCAGGGGTCGGCCATGCCGCGCGTGGGCGCGACGGGCGGGGCGGAAAAGCCGCCCAGCCGCTCGAGCGCGTCGGCCACGGTCTGCCGTTTGAGCGCGAGCTGCGCGGCGTAGTCCAGGTGTTGCAGCGTGCAGCCGCCGCAGGCGGGAAACGCACCGCACGTGGGGCGCACGCGCTCCGGCGCAGGCGCGGGCGCTTCGATCAGCTTGGCCACGGCGTAACTTGCCGTGACCTTGATCACATGCGCGCGGACCTGCTCGCCGGGCAGCGCGCCGGGCACGAACACCGCAAAGCCCTCCACGCGGCCGATGCCCTGGCCCTCGCTGGTCAGCGCGTCGATGGAGAGCGTCAATTCGTCGTTTTTGCGTACGGGTGGTTGCCGTTTCATAGGTATTTTACATTGTCCTTTCCAAAGAGCGATTCCGCCTCGCGCAGCACGGCGTCGGACGCGTCGAGATACAGGTTTTGCGGCGCGCGGCGCTGGATGCGCTTCGCCCCGTCGACGAGCACGACGGGCGCATTGCCCGGGTGCGCCTTCAAAAACGTGACGGCGCGGCGCATGGCGTCGTCGGTAAGGGCGGGCAGGCGCAGGTAAAACGTGCGCTGTACTGCGTCTGCAAGGGGCTTCAGCTCCTCCACGAGCAGGGAGTTGGCGCGGTCCTCGCGGATGTTCAGGCGGCCGCGTACGAGCACCGGCGTGTCGTCGAGAAACAGTGCGGCGTGCTGCTGCAGCGTGCGCGGGAACAGCACCACTTCGCAGCTGCCCGCCACGCCCTCGAGCACGGCATAGCCCATCAGTCCGCTGCCGGACTTGGTGGGCTTTTGTTTGCAGGCGGTGAGCAGGCCGCCCACGCGCACGGTGGCGTTGTCCGCAATGCCGGTGAGCCCGTCGGCCTCCTGTAGGTCCAGCACGGTGACGGAGAGGGTGTCGAGCGCGGCGCGGTAGCTGTCGAGCGGGTGGCCGGACAGGTACATGCCCGTGGCCTCGCGCTCGCGCGCCAGCAGCAGCGCGTGCGGCAGCTCGGCGATGTCCGGCAGCTTCATGGCGGCATGCTGCAGCAGCTCCTGCCCGCCGCCGAGGTCGAACAGAGACAGCTGCCCCGCTTCGCGCACGCGGCGCGTGGCGGCCGCGCCGTCGAGCGCCTGTTCGTACACGGCCAGCAGCTGCGCGCGCCGCACGCCCATGCCGTCGAAACAGCCGGCGCAGATGAGCGACTCGAGCATGCGCTTGTTCAGCCCGCCCGTCCGCTCGCAAAAGTCGAAAAAGCTCTGGAACGCGCCGTCGCGCTCGCGGCAGGCGACCATCTCCTCCATGACCGCGCTGCCCACGCCGCGCACCGCCGCGAGGCCAAAGCGGATCGCGCCATCCTCGACCGAAAAGCGTGCGCGGCTGCGGTTCACGTCCGGCGGCAGCGTGCGGATGCCCTGGCGCTGGGCGGAATAGACGTATTCTGCGACCTTGTCGCTCGTGCCCATGAAGCTGTTGATCAGCGCCGTCATGAACTCGACCGGGTAATAGTGCTTCAGGTAGGCGGTGCGGTAGGCCAGCACCGCATAGGCCGCGGCGTGCGACTTGTTGAACGCGTAGGACGCAAAGTCCATCATCTCGTCGAAGATGCGGTTGGCCACGTCCTCCGGCACGCCGCGCCGCACCGCGCCCTCCACGCCGTCGGTCCCGTGGACGAAGAACTCCCGCTCCCTGGCCATGACGTCGTGCTTTTTCTTGGCCATGGCGCGGCGCACGAGGTCGGAGCGGCCGTAGGAATAGCCGGCGAGCGTGCGCACGATCTCCATGACCTGCTCCTGGTAGACCATGCAGCCGTAGGTCGTGCGCAAAATGGGCTCGAGCAGCGGGTGCGCATACGTGACGCTGGCCGGGTCGTGCTTGCCGCGCACATAGCGCGGGATCTGCTCCATCGGGCCGGGGCGGTACAGCGAAATGCCGGCGATCAGGTCCTCAAAGCAGTCCGGCTTGAGCTGGCCGAGGAACTGCCGCATGCCCACGGATTCGAGCTGGAACACGCCGTCGGTATCGCCCCGGGCGATCATTTCATAGACGGCCGGGTCGTCGAACGCCTGCGTGTTCAGGTCCGGCGCCGGCTTGCCGCCCGCCTCGATGTAGCGCAGCGCGTCGCGGATGACCGTGAGCGTGCGCAGACCGAGAAAATCCATCTTCAAAAGGCCCAGCTCTTCGAGCGTGCCCATCGGGAATTGCGTCGTGATGACGACGTCGTTGAGCTGCAGCGGCACCACGTCCGTCAGCGGCACGCCGGAGATGACGACGCCGGCGGCGTGCGTGGAGCTGTGGCGCGGCAGGCCCTCGAGCTTGAGCGACAGGTCGATGACCTTTTTCATGGTCTCGTCGTGCTCGTGCAGCGCCTTGAGCTCGGGCGAGAGCTGCAGCGCCTGCGAGAGTGTCATGTTCAGCACGGACGGGACGAGCTTGGCCAGCCGGTCCACGTCCGCATAAGGCACGCGCAGCACGCGCCCGACGTCGCGCAGCACGGCCCGGGCGGCCATGGTGCCGAAGGTGATGATCTGCGCCACGTGCCCCTCGCCGTATTTTTCGGAGACGTAGTCGATGACCTCCTGCCGCCGTTCATAGCAGAAGTCCACGTCAAAGTCGGGCATGGACACGCGCTCCGGGTTCAAAAACCGTTCGAACAGCAGGCCGTATTGGAGCGGGTTGACGTCCGTGATGTCCATGCAGTAGGCGGCGAGGCTGCCCGCGCCGCTGCCGCGGCCCGGCCCGACGACGATGCCGTGCGTCTTGGCAAAGTGGATGAAGTCCCACACGATGAGGTAATAGTCCACAAAGCCCATGCGCGTGATCACGCTGAGCTCGTATTCGAGCCGTTCATGGGCTGCCGCATCGCCGCCGCCGAGCTTTTTTTCCATGCCCTCTGCGCAGAGCCGGCGCAGATACGTCTCGTTGTCCAGCCCGTCCGGCGCCGTATAGCGGGGCAGGCGGCGCACGCCGAACGCGATCTCGACGTTGCACTTGTCCGCGATCTCGCGCGTCACGGCCAGCGAACCCGCGTCGTCCGGCAGCGCGGCGGCCATCTCGTCGCCGGATTTCAGGTAAAACTCCTCCGCCTCCATGCGCATGCGGTTTGGCTCGTCCACAAAGCGCTGCGTCTGGATGCAGAGCAGCACGTCCTGCGCCTCGGCGTCGTCCTGCCGGACGTAGTGCACGTCGTTGGTCGCCACGGTCTTTACGCCCAGTTCCGCCGCCAGGCGGCGCAGGTCCGGCAGGATGCGCCGCTGTTCGGGCAGGCCGTGGTTCTGCAGCTCGATGTAGAAGTCGTCCCCGAACATGCCGTGCAGCCGCGCGCCGATGCGCCTGGCGTCGTCATAGCGCCCGCGCAGCAGCGCCTGCGGGATGTCGCCCGCCAGGCAGGCGGACAGGCAGACTAGGCCCTTCGCGTGCTGCTCGAGCAGGTCGTAGTCGATGCGCGGCTTGTAGTAAAACCCGTGGATGAACGCCTCGCTCGAGAGCAGCATCAGGTTGCGGTAGCCGGTCTCATCCTTTGCCAGCAGGATCAGGTGCGCGTATTCGCGGTCCTGCGCGCCGTCGCGGTCGCGCATGGAGCGCGGCGCGACGTACGCCTCCATGCCGAGGATCGGCTTGATGCCCGCCTTTTTGCAGGCCTTGTAAAAGTCGATCACGCCGTACATCACGCCGTGGTCGGTGATGGCCAGCGCGTCCTGCCCGAGGGCTTTGGCGCGCGCCACCAGCTCGTCGATGCGGGCTGCGCCGTCGAGCAGGCTGTATTGGGTGTGCACGTGCAGATGGACAAACGGTGTCATGGTCGGTACCTTTCTGTGCTTGCAGGGGCGGGCGTTCTGCAAAAGCCTGCGGCAGGGTGGGCGGTCAGCCGCCCAGCTCCTCGGCGATGCGGAGCAGGCGCGACAGCCGGTGGTTCATGCCGCTCTTGCCGATTTCGGCGAGGTCGGCCAGCTCCTGCAGCGTGGCGTCCGGATGGGCGAGGCGCAGCCGCGCGGCCTCGTAGAGCGACGCGGGCAGCTCCGTCAGCGCCATGTGCGCTTCGATCGTGGCGATGGCCTGCAGCTGCTGCAGGCCGGCGTTGACGGTCTTGCCGATGTTGGCGGTTTCGCAGTTGCTCTTGCGGTTGATGTAGTTGCGGAAGTCGCGCTCCGTGCGGGTGTTTTCCACGGAGAGCGCGGCGGCGTTCGCGCCCGTGAGCGCCAAAAAGGCGGCGACCTCCTCGCCCTTGAGATAGACGAGCGGGCGTCCCTTGCGCGTGGTGGCGCGCGCGGCGATGCCGCTGTGCTCCATCAGCTCGACGAGCCCTGCGGCAAAGGCGTCGGTACGGCACACGATCTCGAGGTGATAGCCGCCGGCAGGATTGCTGCACGAGCCGCTGCCGAGAAACGCGCCGCGCAGAAACGCGCGCCGGCACTCCGGGTCGGACTCGGCTGCGGCGGGGATGCGCTTTTCAAAGGACAGCGCGCCGTCCGATTCGCGCAGCACGCCCGTGTCGGTCAGCAGCCGCCGGCAGTCCGCGCCGGAAAACGTCACGGCGGAGAGCGCCTGCCGCCGGTGTTCCTGTTCGCGGCGGAACGTCACGGCCTCCAGCGCATACAGCGCCGTGCCCAGTTGCGCAATGTGCCGGATGACGGCGGGCGACTCGCTCTGGTACAGCACCTGCGGCGTGCGGCCGATGCGCAGCGACGCGCACGTCTGGGTCAATCCCGCCAGCTGCGCGCGCTGCAGCGCCGGCGTCTTGAGCCGGATCCGGCACAATTCCTCTTTGATTTCGGCGGAAAAGGACACGGCGCCCTCCTTCAGCTGTCGATGGAAAACCGCTGTTCGATGTCCTGCGCCTCGACCACGAGGTCGCGGTGATAGACGCGCACGTACACGCCGCGCTCGTGGAACCGGCGGGCCATCTCCTCCGCCGCGGCCACGGAACGGTGGCGCCCGCCCGTGCAGCCGAAGCACACGCGCAGGATGTGCTTGTCCTGCTCGCGGTAAAGCGGCAGCGTCGTTTCGAGCATCTGCTCCGTCTGGTCCATGAACGCCCGCGCAAACGGCTGGGCAAACACGTAGTCGCGCAGCCGCTGGTCCAGCCCGGACAACGGCCGCAGCTCGTCCACGTAAAACGGGTTTGGGATAAAGCGCATGTCGAGCACGATGTCGGCGTCTACCGGCACGCCGCGCTTGTAGCCAAAGCTGCACAGCAGCAGCGTGGCGTCCTTGCTCTCATATTCAGGCAGCACTTTGGCGATCACCTTGGACAGGTCGCGCGGGCGGATGTCGCTGGTGTCGAGCACATAGGCCGCGCGGTTGCGGATGCCCTGCAAAAACACGCGCTCGCGCTGGACGCCGGTATAGGCGTCGCCCGCGTCGCCGAGCGGGTGACGGCGGCGGGACTCGTTGTAGCGCTTGCGCAGCACGTCGTCGCGAGCGTCGAGAAACAGGATTTCATATGGCACGCTGAGCGCGTCGAGCCGCTCGAGGATGCTCTGCGGCTGCCGCGAGAGCAGGCTCTCCCGGCTGTCGATGGTCACCGCGGCGCGCCGGATGCGCGGCACCGCCTGTTCGCACAGCGCCACAAACTCCGAGAGCAGCGGTGACGGCAGGTTGTCCACACAAAAATACCCCTGCTCTTCGAGGCAGTTCAGGCAGAGCGACTTGCCTGCGCCGGAGAGGCCGGTGACGATCAGCAGATACATGGCGCGTTCTTTCCCTTCCTGCCGCATGCGGTGCGGCGCAACCAGATATTTACAGCAGCTCCGAAAGGAGCTTGACTTCCCGCTCGAGGCGCACGCCGGTCTGCTCGAATACGACGGCCTGGATCCGGCCGATCAGCGCGAGCACGTCCGCGCACGTGGCGCCGCCGCGGTTGACGATGAACCCGGCATGCAGCCGGCTCACCTCCGCGCCGCCGACGCGGGCGCCCTTCAATCCGCACTGCTCGATCAATGCGCCGGCAAAGTGCCCTTCGGGGCGGCGGAACACGCTGCCGGCAGAGGGCAGCGAAAGCGGCTGCTTTTCCCTGCGCCTGCGCGCAAAGTCCGCCATGCGCGCCGCGGCGCCGGCATCTGCCCCCAGCTGGAGTTCGGCGGAGAGAACGATGCAGCCGGGCGCGGAAAAGGGGCTGCGGCGGTAGCCCATGTCGCCGGGCGCCACGGGCACGGTTTCCACCTGATCGCCGCGCAGCACGCGCACCCGGGCGAGCACATCGGAGAGCTGCGCGCCATAGGCGCCCGCGTTCATCGCGCACGCGCCGCCCACGGTGCCGGGGATGCCGGAGAGCGCCTCCAGCCCGGACAGCCCGCGCGATACGCTCTCTTTGGCGAGCGCGGCAAGGCTCACGCCCGCGCTGCAGGTCACGCGGCGGCCGTCGAAAACCGGCGCGCCGCCGGACAGGCGCAGCACCAGCCCGGAAAACCCCTCGTCCGGCGCGAGCACGTTGGTGCCGTTGCCGAGCACCACAAAGGGGACGCCCGCCTCTTTGCAAACCGACAGCGCGCGCTGCAGCGCGCCGCCATCTGGGACGAGGGCGACGGCGGCCGCCGGCCCGCCGATGCGAAAGCTCGTGAGCTCTTTGAGCGGCACCGACACGCGCACGCCTTGGAGACCGCACGCGGCCAGCTCCCTTAGGATGCTTTCGGACAATTCTTTCATATTCTACATTATACCAACATTACCGGTTCAGTACAACCTGGAACCGCTCCGAAAAGGCGTCCGCGCCGCCGGCTTCGCCGGCGAGCGCGCGCAGCGCGTCCGCCTCCAGCGCTTCGCGGTGGCGCTGGAACAAAAACGGGTCCGGCGCGGCGATGTCCCCACAGGCGGCCTGCCAGTCGGTCAGCAGGTGCTCGGCGTAGGCGGTCTGCGCCTCTGTGACCACGGGGAAGGCGCCCAGCGACGCAAGGCGCGCCTGTTCGTCGCCGCTGAGCAGGAAATCGGCCAGCTCTAAGACGATGGCGCAGCGCGTTTCATCCGTCTCCGCCGCGGCGGCCAGATACTGCACCTGCTCGGTGTATCCCGTCACCGGCAGGGCGCTCAGCAGCACGTTGCCGCCCGTGGCGCGCTGCAGGTCGCCGAGCGCGCGCGCGTCCGCCACCGCGTAGGCGAGCTTGCCGGCAGAAAAATCCGCCGTCTCCCCGGGCGTGCCCGTGAGCCCCAGCACTGCCGCCTGCACGGCAGGGATGGCCAGCTCTCCCGCGTCGAGGGCCGCCTGCAGGTCCGCCTCCTCCGGCGCGGCGGGCGGGCGCGCGCCCGCGAGGAACGGGCGCTGCGTGTTCATGAGCAGAAAATAGCCGCTCATCAGATAGGGCACGGCGTAGACCGCGCCGTCGGCCGTGGCCGCGGACAGGCCGGGGCGCAGCGCGGACAGCGCCGCGGGCGCTTCCGGCAGCGCCTGCAGCTGCTCGCGGTACAGCAGCCCGCATGGGAAGGAATACACGTCCGGCCGATCGCCGCGCGCATAGCGCTCGGCAAATTCCTCCGCTGTCATGCCGGTCACTTCAAAGAACACCCCCGGGTGCGACTTGCTGAACGCCTCCACGCGCGCGCTCAGATGGCTGGTCACGCTCCCCTGATAGGTGCGGAATTCCACGATGTGCCAGACCTTCAGCACGCCCCGCCACGTGATGGGCTCCGGCTCGAACACGGCGTGCACGTAATCTTGGGACAGGCCGCGCAGCAGATAAGGCGGCGCAAACACGAGAAACGCCGCGATGAGCAGCAACAGCGCGGGCCGTACCGCGCGCAACAGGCGCATGGGGCGAACACCTCCTCCTGCTCCATCGTATGAAGCGGGGAGGGCGGAACATGCCGGCGGGACGGGAATTGGCGCGCCGCTTGCATTGGTGCCGATCCGACAAAGCAACTGCCGTTTCGAGGCAGGAGGCAAAAATCGCCGCCAGAACATAATAAGACGCAGAACACAGGGAGGATATGACCATGGAGATCAAGGCCGTCCGCAGAGGGCAGCGCATCGTCGTCAGCCTGTCCGGAGAGCTGGACCACCACAGCGCGACGGACGTGCGCGCCGCGCTGGACGCGATTTTGTGCGACGTGACCGTGCGCGAATTGCAGCTCGACATGACCGGCGTCACGTTCATGGACAGCGCGGGGCTCGGCGTGGTGCTGGGCCGGTATCGCACGCTCGCTTCGCGCGGCGGCCGGCTGATCGTGTCGGGCGTGCGCACGCCGATCGACCGCATTTTCCGCATGTCGGGGCTGTATGCGCTCGTGGAGCGCGGCTGAGCAAACAGGAGGGGGACACATGGCAGACAATGAAATGCGCTTGCAGTTTTTAAGCCTGTCGCAGAACGAGGGGTTCGCGCGCTCGTGCGCGGCCGCCTTTGCCGCGCAGATGAACCCGACCATCGAGGAGCTGTCCGACATCCGGACGGCCATTTCGGAGGCGGTGACCAACGCCATCATCCATGGCTATGAGGATCGGGAGGGCATGGTCAGCCTCGACTGCACGATCGAGGGCGACCTCTTCACGGCGGTCGTCCGCGACGAGGGCGTCGGCATCGGCGACATCGAGCAGGCGCGCCAGCCGTTTTATACGACCAAGCCGGAGCTCGAGCGCTCCGGCATGGGGTTCACCGTGATGGAGGCGTTCATGGAGGAGGTCGCCATCGAGTCCGCGGTGGGCGGCGGCACGACCGTGACGCTGAAAAAGCGGATTGGGCGGCGCAAAGAGGCATGACCGCGGCGCGCAGTACGCAGGCGCCGCAGGACGCACAGGCGCAGGCGCCGCCGGAACGGCCGCGGCGGGAGGACCTGCCCCCCGCGTCGCTTCGCGCGCCGCTGACGCACGAGGAGACGATGGCGCTCATTGCGGCGGCGCACGCCGGGGACGCCGACGCGGAGGAGACGCTCGTCAGCCGCAACCTGGCGCTGGTCAAGTCGATCGTCAAAAAATATCTCGGGCGCGGCGTCGAGTATGACGACCTGTTCCAGCTCGGCTGCATGGGGCTGGTCAAGGCCATCCAGCATTTCAACACCGCGTTTGACGTGCGCTTTTCCACCTATGCCGTGCCGATGATCGCCGGCGAGATCAAGCGGTTTTTGCGCGACGACGGCATGGTCAAGGTCAGCCGCTCGGTCAAGGAGCTGGCCGTGCGCGCCGTGGCCGTGCAGGAGCGGCTGCGCAAGCGCACCGGCGCCGAGCCGGGCGTACAGGACATCGCGCGGGAGCTGGGCGTGGAGCCGGAGGAGGTGGCCATGGCGTTTGACGCCGGGCGGCCGCACCTCTCGCTCAACGAGAGCCGCTTTGACGACGAGAGCGGGGAGCGGCTCGAATACCTGTCCGACACGGCGGCCGAGGGGCAGATGGTCGACCGGCTGCTGCTCAAGGAGCTGCTTGGGCGGCTCGACGCGCGCGAGCGGCAGATCATCGTGCTGCGCTATTTCAAGGATCGCACGCAGACACAGATCGCCGCGGCGCTGGGCGTGTCGCAGGTGCAGGTGTCGCGCCTGGAGAGCCGCATCCTGAAAAAACTGCACGACATGGCGACCTGAAGGCGCTGCGCCGGGGCGGGAGACCGCCCCGGCTGTTTTTTTGCGCCGGTTTGCCGCGTGGCGCAACCATTGGCCCGCCTTTTTGGTGTTATGGGAAAAAGGAGGGATTCGCCACATGAAACGACCCGTCAAACCTGCTTTCCTGTTGTGGGCTGCGCTGTGCGCCGCGCTGGCGCTTTTCGCCGGCTGCGTGCCCGCCGCTTCCCGGGCGGCGCGCCCCGCCAACGAGGTGGCTTACCCGGTCGCCGTTTCCTATGACGACTATGAGGGGCAGCGCGCCGTGCGCGAGCAGAACCCCGTGTCCGACGCGACCATCGCGCGGGTGAACGGCTTTGCATACCGCTCGGCGGACGCGCTGCTGCCGGACGCGCAGGGCAACGCGAACTATTCCCCGCTGTCGCTCTACTATGCGCTCGCGCTCCTTTGCGAGGGGGCGGAGGGCGAGACGCGCGCAGAGCTTGCCGAGGCGCTGACCGGCGTACCGGACGGCACGCCCGGCGAGGAGCTGGGCAACCTCATGCGCCGGCTGTACACCGACGACGGGATCGGCCGCCTGGAGATCGCCAACGCGCTCTGGATGCGCGAGGGCATCCCCTTTGGCACGGCGTTTTGCGAGACCGCCGCAAAGGAATATTACGCCGCGCTGTTTACGCTGGACTTTGACGACGCCGCGGCCGGCCGCGCCATCGCCGCCTGGGTCGCAGAGCAGACCGGCGGCATGGTGGAGCCGGAGGTCACGCTTTCGCCCGGCCAGATCCTGCTGCTGGCCAACACGGTGCTGTTTGAGGACGAGTGGTTCGACGTGTTCAGCGAAGAAAAGACGGCGGACGGCACGTTCCATGCGCCGGGCGGCGACGTGACCGTGCCGTTCCTGCACGCGCTGCGCACCGGCGGCTTTGCGAGGGGCGAGGGCTTTGCCCGCGCGTCGCTGCCGCTCAAGAGCGCCGGGTCGATGACGTTCGTGCTGCCGGACGAGGGGACGGACGTGGCGGCGCTGCTCGAAGGGCAGGGCCTCGCCGGCCTGCTCGAGACGGGGGAGGAAGCGGTGGCCGAGATCGAGTGGAGCCTGCCGAAGTTTGCGTTCGACTGTGAATACGACCTCGCCCCCATGCTGCGCGCCCTCGGCGTGACGCGCGCCTTCCAGCCCGACGCGGCGCTCGACGGCATCCATCCCGACGCGTATCTCTCCGCCGCCACGCAGCAGACGCACATCGCCATCGACGAAAAGGGCGTGGCGGCCGCCGCCTTTACGCGGCTCGACGTGGCGGGCGCGGCCGACGTGGAGCCGCAGCGCGTGAGCTTCACGCTCGACCGGCCGTTCCTGTTTGCGATCACCACGGCGCAGGGCGCGCTGCTGTTTGTCGGCGTGGTCGCAAGCCCGGCGGCGTGAAAGGAGGCGGGGCGGATGAAGAGGCACGGGAACAGGATGGCGGGCCGCCTGCGGGCGGGGCTGGCCGCGTTGCTGTGCGCCGCGCTGGCGCTGCCGCTTTTTGCCGGCTGTACGGCCGCGCCGAAGCTGGAAGCGCCGCCTGCGGCGGCCACGCCGGGACCGGAAGCGCCCGGCACGGCCGCCGTGGAGCCGGAGGGCGGGGCGCTGCTCGCCGGCACGGTGATCGACGTGTCGGACGGCAGCCTGCTCCTGGCAGGCGAGGGCGATTATGACGGCCTGTACCGGCTGTCCCTGGACGGCGTGCCCGTGGAGCCGGGCGGCGCGGAGGCGCTCTGTGTCGGGAAACGGGCCGAGGTGACGTTTGGCGGCACAGTGGCCGAGTGCTTTCCGGGGATCCCCGGCGGCGTCACGCGCGTGCGCGCCGTGGACGGCGACCTGAGCCCCTTCGTGCTGTACCGGCAGGTGTTGTTCGACCTGATGGAGACGGACGAGGGCCTGAACGGCGGCGCGCGCTATCTGGGCGTGGACCTTTCCGGGGCGGCCAACCTGACCGGCGGCGAGAAGCTGGCGCTCCAGTACCTGCTGGAGCAGCAGTACGGCCTGTCCGTGCTGCCGGGCACGTTCGACGAGTTGTGCGAGCAGGGCTACATCGACCGGGATGCGCTCTACTGGGAGGACGGCGTGCTGCTCCAGGTGGCGCTCAAAGAGACGACGGCGGACGGGTTCCGGTTTGAGGCGCAGAAGTGGCGCAGCGGACTCGGGGCCATCTACTGGACGGATTGCACGGCCGCGCGCGGCGCGGACGGCTGGACGTATGAGGTCGGCGGGTTTGCGATTTCGTAACGTCTGCAGGGCGGGCGCTCCATGCGGACGACCTGCATGGCTACCGATGCGGGACCATCCGCGCGTTGCGGTTAAAATCGGAAGGACATGCGCGCAGCGAACCCGCACATGGTGAAGAGTTATGCTGAGGGAGGCGGACTTTTTCGGCCTCTCTCGGCTTTTTTTGAACATACTGCACCGATAGCCTACCTTTGACCGGCAGAATTCATCATATCTTCATATATGGAGAAACCAGGCTGTGATATCATGAAGGCAATGCAAAAGAAGCGCTTCGGAGGGAACGATGGGATGATTTGCTGCAACAAGGATATGGATGGGAAGGGAAACGCATGCCCTGCCTGCGGCGCGGCTTCGCGCGAGAGCGGGAATGCCGGTGCGGGGGTCGGGCATATCGCAGCATTGCCGCAGCGCCCGGAACATGCGGAGAAAAGCGGACGGCGACTGCGGCCGTTGAACGCGCTTCTGCTCAAGCTCTTTGCCGCGGCGGCCATGCTGGCCGATCATGTGGGCATGGCGCTTGGATACCGGGAGAGCCTTGCGCCGGAGGCGAGCGCCGCGCTGCGGGCGTTGGGCCGGGCCGCGTTCCCGCTGTTCTGTTTCCTGCTCGTTACCGGCTTTGAGAGGACCTCCGACCGGAAGAAGTATCTGGATCGACTGCTGCTCGCTGCATTGGCGGCGCAGATCCCATTTGCGCTCGTCGGAACGTGGACCAATTACGCCGCTTCCGCTGCAGCCGGAGCGCCCGTACTGGAGCTTGCGCTGCCGGTTTGGGAGGCGCTGCTGCTGGCCGTCATTGCCGCGCTGTTCTTTTTTGCCGGCCGCTGCCGGACCAGCCGTACGTTTTGGCTCGTTCTGGCGGCGCTTGTTCTGCCGTGCCTTCGGCTCACCCTTGGCGGGATCGTTTTGCACGACGGACGAGAGCTCAACGTACTGTATACGCTCGTGCTCGGCTTTGGTACGCTTCTGGCGGCGCAGCGGCTCGCCCGGCGGGAAGCGGATACGGGTTGGCCGGCGCGGGCGGCCGGGCTGTTGGGCCTTGCGCTGGCGCTTGCGCTGCTTGGCCGACATGCCGATTTTGGTTTGGAAGGGGTTGCGCTGATCTTTGGCCTGTACCTTTGCAGGGAGCGGCGATGGGAGCAGGCCGCGTTCATCGGGCTATGGGGCTGGTGGCGCTATTCCGTCATGATGATCGGGAGCGAGCTGGTTCCGCTTGCCATCGCCATCGCGCTGTTCCTGTGCCGGAAAAAGAACTGGGCGAAAATCGTGATCGTCGTAGTTGCGGCAGCGGCGGCCTATCTGTTCTCGGGACACGGCGGCGAGGCGGCGTCGGCGGGCGTCGCGCTCGCGGGCGTGCTGGTGCTGCTGTACAACGGAGAGCGCGGCCCTGGCGCCCGCTGGTTCTATCTCTTCTATCCGGCGCACATGTTGATACTCGGCGTGTGGAACCTGCTCTTTTAGAGCCGAGCGATCATTTCCCCCACCCATGCCGACGGAACCCTTGCTCCACGCTTGTGTGCGCTGTATCCCGCAGCGCGGCATACGCCTCCACGAGCGCGTCGAACGGCACGCGGCGGTTGGCGGGGCTCGGGGAGGGGAGCGCGGTGCAGGGCAGGTGCGTCTGCGGCTCCACGAGCCGCCGGTAGAGCCGCGCGGCCGTCTGCCCGGTCGTGAATACGCGGTGGATCGGATACGTCCGGAGCAGGGCGGGGATGTCGTTTGGGACGGGGTTGCGGATGGACGCGTCCGCCGCGCCGTCGATCTCGCAGCGCATCAGCACGTCCCACAGCGCCAGCCCGTTTGACAGCAGCAGCGCTTCGCGTGCCTCGGGCGTGCGCGGCACGGGCTGCCCAAAGACCGCCGCCAGCGCCGGCCAGAACTGGTTTTGCGGGTGCCCGTAATAAAACCCGTTTTCACGCGACTTGGGCGAGGCCATGGTGCCGAGGATCAGCACGTGGCTGTCCGGCCCCACGATGGGCGAAAACGGGTGCTGCACGACTTCACGCACGGCCTGTCACCCCCCTTGCATTTCCGTTTTGCCCATGATACCATAGGCGCATGGGTCGATTAAAGAGGTTTTTATCCTATTACAAACCGCATATGGCGATTTTCCTGCTGGACATGGTCTGCGCGTTCCTCGTGGCGGCCATCGATCTGGCGTTCCCGATGCTGACGCAGTACATCCTGCACACGCTGTTGCCGGAGATGCAGGTGAACCCGGCGCTGCTGAGCGCCTTTTTGTGGCTGCTGGGCGGCGCGCTGCTGGCGTATGTGCTGCGCGCGGGCATGATGTACGTCATCAACTATTGGGGCCACCTGCTCGGCGTGCGCATGGAGGCGGACATCCGCCGCGACATCTTTTCGCACATCCAGACGCTGCAGTTCAGCTTTTACGACAGGATCCGCACCGGCAAGCTGCTGTCCCGCGTGACGAACGACCTGTTCGAGATCACGGAGCTGGCGCACCACGGGCCGGAGGACGTGCTCATTTCGCTCACGACGATCCTGGGTGCGTTCGTGTGCATGTTCACGATCGACTGGCGCATCGCGCTGGCGCTGCTGTGCGTGCTGCCGGTCATGATCACGTACGTGCTGCGCACGCGCATCCAGATGCGCCGCACGTCGTACAAGGTCAAGGAGCGCGTCGCGGAGATCAACGCCGGCATCGAGTCGGCCATCTCCGGCGTGCGCGTGGCCAAGGCCTTTGCCAACGAGGCGCACGAGCTCGAAAAGTTCGACCAGGGCAACGCGCGCTTCATCCACGCCAAGGACGCGTTCTACCGCTGCATGGCGTTTTTCAACAGCGGCACGGAGTTCTTCATCGCGCTGTTCAACATCGTGGTGCTCGGCGTGGGCGGCTACCTCATCTACCGGAGCGAGCTCGACCCGGTGCTGCTGGTCACGTTCACGCTGTACGTGTCCTCGTTTGTCACGCCGGTCAAGCGGCTGGCCGCCTTTGCCGAGCAGTATATCGTCGGTATGGCGGGCTTTACGCGCTTTTGCGAGATCATGGACATCGAGCCGGACATCCAGGACGCGCCGGACGCGGTGGAGCTGACGGACGTCAAGGGCGACATCCGCTTTGAGGACGTGACCTTCGCCTATGAGGGCGACCGCGACGTGCTGACCCACGTCGACCTGTCCATCGAGCACGGCAAGACCGTGGCGTTTGTCGGCCCGTCCGGCGGCGGCAAGACGACGCTGTGCCACCTCATCCCGCGCTTTTATGAGCCCCGGAGCGGCTGCGTGCGCATCGACGGGCGGGACATCCGCACCGTCACGCTCTCGTCGCTCCGGCGCAACGTGGGCATCGTGCAGCAGGACGTGTTCCTGTTCGCCGGCTCCGTGATGGACAACATCCGCTACGGCCGCATCGGCGCGACGGACGAGGAGGTCGTCGAGGCGGCGCGGCGCGCGCGCATCCACGAGGAGATCCTCACGTTCCCGGAGGGCTACGAGACCCAGGTCGGCGAGCGCGGCATCATGCTCTCCGGCGGGCAGAAGCAGCGCATTTCCATTGCGCGCCTGTTTTTGAAGAACCCGCCCATCCTCATACTGGACGAGGCGACGAGCGCGCTCGACTCGGTCACGGAGGCGGACATCCAGCATTCGTTTGAAGAGCTGGCCGAGGGGCGTACGACGCTCGTCATCGCCCACCGGCTCTCCACGGTCAAGCACGCGGACGAGATCGTCGTCATCGACGAGCATGGCATCCGCGAGCGCGGCACGCACGAGGCGTTGCTCGCAAAAAACGGCGTGTACGCCACGCTGTATCGGGCAACGCTTGAAACCTGACGGCCGGAGGCAACGCGAAAAAACACGCAAACTGGGAACGGCGCCCGGCCGGGCGCCCGTTCGATGCGATTCCCGAAAAATGTGCAAAAAATATATCAAAAAATATATCAAAAAATCAGAATATTTCCCTTGCTTTTTTCATAGCGGACGTGTACAATAGACGAGGTTGCGCAGCAGGCTCAGTATGCCCTGCGCAGGGCCGAGCGGGAGGTTGCCGGTTCTTGCCATCCGGGTAATTTCCGCCGGACCCAACACCCGATGTACCGGGTGCGGGCACAACGGCTCCGTGCCGTCCCGAACGCAAGCACAATCCGAAACGGATTGTGCGTGATTTAGAAGAGGGAAACACACGGCTCTGTGTACTGCCCAGAAGAATGAAGGAGGAACACAATAATATGGCAAACAGAATTCGCATCAAACTCAAGGCCTATGAGTCCGCGCTGATCGACCAGAGCGCCGAAAAGATCGTGGATACCGCCAAGAGAACGGGCGCTCAGGTTTCGGGCCCCATCCCCCTGCCCACCGAGAAAGAGATCGTGACGATCCTGCGTGCGACGCACAAGTATAAGGACTCGCGCGAGCAGTTCGAGATGCGCACGCACAAGCGCCTGATCGACATCCTGCAGCCCTCGGCCAAGACGGTCGACGCGCTGATGAAGCTCGATCTTCCCGCCGGTGTCGACATCGAGATCAAGCTGTAAATAATTGGAGGTAACCAAAATGAAGAAAGCCATTTTGGGCAAGAAAGTCGGTATGACGCAGATGTTTCTGTCTGACGGTACCATGATCCCCGTCACAGTGATCGAAGCCGGCCCGTGCCCCGTCGTCCAGAAGAAGACCGTCGCCACCGACGGATACGATGCCATCCAGGTCGGGTTTTCCGAAATCCGCGAGAAGCTGGCCAACAAGCCGCTGATCGGCCACTGCGCCAAGGCCAACGTGAAGGTCATGCGCTACCTGCGCGAGTTCAAGCTTGAGGACGCCGCTTCCTATGAAGTGGGCCAGGTCATCAAGGCGGACGTGTTCGCCACGGGCGACCGCGTGGACGTGAGCGGCAAGAGCAAGGGCAAGGGCTTCCAGGGCACGATCAAGCGCTGGAACCAGGCCCGCGGCCGCAAGACCCACGGCTCCCACTCCTACCGCGTTGCCGGTTCCATGGGCGCCTGCACCTACCCGGGCGAGGTCTTCAAGACCAAGCACCTGCCGGGTCACATGGGCAGCGAGAACGTGACGGTGCAGAACCTCGAGGTTGTGCGCGTCGACGCCGAGCGGAACCTCCTGTTGGTCAAGGGCGCCATCCCCGGCGCCAAGGGCAGCATGGTCGCCGTCAAGAGCACCGTGAAGTAAGGAAGGAGGAGACTCAGATGCCTCAGGTAGCAGTTTACGATATCTCCGGAAAGACCGTCGGCCAGATCGAGCTTTCCGAGAACACCTTTGGCCAGCCGGTCAACGCGGCCGTGCTGCACGAAGTGGTCAAGGCGTACCTGGCCAACCAGCGCCAGGGCACGCAGAGCGCCCTCACCCGCGCGGAAGTGCGCGGCGGCGGCATCAAGCCGTGGCGCCAGAAGGGCACCGGCCGTGCCCGCCAGGGTTCCACCCGCGCGCCGCAGTGGCGTCACGGTGGCGTCGTGTTCGCGCCCAAGCCGCGCGACTACACGATCCGCGTGAACCGCAAGGTCAAGCGCCTCGCCATGAAGTCGGCGCTGTCCTCCAAGGTGCTCGACCAGGATCTGATCGTGTTTGACGCGCTGAACCTCGAAGCGCCCAAGACGAAGGAAATGGTCAAGGTGCTGAACGCGGTCGACGTGAAGAAGGCGCTGATCGTGCTGGCCGCGCCGGACGAGACGGTGGAGCGCGCGGCGCGCAACATCCCGGGCGTCAAGACCACGCTGGTCGGCACGCTCAACGTGTACGAGATTCTCAAGTACCAGAAGCTGATCCTCACGAAGGAGTCGGCGCAGAAGATTGAGGAGGTGTACGTCTGATGAAGAGCCCGTACGACATCATCAAAAAGCCGGTTCTGACGGAGAAGAGCTACGATCACCTTCCGTCCAAGACCTACACGTTCATCGTGGACCGCAACGCCAACAAGCTCGAGATCCGCGCGGCGGTGGAAGAGATCTTCGGCGTGAAGGTGGACACCGTCCACACCATCAATTCGCTTGGCAAGATGAAGCGCCAGGGCGCCCACATGGGCCGCCGCGCTTCCACCAAGAAGGCATATGTGAAGCTGAAGAAGGACTCCAAGGGCATTGAGTTTTTCGACAGCATCTCGCAGTAAGGAGGCGCCACATGGCTATCAGAAAGATCAATCCGACGACGCCGGGCCAGCGGTTCATGACCGTCTCCGCTTTTGAGGAGATCACGAAGACCACGCCCGAGAAGTCGCTCACCACGGACCTGCGTGGCAAGGGTGGCCGCAACCACTCCGGCCGCATCACCGTCCGCCACCAGGGCGGCGGCGCGCGCAGGAAGTACCGCATCATCGACTTCAAGCGCAACAAGGACGGCGTCCCGGCGAAGGTTGCCTCCATCGAGTACGACCCGAACCGCAGCGCGAACATCGCCCTGCTGCACTACGCCGACGGCGAGAAGCGCTACATCATCGCGCCCCTCGGCCTGACGGTCGGCGAGACGGTCGTCTCCGGCGAGACGGCGGACATCAAGGTCGGCAACGCGCTGGCGCTTGGCAACATCCCCGTCGGCACGATGATCCACTGCATCGAGCTCAAGCCCGGCAAGGGCGCGCAGCTGGTCCGCTCCGCGGGCAACGCGGCGCAGCTCATGGCCAAGGAGGGCAAGTGGGCGCAGGTGCGCCTGCCCAGCGGCGAAGTCCGCCTCATCCCGCTCGGCGCCAAGGCGACGATCGGCCAGGTCGGCAACATCGACCACGCCAACGTCCAGATCGGCAAGGCCGGCCGCAAGCGTCACATGGGCGTCCGCCCGACGGTGCGCGGCAGCGTCATGAACCCCTGCGACCACCCGCACGGCGGCGGCGAGGGCAAGAGCCCGATCGGCCGTCCCGGCCCGGTCACTCCGTGGGGCAAGCCGGCGCTCGGTTACAAGACCCGCAAGGCGAAGAACCAGAGCAACAAGTACATCGTGCGCCGTCGCAACGGCAAGTGATGGGAAGGAAGGAGTACGCAATATGAGCAGATCGGTGAAAAAGGGACCGTTTGTATGTGAGCGCCTGCTTGCGCGCATCGACGCCATGAACGAGAGCGGCAAAAAGACCGTGGTCAAGACCTGGTCCCGCGCCTCCACGATCTTCCCGCAGATGGTCGGGCACACCATTGCGGTGCATGACGGCAGAAAGCACGTCCCCGTGTACATCACGGAGGAGATGGTCGGCCATAAGCTCGGCGAGTTCGCGCCGACGCGCACGTTCAGAGGCCACAAGGGCTCTGAAAAGTCCTCGGGTTCCAGGTAAGGAGGTTCGAACATGGCAACCAGATCGAGAGAAAAGACGGCCAAGCGCCGTGAAAATGCAGACAAGCGGCCGCGCGCGATCGCCCGCTACATCCGGATCTCCTCGCGCAAGGTCAAGATTGTGATCGACCTGATCCGCGGCAAGAGCGTCCGCGAGGCCGAAGCGATCCTGCGCTACACGCCCAAGGCGGCGACGGAGCCGGTGTTGAAGCTCCTCAACAGCGCCGTGGCCAACGCCGAGAACAACCTCGAGCTCAACCGCGACGACCTGTATGTCGCAGAGGTATACGCCAACCAGGGCCCGACCCTGATGCGGTACCGCCCGAGGGCGCACGGCCGTGCGTCGCGCATCCGCAAGCGCACGAGCCACATCACGATTGTGCTGGATCAGCAGGCGAAGTAAGGAGGAGATAGAATGGGTCAGAAAGTGAATCCGAACGGCTTCCGCGTTGGTGTCATCCGGGATTGGAACGCCCGTTGGTATGCCTCCAAGAAGGACTTTGCCGACTTCCTCGTGGAGGACAACAAGATCCGCGAGTTCGTGAAGAAGAAGTACTATGCCGCCAGCATCTCCCGCATTGAGATCGAGCGCGCTGCCGGCAAGATCAGCGTCAGCATCTACACCGCGCGTCCGGGCCTGCTCATCGGCAAGGGCGGCGCCGGGATCGACGAGATCAAGGCCACCATCGCCAAGGCGGTCGGCAAGACGGTGAACGTGAACATCATGGAAGTCCGCGACGCCGACGCCGACGCGCAGCTTGTGGCGGAGAACATCGCCGCGCAGCTCGAGAAGCGCATCAGCTTCCGCCGCGCGATGAAGCAGGCCATGGGCCGCTCCATGCAGAAGCCGGGCGTGAAGGGCATCAAGCTCATGTGCTCCGGCCGCTTGGGCGGCGCGGAAATCGCCCGCACCGAGGGGTATCACGACGGGTCGATCCCGCTGCAGACCATGCGTGCGGACATCCACTACGGCTTTGCCGAGGCGCACACGACCTATGGCCGCATCGGCTGTAAGGTCTGGATCTACAAGGGCGAGGTCCTTGGCAAGCGCAACCGTGAGGAAGGAGGCAAATAACCATGTTGATGCCGAAGAGAGTCAAGCGCCGCAGGGTGTTCCGCGGCCGCATGAAGGGCAAGGCCCTCCGTGGCAACGTCATCACCTATGGTGAATATGGCCTCGTCGCACAGGAGCCGGCCTGGGTGACCAGCAACCAGATCGAGGCCGCCCGTATCGCGATGACGCGTTACATCAAGCGCGGCGGTAAGGTCTGGATCAAGATCTTCCCCGACAAGCCCGTGACCGAGAAGCCGGCCGAGACCCGCATGGGCAGCGGCAAGGGCTCCCCCGAGTACTGGGTGGCGGTCGTCAAGCCCGGCCGCGTCCTGTTTGAGATCGCCGGCGTCGACGAGTCCGTCGCCCGCGAGGCACTCAGACTTGCCATGCACAAGCTCCCGCTCAAGTGCAAGGTCATGAAGAAGGAAATGGAAGAGGGAGGCGCTAGCGATGAAGGCTAACAAGTTCAGAGAACTGTCGAACGACGCTTTGGCAGCACGCGAAAAGGAGCTCAAGGCCGAGCTGTTCAACCTTCGCTTCCAGTCGGCCACCGGCCAGCTGAACAACCCCCAGCGCATCAGCGAGTGCAAGAAGGATATCGCCCGCGTCAAGACGATCATCCGTGAGCGCGAGCTGGCCGCCGCAGCCGAGTGAGTAGAGGAGGACACGCAAGATGGAAATGAGAGGATATCGCAAGACCCGTATCGGCGTCGTCGTCAGCGATAAAATGGATAAGACCATCGTGGTCGCGATCAAGACCAAGGTGCGCCACCCGCTCTACGGCAAGATGGTCAACCGGACCCGCAAGTTCAAGGCCCATGACGAGAAGAACGAGTGCGGCATTGGCGACACCGTCAAGATCATGGAGACCCGTCCGATTTCCAAGGACAAGAGATGGCGTCTCGTCGAGATCGTCGAAAAGGCGAAGTAAGGCAGGAGGGACGAGAAAATGATTCAACCGCAAACCAGACTGAAAGTTGCGGACAACAGCGGCGCCAAGGAGATCCAGTGCATCCGCGTGCTGGGCGGCTCCTACCGCAAGTCCGCCAATATCGGCGATGTGATCGTTGCCTCGGTGAAGAGCGCCTCCCCCGGCGGCGCCGTCAAGAAGAAGGACGTGGTCAAGGCGGTCGTCGTGCGCACGGTTTCCGGCGTGCAGCGCCCCGATGGGAGCTACATCCGCTTTGACGACAACGCGGCCGTCATCATCAACGATCAGAAACAGCCGCGCGGCACCCGTATTTTCGGGCCCGTTGCGCGTGAGCTGCGCGAAAAGGACTATATGAAGATCGTCTCGCTCGCGCCCGAAGTGCTCTAAGGGAGGAACACGACATGAATAATCTGAACGTCAAAAAGGGCGATACGGTCGTTGTCATCTCTGGCAAGGACAAGGGCAAGCAGGGCAAGGTGCTCGCGGCGCATCCCGAAAAGGAGCGCGTCGTGGTCGAAAAGGCCAACATGATCACCAAGCATGTCAAGCCGCGCCGCCAGGGCGAGCCGGGCGGCCGCATTGAGAAGGAAGGCACCATCCACGTGTCGAACGTGAAGCTCGTGTGCCCCAAGTGCAACAAGCCCACGAGAGTCGGCCACGTGATCGAAGAGGTCGAGATCTCCGGCAAGAAGAAGATGAAGAGCCTCCGCGTCTGCAAAAAGTGCGGCGCGAAGATCGACTGAGCGCGGGAAGGAGGAACACAGAAGTGGCTAAGAAGCAGACCACCGCGCCTGCGGCGCCGAAAAAGAAGGGCGCACAGCAGGAGGCCAAGCCCCTGACGGGCACGCCGCGCCTCAAGACGAAGTATCTCGAGGAGACCGTTCCCGCACTGAAGGAAAAATTCCAGTATGAGAACGTGATGCAGATCCCGAAGCTCGACAAGATCATCCTCAACATGGGTCTTGGCGCGGAGAAGGATAACCCGAAGGGCATCGAGTCCGCCGTCGAAGAGCTGACGCTGATCGCCGGCCAGAAGGCCGTCATCACGAAGGCGCGCAAGTCCGTCGCAAACTTCAAGGTGCGCGAGGGCATGAACATCGGCGCCAAGGTCACGCTCCGCGGCGACCGGATGTACTACTTTGCGGATAAGCTGATGAACATCGTGCTGCCGCGCGTGCGCGACTTCCGCGGCGTGTCCGACAAGTCCTTTGACGGCCGCGGCAACTATGCGATGGGCGTCAAGGAACAGCTGATCTTCCCCGAGATCAACTATGACGACGTCGACCGGGTGCGCGGCATGAACATCGTGTTCGTGACGACCGCCAAGACCGACGAAGAGGCGAAGGCGCTGCTGGCACTGCTCGGCATGCCGTTCGTGCAGGGCTGAGAAGGAGGACAATCATGGCAAAGACTAGCATGAAACTGAAGCAGCAGCGCGAGCCCAAGTACAGCACGCGTGCCTACACGCGCTGCCGTATCTGCGGCCGTCCGCACTCGGTGCTTCGCAAATATGGCATCTGCCGCATTTGCTTCCGCGAACTGGCGTACAAGGGCGAGATCCCCGGTGTGCGCAAGGCAAGCTGGTAAAGGAGGAGACGCATCATGACGGATACCATTGCTGATATGCTCACAAGAATCCGCAACGCGCTCATCGCCAAGCATGATAGCGTTGAGGTCCCGGCCTCCACGATCAAGAAGGCCATTGCGCAGATTCTGCTCGACGAGGGCTACATCAAGGGTTTTGACGTGGTCGAGAACGGCGTGCAGAAGAACATCCGCATCCAGCTGAAGTACGGCGCGAACAAGCAGCGCGTCATCGTCGGCCTGAAGCGCATCTCCCGTCCCGGCCTGCGCGTCTATGCGCGCAAGGACGAGGTACCCAAGGTGCTCGGCGGCCTCGGCGTGGCGATCCTGTCCACGTCCCGCGGCGTGATGACCGACCGCGAGGCCCGCAAGCTGGGCGTCGGCGGCGAGGTCCTGGCCTATATCTGGTAAACAAGACAGCAACGGAGGAGTAAAGAATGTCTCGTATCGGAAAACTTCCAGTCCAGATTCCTGGCGGAGTGACAATTACGGTCGACGAAGCGAATGTCGTTACGGTCAAGGGCCCGAAGGGCCAGCTGTCCGAGCAGATCGCCCGCGACATGATCATCGAGCAGGACGCGGGCGTCCTGACCGTCAAGCGTCCCAGTGACGACAAGCGCCATCGCGCGCTCCACGGTCTGTCCCGTACGCTCATCAACAACATGGTGGTCGGCACGACCGCGGGCTTTGAAAAGCGCCTCGAGATCGTGGGTACCGGCTACCGCGCCCAGATGCAGGGCAACAAGCTGGTGCTCAACGTCGGGTATTCACACCCGGTCGAGTTTGAGCAGCCGGATGGCATCGCGTTTGAAGTACCCGCCCCGACGAAGATCGTCGTCAAGGGCATCGACAAGCAGAAGGTCGGTCAGATTGCGGCCAACATCCGTGCGGTCCGCGAGCCGGAACCCTACAAGGGCAAGGGCATCCGCTATGAGAACGAGGTCGTTCGCCGCAAGGAAGGCAAGACCGGTAAATAAGGCAGGAAGGAGTGACAAGAGATGGTTACAAGGATCGATAAAAACGCAGTCCGTGCACAGCGCCACTATCGTCAGCGCCGCCACATCAACGGCACGCCCGAGCGCCCGAGACTCAACGTCTACCGCAGCACGAACCATATCTATGCGCAGGTCATCGATGATGAAGCCGGTAACACCCTGGTCGCCGCTTCCACGCTGGATGCCGAGATCCGGGGCGAGCTGTCCGAGAAGACCAAGACCGAGGCCGCTACGCTCGTGGGCGAGCTGATCGGCAAGCGTGCTTTGGAAAAGGGCGTCAAGAAGGTCGTGTTCGACCGCGGCGGTTATCTGTACACCGGCCGCGTGGCTGCCCTCGCAGACGGCGCCCGCAAAGCAGGCCTGGACTTCTAAGGAGGAAACGAGATGCAGAACAAGAGATTTGAAAGAGAGCCCTCTGAATATAAAGAGCGCCTGGTCGCGATCAACCGCGTCGCCAAGGTCGTCAAGGGCGGCAAGAACTTCCGGTTCACCGCGCTGATGGTCGTCGGCAACGAGAACGGCAAGGTCGGCGTGGGCCTGGGCAAGGCCGCGGAAATCCCCGAGGCGGTGCGCAAGGGCATCGAGGACGCCAAGCGGCACATGATCGAGGTGCCGATCGTCGGCACGACGATCCCGCATCAGGTCGAGGGCAAGTTCGGCAAGGGCCATGTCCGCATGCTCCCTGCCGAAGAAGGTACCGGCGTCATCGCGGGCGGTCCCGCCCGTGCGGTGCTGGAGATGGTCGGCATCCGCGACATCCGCACCAAGTCCTTCGGTTCCAACAACCCGAGCAACTGCGTGAAGGCGACCCTCAACGGCCTGTCCCAGCTGCGCACCGCGGAACAGGTCGCCAAGCTGCGCGGCAAGACCGTGGAAGAGATTCTGGGCTAAGGAGGCGCACAATGGCTACGTTAAAGATCACGCTCGTGAAGAGCACCATCGGTGCGCTTGCCGACCAGAAGGCGACGCTCAAGGCGCTGGGCCTGCACAAGACCAACAGCGTCGTGGAGAAGCCGGACAACGCCTGCACGCGCGGCATGCTGTTCAAAGTGAAACACCTGGTCAAGGTGGAAGAAGTCTAACTGAGGAGGACATGGATCATGAAGTTGCATGAACTGCAGCCCGCCCCGGGTTCGGTCAAAGCGGCAAAGCGCGTTGGCCGCGGCACCGGTTCCGGCATGGGCAAGACCTCCACAAAGGGTCACAAGGGCCAGAAGGCCAGAAGCGGAAGCAAGAAGAACGGGTTTGAAGGCGGCCAGATGCCGCTGGCCCGCCGCCTGCCCAAGCGTGGATTTACCAACATCTGGGCCAAGGAATACACCATCATCAACCTTTCCGACCTGAACGGTCTGGAGAATGACACCGTAGTGACCGCTGAGCTGCTCAAGGAAAAGGGCATCATCAGCAAGATCGAAAAGGATGGCCTCAAAGTGCTGGGCAAGGGCGAACTGTCCAAGAAGCTCAACGTCAAGGCCGCGAAATTCTCCAAGACCGCGGACGAGGCGATCAAAGCCGCGGGCGGGAGCGTTGAGGTGATCGGCTGATGTTTAAGACGTTTATCAACGCATTCAAGGTCAAGGATATCCGCAAGAGGATTTTGCTGACGCTCCTGCTGATCGTCATCTATCGCCTCGGCTGCTTTATCCCGATCCCGGGCGTCAACGTCGAAATGGTCGCCGAAGCCGCACAGCAGTACGATATCCTCGGGTTCCTGGATCTGCTGACCGGTAGCTCGTTCTCCCAGGTGACGCTGTTTGCCATGGGTATCTCGCCCTACATCACGGCGTCGATCATCCTGCAGCTGCTCACGATCGCCATTCCGTCTCTGGAGCGCATGAGCAAGGAGGAGGACGGCCGCCAGAAGATCGAGCGCATCACGCGCTACACGGGCGTCGGCCTGGCGATGGTGCAGTCCATCGGCATCTTTGCCGGTCTGGAGGCCGGCATGGCTGCCGGGCAGTCCATCTTCGCCAACAATGGCTGGCCGACCTGGGTCAACTACGGCGTCATCGGCATCTGCTCGACGGCCGGCACCGCGTTCCTCATGTGGCTCGGCGAGCGCATCACGGAGAACGGCATCGGCAACGGTATCTCGATGCTGATCTTTGCCTCGATCGTGTCGCGCGTCCCGTCGACCGTCATCGGCTGGGTACAGCAGCTCTTCACCGGCGTCATGCCGTGGTGGGCGTTCGCGCTGCTGCTCGTGCTCGTCGTGGCCATGATCACGCTGGTCGTGCACATCGACAATGCGCAGCGCCGCATCCCGGTGCAGTATGCAAAGCGCGTCGTTGGCCGCAAGATGTACGGCGGCCAGAGCACGTACCTGCCGATCAAGGCGAATGCCAACGGCGTGCTGCCGCTGATCTTCGCCATGACGCTCATCCAGTTCCCGGGCATGATTGCCCAGTTCTGGCCAAACGGCGGGTTCTACCAGTTTTACGTCAAGTATCTTGGCGCGAACTCGGTCATCTACTTTGTCGTCTACGCGCTGCTGATCGTCGCATTCGGCTACTTCTACTCCTCGATCACGTTTAACCCGATCGAGATGTCGAAGAACCTGCAGCAGAACGGCGGCTTTATCCCCGGCCTGCGTCCGGGACGCCCGACGAGCGACTATCTGGCCAAGATCAGCGGGCGGCTGACGCTGTTCGGCTCGCTGTTCCTCGCGGTGATCGCCATCGTGCCGACCATTGCCCTGATGTACCTCGGCCAGACGTCCACGTTTGGCGCGACGAGCGTGCTGATCATGGTCAGCGTGGCATTGGAGACGACGGACCAGCTCGAGAGCCACATGCTGATGCGGCACTACAAGGGCTTCCTGAACAGCTGACAGGAGCGTCTGTATGAAACTGATCTTCTTGGGCCCCCCAGGGGCCGGTAAGGGAACGCAGGCGGAGCGCATCGCCGCACGCTATGGGCTGGCGCACATCAGCACCGGCGACATGCTCCGTGCGCAGATGCGCGAGGGGACGGCGCTGGGCGAGGCGGCGCGCGGCTACATCAGCCGCGGCGAGCTCGTGCCGGATGAGGTGATCGTCGGCATGGTCGAGGATCGCATCCAGCAGCCGGACTGCGCGGGCGGCTTCCTGCTCGACGGGTTCCCCCGCACGGTGGCGCAGGCGGACGCGCTGTCCGCCATCTGCACGGTCGACCACGTGATCAACATCGACGTGCCGTTCGACCGCCTGGTGTCGCGCATCAGCGGCCGGCGCATGTGCCCGGATTGCGGCGCGGCGTATCACGTGTCCACCCACCCGGGCGAGACCTGCGACAAGTGCGGCGCCACGCTGTACCAGCGCGAGGATGACAGTGAAGCGACGGTCCAGAACCGTCTGCGCGTCTACGAAGCGCAGACGCAGCCGCTGATCGACTACTATGCCGCCCGCGGCCTGCTGAAAACAGTCGATGGCGACGGCGCGATCGACGCGGTCGAACAGGCCATCGTCGCGGCGGTGGAACGGGCATGATTACGATCAAGACCGACGCGGACCTGCAGCGCATGGACGCGGCGGGGCGCGTGGTGGAGGAGACGCTGCGGCTGCTCAAGACGCTTGCGCGGCCCGGCGTGACCACGGCAGAGCTCGACCATGAGGCGGAGCGGTTCATCCGCAGCCGGGGCGCGACGCCATCCTTCCTCCACTATCACGGCTATCCGAAGAGCATCTGCACGTCTGTCAACGAGCAGGTCGTGCACGGCATTCCGGGGCCGTATCGCCTGAAGGACGGGGACATCCTGTCCGTCGACGTGGGCGCCTGCCTGGACGGGTTTCAGGGCGACGCGGCGCGCACATATCTCATCGGCAATGTGCCGGAGGAGGTGCGCTCGCTCGTGCGGGTCACGCGTGAGAGTTTCTTTGCCGGGCTCCGGTATGCGCGGGCCGGCAACCGGATCGGCGACATTTCCGCCGCGATCCAGGCGCACGCGGAGGCACACGGCTATGGCGTCGTCCGCGAGATGATCGGCCACGGGATTGGACGCGAGATGCACGAGGAGCCGAACGTCCCGAACTATGGCAGGGCGGGCCACGGCCCCCGGCTGGAGAAGGGCATGACGATCGCCATCGAGCCGATGATCAACCTGGGCACGGCGCGCATCCGGCAACTGGCCGACGGCTGGACGACCATCACGGCGGATGGGAAACCCTCCGCGCACTATGAGAACACCGTCGCCATCACGGATGGGGAGCCGCGGCTGCTCACGCTGCACGGGGAGGATATCGCATGATCGAGACACAGGCCGTGCTTGGCCGCGTGGTGATCTCCAAAGCGGGCCGCGACCGCGGACGCGCGTTCCTGATCACGGGCATTGCGGACGACGCGCATGTGTATCTGGCCGACGGAATGGCGCGCAAGCTCGCGCGCCCGAAGAAGAAGAAGCTGATGCACTTGCGCATTGAGCCGGTATCGGCGTCGTCCATAGCGGCAAAGCTCGAGAGCGGAGCGAAGGTGACGGACGCGGAAATCCGCAAGAGCCTCGTCAACCTGGGTTACAACAGCGAAGAACAGGAGGGATAGCTTGTCAAAGCAGGAAGTCATCGAGGTAGAGGGCATCGTTTCTGAAGCGCACCCGAACGCGATGTTCGAGGTCAAGCTGCAGAACGGGCACAAAATACTGGCAACGATATCGGGGAAACTCCGGATGAATTTCATCCGCATCCTTCCCGGCGACAAGGTGACAGTCGAGCTGTCCCCATACGATTTGACCCGCGGCCGCATCACGTGGCGCGGCAAGAATTGACAGAACTTGAAAGGAGCATCACCATGAAAGTCAGACCGTCCGTGAAACCGATTTGCGAAAAGTGCAAGGTCATCAAGCGCAAGGGTCGGATCATGATCATCTGCGAGAACCCGAAGCACAAGCAGAAGCAGGGTTGAGCCGGAAAAGGATATCCGCCGGAGCGGCTGGCGCCCAAGGGCGCAATTCCGACGGGATGAACATATAATCGAGACCGAAAATTTGACGGAGGTAAAGGAACGATATGGCACGTATTGCTGGCGTAGATCTTCCCAGAGATAAGCGCATCGAGATCGGCTTGACCTATATCTATGGCATCGGCCGCAAGACCGCGTCCAACATTCTCGCGGCGACCGGCGTCGATCCCGATATTCGCGTGCGCGATATGGACGAGAACGATGTCAACAAGCTCAGAGAGTATATTGACCACAACGTGAAGGTGGAGGGCGATCTGCGCCGCGAAATCTCCATGAACATCAAGCGGCTGATTGAGAACGGCTGCTACCGTGGCGTGCGTCACCGCAAGGGCCTGCCGGTTCGCGGCCAGAGCACCAAGCAGAACGCCAGAACCCGCAAGGGGCCCAAGCGCACCCAGGGCGGCAAGAGAAAGTAAGGGGGGTAGCGAGACATGGCTAAGGCGAAGATCAAAAAGACGGCTTCCCGCAAGCGTCGTGAGCGGAAGAACATCGAGCGCGGTGCCGCGCACATCCGTTCTTCCTTCAACAATACGCTCGTTACCATCACCGACCTGCAGGGCAACGCGATTGCCTGGTCGTCGGCCGGTTCGCTCGGCTTCCGCGGTAGCAAGAAGTCCACGCCGTTTGCTTCGCAGATGGCTGCGGAGACGGCGGCGCGCGCCGCAATGGAACATGGCCTGCGCACCGTGGAAGTGTATGTCAAGGGCCCCGGCTCCGGCCGTGAAGCCGCCATCCGCGCGCTGCAGACTGCCGGCCTCGAGGTCAACATGATCAAGGACGTGACCCCCATCCCGCACAACGGATGCCGTCCGCCCAAGCGCAGAAGAGTGTAAGGAGGCAATCAGCTATGGCAAGATATACAGGTTCCGTCTGCAGGCAGTGCCGCCGCGAGGGCACCAAGCTCTTCCTCAAGGGCGACCGCTGCTATTCCGACAAGTGCGCCATCACCAAGCGCCACACCCCGCCGGGCATGCACGGCCAGGGCCGCCGCAAGCAGTCCGAGTACGGCATCCAGCTGCGCGAAAAGCAGAAGGTGCGCCGCGCTTACGGTGTATTGGAATCGCAATTCCGGAAATACTATGAAGTGGCGTCCAACATGCGCGGCGTCACGGGCGACAACATGCTCGCGTTGCTCGAGCGCCGCCTGGACAACGTGGCGTACCGCCTGAATTTCGGCGAGTCCCGCCCGATGGCGCGTCAGATGGTCACCCATGGCCACATCCGCGTGAACGGCAAAAAGGTGGACATCGCTTCCTATCAGGTCAAGGTGGGCGACGTGATCTCCGTGCGCGAAAAGAGCGGCGACGTCGAGTGCTTTAAGACCCTCAAGGAGCAGGGCGCAAGCCGCACCGTGCCCAAGTGGCTGGAGCTGGACGCTGAGAAGCTTACCGGCAAGGTGGTTGCGCTGCCGCAGCGTGACGATATCGACTTGACGATCGAAGAGCACCTCATCGTTGAGTACTACTCCAGGTAATCGGCCGTGAGGCTTGTCCAAAGCAATAACGACTAAGGAGGGTATGATATGATAGAGATCGAAAAACCCAAGCTCGAATGTGTGGAATTGACGGATCGCTATGGCAAGTTTGTCGTCGAGCCGTTGGAGCGCGGATTCGGTACAACCCTCGGTAATTCCATGCGCCGCGTGCTGCTTTCCAGCTTGCCCGGCGTAGCGGTCACCTCCGTACGCATCGATGGCGTGCTGCATGAGTTTTCGTCCATCGAGGGCGTCAAGGAGGACGTCACGGAGATCATCCTGAACCTCAAGACCCTGTGCTGCAAGCTGCATTGCGACGAGCCGAAGAAGGTCGTCATCGATGCGACGGGCGAGTGCGAAGTGACGGCGGGCGACATTCTGCCGGATTCGGACGTCGAGATCATCAATCCGGAGCTGCACATCGCCACGCTGGATGAAGGCGCCAAGCTGCACATGGAGATGATGCTTGAGCATGGGCGCGGCTATGTGACGGTCGAGCGCAACAAGCGCCCCGACATGCCCATTGGCGAAATCGCGCTCGATTCCATCTTCACGCCGATCACCAAGGTGAATTTCACCGTGGAAGACACGCGCGTGGGCCAGATCACCGACTACGACAAGCTGACGCTGGAGATCTGGACGGACGCGAGCATCAAGCCGGATGAGGCGGCGAGCCTCGCGGCGAAGATCCTGACGGAGCACCTGATGCTGTTCATCAACCTGACGGATCACGTGCAGGGCGTGGAGATCCTCGTGGAGAAGGAGGAGAGCAAGAAGGAGAAGATCCTCGAAATGAACATCGAAGATCTCGACCTCTCCGTCCGTTCCTACAACTGCCTCAAACGTGCCGGCATCAACACCGTGGAGGAACTGGTGCAGCGCGATGAGGACGAGATGATGAAGGTGCGCAACCTCGGACGCAAGTCCCTGGAGGAAGTGCAGCAGAAATTGAGTGCGCTGGGGCTGTCCCTTCGCGCGAGTGATGAATAAGGAGGAACCAACACATGGCAAACCGCAAGCTTGGTAAGGCCTCTGACCAGCGCGTTGCAATGCTGCGCAATCTCACTACCGCTCTCCTGTGGAACGGCAAGATCGTGACCACGGAAGCGCGTGCCAAGGAGGTTCGCTCCATTGCCGAGAAGCTGATCACGCTGGCCGTCAAGGAATACAATAACAGCGAAACCGTGGAGAAGGAGACGCGCAACGAAAAGTCCCAGATCGTCAAGGTGGACAAGGTCGTCGATAAGCCGTCCAAGCTCCATGCCCGCCGCATGATCATGGCGTACCTGTACGACGTGCCCGAGCCCAAGCAGAAGAGCGAGAGCAAGTCGGACTACAGGGAGCGCACGGCGGATCGCGTGCATCCGGTCGTGGAAAAGCTTTTCCGCGATATCGCGCCCAAGTATGACAAGCGCAATGGCGAAGTAGGTCGCGGCGGCTATACCCGCATCTACAAGCTCGGGCCCCGCAGGGGCGATGCGGCCGACATGGTCGTGCTGGAGCTGGTCTAAACCAAAATCTCGTTTTAACCGGCGGCCCGCAGGCTGATTGCCTGCGGGCCGCTTTTTCGTATATGGCGCATGAAACCGGGGCGCGGGCAACAGGCTAATGGACGGAGGTGAGGGACATGGCCCGACGCAAAAAGGCAGATGAAACGCGGCCCTATGCGACCAACCTGCTGGTGGCGAAGGAACACTGCGACCCGGAAACGGGCATCCAGCGGCCGGACGAGGCGACCATCGAAGCCGCCAAGGCGCGCGTGGACGCAAACGAAAAATAACGCGCCGCCACGGGTATGACGGCGGGCAGAGAGCCGTACAGTTGGGCCGGGCAAGACGCGCCGGCCCCGCCGTGCGGCCCTCTGTGTGTTTGCCTTGCAATCCGTGGCGAAACGTGCTATTCTGTAGCACGGATGTGCGCGGGGACGGAAATGATCCGGCGCGCAGGAGAGGAGAAGGCCAATGGAAGAGATCGTGGTGGCAGAACATTTAAAAAAGACGTTCTATCTGTCTAAAAAACAACAGCGCCTGGAGAGAACCAAGGAGACCAGCCGCGTGGCGGTGGACGATCTCTCCTTCACCGCCTATCGGGGGGAAGTGTTCGGCCTGCTCGGGCCGAACGGCGCCGGCAAGACGACGACGCTGCGCATGCTGGCGACGCTGATCCGGCCGGACGAGGGCGACGCCCGCATCGATGGGGCGAGCGTATGCACCGCGCCTGCCGATGTGCGTGCGCGCATCGGCTTTTTGACCAGCGAGCTTAAGCTGGAGGATTTTTTCACGCCCAATGCGCTGTACGATTTCTTTTCCGAACTGCATGGCGTACCGGCGGACGTGCGCGCGGCGCGCAAACAGCGCCTGTTTGCGCGGTTTGGCATCGACGCTTTTGCGGAGGTCAAGGTGGGCAATCTGTCCACCGGCATGAAGCAAAAGGTTTCGCTGGTCATTTCCGTCGTACACGACCCGGACGTCATCATCTTCGACGAGCCGACCAACGGCCTGGACGTGATTACCGCGCGCGTGGTGACGGACTTTTTGGGCGAATGCCGCGCAGCCGGCAAGAGCATCCTGCTCTCTACCCACATCTTTGACCTGGCGGAAAAACTGTGCGACCGCGTAGGCATCATCATCGGCGGGCGCATGATCTGCTGCGACACGCTGGAAGCCGTGAAGGACGGCCTGTCGCTGGAGGACCGGTTTTTCGCGCTGTATGAACAGGAAGGGGGAGAGCTTGCATGAGGGAAAGACGGGGGAATGTGCTGACCATTATCCGCAAGGAATTCCAGCGCTTTTTCGGCGACCGGCGCATGCTGCTGACCACAGTGCTGTTGCCGGGCGTGATGATCTATGCGATCTATTCGCTCATGGGCTCGTTCATGAGCGACCGGTTTTCCACTGACGGCGCGCCGGAGGCGACCGTCTATGTGGAGCATTTGCCGGCCAGCCTCGAGAGCACGTTCGACGCGCTGCCGTTCGAGGTGGTGGACGCGGCGGGGTCTGATGCCGACGCGCTTCGGGATTTGGTTGCGACGGGAACTGCTGCGGCGGTCTACGTCGTGTTCCCGCCGGACTTTGACGAAGCGGTCGCCGTCTACGACCTGTCGTCCGGCGCGCCGGCGCCCAACGTATCGATCTATTACAATTCCACTTCCGTCGATTCGGCCACCGCGCAGGGCATGATCGCCGGCGTGCTGGATACATATGAAGAATCGCTGGCCAACCGGTTCGACGTGAACGCGGGCGAGACGCAGTACGACCTGGCAGAGCCGAGCGACCTGACGGGAATGATCTATTCCATGCTCGTTCCCATGCTGATGCTCATCTTCGTGTTTAGCGGCTGCATGGCCGTCGCACCGGAATCCATTGCGGGCGAGAAGGAGCGCGGCACGATCGCAACCCTGCTCGTTACGCCCATGAAGCGCAGCGAACTGGCCATCGGAAAGATCGTCAGCCTCAGCGTCATTGCGCTGCTCAGCGGCCTGTCCAGCTTCCTGGGCACCATCTTGTCGCTGCCCAGGCTCATGGGGGCGGCGGCGTCGGAGATGGACGTGTCGCAGTATGGCGTGGCGGACTATGTCCAGCTGCTGCTCGTCGTCCTCTCGACGGTGCTGGTCGTCATTGCGGTGATCTCGATCATCTCTGCCGCCGCGCGCAGCGTCAAGGAGGCGACCACCGCGGTGTCGCCGTTGATGGTGCTCGTCATGCTCATCGGCGTGACGTCCATGTTGGGCAACGGCGCGCCGTCGGGGCTGCTGTGGTATTGCATCCCGCTCTACAACAGCGTACAGGCGATGAACGGCATCTTCTCGTTTTCGGCCAGCTCGCTGCAGGTTGCGGTCACGGTCTGCAGCAACCTGCTCTATGCCGGCGTGGGCGCCTGGGTGTTGACGCGCATGTTCAACAGCGAGAAGGTCATGTTCTCGCGCTGAAGGAAGCGCTGAAACAGGACGGGAAGGAAACTGGCGGGCGCCCGGCGGCAGAGCCGGACGCCCGCCGTGGCAACGACGAGAAAGACGGAGGAGGGGAAGCGGATATGGCGTTGGAGACGGAACGGCTGGTGCTGCGCCCGTGGGCGGACGGCGACGCCGAGGCCCTCTTTGCCCTGGCAAAGGACCCGGCCGTCGGGCCGGTGGCGGGCTGGCCGCCCCATCAGAGCGTGCAGGAGAGCCTGCAGGTGATCCGGACCGTGCTGAGCGGCCCGGAATGTTATGCGATCTGCGAGCGGGGACGCGATGTGCCCATCGGTGCGGTGGAGCTGATCCTGAACGGGCGCACCGACATGACCGCGCGGGACGACGAGTGCGAGCTGGGGTACTGGCTTGGCAAGCCATTCTGGGGCAGGGGTTACATGACGGAGGCGGCGGCGGAACTCGTGCGGCATGCGTTTGAGACGCTTGGCATGCGCGCCATCTGGTGCGGGTATTACGACGGGAACGAGCGTTCGCGCCGCGTGCAGGAAAAACTCGGGTTCGTCTACCACCACACGGAAGCGGAAATCCCGGTACCGCTGCTGCACGAGGTTCGCAAGGGGCACACGAATTGCCTGACGCGGGAGCGGTGGCAGGCACGCTGAGCAGGCAGCGGCCCGGGCGGGAAACCGCCCGGGCCGTATTTGCCTTTTTGGCCGAAGCGCGCTGCGGCGACGGGCGCGGCCATGCTGCGACGGCCCGGACAAGCCGGGCTGCCGGGGTTGCCGTTGCGCCCGCGCGGGTTGCAGGCCAGTCCGTGCCGGGCGGGCCCTGCTGTGCCGCCTGCGAGGGGTCAGAGCACGTCGATCTGGCAGGCGCGCATGGCGTCGAGCGCCGTCCGGTGGCTCTCCGGCGTCACGCCGGCGCAACAGGCCGCGTCGACCGTGATGCGTGCCTCCGGGAAGAACGCCTTGAGCAGCAGCGCATTGGAGATGACGCAGATGTCGGTGCACACGCCGATGAGCATGATCTCGTCGAGGTCGCGCCCCAGGTCGTCGTACAGGCGGAAGGGCAGGTCGCGCGCGCCGAACGTCTCCTTGCAGACCATGTGCTGCTCGTTGGCCGCACCGCGCTCCATCAGCGCCATCCAGACCGCCGCCGTGGGCGACCAGCCGTCCGTGCCGGCGATGCAGTGCGGGACGGGCAGGCGGCGGCCCTCCTGCGTGTCCGGATAGTCGGCCTCGTGCGTGTCGAGGGTAAAATAGATGCTGCCGTCGAAGCCGAGGATCTTTTCCACCACGTTTGCCTCAATGGCGCGCGCCTCCTGGGTGCCCAGCGCGCCGGAGACGAAGTCGTTCTGCATGTCGACCACGATCAACACCCGTTTCACGTTGGATTCCACTCTCCTTTCCGGTTGCGGTGCGCGGATTCAGGCCTTGGCCATGCGCATCGCGAGTTCATAGATGAGGATGCCTGCGGCCACGGCGGCGTTGAGCGATTCGGCACGGCCCGGCATCGGCAGCCGGTAGCGGAGGCAGCGCGCGGCCACTGCGTCGGACACGCCGTTGCCCTCGTTGCCGATCACGAGCGCCATGCGCGCGGTGACGTCCGGCAGTGCCGCTTCCCCCTGCAGGTGCCCGCACAGGCAGACAAAGCCTTGTGCTGCAAGCGCGTCCAGCGCCGCCGCCGCATCGCCCTGCCAGACGGGCAGGTGGTAGGTCGAGCCCATCGCCGCGCGCAGCGCCTTGCCGGAAAACGGGTCCGCGCTGCCTGTGCCCACGAACACGCCGGCGGCGCCAAAGGCGTCCGCCGTGCGCACGATCGTGCCCAGGTTGCCGGCGTCCTGCACGCGGTCGAGCACGACGAGCAGCCCTGCCGGGAATGTTTCCGGCGCGGCGGAGGACGGCGTGCGGACTGCCGCGCACACGTGCTGCGGGGTCCGGCTCTCGCAGAGGGCCTCCATCACACCACGCGAGACGGTGACCGTCTGTTCCGCGTCCGCTTCGGGCGCGATAAACCCCTCTTCCACGAACAGGCGCGCGACGGCGCAGCCTGAGGCGGCGGCCTCCCGCACGAGCTTTTCCCCTTCCACCAGGTGCAGGCCCTGTTCGCGCCGCGCCCGCGCCTGCGTCAGCGCGCGCGTCTGCTTCACGGTCTCGTTTGTGCGGCTGGTGATGACAGGCGGCATGTGAGGTTTCCTCTCTTCTTTCATAGGACAACAGGCGCCCACCGGGCGCCTGTTGCAGCATGGCTTACGGTTAAGCGCGCGCCTTGACGGCGATCTCCGCGAGCTCGCGGAACGCGTTCATGTCCGTCACGGCGAGGTCGGCAAGCACCTTGCGGTTGATCTCGATGCCGGCCGCCTTGAGGCCGTTGATCATGCGGCTGTAGGTCGTGCCGCACAGGCGGGCGCCGGCGTTAATGCGGGCGATCCAGAGACGGCGGTACTCGCGCTTCTTGTTCTTGCGGCCGACGTAGGCGTAGGCCATGGACTTCATGACCTGCTGGCTGGCGGCGCGATACTGCTTGCTCTTGGCGCCATAGTAGCCCTTGGCAAGCTTCAATACTTTACGACGCTTTTTGACGGCGTTGACTGCTCTCTTGATTCTGGCCATTTTTCGTCTCCTCCTTAGCTATACGGGATCAGCTTGCGGATCTTCTTCTCTTCACACTCGGCAATGTAGCCGGTCTGACGCAGACCGCGCAGCCGCTTGGTGGACTTCTTGGTCAGAATATGGCTCTTGTACGCCTTGCCGCGCTTGATTTTTCCGGACTTCGTCGTGGAAAAACGCTTTGCCGCGCCGCGATGGGACTTGATCTTAGGCATGTTCGGAATCCTCCTGCTGTTACTTACGACTTTTTTCGGTTACGCTTTAGTTATTCTTCGGTGCAAGCACCATGAACATGTTTCTGCCTTCCTGACGCGCAGGACGTTCGATGACGGCGCCTTCGCGCACCATGTCGAAAAACTGGTTCATCACATCCAGTCCAATGTCGCCATGGGTGATCTGCCGGCCGCGGAAGCGGATGGAGACCTTGACCTTGTTGCCGTCTGCGAGGAATTTCCGCGCCGCCTTGGCCTTGACTTCCATGTCGTGCAGGTCGATAGTGGCGGAGAGGCGCACCTCTTTGATTTCGATGATCTTCTGGTTCTTGCGCTGCTCCTTTTCGCGCTTGGCCATTTCGAAGCGGTACTTCCCGTAGTCCATGAGTTTGCAGACCGGCGGGTTGTTGCCCGGGGCGATTTTGACCAGGTCGAGATTGCGCTGGTCGGCGAGCGCCTGTGCTTCCCGGATGTCCACGATACCGAGCTGGCCGCCGTTTTCGTCGATCAGGCGGACTTGGGGATCGCGGATCTCCTCGTTGATCATCAGATCCTGCGTAGCGATGGCAAAACACCTCCATAAAAAATAAGTAGTGGGCGCAAGCGCTGCGCCCACTACGTCGATGCCGTGTGTATGCCGGTGAACCATGCCTGGCCAACTGCCGGCAGGTGAGAAGCGGGCGCTTCTGCTTGAACAAAACTATTATAGGGAATCCATCCTCCCGTGTCAAGCAATTTGCAGGAAAAAACCGCAAATTGCGCTCATTTGCGGGCGTACGCGGCGGCGCGTCAGTCCTCCGCGCCGCCGAGCGCCTCGAGCCGGTCCTTTGCGGGGGCGGGGCGGCTGTCGCCGTGGCGCACGAACAGCATCGTCACAAACGCAAGCGCGACGAACACCGTTGCATACGGGAACAGCGTCGTCATGCCGATGCGGTCCATCAGCAGGCCGGAAAAATAGGGCGTGACGGTCTGCGCCGCCATGCTCGCGGTGTAGTAGAACCCGGTGTATTTGCCCACGTCGCCGCCGCGCGAGAGCTCCACCACCATGGGAAAGCTGTTCACGTTGATCGTCGCCCAGCCGATGCCGGCGAGCGCGAACATGCAGTTCATCAGCAGCGCAGAGCTGCCCTCCCGCAGGAAGGACGCCACGAAGAAGGATGTGCTCAGCATCACGATGCCGGCGAGGATCGTCTTTTTCCGGCCGATTTTGGACGCGACGAACCCGACAGGCAGATAGGACACGATGGCGGCCACGTTGGCGATCATCAGCGTGCTGTTGTAGTCGAGGCTGAGGACCTTGCTCGCGTAGACGGAGTATTTCGAGGTCACCGCGTTGTAGCCGAAGAACCAGAACACGACCGACAGCAGGATCAGCAGCAGCGACGCGCGTTCGCCGCCGCTCAGGCGCCGCCGCTCGCCGGGCGCGGGCTCCGGCTCGTCGTCGAGGTGGTAGCGCCGGCTCTCCTGCTGCATTTCAAGCACGAACTGCGGCTCGTTCACCTGCCACAAAAAGACGAGCAGCGCCACGAGCATGATGCCGGCCACGATGGAGAAGAACGCCGTGTAGCTCATCAGCGCGTTCATCACGCTGCCGGTGGCGAACACCATGCCCAGCCCCAGGATGATGATGCCGCCCGCCGTGCCCATGAGGTTGATGACCGCGTTGGCCTTGGAGCGCAGCGGCTTGATCGTCACGTCCGGCATGAGCGCCACCGCGGGGGAGCGGAACACGGCCATGGCGAGCAGTGTCACGAGCAGGATACCCATAAACAGGATGAGCGGTTTCGGGTCCTGCTGCGTGCATTGCCACGCGTAGGCCTGCCGCGCCGGGACGACGTAGTTGGCGTAGTCCGGGTTCGTGACCAGCTTGCCGTCCTGTTCCACCTGCGCGGTGATGGCGGTGAACGCGTCGCGGGTAAAGACCTCCGTCAGCACAAACGCCTCGCCCTCCGGCGTCTTGAGCGCCGTGTCGTATTCGTTGTCGTAGAGCACGGCGAGGCCGGCCGGGTCGTCGATCGTGGCGACGGCCTGGATGTTCTGGTGCTGCAGGTTGTCCGCAAACGACAGGCAGACGAACGCCACGCAGGCCACGAGCGTGCCCACGAGGATGAACGGCGTGCGGCGGCCGCGCCGGCTCTTGCAGCGGTCGGACAGGGTGCCAAAGAGCGGCAGCAGGAACAGCGCGAGGATGTTGTCCAGCGCCATGACGATGCCGGAACCGGCCTGGGCCATGCCGAATTTGTCGGTCAGGATCTTGGGGACGATGGTGTCATACGCCTGCCAGAACGTGCAGATCAGAAAAAAGGCAAAGCCGACAAACACAGTGCGTTGGTAGTTGAGCTTCATGGGACCTCCCGTCGATGCTGTGATGGGGCAAGAGAGCTGGCCGTGACGCCCGAGTGGCCTCTGAGGGGGCGCGTGTCACGTTCCTGTACATTTTATCGCATTTGGGCTATAATCACAAGGGAGGATTGCGCGATATGTGGTGGATTGTCTTGCCGGCGGCGCTGCTTGCAGTGGCTGCCGTGCTGTTGTTTCTCGTATATCCGGCGCGCCCGTCGCGCGCGCAGCGCGCCATGCTGGAACGGCGCACGTATGCGCACCGGGGCCTGTATACGGCCGACCAGCGTGTGCCGGAAAATTCGCTGCCGGCCTTCCGCGCGGCGGTGGAGGCGGGGTATGGCGTGGAGCTGGACGTGCAGCTCACGCGGGACGGGCAGATCGTCGTCTTTCACGACGACACGCTGCTGCGCGCGTGCGGCGTGGAGGCGCGCGTGGACGCGTTTTCCTATGCGGAGCTGACGGCGCAGATGCGCCTGTTCGGGACGGACGAGCGGATCCCGCTCTTTTTTGAGGTGCTCTCCGTGCTGGAAGGCCGGGTGCCGGCCATCGTAGAGCTCAAGACGGGCGGCGACCGGTTTGGCCTGTGCGAGCGCACGCTCCAGATGCTGCGCACCTATGACGGGCCGTATTGCGTGGAGAGTTTCGACCCCTTTATCGTCCGGTGGTTCCGCCGGAATGCGCCGGACGTGGTGCGCGGGCAGCTGTCGGAGCAAATGCGGCATTCGCGCCCGGCGCTCGGACTTTGGAAATCGCTCCTGCTCAGCCGCGCCTGCTCGAATTTTGCGACCAGGCCGCACTTCATCGCCTATCGGGTCGGCGTGCGGCCCTGGCCTGTCCGCCTCGCCAACGCGCTTGGCGCGCTGTACGTGGTCTGGACGGCGCGGCCGGACAACGGCGAGCAGCGCGCATGGGAGCGCGCGTGCGACGCCATCATCTTTGAACACTACCGCCCGCCGGTCCGCTATTGACCGCCGAACTGCCGGAGCAGCGCGTCCAGCTTGCGCTTTTGCGCGTCGTTGAGCATGGGCGCAAGCTCCCTGGCAAAGGTGCGCATGGCGGCGCGCTCCTCCGCACTCATGCCCTGCAGCGCCTGGAGGAGCTCCTGCTCGCTCTTGCCGCTGTAGGCGTCCACGAGGTTCTGTACCGACGGGTCTGCCGCCGGGCGTTTCATACTTTTCAAATCCCGCTTCATGGTGCAGCATATGCGGGCGCGCGCGAAAACATGCCGACAAAAAAAGACGGCGTTTGACACAACATTTCCCCTGTCGCGCATACAATAGCGGTAAAGGGAGGGGAAGAGCGTGCAGCGATATACACCGGGCAGACTGCCACAGAGCGGTGACTGGCAGGGCGGGCCCGCGCAGCAGCGGATCTCGCCGCTACAGGCGGCGGTGACGCTGGGAGAACACGTGCGCACGGAGCACGGGCGCGCCGGCGTGCAGCGGTTTGTCGCCGCGCTTGCCCCCCTGCTCGCGGAGGACCTGCTGCAACAGGCGGCGCAGCAGTTGGGCGTGCCGTGCCCGGCCAGGCCGGTGCAGGCGGCGGGGCCGGGCGGGCCGGAACACCGCGGCGAGCCGGACATGAAGCAGATGCTTGCGCTCATGCAGGCGATGCAGAAGGGCGGCGGGGGCGGCCTGGATCCCAGCCTGCTGATGCAGCTGATGCAAAAATAACGCGATGGCGCGGCACAAGTAAAGCGGGCGCTCCCCACAGGGGAGCGCCCGCTTGTATGGCGGCGCGGGGCCGGCAACCGGTTCAGTCTTCCGGCTCGATCAGGCCGTAGTTGCCGTCCTTGCGTTTGTAGAGCACGTTGATGACGTTGGTGTCCGCGTTCAGGAACACGTAGAACGAGTGGCTGAGCAACTCGGCCTGGAGCAGGGCCTCCTCCTCGCTCATGGGCTTGATGTTGAAGCGCTTGACGCGGACGATGCGCGGCCCCTCTTCCTCGTCAAACTCGTCATAGGAGCTGCTGTAGAGCGGCTGCTCATATTTGAACGCGCCGCTGCGCAGGCTCTTTTCCAGCCGGGTCCGGTGGCGCAGGATCTGCTTTTCCAGCTTGTCCAGCACGTTGTCGATGGAGGCGTACATGTCGCCGGTGACCTCCTCGGCGCGGATGAGACCGCCGTCATAGGGGATCGTCACCTCGACGATGTGGCGGCTCCGCTCTACGGAAAGCGTGACCTGTACCTCGGTGTCCTGCGGGAAATACCGCTCGAGCTTGGAGACCTTCTTTTCGACAAGGTCACGGAGGTAGTCGGAGATCTCAAGGTTCTTTGCAGAGATTGAAATGCGCATGTGATTCTCTCCCTTCGACGTCAAATTCGCTTGAGCGACGTCATACTTATTATTCTATCTTCCCGGTGCGATTCCCTGCCGGCGTTCACAGTTTCCTCATCGAACTCCACAGGAAGTTCACTTTCTATTCATTGTAAGGACAAGACCCTGTTGTATCTTATAACCAGAGCAGAGAACGAGAGAACAACTACCCCCCAATTATTACCTCCCATCCCATCCCAGGACAAAGGCCTCCGTGAAAACGGAGGCCTTTGTTCGCCTTTTGGGACGGGCGGGCGGATGTGCTGCGCCCGTTTCGGCACATACTATGGCGGAGGTGAGCCGAACATGGCATCAATTTGGGAACAGACGGCAGATCTGGAGCGACGCCCGCCGCTGGACGAAGATCTGCGCGTGGATGTGGCGGTCATTGGCGCAGGAATGACAGGCGTGTTGACCGCGTTTTTGCTGCAACAAAAGGGCGCCCGCTGTGTGGTGCTGGAGGCGTCGCGCATTGGCAGCGGGCAGACGGCGGGGACGACTGCGAAACTGACCAGCCAGCATGGGCTGATCTATGCCGAGCTGATCGAACGGTTTGGACGCGAGCAGGCACAGGAATATGCGGATGCGAACCAACGCGCCGTGGCGCGGTACCGGCAGCTGGCGGCGGAGCTGGGCGTTGCCTGCATGCTCGAGGAAGAGGATGCGTTTGTCTATGGCCTGCACGATGTGGAACCACTGCGCCGCGAGGCGGAGGCGGCCGCTTCGCTCGGCCTGCCCGCGTCCTTTGTGGAGACGGTGCCGCTGCCATTCCCCGTGGCGGGCGCGGTGCGTTTTTCCGGCCAGGCACAGTTTCATCCGCTGCGGTTTCTCGCCGGCCTTTGCCGCGACCTGACGGTGTATGAACAGACCCGGGTCACAGAGGCGGACGGCCATAGCCTGCGCGCCAACGGGCATACCGTTACGGCGGGGCAGGTCGTGTTTGCGACGCACTATCCGTTTGTCAATCTGCCCGGGCTGTATTTTGCGCGCCTGCACCAGTCGCGCGCGTATACGCTGGCGCTCGAGAATGCGGCGCACGCGGGCGGCATGTATATCGGCGCGGAGGAGCGGGACCTGTCCGTGCGCGCGGCGGGACAGCTGCTGCTGCTGTGCGGAGAGGATCACCGCACGGGGGAAAACGCGGCCGGAGGCCGGTATGATGCGCTGCGGCGCATTGCCGCCGTGCTGTATCCGGGCAGCCGCGAGGTGGCGCGCTGGTCCGCGCAGGACTGCATGACGCCGGACGGCGTGCCATACATCGGCCGCTATGCCGAGTCCACGCCGGACTGGTACGTCGCAACGGGCTATAACAAGTGGGGCATGAGCAGTTCCATGGTAGCCGCCTGCCGCATTTCGGACTGGATTGCCGGCGACGCGCCCTATGCGCCGGGCATCTTTGACCCGCGGCGCTTCAATGCCGATACCGCCGTGGAAGTGCTGCAGACGGGCGGGCAGGCGCTCAAGGGGCTGGGATTGCAGTATCTTACCGTGCCGGAAACGCAGGTCGGCGAGTTGCCGGAGGGACATGGCGGCGTGGTCAGCACCGAAACGGAGGAGAAAGTGGGTGTCTACCGGGAGCCGGGCGGCTGCCTGCACGCCGTCGGCACGCGCTGCCCGCACATGGGCTGTCAGGTGGCGTGGAACCCGGATGAAAAGAGCTGGGAATGCCCCTGCCACGGCTCCCGGTTCGACCTGGACGGGCACGTGATCGACAATCCCGCGCAGGAGGACCTGCCGCAGGCGCGCGTAACGCCCTGCGCGGACGGGAAAGCGGGGCTGGACGCGCTCTGACGCGCGACGGCGGACGGGACGGAACCGCGACGCAACTGCCGCGCGGGAAGCGACGGACGCCGCTCAGCCGCGTATGAGACGGGCGCGTCGGTGGCTACCGGCGCGCCCGCCCCGTCTGTATTGCCCGGTCAACGCGAGGCGCGGGCGGAGGGGTACCGTCGCAGGCAGCCTGCCGCACGGGGGACGGTCGGGAATCCACTGCATAGAAATTGCAGAATTTGCAGCTTTATTCCAAAAGGTGTATAAAAGACGCAGGGGGATCGGTTGCCGCATGCCGCTGGCAGCGCGAATGTGACGCAGCGGCAACCGGTAAAACACGAAACAGAGAGGAGATTGATGAAATAGTGAAGGTAGCCCATAGTATTGGAGCCAGCGATGTCCGCCGGTTTCGGGACTGGCTGGTGGAAAATGAACGAAGCGAGGCGACCATCGCCAAATACCTGCGCGATGTCAATGCGTTTCGGCGGTTTTTAGACAACCGTCAGATCTGCAAGGAGCTTGTCATTGCATACAAGGAAGAAGTGCGCCGGGCCTATTCTGTCGCCAGTGCCAATTCCATGCTGGCTGCGATTAACCGGTTTCTTGCATTTAAAGGATTGTTGGAATGCCGGGTAAAACTGTTCCGCGTTCAGCACAGCGCCTACATCGATTCAGAACGCGAGCTGACGAGAGCGGAATATTTCCGGCTGTTGGAGGCTGCGGCGCGGAGAGGAAACCGGCGCATGGAAATGTTGCTGATGACCATTGGAGGTACGGGCGTGCGCGTGTCGGAACTGCAATACATTACGGCTGAGGCAGTACATAGGGGCCGGGCCGTGATAGATCTCAAGGGAAAGAATCGTACTATTTTGATTGCCGGGAGGTTGCGCAAGCGGCTGATTGCATACATGCAAAAAGCCAATATTCAGAGCGGAAGTTTGTTCGTGACCCGGACGGGCCGACCCCTGGATCGAAGCAATATCTGGAAGGAGATGAAGTCGCTCTGTGCGGCGGCGCAGGTGCGTCCGGGCAAGGTATTTCCGCACAATATCCGGCATTTGTTTGCCAGGTGTTATTACCAACAAAATAAAGATATCGTCAAACTTGCCGATATCCTTGGGCATTCCAATATTGATACAACGCGGATTTATTTGATCGACACCGGGGCGAAACACCTGAAAACACTGGAAAGAACGGGGCTAATTGCTTAGACACATAATAAGGATTATGTGGTAAAGCCATTGGCAGAATGCATGAAACAAAATGCTCAATCTTCCACCTAATTCGCCTTCCTATACGGTTACCCATATAATAGCACCCAATTTTTAATATTGCAAGAACAAGTTCCCTTTTTTGACATAATTTTCTTGAAAATGAAACAAGCACATATAAGCCGCTGTGCCGACAGCATTATTTAGCATGCCGGCATAGCGACTGTTTGCATTTTTGAGCCTCCCAATTCCGCTTTTTATTGCGGGAAAACACCCCATTGCAGCCCATTGTGTTTGCGACCCTCCTATGATCGGCCGGGCTTTCCTGTCAAATTACCACATAATCCTTATTTTGTGGTAAACCCTGAAAATTTGAATGACTGAGTGGACGTGGATGGCGCATGGGACAAGGTGCCGGAGGAGAGCGTAAGCCCGTTTCGGGCTCCTGAAAACGTTTCTATCCACAACCATTTTGGAGGCGGGGGACATGATATTGGATTCGACGTAACGGCATCCAAGCTGACGGGCAGGAGGCTGCACACAGATAACATACATGAAATATATAAAAGGAGAGACAGCATGAAAAAAACGCGAATTGGTACCATCGTTCTTGTGCTTTGTATGGTATTCGCTCTGGCGCTGCCGGTGACTGCGTTTGCGGATGACAAGGATTTCACCGTCGTCATCACGGATGCGGACGGCGTGGCTGGCGAACCCATCCAAGTCGATGCGGTCGAGCTTGCCGAGCAGCTTGCAGACGTGAGCGGCAAAACCGTATCGATTACTTTGAACAAGAATGTCGATGCCGGCAACACGCCGTTGAGGCTGCCGGCAGACGGCACCTACACGCTGGATTTGGGCGAGTATACCCTGACCAGCAGCGGCGACACGGTGTCGAACTACGGCGAACTGATCATTCAGGGCAGCGGCACCATCACCACCGCCGGCAGCGGCAAGGGCGCGCTCGTAAACTATCCGGGCGCGGACGCCACGGCCATGAGCGGCAAACTGGTGGCGAACACCTGGTATGCCGTCAAGAACATGGGCACGATGGAGCTGGGCGGCGAGGTCGAGGTGACGACCGAGAATCCGAACGCCAGCCTGATTGCCAACGGCTGGTATGGCAGCACGGCGACCGATCGGTACACGACGTATTGTGCAAACGACGCGGTGCTGACCATCACGGGCGGCAACTTTACGGGCGGCATGAACACGGTCAAGAATGACGACCGCGGCGTGCTGACCATCGACGATGGCACGTTCTCCAACACGCAGGGCGCGGCCATTCTCAACTGGCACAAGGCCACCATCAACGGCGGCGACTTCTCCGTGTCCGACAATTCGTACATCGTGCTGGGCAACGGCTATCTGCCGGGCACGGTGGAGGACGAGGACGGGACGGTTGCCGTGGATGCCGGCGAGCTTGTCATCAACGGCGGCTCGTTCCAGGCGGCGCCCGGCGGCATACTGCTGGGCTATGGCGAGAGCACCCAGGTGGGCGGCTCCCTGACGGTCACCGACGGGAGCTTTGACGGCAACTTTGGCGCAGACAGCTATTATTATGAAATTGCCATTGAAAACTGCGCGGCCACCCAGAAGGTGCCCGACAGCATGCTGGCCGAGGGCAGCGGCGGGCTGGCCATGTATGGCGACAGCGGTGCCCAGTTCTTTGTTGGGAAGCCGGCCGATCTTGCCGACAAGGTGAGCGGCGCGCAGAGCGGCACGACCGTCGAGATCTATGCCGGGGACGTCGCGCTGGAGACGGTGCCGGAGGGCGTGTCCGTCCAGGTGGACGGCGGCGCCGCAACCGTCGTGATCGACGGCAAGACGTACAGCGTCGTGACGCTCCAGGCGGCGACCTGCACCAAGGCCGGCGTCAACCGGTATACGAACGTGGATGACCCCACCGATACGTTTTATCGCAGCGTTCCCGCGTCGCACAAGTGGGATGCGGGCGTGGTGACGAAGCCGGCGACCTGCGGCGAGGACGGCGAGAAGGTGTACACCTGCACCGCCTGCCAGGTGCAGAGGACGGCGACCATCCCGGCCACGGGCGAGCACCAGTATGATGACAAGGTGATTGACGCGACCTGCACGGAACCCATGCAGGTAGGCGAGGTCTGCACCGTCTGCGGCGCGGTCAACGGCGAGATGGAAGCGGTGGGCGACCCGCTGGGCCATGACTATGTGCTGGATCCGGAGGCGGAAGGCACCGTGGCGGCGACCTGCACGACCGACGGCATTGACGTGTATGTCTGCAGCCGCTGCGAGGATACGAAGCAGGAGACGGTGCCGGCGCTGGGCCACAAGTGGGATGACGGCGACGTATTCGAGGACTGCGAAGGCCAGTACGTGCTGTATACCTGCACCCGTGAGGGTTGCGGCGAGACCAAAAAGGAATATACGGGCGTTGGCGAGGTGACCGAGCACGAGTGGGTGGAGAACGAGGAGGAAAGCACGGCGGCGA
>OLGD01000573.1_pt1 | contig 70933 bp, 65 predicted proteins | sample 1605311 | NCBI WGS metagenome assembly OLGD01 (sample SAMEA3888917, study PRJEB22519) | human gut metagenome | biome: human gut; feature: human-associated habitat; material: faeces | place: Denmark | collected 2010
CCAGGTCAGCCTTTCCGTAAGAGCGCTTATGGAGAAGGATGAGGGGGAGTATTGAGACAAGACCGTGCTGAACAGTACAGTCAGCACAGCACCTTTTCATAATAAAAAATCCGCAGAAGCATTCTGCGGATTTTTGTGCAACCGGTGAAAAAACTGCGTTGACGTAAATCGGGTTTGTCTGTTCATATGGCGCTGCGCGGGAAATTGTCAGGAGCCGGACGTGAACGCCATGAAAATACGTGTCGTGTTGCACAAAGACTCTGTCGCGGCATGAAACTGCTTGTGCCGCTGCACAAAAAACGTGAATCCGGGAAAAATGCTATTGACAGATCGCCCGCTTTGTGATAAAATCACAGCATACATACCGATTTAAGCAATGGAGCTTGCGGCATAGCCGCAGGCTCCTTTCTGCTTTCCGGAGAGCCGGACATACCGTCAACCGTTATCTGTCAGCCGGTCATATGACGGAGTTCCGGATAAAAAAGACTGCAGCCCGAAAGGATACTATAATCATGCTGAACATCAGAACCGAAAGAACAAAGAATCCGAAAACAAAGCCCGAGGCGGGCAAAAAGCTCCCGTTCGGCAAAATATTCACCGACCATATGTTCATGATGAACTACACTGAAGGAAAGGGCTGGTACGATGCCCGTATAGTGCCTTACGGAAAGATCAGTCTCGAGCCCTCTGCAATGGTGTTTCATTACGGTCAGGAAATGTTCGAGGGGCTGAAGGCTTACCGCGGAGACGGCGGGGAAGCATACCTGTTTCGTCCCGACATGAACGCAAAGCGCGCCAACAACAGCAACCGCCGCCTCTGCATTCCGGAGATACCGGAGGAGGACTTTGTTGAGGCTGTCCGCGCCGTTGTCGACATCGACCGCGACTGGATCCCCTCCGATCCGGGAACATCGCTCTATATCCGCCCGTTCGTCATTGCGACCGACGAGTTCCTCGGCGTTGCGCCGTCGAAAAACTACCTGTTTATAATCATCCTCTCACCCAGCGGGGCATATTACGAGAGCGGACTGGCTCCCGTCGGAATCTGGATAGAGGACGAGTACGTAAGAGCCGTGAGAGGCGGCATGGGCTTTGCCAAAACCGGAGGAAACTATGCCTGCAGCCTCGCCGCGCAGGAAAAAGCGCACGAGGACGGCTATTCCCAGGTTCTCTGGCTCGACGGTGTTGAGAGGAAGTACATCGAAGAGGTCGGAGCAATGAATATTTTCTTCAAAATTGACGGAAAGATCGTCACCCCGATGCTTAACGGCAGTATTCTCCCCGGCATTACCCGCGATTCTGTGCTGACATGGTGCAGAAGCGAGGGCATCCCGTGCGAGGAGCGCAGGATCTCGGTCGATGAGCTGATCGAAGCCCAGAAGGGCGGAAAGCTTGAGGAGGTTTTCGGCTCCGGCACCGCGGCTGTCATCTCCCCGGTCGGAAAGCTCCGCTACAAGAACGAGGTGTTCACCATTGCCGGCGGAGGTATCGGAGAGTACAGCCAAAAGCTCTATGACTTCATCACCGACGTCCAGACCGGAAGAATACCCGACAGATTCGGCTGGAGAGTGAAGGTCTGACGAAAATCAAAAACGGAACCGGCATACAACGTCCGGTTCTGTTTTTTGACTGTTTCTGTTGACAAAAGAGTCGGCTTGTATTATAATATCAGTTATATAATATCAGTTATATAATGCTGTGAGCCGTATGGAATTTTCCCGTAACCCTCCGTGACGGCTCTGTGGAAGGAGACATTGACTTTATGAATGACCGTTCCGGAAATATCGTTGTTTACGTTCACGGAAAGGGCGGTTCGGCGGAGGAAGTCGGGCATTACAGGCATCTGTTCCCGTGCAGCACGGTCTTCGGATTCGATTACCACGCCGCGAACCCGTGGGAGGCAAAAGAAGAATTCCCCCGCTTTTTCTCCGGACTGAGGGAAAAATGCGGCGGTATTACGCTTATCGCGAACAGCATCGGAGCGTTCTTTTCTATGTCGTCGCTTGACAAAACGCTTGTTGACCGGGCTTTGTTTATCTCGCCGATAGTTGACATGGAAAGGCTTATCTGCGACATGATGTTGTGGGCGGGCGTGACCGAAACGGAGCTTTCTGAAAAATCGCAGATCCCGACGGATTTCGGCGAAACGCTGTCGTGGGAATATCTGTCGTATGTGCGGTCACATCCGGTTTCATGGAGCGTTCCGACACGCATTTTGTATGGGGAGCGCGATAACCTGACCTCTGTCCGGACGGTGTCGGAGTTTGCCGAAAAAACGGGTGTATCCCTGACCGTTATGCCGGGAGGGGAACACTGGTTCCATACAGATGAGCAGATGAGATTTCTTGATGCGTGGGTCACGGAAGAATGAACTGCGCAGTTTTTATCAGGGTGAGGAGCAGAAGATGAGCAAATATGACGCTCTGTGGAGGTATATACAGTCTGACGGAAGCGAACGGCTGGTGCTGACATTTGATGAGATCGGAGAAATCGCGGGCATGCCGATCGACCACTCGTTTCTGAAATACAAAAAAGAACTGTACGGGTACGGATATGAGGTCGGAAAGATCTCGATGAAGGCGCAGGAAGTGGTTTTTGTGAGAACAGAGCGCCGCTGACAGAAAAAACTCAGTATTGTACCGACATATGATCGCAAAAAACCGAATTACCCTGCTGCATTCCGGATTTCCGGTATGCAGCAGGGTAATTTTTAATTTGCCGTGAGCTTAAGCCGCGGCTTTTTTGCCTTTAATGTGCATCGTGAACAGAACGATGTTTCCGAGCATGGATGCTGCGGCGACACAGAGACCGACCGCTGAGACGGTTCTCAGAGTCGAGAGATCATCCTGCTGTGTGCTGTTTACCGAGGTGACTGCATTCAGCTTTTCGGTGTACTCGCGGTTGAGCGCTTCCATTCGGTCGGCGGTTGCCTTGAGCTCGGCTCTGAGTTTTTCGATTTTCTTCTCAAGCGACTCGCGGACGTCTGATATGCTCTTCCCGAGAGCCTCGTCAGCCTTGTTCATAGCCTTCTCAAGCTCGTCAAGACGGTCGGAGAGAGACTTGATATCGGATTTCAGCAGGTCGTCTGCCGCCTTGTATGCCTTGTTCAGCGAGGCGACAGCTTCAGTCAGCTTGTCGGAGCCGACTTTATCGCCGGCTGCGATTGCCTTGTTGAGGTCATCGATAGCCTTGTCGAGGTTTGCCTGAACCGCGTCGATCGCGTCCCTGAGCGCCTTGTCGGCGTCCTTCATCTTTGCTTCAAGCGCCGCGTCGGCTTCGGTAAGCTCGGATTTAACAAGCTCGTCAGCCTCTTTGTAAGCCTTGGTAAGATCCTCGACAGCTTTTTCGATTGCCTCTGCCTGACCACTTTCGATCGCGGCTTTCAGGTCGTTTATGGACCCGGTGAGGTCGGTGTAGGCATCTTCTATCAGCTTTTTGACCTGTTTTGTGGTGGTTGCAAAGACTACAAGTACTTCGTTGGAATCGATACTGCTTTGCCCGGTGAGTGCATTTTTGGCTACCACGACGTATGAGGCGCTGGGACTGCTTGTGGATGACACCTCAAACATTGCAAACCCGGTCTCGTCACAGTATAAGTATGTCATTTCCGCTTGTCGAGGGTTCCACCGGGTCAATTTTTTATGATGATATCCTGTGCTGCCAGAATCAGCGACGGGACCGCCGGCTTTGAAAGCTTAAATCAGATTATTTCCGCAGAGCCTTTATCCGCCCAGGGGGCATTTGTTAAGAGACCATTTCACTTGCTAATATACCTATCAATTATATCACTGCCACAGACAAAAATCAAGTGGCTTAAAAAATATATTCCCCTGAAACGTGAAATGTGACAACAGTGTAAAATGTTTACCGGCAGTTTTACCGGTAATTTATGATGGCGCTGTGCTGAATATGATAGAGCCGGAAAAAATGAATATCCGGCGCAAATCTGCAGATACTTTTACCTGAGATAAAGCGAACCGGAGGACAAAAAATGAAAAAGAAAAAAACGCCCTATGCGGACTATGCCGGGAAGAGGGCGGGAAAATCAAAGCTTCTGCCGGACTGCCTCCGCGCCTTTGCGGTCGGGGGGCTTATCTGCGCCTTTGCGCAGTGTCTGACAGGGCTTTACGGTTATATCGGGGTCGGAGAAGAGGACGTAAAGGTGCTTGTGATTATGACGCTGATATTTCTGACGGCAATGCTGACGGGGATGGGGATATTCGACAATATCGCAAGGTTTGCCGGCGCCGGAACTCTTGTGCCGATAACCGGATTTGCAAATGCGGTGGTCTCGCCGGCGCTTGACGGAAAGAACGAGGGACTTGTCCTCGGGCTTGGGACAAAGCTGCTTTCGGTGGCGGGACCGGTGATACTCTACGGAACGTCGGCGTCTGTCGTGTGGGGGATAATTTACTGGGTCATTGGGCTGTTCTGAACATTCCTGTTGATACCGGCAATCTCTTTGCTGCGTGCAAACGATTTGAGAGCTGCGCGGATACCAAGGACGATGACAACGGCAAGGAGCGCAGAGACGGCGAATGCAAGTCCGGAGCGCAATGCGGTGTCACCGTTCAGTCCGTGCAGTGATATCAGTCTGATACCGAAGAAAGCTGAAAAGACCGCAGCGGCGAGCAGTATGGCAAGAGAAAGTATTGCCGCGGGGAGAGAGTTTTTCAGCCAGTGTGATCTGAGGCTTTCTGCGCGGAATACAGTTTTTCCTCCTGTACAGGGGATATCGCCTTTAATGTCCGGCGGCAGAAAAACAGCAGTCGGCTTGCGGAGAACCGGGGGAATATAGCGGAGAGTCACCGTTTCACCGGTATTCTGAACCTCAAATTCTCTTTCAGTGACAAACGGGTCACAGTCGGAGTATGCCGTGAACTCACCTAACGCAGAGCTCCCGGAATAAGCATCGGTAAACATGGCGATTATCCGGAAGGGAACCGAAAGCACCGCCGTCACGCCGATATGAAGCGCACGGAGGATGCGGTTTTTAATCCTGAAATTCAGATAATCGCGTTTTTCTGCCGTTGCGACCGTGAATCTGCCGCCTTCACACGGAAGGCTGACGGTGTCATTGCCGCGGCAGTATACGGTTTTGTCTCCGGATGTGATGCGGAAGAATCTTTCCGGGCATTCTTCCGGTCTGATTACCTTAATTTCCATAGAATTACCTCATATGAACGGAGTTTTGAAATGAACAATATCATCCGCCCGAAAATCTGTCCGTCGATCATCGGTCATGCCGCCGCGGTCGGGAAAAAGGAACACGAGGGTCCTCTCGGCAATCTTTTTGACTATCACGATGCAAGCGACCGTTTCGGTCAGAAAACGTGGGAGCTGTCGGAGGGAGAGATGCAGCACATTGCCCTCAACCTTGCGCTTTCGAAATCGAAAATGCCGGCTGATTCTCTCGGCGCGCTGTTTGCCGGCGACCTTATTAACCAATGCACCAGCTCAAGCTACGGACTGCTTGACATAAACGTGCCGTTTTTCGGGCTTTACGGCGCGTGTTCAACCTCGGCGGAGGGGCTGATTCTTGCAACGCTCTGGCTCAATTCGACGGAAAACGGGAGCGCGGCTGTCGTTACCTCGTCCCACAACTGCTCTGCCGAAAGACAGTTCCGCTTTCCGGTCGAATACGGCGGGATAAGGACGCCGACCTCGCAGTGGACGGTGACGGGGGCTGCGGCATTCATTCTCGGAGAGGGGCACGGTGCGTATATAACCGAGCTTCTGCCGGGAATAAGCGTTGACCGCGGCATAACCGATCCGAACAACATGGGCGCGGCAATGGCTCCCGCGGCTGCCGACACCCTGACAAGATATTTCAGGGGTTCCGGAATGAAGCCGGGAGATTTCGACGCGATATTCACCGGCGACCTCGGCTTTGAGGGACACTCGATCGTGAACGAGATGATGTGCGCCGCCGGGATAAACATTTCCGACAACTACCGCGACTGCGGGCTGATCATATATGACAGGGAAGGGCAGGATATGCACGCCGGCGGCTCCGGCTGCGGCTGTTCGGCATCGGTGCTGTCGGCTTATATCCTCCCGAAGCTCGAGAGCGGGGAGTATCACGACATTCTGTTCGTCGCGACCGGCGCTCTCATGAGTCCCATGCTCGTGCTTCAGGGGCAGAGCATTCCGGGAATCGCGCATCTTGTAAGGATAACAAAGGAGCGGAACCTATGACCGGCTTTTTTCTGAAACTGCTTTATGCCTTCCTTGTCGGCGGCTTCCTCTGTGCCGTGGCTCAGATCCTTATCGACAGGACAAAGCTGTCTCCGGCGAGAATACTTGTCTCATATGTCGTCTCCGGGGTCATTCTTACCGCGGTCGGCATATATGCTCCTCTTGTGGAGTTTGCCGGAAACGGGGCAACAACTCCGCTGACGGGGTTCGGGTATTCGCTTGCAAAGGGCGTCGAAAAGGCGGTTGACGAGCGCGGGCTTATCGGTGCCATGACCGGAGGAATAACCGGAACTGCCGGAGGCATCACCGCCGCGATGTTTTTCGGGCTTATTGCCGCACTGATCTTCCGGGGCAAGCCGAAATGACAGGCGGTCAGATACCGAGCACGTATTTTAAAACTCCGTCCGGAGAATCGGCGACAAAAGCACCCGTGCCGCACAGCTTTTCCCGCACTTCGTGACCGCCGGACAGGAGTATGCACTCCGCGCCGATTATATCCGCGCTCTCCGCGTCGTGTGTTGTGTCACCGACAAAGACGGCACACTCTTCCGAGTGTTCCTCTTTCCACTTTGCGGCGAGGGACAGCTTGCTTTTTGCATATATGTCATCAAGCCCGCAGACCTCATCGAACAGATCCTTCACCCCGAGCAGTCCGAGCTGATAGTCAAGCATCGACGATTCCGTCATCGACAGCACCGTCTGCTTAAGCCCGGCACTGCGGAAAACCGAAATAACGTCCCTTATCCCTTCGCGGACAGGGGCGTTTTTCACTTTTTCAAGATAGATCTCCACCCATTCGTTCGCAAGGACGGAGAATGGGATCTTTTCGAAATCAAATCCCAGCCGGCGGTAATAGTCGATTATCGGAAAGCCGAAAAGAGACAGATATTTCTCTCTCGTCCTCATCTGAGGCAGACCGTGGCGGGAAAGGAGCTCGTCCGCCGATTCAATGCCGGTGTCAACGTCGTCGAGTATCGTGCCGTTGAAGTCCCAGATAACGCGGTCGAAGCGCATTATATCTCTCTCCTGCCGTCGATGGCGCGGAGAAGCGTCATTTCGTCGGCATAATCAAGGTCGCCTCCGACCGGTATTCCGTACGCAAGGCGGCTGACCTTTATCCCGAGAGGGCGGAGCAGCTTTGAGATATACATTGCCGTCGTTTCGCCGTCAACCGTCGGATTTGTGGCGACAATGACCTCTTTTACATTCCCGTCCGTTATTCTTTCTGTCAGGGAGGACAGGTTTATATCGTCCGGTCCGCGCCCGTCTATCGGAGAAATGGTCCCGCCGAGGACGTGGTACAGCCCGTTGTAGTCCCGCACGCGTTCCATAGCCATAAGAGCGCGGGTGTCCTCCACGACGCATATGACCGACGGGTCTCTTCTCGGGTCTGCGCATACGGGGCAGAGGTCAGCCTCGCTGATATTCCCGCATACGGTGCATTTTTTTATCCTCGACCTTGCCGAAACGATTGCCGCGGCAAAGCTGTCAGCCTCGTCAGGCGTCATTCCGAGGACGCCGAAAGCCATTCTCACCGCGGATTTTTTTCCGACACCGGGGAGCTTTCTGAACTGTTCTATGATTATTTCAAGCGGTTCGATGTATTCTGCCATAATTCTGCCTTAAAACAAAGCCCCGTATCCGTTCGACGGGCGGGGCAGAGATATTTCCGGATATTTCAGAAAAGTCCGGGGATCGAAACGTTGCCGGTTACCCTCTGCATTTCCTGGGTATTGACGTCCTCTACCTTGCGGATCGCTTCGTTCACCGCGGCAACAAGCACGTCGCTGAGAGTCTCGATATCGTCGGGGTCAACTATCTCGGGCTTGATGGAGATCGAGAGTATCTCCTTTTTGCCGTTGATTTTCACCGATACGGCACCGCCGCCGGCATTCACGTCGTATTCGCGGGCGTCAAGGTCCTCCTGAAGCTCGGTCATCTGCTCCTGCATTTTCTGTACCTGTTTCATCATGCCCTGCATATTGGAGGGACCGCCGCCCATTCCCTGGGGTAATCTTGCTTTCATTTCGTTATCTTCCTTTGTGTTGTATATTTATTGTTCCGGCGGTTTCACAGCCCCTCAAAGGGATCGTCGCCGCTGTTTTCTTCTTTTGATACCGTGACGGAAATATCGCTTCCGGTGATTCCGGGGATGTCTCCCGCCGCGCTTATCGCCTTGGCTATAAGGTCACGGTTTCCCGGCGAATTTATCAGCGATTCGGAAAAGCTGTCGCCGACATTTATCGTGACCCTTCTGCCGGATATGACAGCCTTGGCGCGCCGCAGCTGGAATGACAGCCCGATGTCGGAGCGCTCGACCGACTTCACGACCTCGTTCCAGAAATCGATGGGGGTACCGCTGCCGTGTGTTTTTTCCGGTGTCGGTTCAGGGATTTTTTCTGCCGCGGCGGTGTCGCTTTCCGGCTTGTCCTCTGCCGGTTCTCCTGCTGCTTCAACTGACGGGGACGGAGATGCGAACACTCCCTGCGCTATCTTCTCCTCAAGCGCCGCTATGCGGGACAGAAGCGCATCGGGAGTTTCCGAAAGCCGGTCGTCGGTCATTCTGACAAGCGTCATTTCGGCGCATACACGCTTGAGATTGCTGCTTCTCTGCATCGTGATGTATGCATCCTCAAGCAGGCGGATGTGATAGAGAAGCCTTTCTCTTGTGAACGCCGCCGAGTTTTTCTTTACGTCGTTTATCTCGTCCTCTGTAAGGTCAAGATAACGTATCGAGTCCGGTGCTGTCCTCATGACGAGCATATCGCGGTAATATGAGATAAGCTCCTGCCAGAACACAAGCAGATCGACCGCCGACGACGAAAAGTCGCCGATGATCCCGAATATTGCCGGATTGTTCTTTTTTATCACCGCCGCAACCGTCTGCGAAACGTTTTCCCGTCCGCTGACTCCCGCCGCGCTGTTTACAAGCGCGATATCGACGGTTTTCCCGCTTCCGGCGCACAGCTCAAGAAGCGATATCGCGTCGCGCATTCCGCCGAGGGAGAGCCTGCCTATCAGCTTTGCGGCTTCGTGCGTGAGAGATATATCCTCTTTCCCGGCGATGAACTCCAGCCTTCCGGCGATGTCGTCGGTGGATATCCGGCGGAAATCGAACCGCTGACACCTTGACGTGATGGTTGCCGGCAGCTTCTGAAGCTCTGTTGTGGCAAGGATGAATACCACGTGCTCCGGCGGCTCCTCAAGAGTCTTAAGCAGTGCGTTGAAGGCACTTGCCGAGAGCATATGCACCTCGTCGATGATGTAGACCTTCTTTTTCAGAAGCGCGGGGGTGTATATGACCTCCTCGCGGATGTCCCTGATGTATTCTACGCCGTTGTTGCTTGCGGCATCCATCTCAATGATGTCGGTCGCGTTTCCGGCAGCCACGGCAAGGCAAGCCTCGCATTTCCCGCAGGGGTTGCCGTCAACCGGGGAGAGGCAGTTTATCGCCTTCGCCAGTATCTTTGCGCAGGTGGTCTTTCCCGTCCCGCGCGAGCCGCAGAAAAGGTATGCGTGTGTGGTCTTTCCGTGCGCGACCTCGTACCGCAGAACGCCTGTTATATGATCCTGTCCGACGACCGACGAAAAATCCGCAGGACGCCATTTTCTGTACAGAGCCGTGTGCAGAAGACTCACCTCACCCTCAAAAAAAGACGCGGCAAGCAACAAGAACAGCCGGATGGGCTTGTGTTGATAAGCAGGCGCCTCCCGCGCTCGGACCGCAACTGCTTAATGCTGCTCGGTTCCCCGCCTGACATGGTTCGCAGCCGTCCGCCGCGGAAGACCTGCTTATCAGCATAAGCCCACAGGCACGCCGGTTTCCCGGATGATGCCGATTTTGTCTTGTTATGACCGCATCTTTAAGATACATTGCTATTATATCAGAAATCAGCCGCTTTTTCAAGGGGTTTTATGAATTTAATAAAAAATTAACGATAAGTGCGGAGGGACAAAGCGGGAAATCGGTTTCACGCAGTGCCCCTCTGCCTGCACGGGGAGGCTTATATTAAGCATTTTTTCTTTCATGTACCGATTCCCTTTTGTTTAATCTACCGTGAATAAATGGTGTTCAAGATCAAGAAATGCCTCCCGGAAACCGGGAGGCATATTGAGACAGATTGTTTGGGATTATCTCTTCGAGAACTGGGGAGCACGGCGTGCGGCTTTGAGGCCGTACTTCTTTCTTTCCTTCATACGGGGATCACGGGTGAGGAGTCCTGCCTTCTTGAGGGCGGGACGGTAGGTTGCGTCTGCCTGAAGCAGAGCCTTTGCAACGCCGTGACGGATGGCGCCTGCCTGTCCGGAGAATCCTCCGCCGTTTACGCGGCAGACGATGTCGAACTTACCGAGAGTGTCGGTAACGGTGAAGGGCTGGTTAACGATGAGCTTGAGAGTTTCGAGACCGAAATACTCGTCAATATCCTGACCGTTGATGTTGATAACGCCGGTTCCGGGAACGATGCGGACACGAGCAACGGACTTTTTTCTTCTTCCTGTTCCGTAGAAATACGGCTTAGAGCTTGTATACATGGCTTTCTGCATCCTTTCCTTGATCAATCGTTGCAAGCAACGGGCTTCTGAGCCTCGTGCTTATGCTCGGCACCTGCGTAGATTTTGAGTCTTGTCATGGACTTTCTTCCGATGGTGTTGTCGGGAAGCATGCGGCGGACGGCAAGCTCCATTGCCTTTTCGGGCTTTGTAGCCATAAGGGTCTTGTACTGGACAGCCTTCAGACCGCCGATATAGCCGGAGTGGCGGTAGTAGTACTTCTGCTCGAGCTTTCTGCCGGTAAGGACAGCCTTGTCGGCGTTGATGATGATAACGAACTCACCGCAGTCAACATGAGGGGTGAATTCGGGACGGTGCTTTCCTCTGAGAATGGTGGCGGCGGCAACAGCGGTCTTTCCGAGCGGTTTGCCGGCGGCGTCGATGACGTACCATCTGCGGTCAAGCGTCTCTTTTTTTGCCATAAAAGTAGACATGAGATTTCCTCCGATAAAGTTACATTTTTTCAGCCTCACAATTATAGCACAGTGCTTCAGTTCTGTCAAGCCTTTTTTCAAAAAAAGTCCGGAATTTTCAAAATAACTTTCAAATGCTCTTCAAAACGCCGCTTTTCGGGCTTTTTTCTCGCGTTTTCGTCGCCGCGGAACACGAAAAACACTGTCACAGGGTGTTTTCCGGAATATACTTATTAAAGAAGGCTCCGCGTATAAGGCGGGGAAAAGACAAACGGCGGCGTTCCGGCGTCCGAAAAGCGAAAGGAAAAGGAAAAATGGCAAACTGTCTTATCACATTCAGGTCGGCGACCTATTCAATGAAGGCGCGGCTTGCGCTTTCCCGTGCGGGAATTGCGGCAAGGGAGGTAAAACCCGATGCGGAGTACACCGGCAGAGGGTGTACCCACGGTTTACGGATCGACTGCCGCATGAGGAGAAATGCGGAAGCGATTCTCCGGGACGGCGGAATACCGTATTCGGCGGTGGTCGGGTCATGATATACCTTGACAATGCCGCAACGACCTTTCCGAAGCCGGGTGCGGTATACCGGGCGCTCGACATCTGCGCGAGGAGGCACGGCGGGAATCCGGGAAGAGGGTCGCACCGGCTCTCTTCGGCGGCTGCAGCTGAAATATTTTCCTGCAGGGAGGCAGCGGCGGAGCTGTTTCACGGCAGTCCGGAGAACGTCGTCCTGACGCTGAATGCCACGTATGCGCTGAATTTGGCCATAAATGCGTTCTTCCGCTCCGGCGGGGAGATCGTCATTTCGGGAATCGAGCACAACGCGGTTCTGCGTCCGGTTGCGGCGACCGGTGCGGAATACCGCATTTTCGATCCTTCCGGCGGGGATGATGCGGCAGTTTCGTCGTTTCTGTCGTGCCTGACCCCGCGGACATCGCTGTGCGTGTGCAATCACGTCTCAAACCTCTGCGGGCTGACGCTTCCGGTCGGGAGGATAGGGAAGATCTGCCGTGAGCGGGGGATAAAATTCATAATCGATGCCTCTCAGAGCGCCGGTATGCGGGAGCTTGACATCGGTAAGTGTCATGCCGACGCGGTCTGCGCTCCGGGGCACAAGGGGCTTTACGGAATACAGGGAAGCGGTTTCGTTCTATTTTCCGATGACTGCGGCGGTGCGGCGGAGAACCTGAAGGGGTTTGTTTACGGCGGGAACGGAGTCAATTCGCTTGAAACCTTCATGCCGGACTTTCTGCCGGAGAGATTTGAGGCGGGAACGCTTCCGACACCGGCTGCGGCGTCGCTTTCGGCGGGGATACGCTGGGTGACCTCGCGCGGCATCCGTGCTGTCGGGGAATATGAGGAATATCTCGGCGAGCGGCTGAAAAACGGGCTTCTCAATATCAGCGGGGTGACGGTTTACGGTGCCGGATACCGGGGAGGCACGGTGCTTTTCAATATCGGCGGCATTTCATCGGAACGCGTCGGCGAAATGCTTGATGCGGAGGGGATATGCGTGCGGTGCGGGTATCATTGCTGTCCGCTGGGTCACAGGCTTCTCGGAACCGGTAAGGGCGGGGCGGTAAGGGCATCTTTTTCCGCGCTTAACAGCGTGCGCGACGCGGATTCTCTTCTGCGCGCGGTGAAGAATATTGCGGCTGAAAAGCGTATTACTATTATTCACCCATAGGATGCACTGCAAGTTAGATTATTTTTTCGGAATGTGCTATAATAGCCCTTGAGATTTCATTTTCCGACAGATTCCGTCGGAAAGGGAACGTATTTTTATTCAGAAAGGGCAAGACATGAAAAAGAAGATCATCTCGGTTCTTACTGTACTTGCAATCATTATCGGCACGGTGCCGCTCGGCATCATGCCCGTCTTTGCTGCCTCATCCGGCACGGCTGTCGCATCGACGCCTGCCGTAAGAAGCAGCGTGACAAAAAGCGGGACCTTTACCCTGACATCCGCCGCGCGGCTGTTCATCGTATCGGATGCCGACCCGACAGGAAGCGACCTCGGCACTTATGTGCAGACCGCCTCCTCGGTACTCGCCGCAAAGAATATCCCGACCTCTTCTCCGCTCACGATCGTGTACGGAAGGGAGAGCGCGGCGCAGGCAGGGGATATCGTCATAAGGACGGATTCCTCCGCAACCGGACACAGGGGCGGATATGTCCTTGACATTTCCGCAGGCGGGATAAGCATCACCGCAGACGATGCGGAGGGCGTGCTTTATGCTCTCACGACGCTTGCGCAGACCTGCACCTCCGGCACCGTGCTGAAATGCACAACGGTCACCGACTGGCCGGATGTTGCGGAGCGCTCGGTCTACCTTGACTGCGGACGCATTTATTTCGCTCCCGCGACGCTCAAGGCACTTATCCGCACCATGGCATGGAACAGGATGAACGTGCTTTATCTTGACTTCTCAAACAACAATGCCACAAGATTCCTCCTCGACGATATGGACGTCACAGTCGGCGGGATGACATATGACATCACGACCGCCGCTCCCTCCGACGGGTATCTCACCCAGTCGGATATGGACGATATAATAGATGAAGCAAACCGTTACGGCGTGCAGATCATCCCGACCTTCAACAGCCCCGGGCACATCGGCGGAATAAGGTCGGTAAACACTTCGTTCTTCAGGAGCGCAAGCGCCTCCGACTATGACTCCGCAACCGGAAAGGTCGCGCTCAACATCCTTGATCAGACGGCGTATGCCTTCGGACAGGCTGTCGTTAAGCTGTATGTCGATTACTTTGCCTCAAAGGGCTGCCGCAGCTTCAATATCGCCGCGGACGAGGTCACGGACGCGATCTCCGGGCTGAATTCTTCAAACAGCACCTTTGTAAGCTATGTGAACGACCTCAACACCTACATAAAGTCAAAGGGCATGACCACCCGTATGTTCAACGACGGGTACAAGAGCATATCCTCCGGCATTTCCCGCGATATAGTCATTCTTTACTGGACGACCGAATCGGTCAACGCACAGACTCTTATCGATGCGGGTCATCCGGTGGTAAATCTCAACTGCCACGCAGGGCTGTACTATGCGTACTGCAGCGGAATAAACAGTGCCTATGTCTGGAATCAGGACGTTGACAAGATATATGCCGGCTGGAATCCCGGTGTTACCTCCTGCAAGGTTTATCACTGGAGCTCATCCTCTTACGCATACACCCCTCAGGAATGGGTGAACGACTATAAGAATGAAGAAAAGCTCCTCGGGGCGGCATTTGCCATCTGGACTGACTTTGCCTTCAACCGCGGTAAGAACGGCACGACCATCTTCGCGGAAAACTACAAAAACATGATGCAGAAGATATACACGGTTGCCGAGCGCAGCTGGAGCACCTCCTGCACCGACAGCTATTCGACCTGGAGTGGAAAGCTGAAAGCCGCACCCGGCGGTCTTACAATGTCAGGTTCTGTTGACGGAACTGTGCTTCCTGCGGCAAAGAAGATAACGCAGGCGGTCGGATACGGATACGAGATCGGAGCATTTGCGGTCACGGCGACAAGACGCACCATGACCGGAATAACCCTTTCGTGGACCGCGCCTTCTGCGGAAAAGGCAGTCACCTACACCGTTAAGAAAACCGTTTCGGGAAAAACGACCGTTCTTGCCGAAAATACAACGTCTCTTTCTCTTGACGACAACGACGCGCGCAGCGACGCTGTCTATACCGTCATTGCGTCCATGACCGAAAACGGGGTTGACCTTGCACAGCCGGTCAGTGTTTCCGTCACATCGGCAGGCGGCGGACTTCCCGTGTTCGTTCAGGGAAGCGTTGCCGCTGTCAGCGTCGGCGGGGATATCAGCTATGTTCTCGACACCGACGGGATCGAAGAGGGAACCTACGTTATGGTCATCTACAACACCAATAACGAAAGCTCCTCCAACTATTACGCGGTTTCTTCCAGCATGAAGAATTCCGCACCCTACGGTCTTGTCACGACAAAGGTCACGCAGTATGTCGATACCTCCGCAAAGACGGTCGATATCTCATCGCTTGCTTCCGACAGCTATCTCTGGAACATCACCGTTTCCGGCGGGAAGTATTATATCACCGCCGCGAACGGAAACGGAACCCTCAGCATAAACGGTCAGAACAACGTCAGCCTCTCCGGTTCCAATACCGCGCTGACGCTTAAGACAGGCTCCCGCACCGGAGCGTATTATGTCAATTATTCCGGTACAAACGGCTATCGTCTTGATATGTACTCCGACAGAAGCGGCTACACCCCGTCGAACGGCCAGTGTCTGCTCTCCGCATGGGACACATCGGGAAGCCAGAACCACAACAACGTTTACTTCTACCGTCAGACCGGCTCTGCGTCCGACCTGTATAAGGCTGACAATTCGTCCCTGCTTGAGCTTATCGCTTTTGCGGAGGGCATTGACAGCTCGCTTTACTCAAACTGGGAAGCTCTTTCGGTAGATTCTCTCATAGCGGCGGCAAGGGCTGCCTCTTCGGTTTCGGAATATTCCGTGATCGCTGACGCAGAGGCTGAACAGAAGGCAATAAACGATGCCGGACAGGCTCTTTACGATGCGCTTATGAAGCTCGGAACCGAGATGATATATTACGGCACCGTGACCGTTAAGTATGTTGACGACGCAGGACTTGTCCTGAGATCGGAAACCTTAATGAGAGGTGAAGAGGGAACAGCTTATACAATCGTTCCGGAAACCATTTCCGGCTACCTCACCCCGTCCTCTGTCAGCGGAGTTTACGGAAGGAATACGAACGAGGAGATTACCCTCGTTTACACCCTCAGCACCGACAAGACGGCTCTGAAAAACGAGCTTGACAATGCCGTTGAACAGGGCGACTACACCGACGAAAGCTATTCGGCATACACTGCGGCTCTTGAGGCGGCAAGGGAGGTCTACAACAACTCCCGCGCACTTCAGAGCGAGGTTGACAGCGTGCTTGCGGCGGTTGTGAATGCAAAGGCGAATCTGAAATCGGCGCTTGTGGTCGTTTCGCCGAAATCAATTGCTGCAAGCTCTAACCGTGAGTTCTATCAGAGCTACACCGGCTTGCTTGCGCTTGACGGAAGCTCCTCCACATATGCGTGGATCGCAAGCGCTCAGCGCACCGGCGACTGGTTCAGAGTTGCATTTGGTGATGTATACACCGTTTCCGATGTGACGGTAACCTCCTCCTACGGGAACGACCATATACGCTCGGCTGACATTCAGGTCTCGGTCAACGGAAGCGACTGGACAACTGTCGGCACATACTCCGGAAGCGGAACAAAGACGGTTTCTTTCGGCAGATTCGTCGATGCAAGGTATGTAAGGCTCTGTCTGACCTCCTCCTCCGACTACTGGTGGGTGGTCAACGAGATCTCCTTCACCTTCGGACCTGAGAGCGAATATGCGGGACAGCTTCCCGAAATGCCGGTATTCCGCCTTGACAGTGACGGAACCATAAATTCCGGAAGCGAATACGTGATAAAGTCATCCGACTCGGATTATGCGCTTGCGGTCTCCGGCGGAACGCTAACATCGGTAACGGTTTCTCCCGAGGACAACGCGGTTTCGACAGATAACGACTATGCGGTCTGGGTTATCACGAAATCAGGCAGTGGCTATACGATAAGAAACAAGGGGAGCGGGCAGTATCTGAGGATAACCGCGTCAGGCAACTGGTTCTGGTCATCGGAAGCCACGCTGTCGCTCTCGCAGTCGGCATCGGTTTTCTATGCCGAGGGAAGCGGTACTTATTCATTCTACGTGTATTCCGGCAGAAGGTACTACTATCTCGGTCTGAACGGCACGGTTCCGACCGCAACCTCCGGCGGATATCAGATATCGACAGGATTCCTGCTCTATCTTGCCGATAACTGACGGCAGACATTAAAAATCCCCCTTCTTTTCCGGCGTGCGGAAGAGAAGGGGGTTGTTTTTGGTGCATAAGGTGTGGTATAATGAAAATGCGGCGGGAGGGTGCGGTTTTTTCGCAGAGTTCCATACTCAGAATCTGCGCCTGAATAAACCGGGGAAAAACGGAAATAAGTATACCGACGAAAGTACCGAAAAATCAGCGGTTCGCAGAGTTCCATACTCAGAATCTGCGCCTGAATAAACCGGGGAAAAACGGAAATAAGTATACCGACGAAAGTACCGAAAAATCAGCGGTTCGCAGAGTTCCATACTCACCCGGAACCGTGTATTTCACTGTGCGGAATACCGTTTCCGGGGGCGGCGGAAAGTGCCGGAAAACCGCTGCGGCACAGGCGGCCTCACATCCTGAAGAAATCGTTCATTCCGGTCACGGCGCGCGGGCTGACTGCTCTTTCTGACGGCGATAAAACTCTTTCAGAAGCCCAGCTTCGGCAGCTTGTTCATGTTTTCGCGCTTCAGCTCCATCGAAGAATGGACATATCTTTCAAGCGTTATCTGCGGGCTTGCGTGGCCGAGTACCTCCGAAAGGCTCTTTATCTCAAAGCCCGCCTCTATGCATCTTGTGGCAAAGCTGTGCCGAAGCGAATGAAAATGCACGCCGTCAAGCCCGCACGCCGCAGTGTAATTCCTCAGCCGGTACTGAAGCGTGCGCGGCTCCATGAATTTTCCCGACGTTCCGGTCAGAATATACGCGTCGGGGTCTGCAACGGCAAAACGGCGGCAGAGAGCAAGCGCGGAATCTCCGAGCGGAATCATGCGGAAGGACGAAAAGCTCTTCGGGTCGGTGATGACGATTTTTGTTCCGCCGTCACTCTTCAGCCGCTGCATGGTTCCGGCAACGCGGATTATCCCGTCGTCAAGGAAGATGTCTCCCCATCTCAGCGCGCATATCTCGCCGATCCGCATCCCGGTAAGCAGGGCGAGCAGGGTTCCGAATCTGGCAAGATCGGTATCGGTCAGAAGATATTCGGTAAATCTCTCCTGTTCCTCCCGTGACAGCACACGCATTTCGTGTCTCTCCTCCCTCGGATAGGCTATCTCAAGGTTCCGCAGAGAGGGAAAGCGCTTTGCTCCGTACGTCAGTACCGCGTGAAGAAGCGTGAGAATGTCCCTTACCGTTTTGACCGACAGTCCGTCGGCGATCAGCGAACGCGAAAAGCCGTCCACCGCAAGCGGGTTCAGCGACCGAATATATGCGTTTCCGAGTCCGGGCTTTATACGGTTTTCTATCACTGTTCTGTATTTGACGAAGGTCGATTGCCTTACCCGGTTTTCACGGAGCATAAGCCACTCGTCGCAGAGGCATGAAAGGCGCGTTTTTGCCGGATTTCCGGTGTCTGTGCCGTTTATGACTGCCGCCTTCATCAGATTTGACTTTTCCTTTGCCCCGGCGTAGCTTGCGGCGTAGCAATAGCCGTATATGGCTTTTCCGTCGGGCTGATAGCCCTTGATGTAACGCGCCTCCCATCTGCCGTCCTTCCTCTTGTAAATGTTTTCTCCTTTTTTGCTCATGTTTTTCTCCTCATTATCATATGTGTCTTTATTTTCTGCGCAAGTTTGCGCCGGTGACGGAGATCCTGACGGCTTTAAGCCGCGTTCTGACTCTGACGGGGGATATTTTACCGCAAATCGGCGGAATTTTTTTCGGAACCGTGAAAAAAACTTTGATTTGTTTATAAAACCTATTGCAATTCCGATTACGGTGTGATATAATCTTACTCGTAGAGTATGGAACTCTGCGAACCAAAAACCGGCACAAACGGAAGATGAAAGGAGCAATTAAGGCTGATTTCACTCCGTTCTTATTGTTGTCCGGTAAAATATACCGGTCACTTACGGAATGCCGTGTATATTATACATCATTTATGCTAAGGAGAGAATCCCGATAATGCTGTCGCCGAAAGAACATGAACAGAAAACCGCAGCCCTTATGGACGGAGCCGTCCGTTCGGTTGCGCTTTACGGACTTGAAAACGCCTCTACGAAAACCATCAGTGCCTGCTGCGGAATAAACGAAGCCTATATTTACCGTTATTTTGAAAGCAAGGAAGATCTGCTGGCAAAAACGTTCGAGCGTGAGGACAAGCTGTTTCTTGACATGATTCTTGACAATTTCCCGGTTCTCAGCTACGAAAGCATCGATTACGAGGTGCGCTGCCGCCTGCTCTTCATGCGCTGCTGGAAATATGTAACCGGCAGACCGTCCGAGCTGAAGTTCTATATGAGATATTATCACTCTCTCATGTACAACACGGACTCGTTTGTAAATCACACAAAGCAGTACTCGATACTCGTTGATAAGCTGAGAAGCGCGTTCCCGGCAGAGGGAGGCGGCGTGGAGCTTATCATGCGCCACATTCTTGACACTTTGCTCACTACCGCGCTTATGTATGTCAGCAATCCCGAGGGCATTGACTCCGACGAGGTTGCCGAGATAAATTTCAAAATGATATTCAGTGTCGTCAGGGAGTTTATCGACAAGAACAAGCTCGCCGCAGCCGCAACGGGTAAACAGTCCGGAGTATGAAAAAAAGCGGTATCAGAAAGGCTCTGAATGCGGTCACAACGGTTCTTGTTGTGATGGTCGTTCTCCTTGCGGTCGCGCTTGTCGGCGTAAGGATCGTCGGTATCAGAACCTATGCGGTTATTTCCGGTTCGATGGAGCCTGTCTATCCCACCGGTTCACTGCTTTATGTAAAGCCGGTGAAGACAGAGGAGCTGAAGGTCGGCGACACGATAACCTTCATGCTTGACGAAAAGACGGTCGCCACACACAGGATAATCGAGGTCATTCCCGACGAAGAAGAGCCGGGGGTGATAAGATTCAGAACAAAGGGAGATGCGAACGAAACTCCCGACGGCGCCCCGGTTCACTGCCGGAACGTGATAGGAAAGCCGCTGTTTGCGATACCGTATCTCGGATATTTCGCGAACTTCGTTCAGAACCCGCCGGGGCTTTATCTTGCGATAGGAGCCGCCGCGATACTTGTCATCATGGTTTTTCTGCCAGATCTCATAAAGGATGAGCCTAAAAAGATTTCCGGAGACGGAAACGGCGGGAACGGAAAAGATGACGGGAAGAACAGCGGGGAAGAATAAAAACAAATAACGCTCTTGGTTTTCCGCACCGGTTTAAGGCAGCGGATTTATGAAGGGCGTATTTGCGGGGGCTGATTTTAGTGTGTACTTACTACAAGAAGCCTCAAGCCAATACTGGTGTCGTGGTGGGCAATGCTTGTTTTTTGACATTGTCGGTACTAAGACGCATATAAGGGTCGATTCCTTTTCTGCAAAGTTCGCTTTGTTGAATCATATAGGAAAAGCTATCGGAAAGGAGGAATAACGATGAAAAAAGCACTTTTTATTATGCTATCTGCTGCGCTTATAGTCTGCGCTACAGTGGCAGGAACGCTTGCGTGGCTGACTGACACGACGGCGCCTGTGGTGAATACCTTCACCGTCGGGGATATCAATATCACTCTCACTGAAAGTGAAAATCTTGACCTGAAAATGGTTCCGGGACAGTCAATCAAGAAAGACCCGAAGGTAACTGTTAAGGCAGGTTCCGAGGCTTGCTGGCTGTTTGTGAAGGTTGAGAAGTCCGGTAACTTCGATGACTTCATGACATTTGAAATGGCTGACGGCTGGATTGCTCTTAGCGGGTATGCGGGGGTTTACTATCGCAATGTAGATGCTACGAATGCAGATACAGGTTTTGATGTTCTTAAGAACAATAATGTGATGGTTCGTGATACCGTGACCAAGACTATGCTTGAGGACGCAAAGACCAATGCTCCTACTCTCACTTTTACCGCGTATGCGGTGCAGAAGGACGGTATCAATGATGCCGACACTGCATGGGGAAAAGTCACCCCCTGATTCTCCATTACGAAAAAATTAATATCCATAAAGGAGAAGTATCATGAAAAGAAAAATAGTAACCGTTTGCCTCGCGGCTGTCCTTGTTATCATTGCTGTCGCAGGCGCTTCGCTGGCGTATCTGACGGATACCGATGAAAGAACCAACACCTTTACTGTGGGCGATGTTGATATCACACTCGTTGAGCAGAGAAAGGGTGCAAACGGTCTTGAAAGCTATGGCGAAGGAAGCTACAAACTTAAGCCCGGCAAGTCCAATGACGGGAACGCCGTTTCGAAGATCGTGACTGTCAAGAACAACGGCACCGAAGATGCATATGTCTGGGTTGAGCTCCGCATTCCCGCATACCTTGTAAGTAATGAGTACAAGGCTGAGCCGCACACCAATGAAAGCAAAAATGCCCTTCACTGGAACAGCTACGGCTGCTTCAATGTTGAGTACAACTCCGGAAACTATTGGAGACTTGCGGTCTCTGACGGAATCGTTGACGCAGATCACAAGGTTACCAATGCAAACATGGTAGCTGTTGAGGACGGTCTTTGGCACGATTATGAGTATGTCGGAACCGAGGACAACGGCAATACTGTCGTTATCAGAACCAAGATGGAGAACGTTCTTCCTGCCGGAAAGACCTCTCTCCCGGCTCTTGCACAGGTTTACATGGACTGGCGCGTAACCAAGACTGCTGATGGTAATAAGTTCCAGCTTCCTGATGGAACTGAAATCCCGAAGGATGCTTCGTGGAAAATAGACGTAAGAGCGTATGCAATTCAGGCTGACGGTATCGATGGTATTGACGCAGCAATTGCGGCGTTCGCTGATAACGGAAAATAATTTTGAAAGGATATAAAAAACATGACAAAGAAGAAATTTTTAGCTGTTGCACTTGTTGCAATCCTGGCCATAACGGCTGCTGTGGGCGCTTCGCTTGCGTATCTGAAGGATACCAAGACCGTAACAAACACTTTCACGATCGGTAACGTGAAGATTGAACTGCTTGAATCCCAGTACCACCGCGTCAATGCCGGAAAGGGCAATGCCACCGGATTGACCGAGCCTTCGACAGGCGGGTATCTGTGGGCTGCCAATGTCGATATGCAGGGCACACCCGAGAACACCCCCAACTTTGTAACCTCCGGTGAGACTTGGAACGGTCTGTACTTCTCCGATGCGCAGATCGAGGCTGATGCCGAGGGATATAAAAACGGCTATTTTAAGGATCATGCGGAAAACATGGTTCCCGGCAGAAACGTCCGCAAGAACCCCTATGTAAAGAATACCGGCAGTAACGATGCATATATCCGCGTCCGTGTTCTTGTCCCCGTGTCACTCTTTGATGTGATCGACAACGGTCCGTCCTACTGGACAACCACTGCAATGAACGAGGGACAGGTCACCTCCGCGGCGGTCAATGCTTACAATACAGTAGGCCCGGATGCCGTCAAGAAGGTCATGCGCGGCGACATAGAGTATTATGAGTACGACTTTACATTCACCAAGGCTGTCAAGCCCGGTGAGCTGACTTTCTGGAACGTATGGGGCAACATCGCAATCAACAAGGATGCAACTGCAGAACAGCTTGCCAGCGTTAAATCATTCGATGTTATCTTTGAAGCTGACGCCATTCAGGCAGATGGCTTTGCCGATGCAACCGCGGCATTTGCGGCGTTTGACAAGCAAAAATAATTATCTGAAAGGACAATCATCATGTCAAAAAAGAAGATAATAACCCTTGCGCTCGTCGCTATCGTTGCGATAACCGCAATTGCAAGTGCATCTCTCGCTTACTTTACCGACACAAAGACTGCCGACAACACCTTCACAATGGGAAATGTAAAGATTACCCTTGACGAGGCACCTGTTGACGAGTTCGGACAGGCAGCTGACGGCGAACGCGTTACCGGCAACCGGTACGGGCCTTCCGCCGTATATCCGGGCGCAGTCCTTCACAAGGACCCGACGGTACATAATGTCGGCGATTATCCTGCCTACATCCGCGCAACCGTAAACGTCAGCAACTGGATGAACCTTGTCGGCGCTTACTATCCGGACTTCAACGAGACGTTCCCGAACGAGGGCTACAAAGCGGCTCTCAACCTCCTTGTCGGCGAGCTCGGCGAGGGTTGGTCTGTTGTTGGCGTTGTCGCAGGCGACACGTTCACGATCGGTCAGTTCGATGCCAAGTTCATCCTCAAGTATGAGGGCGAGCTTGCTCCCGGAGCTGACACCACAGCAATGTTCAACAACGTTACCATTCCGGCAGGAATTGACAACGTAAATGCTGACAGCTTTGACAGGGTCACCGTTGTCGCTCAGGCAATTCAGGCAAATGGCTTTGACAGCTGGGAAGCAGCTTTTGCGGCATTTGATGCTTAATTTCCGCTGAATTTCAGCAAACCGGCACCCCCGGAATCCGGGGGATGCCGTATCGGAACATCGGAAAAAATCTCCGGTGCTCCGATACGGCATCGTAAATTCTGTTCAAACATATAAGGAGACGGTCATGAAAGGAAAAAATTACAAGCGCAAAGCAGCGGTAATCTCCGCAATAGCAATAACCGCGGCACTTGCCGCATACGGCACGGCAGCGTACTTTACTGCGGAGGACACCGCAACGAACGTAATAACCGCCGGGAACGTGAAGATTCAGCTTGTCGAGCGCATGAAGTCCGGCGATGAACTTGTTCCGTTCACGGATGCTGTCGGCGTTATGCCCGGCGCACGCGTTTCGAAGATAGCGCAGGTCGAAAACACCGGTTCTCAGCCCGCGTGGATAAGAGTTTCGGTCGAGAAGGCTGTCGAGCTTGCGCAGGGCGTGGAGGGCGAGATCGATCTTTCGCTCGTCACACTTGACATTAATACCGAATACTGGACGGAGCGTGACGGTTTTTATTACTACAGCACCGCACTTGACCCGGGCAAAACGACCGAGCCGCTCTTTACCGAGGTCGCCTTCGACGAGTCGATGAGCAACCTCTATCAGGACAGCCGCGCCGTCATAACCGTCAACGCCTACGCAACACAGACGGCGAACAACGGCACGTCCGCCGCCGATGCCAAGGGCTGGCCGGAAGTTTAAGGAGAAGGGGGTAGCCTAATGTTTTACGCAAAACACAGATCCCGCCGCAAAAAAATGAAATTCGTCAAGGGCATTGCCATGCTCCTTTGCCTTGTTACCATATTCACGTCGGTGTGGGTGGGGAACCTTGGGATCGGGGCGGAGGATGGCGATCGCTCTGAGACCGTAAAAATCACCGTTAACTACGTTTATAAGTCAAATAATGCTATGGTGGCTCAGCCGTATACTGCTCAGATTGAAAAGGGCGCGTCCTTCAAAAAGACCCTTGAAGTGCCGAAGCTGTTCAATTATTCGATCCCGAACGATGAGGCTATAGGGCTCGACACAGACAGTATCGTTCTTACGAAGGACGAGGCGACCGGGAAATATTCGCTGGCATTCGATCTTCAGTCGGTCAACGAAAACGTCGAGGTCACGCTTTATTATGTCGCGGGAACGGCAAAGTACACGGTATATCATTACTATCAGAATCTTGAGAATGAAGAGTATACACTTGACCCGAAAATTGTCGAGCTGACCGGGGATATTGATGCCTACACGGAAGCTGTCGCGAATAGTCGCGAAGGTTTCAGATGCGAGGATGTTCCGCAGTACGTCATAGCTGCGGACGGATCGACAAGTGTCGAGATCTATTACAAGCGTTTGTTATACACCGTGACATTTGATGTAAACGGCGGTATTGACGGTCCTGAGCCGATTTTCGCAAAGTTCGGAACGACTTTTGAAGCAGATTCAATTCAAAAGCCGACCCGCGAGGGATATACATTCCTCGGATGGAGTCCGGTGCTTTCAGACACTGTTACTATCGAAAAAAATATAACCTACGTTGCACAGTGGCAGGCCGAAAAGGGGCAGGCTGATTATACCATTGTTCTTTGGGGACAGAATGCCAATGACGATGAGTATTCTTACCTCAGTTCTCATGAGGCTTGGGGAAATGTGGGGAATCAGGTTACTTGGAACGATAACCCGTTGATTAATCATGTTCATGATGCAGATTGCTTAATTTGCAATAGGGAAGAACATACACATACAGCAGAATGCTATAAGTGCGGTATTACCGACACTACAGAAAAGCATATGCAGCAGCTTCATCCCGGCAGCAACCTGTGGGAATACGATCACAGCGATACCGTTACCGTCTCTGCTGACGGCATGACAGTACTGAACGTGTACTTCACAAGAAAGGTTTTTAAACTTCAATTCCGGAAGAGTAACTCCAATGACAACTATTTTGGCACGATAGAAGCCCGGTGGGGTAAGGATATCAAAGCCGAATACGAAGAAATTGTTAAAATAGCAGGCAGCAGCTTCTGGAGTGAAAATAAATATGCAGAAGGTCCTTGGACAAATTACATCGGTGTGATGCCGCAGAGGGATATCACCTATTACCGTCACGAACCCAGCGGTTCCGGCACAAGCACGATGACGTATTACGGCGAAGACCTTAACGGCGACTATCAGATGATTTTCACTATCAACTTTAAGGGAACGAATTATACCGTAACTGATAAAGACCGTTATCAGTTTGAAGGCTATACATTTGATCACGGCACAGCAAACGGTGCTAACTGTAATGGGGCAGAATTCTACTATAAACGCAATTCTTATGCGCTTGAATTTTACTCCGCAAACACAAACATACCGGACAAGACAGTGAACCCGAAGTTTCAGGAGACATTGGGGAGATACTACTATCGTCCTGTTGAAAAGCCCACCACGGTCGAACCCGATGCGGTTTTCGTCGGTTGGTATCTCAACCCGGAATGCACCGGCGAAGAGTATGACATTTCTGCTCATACAATGCCTGCAAATAACATAGCGCTCTATGCCAAGTGGGGTAATGGTCTGTACACCGTCAGAACCTATACTGGCGACACGCTGGTGACACCCTACACCTACGAAGGTTATTCCGGTGCGCAGGGAAATATTGAAAAATACACCCTTGCAACAGCACCGACTGATCCGAAAAAGGACGGTTGTGTATTTGTCGGGTGGTTCTATAAGGACGGAGAAGCAGAAAAACCGTTCTTATTCACAATGCCGATAACGAGGGATTATGATCTGTATCCCAAGTTCGACGATCAGGTGTCGATAGAGTACACGGTACATTACTACAAAGACGGTACGACCGAAAAGGTTGCAGACGACAAAGTCAATACCGTAAAAATCGGAACAACGGTAACGGAAAAGGCAAAGATGGGCACGGAGCTGAACCTTTTGTCGGGAGAAATGCAAAAAAAGTACTACCCGGCAAAAACCAGCACCAGTGAAGTCATCAAGGTAGTGGGGCAGGAGATCATCTTCTACTACACAGAGGCAGCTTCTGTTAAGTACACGGTATACTATCAGGATGCAAACGGCAAAAACCTGAAAGACCCGGTAACCAAAACCACCGAGTATTCTACCGTTACTGAGCCGTATTTGCAGATAGACGGTTACGCGCCGCATCAGTTCAGTATTACCAAGGATATGTCTGCTGATCCGAAACAGAACAAGATCGTATTCATCTATTATCCGACTCTCACCACCCTCAACATCCGCAAAACCGGGTTTGACGCGGCAGACGCCGGAACAACCTTCATCTTCCGCATCAAAGGAACTGACGAGAATACGAAGAATATCGACCTGAGGGTAACTATTCACGGTTATGTATCGGGCGGTGATGTCCCGAACGTCACCGTTGCCGACCTCCCGGTGGGCAGCTACACTGTGACGGAGGAAAGCGACTGGTCGTGGAGATATCAGCCGACGAACGGTGAGCAGCCTATCACGCTCGACCCGGATGGGGCAAAGAACGTTCTGACTTTTGAGAACGAGAGAAAAGACGGTCAGTGGCTCAGCGGCGACGCGTACAACACGAATCTCTACAAGCCTGACAGCAACTGAGAAAGGAGGCACGAACATTGAATTCCGAAAACAACACCCGCAAAAGGGTTCCGAAGCCTGTTAGAAGAAGGCAGAAAGCCAAGAGGGTCGGTTCAGGCTTCGTCCTCCTGATCCTCGCGGCGGTTCTCGCAATCGGCGGGACGCTGGCTTACATCATTGCAAATACTGTATCTGTCGAGAACAAGTTCACCCCCGGTGAGGTCAGGTGTGAGGTTCTTGAGGATTTTGACAAAATCACTAAGTCCAATGTAAGAATCAAAAACACCGGCAACACCGCCGCGTACATCCGCGCCACATATGTTGTGACGTGGCAGAAAGAGGACGGTACGGTAAACGGAAAGATGCCGGTTGTGGGTACAGACTACACGATAGAATTTGCCGAAAACAGCGGTTGGAAGCTGATAGGAGACTACTGGTACTATACATCACCGGTCGCGGCCGGCGGCGAAACCGGGGTTCTGATAGCTTCCTGCAAATTGGCAGAAGGTGCAGCGGTGCCGACAGGCTATCATCTTTCGGTTGAGATCATTGCCTCCGCGATACAGTCCGAGCCGGCATCGGTTGTGGCTGAAAAATGGCACGTTGCTGTTGACAATGGCGAAATCACAGGTGCGGCGGCATCCGCTGACACCACGAAAGGAGCGTGAGGAGCATGAAAAAGACACTTAGATCGGCTCTTGCGCTGTTCCTTGCGGTTATCCTGCTTGCCGCCTCCGCGCTGACCGTCTTTGCCGACGGCACGGTGACCTACGACGGAGACGCTAAGAAGTTTATCTTCAAGCCGGGCAGCCGCCATTCTCCGACCGACCTTTTTGACGGGTTCAAGGACGTTATGCCCGGGGACACGCTGAAGCAGAAGGTCGTTATCAACAACAAAATCTCAAACAAGGTCAAGATCAAGCTGTATATGCGCTCTCTCGGCGCGGAGCGGGGCTCTGAGGAGTTCCTCTCGCAGATGACACTCACGGTGAATCAGGTCGGCGCTTCCGAGCTTTTCAGGGCTCCGGCGGATCAGACTGCGCAGCTGACGGACTGGGTGTACCTCGGAACGGTCTTTTCAGGCGGAAAGATCGAGCTTGAGCTGACCCTTGACGTTCCGGTGACGCTTGACAACGGTTTTCAGGACGCGGTCGGATATCTTGACTGGCAGTTCAGAATCGAGGAGCTTCCGGTGGAACCCGACGACCCAAAGCCCCCGCAGACCGGGGACAACATTAAGACCGTGCTCATCATCGCGGGCGCGGCGGTGGTCGTGCTTGTCGTATTCTTTGTGATCTTTGCAAAGAGACGCAGACGCGACGACGAGGAATGATTTTTTCCGGCAGTACCGAACAGGTGCTGCCGGATTTTTGTGTTGACACTATGTCCGTAAAATGCTATAATAAAACAAAGGGGGCGGTGAAATGCAGACAGATGACTATTACGTCAGGAATTATAACCGGGACAACGACGTGTGCGTATGGAAGCAGAAGAACGTCGGTTATTACGAAAGCTCCGAGCTGTCGCTTTTCGAGATCGGCGTCGAAAAATGCACGCCCGGTTTTGACTGGGGACCCGACAGAAAGGGATTTCATACGCTTCACTATGTTTTTTCCGGCAAGGGTTCGCTGATGGTGAACGACCGGTATTTTGATATTTCCGCGGGGCAGGTGTTCTATATTGCGCCGAACGATTTTGCATATTATAAAGCCGACGCGGAGATGCCGTGGAAGTATATCTGGATACGTTATTTCGGGACGAAAGCGTCGATAATCATGAATTTCACGAGTCTGCCGGACAGGTTTGTGATGAATGATACGGCTGACGGATTTGTCAACTGCTCGCTCAATGCCATTCTCAAGGCGGTCATGAAGGACAGCAGTGTAAATATGTACTCCCTGACCGGGCTTTTATACTGTTTCCTCGGCGGGCTTGTCGACAGGTTTCCGAAGAAGGACACGCAGATCGACAGCACGGCTCTCGGATATCTTGATGTGCTTATTGATTATATTCATCTGAACTACGCAAAGCCGAATGTCATAACCGGCATGGCGCACGACAGAAATCTGTCAAGATCGTATATCTACAAGCTGTTCCGGCAGTATCTTGATGTTTCCCCGTCGGAGTACCTCGACGGATTCAGAATCGGGCGCGCCTGTTCGTACCTTAAGGAAACCAACGCAGCGATAAGCGATATTGCGCATTCTGTCGGATACAGCGAAACTGCGAGCTTTTTCCGGGCATTCAAACGGAAAACCGGCATGACACCGCACGAATACCGGGTCAAAAACGCGATCTGACACAATCTTACAAACACAAACGGGTCTCCGCACAGTACTGCGGAGGCTTTTTTTCGTTCTGTCAGGAAACATACGGACAGTAAATTGAAACATTCAATCATTTAATTTTCACAGCTGTTGTGATAGAATAATACCGAAATCAAAGAAAGGATTTTTGATAATGAAAAGAAAAATTCAGCAAATTGCGGCACTTCTTGTGACTGCTGCGGCGCTTGCCGGCTTTGCATCGTGCAAAAGCGATAAAAAACCGGATGACGGGACAAAAGATGTGCCGGTTGGCAGCGATTATCCGGAGTATCTGACCGGAAAGACCTACGGCGGCGATACTGTCCGTTTTCTCGTGGCAAGCGAGTGTCTGTATGATTTCACTCTCAGCGAAGATGACGAGGGTGACGACGCAATATCTGCGGCGGCACTGAAGAGAAATCTGCTTGTGTCGGAATATCACAACGTCAGGCTTGAATTCATCGACGGCGGCGGGATCAACGAGTTCAACCCGAAGATGCTCGGCGTCGTGCAGGCGGGGGATCAGACATATGACATATTCTGTCCGCCGTACTGGTGGAATACCGGCAACGAGGGAGTTGCAGCCAATCTCTCGGAGATAAGCGTGTTCGACTTCTCACAGCCGTGGTGGTACAGATATATCAATGACGACCTTGCGTCGATAACCGACCAGTCGGATTACCGGCTTCTCGGCGCGCTTGCCGCAAACGTGACGGAATTCATCCACCCGTCCCAGTGCGGTATATGGTCTTGGACCGACTGCGCGGAGGATGTTCGGGATTTTGTCCTTGCGATGACAAACTCAATGATCGGCAGAATGCATATCTGCGGTGATTTTGCGTCGCTCTCCGATGAAAAGAGGAGCCTGCTGAAAGAAGCCTGCGCATTCTATAAGAGCTACCGGCATATCTTCTTCTCCTGCCGTACATATCACCACACGCTTCCTGAGGCTTATACCCACGGCGGCGCGAAACTGAGGTGTACCGAGCTGATGGCAGAGAACAACGCCGAAGCAGTTGTCGTTGCACAGCGCGTTGGCTCTGATACAGATAGCGTAAACGTGAAATTCCCCGGACTTCTGCCGGGCGAATACACCATAACGACCTATCCGTCATCGGAACCGGTGACCGCCGCTTCCGCGATGCTTGCGTCGGAAGGGATCGACATAAAGCTGCCGTCAGAGATCTGCGGCAGAGCGGTTTATCTGAGAAAAAACGGTAACTGAATATCAAAAAGATCCGTTCCGGGTGTTCCGGGGCGGATTTTTTGTTTGCGGGAAATAAAAAAGTTTTTATCTTTTTGTTAAGATGGTATTGACAACAATATAGAAGTATGTTATAATAGTCTCACAGTAAAGTCAACGTTGACACTATATTGAGAACAAAACAGGAATAGATTTTACCCGGAGAAAGAGAAAAACACCTCCGGATGAAATAAAAGGCAAAGCCAAATTCAGAAAGGAGCTTTTCTCCCGGACGAATGGGAGAAAACAAAAAAGTCATGAAAAAAGTATTATCCATGATCCTTGCGGTGCTTACCGTATCGGTACTGCTGGCAGCTGCGGTTTCCGCTGCTTACTACAAGACCATTCCGGGCAACCTCATCAAGGGCGGCGACTTCAACAGCGCTGATGTTGCAGATTACTTCTGGATGAATCCCGATGAGGGTCCTTACCGCGGCGGAACCTGCGTATGGCAGAAGGACGGCGGTGCCGGCAACTCCGGATGTATCAGAATGAACGGAACAGACAACGTTTCCTCGGTTCCTGCCCTTGTGCCAAGAAACCTTGTTGACGGGGTTGTTGACGGGAAAAATGTTGATGCAAAAATGTGGCCGCAGGTCGTTGAAGGCAAGAAGTATGTTGCTATGATAGACGTTTTCAGACCCGTGGGCGTTGACGCAACAGTTCAGTGGGATACCGAGAACGGTCTTGTTGCATATCAGCGCGCTGCCAAGAACGGCGAGTGGGAAAGAATCGTCACCATCTGGACTGCCAACACCAGCGGCAACTGCCATCTGCGTGTTGTCAATGAGTGCCTGGACGGCGGTATCGGTCTCAAGCCTGATCAGTACGTCCTTCTCGACAACTTCTACTTTGCAGAGTACAAAGAGGGTGTGAACTACACCGAAATGGTCAATGAGGAAACTCCCGATACCGGTGACAACGCAGTTGTTATCTCCGCTGTTGTTGCAGCTGCTGCTCTTGCAGGCGTCTGTGTAGTAGCAGGAAAGAAGAAGAGCAGATAATTCTGCGGGAAAGACATCTTTCTTATAACGTCGGTTTATCCGGCAGACATTAAAGTTACGGGATAAGGCGGAAAGCGCTCACTTGCCGCTCCGCCATAACCTGACATAAACGTGAAAGGGCTTGTTTCAATAATGCAGTCGGACAAGCCCTTTTACAAACCTTTCATTAAGGAGAAAAACATGAAAAAAGCACTCGTATTCCTTCTTGTTCTCCTCACCGTCCTGCCCTGCGCCATCGCGTGCAAGACCGGCGGAGATTCAGAGAACACAAAGGGAACAGGGGACAATACAACCGACGGAAGTCAGGCGGCCTCAACGCCCGCGGGAACAGAGGATCCCTTTGACGACAAGGTTCCGGAGGATCTGAGATTCGACGGAAGAACCTTCACAATGACAGGACCGATCCCCTCGGGATATGTCGTTTTCTATCAGGAAGAGGATTCCGATGACCCGGTCGATTCTGCGGTTTACAAGCGCAATATGATCCTTGAGGATCGCTTCGGCATCAAGATCGTAGGTATCGAGCTTGGTCAGACCGACAGCCACGCCGATGCATTCTCGTCTTACGTCAGCAGTGGCGATGACATTATCGATGTCATGGGCATCGGCTTCTATCAGTCGGGTCTTGCCATGATCATCAACGACTATGTCCTTCCGTGGAACGATGTCAAGTACATAAACGTTGACCGCGACTGGTGGAACAAGTCGGCTACCGAGACGCTTTCGATACTCGGCAATTACTACTACCTCACCGGTGATATAAACGTCGGCGCGCTCCGCTGCACAATGCCGATATTCTTCAACAAGACGGAGGCAGAGGAGTACAAGGACGTTGTCGGCGATCTGTATCAGACCGTCCGCGACGGCAAATGGACATATGAGCTGTTCCTTAACTACATCAAGGCATACAGCCACGATAACGGCGACGACGTTCAGGACGAAAACGACTATTACGGACTTGTGCAGAACGGATACACGCTTATGTCACACCTCTATTATGCCGACGTTGTTACCGCAGTGGTCAACGACAACGGCGCGGAGCTTATGCTGACCGACGACAAGATTGTCGGAATCGTTGACAGGGCGCGTGAGCTTCTCAACAACAAGTACTATTCATACGTAAGAGACGGCGACCAGGAGATATCCGACATATTCTTCTCCGACCGTGCGCTGTTTATGAACACCGACCTTTCGTCCGCCGGAAAATGGAGAGACAAGAACACCGATTTCGGAATTCTTCCACTTCCGAAGTACGACGAGGCTCAGGAGAACTACACGACCTACACCGACCAGTGGGGTCTGATGCTCGCTCTGCCCTGCACGGCTCAAGAACCCGACCGCACGGGGGCAGTGCTTGAGGCTATGGCTGCGCTCTCAAAGAAGCTCGTAACACCGGCTTACTATGACGTCATGCTTCTCGGAAAGCTGAAGCGCGACGACGAAAGCGAAGAGATGCTTGACATCCTTTACAAGAACGTTGTTTACGATCCCGGCACGATATATGCCGGCGACCTCAATCTGCTTCCGATGAATGCCTGCGTCAGACGCGACGCAAGCCTTACCACATGGTATGCGCAGATGTCCGAGGCACTTCTCAACAACATAACCATACTTTACGACCACGTCCGTCAGTCAAAGGGCTGATACGGATTTTTGGGGGCTGCTGAATAACATCGTGTTTTTAGCAGCCCCATCGGGCTTTATATTACCGGGACGGAAATACAATAAAAATATGAAAAATATCTTGAAAACACTGCTTCCCGTGCTTTTGCCGCGCTTATTATCGCCGGCTGTTCACGGGAGAGCGGCGGCAAGGAGGAATCAAGCGACAGTATGAGCACGATCGTAACCGACACAGGAACTACGGGGATCCCCGCGGATGCGGAAAAGGGGCTCTCGCTTACCTCCGGAGATGCCGCACTCTCATTTTACGTAAAAGACGACAGCATAGTCATAAACTCCTTCGGGACGGATAAATATCAGCTTGCCGCAGATGCCGCCTGCACGCTTCCGGCACAGTACCGGCTGAACGACGGCGATTTTCTTACGGAATTCAGCTGGAAATTCGATGCGGCATATGAATATACCGGCGACAGGGAAGAGGCGGGGTACAGGCTCGTCTTTACCGATGAGAATGCCGGAATGAAATGCGATATTATAATAACGGCGCGCACCGGGCTGGCGGGACCGTTTGAATTTTACGGATATCTTTACTGCACCGGTGAAAAGACAGTGCTTGTTCAGCCCGACAGCTATTTTGCCGCAACGATTAAAAAAGAAGGTAATCCGACGGCATGGACCTTCGGCAAAGAGGGCTGGCTTGCAGAGGGCGTGAAGAAATATTCCGGAGAGTATTATTCCGGAACCGGCATCCGCAAGAAGGAAATAAAGAACAACACGATCAAAGCCTCCTGCAAGGTCAGCTCCGACTATCCGAATCCCGGTTCGCTTCCGATGATGTACATTGACGGCGGGGATTACGGACTTATATTCGCGCAGGAGTGGTCAAGCGGACTGCTGACCGCAAAGGGTAAGGACGATACCCTGACCCTCGGCGCGGCACTTGACCCGAACGGAGAGCTTTCTACATATCTCAATCCGGGTGACAGTATGCTTCTGCCGCCGGTATATATCGGGGTATATGAGGGCGACGTTGAGGTCGGGTCGAACCTTTTCAAGCACTGGTTCCTTCGCTACAAGGCGCCGGAGTGTATGACCGAAAATCAGAACGAGCCGCTGACGCAGTATGACTACTGCCTTGAGACAAACATTGAAAATGCCGTGAAATACTGCGGCTTTGAGAGCCTTAAGCTCGATTACGGCTGGTGGGCAGGCGGCAGACCGGCAGAGGTCATGGCGACTCCCGGCTTCTGGATGCGCGAGGGGCTTCTCAAGGAAGGCACGCACTTCCTTACGGAAATGAAGTTTCTGAACATGAAAGCTCTCTGCGATGCGGCAAAGGCGCAGGGCGGAACAGTCACCGTTTACTATATGCCGCGCGACACGATGCTGAATCAGGCGGGGATCCCGACATCTCTTGGCAAGAACGGGCATCCGGAGTGGTTCTCGAACGTGAAGATAAACGGACTGAATGCCTCCGCCGATTTCGGAAATACCGAGTGTGTGGCGTTTTTTCAGAAGTATATGGGAGATTTCTTCACAAAGAACGGCATCACGACCTGGAGAAGCGATTTTGAGCCTATCTGCCACACCTCCGACAAGGCGAACCGCCACAAAGCGGGCGGAAACGATGTTCAGTACTGGTGCACCGTCGGCTTCGGAGAGCTTGTCGATTATCTGTACGAAAACGTTCCCGGTTTCCGCTATGAGTCCTGCTCTTCCGGCGGAATGATGAAGGATCTCTTCACCGCGACCCGTGCGACGGTCATCAACTGCGACGATTCCTCTGACTACAATTCGCTCCATGCCAGCTTCTATGACAGCTCGTATGTCTTCCATCCCGCACAGCTCCAGCTGCCCTGCGGAATCCAGTCATATACGGTCGGCGGTCAGTACTACACCGGGACGGGTGATTTTCTGTACGGTCTGCGCTGCTCTCTCACCGGCGGCGTCATGATCGGAAAGTGGAACGAGGTGTTCTCCGACAGCGATAAGGAGATGCTCAACAAATACGTTGAGGGCATTTACAAAGAAAAACTCCGTCCTCTCATCCGCGAGGGCGACCTCTATCACATCCTCCCGCGCCCCGACGGGGAAAACTGGGACGGTCTTGAGTACATCGATGCCGATACCGACAGGGAGATCAAGGGTGTCGTGATGCTCTGGAAGCCTACGAACAAAGAGGGCGAGACAAAGACGGTGAAGCTCCGCGGGCTTATGGCTGACGTTTCCTATCAGCTCACATTTGAAGACCGCCCGGAGCAGAACCGCGTGATGACCGGCGCAGAGCTTATGGAGACGGGGCTTACGGTTACCATTTCCGGAGATGTGGGGTCAGAAATTGTCTGGCTGACTGAGGCGGAGGGGAAATAAAACCTACCGGATAAATACGCCCCGCACATGGTGCCGATATGCCCAGTTTTTGAGATCAAAAATAAAATTAAAATCGGGTGTAAAAACTCATTTTGAGTTTAAACACCCGATTTTAATTGTTGAAACGTCGTCCAGTTACTGTTCCCCGGCAAGCTTGCGGTAGCAGTCGGCGGACTTTTCGATCTGTTCGTTGATGTAAGAACCGTATTTGTTATATACGTTGACAACCATGTTGCTTCTCGATTTTACCATGCTTGAGAAAGCGCCGAAAACGGTGTCCCAGCAGAGAGACGATACAAGCGGGTCGTAGACCGTGTGACCGAAAATGTACTGAACCATTCGTTTCGACCCTTCATCGCGCATGAATCGCTCGCTGAGAGCAACGTTGAGGTATTCAGGTATTACAATTTCGCCGGATTTTGCGGTCAGAGCCTCAAGGATCCCACCGACATATCCGGTTTCGGTTACAGTGCTGGGAACTCCTACATAGGTGACACGCGGACAGTAGGAATGGTAGAATTCCTGGCCTTCTTTGTATTTCGGCATAGGGAGAACAGCGAAATCACTTTCCATACCTCTTGAATTGCGGATATGCGCAGTGACCTGTATTATCATCAAAGCATTGTCGTTTCTGAAAGCATCCTCCGAGAATTTCCCGTCATATACGGGGCAGAGGAACGTCCGTTTTTGCTTTGTATATCTGACAAGTGTGTCAAGGGTGTCAACGAATGACTTGGAATTGAAATTGATATGCAGGAAATCATCCTCATCCTTGACCGAGAAGCGTTCTCCCGCAGATATCATCATTCCGATGTATGACCAGTCCATTGCGATAATGCCGAAACGGTCTCCGTCGTTCAGCTGAGAGTCCCCGTTGTCTCCGCCTTCGCCGACCTTTTTTGCGGATGCGAACATCTTTTCCCACGTCCAGCCTCCTGCAGCAACAAGGTCATACATTTCATCAGGTGTTTCCAGCTTGTGGTCTGCGGCAACAGTCTTGTTGTACATCACGACTGCGGTTCCCTCATCGTCGCATATCGTAAGATCCGATGCGGCATAGTAGAGAAGACCGTTCATCGAGTAACCTTCGATCGAGCCCTTTGTCCACCACGGTTTTGTGAGGTCAACATGATCCAGTCTGTTTAGATTGTACAGCAGGCCGTCGTTTGCCATAGTATAGACAAGGTTTCCGATCACGTTGACAAGGGAGTAATCGTCGGTACCTGACATGAATGAGTCGTTGACCTTTGAGATTATGACTCCGGACGCATCGGTCAGCTCGGAGAGTTTTGCAGCGTAGGTTTCCTCGACGTATCTGTTTCTCTTGTACATCGCCTCGCTCAGGCTGTCAAGGTCGTCGGAGTATTCAATGAAAATGTCGTTAAGTATGCCGGCTATTTCATTCTGATTGGAATTGAGTATAACGAAATCATATCCGTTGCAACTGAAGTCGTCCGGAAGCCCCGGATCATAGGCGTTAGCTGTGTCGGTAGATTTGCTGCTGCTGTTGTGGCTTTTGTCCGGATTTTCGGCTTTATCGGCACATCCTGCGGCAACTGCCAAGACGGAAAGTATTGCAAGGATCAGTGAAATCAGTTTCTTTTTCATCGTGTTTCAGTGCTTCTTTGAAGCGAATGCAACAGCAGCGGCAGCAGCAGTCACTACGATCACTGCGCAGATTGCCGCATCTCCGGTCGAAGGATTGTTTTCGCTGTCAACCCTGAGATATTCGGCGGTCTTTATCCACATGGGAGTCTGATCACTGGCAATGTCTTCAAGACAGTCAAGAGCAAAGAGGATAACGTCGCCCTTTTTGACCTCGATTTCGATCTCAAAGTCGGTAACCTCCATGTTGGGGGTCTGTTCCTTCAGCTTAGCCTCGGCTTTGTATTCGTTTTTGTAAACTTCAAGCTTTGTTGTGGTCTGACCGTAGTAGACGTACATGATCTTCACTTTTCCGCTTGCGGGAGCAGTGAAGCAGACAGCGGGATCGGCATTGTTCGCGGGATGCAGGCAGTTGTTTCCTGCAAAGCAGTATGCATAGTCAGCGCCTGCCTGATACATCTTCATTCCCGGGTTCCAAAGATTGTCGTTTCCGGCGTAGACCATGTCGCCGATTTTTCCCGTTTCCTTGACAATGTACTTGTAGCTGAAAGGTGTGATATCCTTTGTACCCCAGTCAGTCATATCTTTGTCAAATCTATAGACGGGGAGGTCAGCCGCAAATGCAGAGACGGCGAGTGTCAGGACAAGCGCAAGTGTCCCAAGAAGAGTGAACAGTTTTTTCATTTTAAAAACTCCTTTGATTTTCCGGAAGTGTTGTCTTCCGTTTATTATTTCTTCTTTTTCTTTGCGATAAGAACTGCCGCGACGGCAATTACCGCTGCAGCCGCAACGGCAATGATCACGATAACGGCGATGTCGGGACTTTCGGCTTTAGTGTTGTCGGTCGTGTTGCTTGTTGCCGGAGCCGAGGTGCCGGCTTTGTCAGAGTCCTTATCGGTGGAGGGAACGGTGTTTGTTGAAGTGTCGGAGGATTCGTCATTGTCAGTATCGGGGGACTCGGACGTGTCATCCGTGTCGTCTCCACCGTCCTCGCTGACGTTTTCGTCATTTACTGCGGTATACACAACGCGCGGATTGAAATCGGAGGCATCGTTTGCATTTGTTTCGACGCAGTCAACAAACCAGTAAATTATATCTCCGGCTTTCACATCGACCGTGAGCTCATATTCAGCTGTTGCAGAGTCTTCTTCGCCGACCTGACGGAAGAGAAGGGTATCGTCGCTGACAGTGTTCTTATAGATGAAAAGCTCCGCAGAATCCGGAAGGACAGAGCCTACGCGGAAGTATGTCATGACCTTTATTGTACCGGTATACGGAACAGTGAAGGCACATCCCGTATTGCCCATGACCGACGGATGGATGGTCGGCACGCCGTAAGTATAATTGATGAACATATACTCATATCCTTCGCACTCGCCTTCTGCTGTGGGACCGGTGTACATATCGAGTCCGGGATTCCACGGGCTTTCGCCGATGGGAAGGTATACCATGTTCTTGATCGTCTTGTCCGCCTTATCGTAATAGACAAAGGTGAAACCGTTGACTTCATCGTCGCCGAACAGTATCTGATCGAATGCGTACGTTGTCTCAAGCACTTCGGACACCGAAACAGCCGATGCCGCAAGGGTGGATGACATTGCAGATATGATGAACATGACGGTCAGCATTACTGCAATCAGGGGTTTTCTTTTTCTCATTATGGTTAATGTCCTTTCGGAATGAATTTGTAGTCTTAATGACTGACTACGGTTTCATTATATCACACGTATCAACGAAATGCAATAGCAAAATTAAAATTTCTCTAAAAAATCTTTTTGATTTGTCGAAAAAATCTGTCAGTATGTTTGAAATCAGGCATAATTACAGCTGAAATCAGAAAATAGGCAAGGTTCACACGTAAAATTTCTGCCATGGTTCTATTGACATTATATCAGACGTGTGATATAATATGGCTACGATAACATATATCGTGATGCAGACTGCTTTTATTGAAATATGATGCCTCATAATAAATGAAAGGAATTGAATTCGATGAAAAAACGTATACTTATGCCGTTCATAACGGCGGCACTGCTCTTTACGGGCTGCTCCGGTGGTGGACATGGCGGAAGCACTGACAGCGGAACCGTCAGCGACAGCGACACCCGGATCCCTGATATTAACGACGGAGCAGCCGTCGGCATTGTCGGAAAGCTCAGCACGAAAACCGACAAAAATTCGGTATCGGTCAGTACCGGAGACGTTTCGTTCGGTCTGTCTGCCGGACTGGCGTTCGGAATCCGTGACGGTGTCGGTACTGTTCTTCTTTCAAAATCGGGAAAGACATCAGTGATCGATGACAGCGGGAAAACCGTGATTTCAAGTAGCTGGAGCAGAAACGGCGCAAAGCTGACGACGGGGTTGAATATCGAAGAAACGTCTGTAACCGTGAGTCAGAACGCAGAAGCGGTTTCCGGCGGCATTTCCGGTGTACAGTTCTCAATCCAGGTCTCTGATAAATACAATATAATCGTACCCTATCAGAACGGGATAAGGCTGACAAAAAAGAACCCCGGAACTCCGTACGGCACAAAATGGACCTACGGCGGTCTGTCTGCTATCCAGATGCAGATGTTCATAATAGAGGGCGAAAACGGCGGTGCACTGGTCTATGCCGACGATGCTTTCACACAGTTCAAAGAGCTTGAGGTAAAGCACTCATCAAACGGCTTTACGGTTCTTGTGACAACCGTTCCACAGGCTCCGTTTACCGATTACAAAGAGTTCACAGCCGTCGATTGGAAGATCATCCCGTACAGCGGAAACTGGACGAGCGGAACTGCGATCTACCGCGATTTCGCAAGAGAGAAATTCGGACTTGATGAATCGGATGCAAAGCGTCCCGATTGGGTGGATGACATCGGGCTTGTCGTCCTTACCGATATGCACAGCAAAGCGGAGCTTGACGCACTTGCAAAAAAGGTCGATCCGAAGGGAGTGCTTCTTCAGGTGCCGGACTGGAGAGTCGAGAGGTACGATATCAACTGGCCTGACTATACGCCTCAGCCCGGCGTCAGGGAGATGATCGAATACGCCCACTCGCTCGGATTCAGAGTACAGCTTCATTGCAATATGAACGGTTGTCAGACAGAGCTTCCGGCATACCGTAAGGTAAAGCGGTATCACATGAAGGACGCTTTCACCGGAAAGGAAATAAGCGAAGATTTCACCGACGTCAACGGAACACACTATCATTTTGCGCAGATCAATCCGGCGTCCTCTGAATGGAGAAGCTATGTGATTGCAAAAATAGTCGCCGCAGTCAAGGAGACCGGAGCCGATGCGGTACATCTTGATCAGTCGCTGCTCTCGTACAACGACGGAAACGGATATGTAGACGGCCTTACCTCACTTCAGGGAAACGTGTTGTATCAGAAGGAGCTGGCTGAAGCGCTTCCGGAAGGCGTTGCGATAGGAGGGGAGGGCATAACCGATTTCAATGCGGTTTATTCCACGTTTCTTCAGTCACATGTCTACGGTCTTGACAGTACGAAGAAAAGCTGGTCGCATTCCGAAGCCGCACAGATAGTGCCGATTACTTCTTCCGTTTTTACAGACACGGTGACATATCAGTGGCCGGGGCTTCCGGTTGTGGCAGCGGGAGAATATTATCTTGCGTGGTATCTGCGGGGGACTGCAATCGGTCATATACCCACGCTGATGCGTGAATCACCGCAGTCGATTCTGTCCGATGACGACATTATGAAAGCGGTGCTCAGCGAGGCACGGTGGTTTACGGAAAAAAAGCCTGAAAGGGTCTACGGCGGATGGGATGCCGACACCATTATGCGCTGGAGACTGAAGGACGGCACATTTGCGCAGGCAAGGCGGGACAAATACGGATATGTGCTCCTTGCAGATGAAAACGATTCGGGGAGTGTGCTTACCCGTATCATGTCCGGAACAGTCAGTGCGGATGTGAGCGGCAGCATACAGGGTTGGAACGCATATAATGATAAATCAATAATTTGTCTTGATCCCGACAGATATTACCTTGTATCAGGAAACAGCAGAGAAGAGAAGAATACGGTCATAACTTCAGCGAGCGACGGGGCGTATCTGACGGATTTTGTCGAGAGTGCCGATGCGCTCAGAATCAAATTTGCTTATCGGTCTCGGAAAACCGGTAATGTCACGTTCACGGTCAGAAGCAAGGCAGGTATTTCGTATGTATACAGCAAAAGCGGCAAAGCAGAGCTTTCCGAAGAAAACAATGGCATATATAAAGTGACAGCTCCGGTTGGGGAATATGTCAATCTGATTTTTTCCGGCTTGTCACCAATCAGGCTTCCGAAATCACTGTACGGTGAACCGTCAGAGGCATATATCATCGGGAATGACGGAAAAATTCGCCACGATGACTCGCTGACAAGATCAACAGGCAGTTTCGGTGGAAAACTCAGAAAAAAAGTCACAGTTTCCGTTCCTGCATTATCGATGAATTCGCTTGACTATATCGTGGCTCTCCCGGATAGTGACGGGCTGACGTTGTCAGCTCTTGTCGGAACGCAGGATGCGCTTTATTCAGGGCTTCCGGTCTCGGTTTCGGTTGACGGTGAGACGGTATGGAGGGGTGCACTGTCAGCTGACGGAAAAACCGCCGATGTCTCGGCCTCCCTTTCGAATTACAGAGGAAAGACCGTGGTGATCACTCTTTGTGTTGACGGCAGACAGCTTGACGGAATAACACACAGCGTGTCGTGGTGCGACCCGGTTATCACAGGTAAATAAAAATAAAACAAAAATAAAACAAAAAAGCGCTTCCCAACGGGTTGTTCCGTAACGGGGAGCGCTTTATTTATGGCAGTTTAATACCGTCAGGATGGCGCGGTCAGCCTTTTAACTGAGTTTCTGACAACAAGATGCGGCTTTATCATCCTGACAACAGGTGCATGTGTCTCCGGATCATCCTTGCTGTTTATCATTTCAAGGAGGAAATCCGATATGTTTTCTCCGATCTCATCCATAGGGTGCGCAACTGCGTCGATGTGCATGAAATCAAGCCATTCGTTGTCGTCGTAGGAAATAAAACTGATATCGTCAGGTATTTTCAGATTCAGACATTGGCATGCCTTGAGCGCAGAGAGAGTGAACATACTGCTTGATGAAATGACGGCTGTAGGACGAAGTTCGCTGGCGGCATAGGCGATAAGGCTGGCAGTGTCCGCGTCAGTGTCGAGATAGAGAACACACCCGGGTACGCATTCCGCCCCCGCTTCTTCCATCGCGCGGCGGTATCCTGCGATTTTTAGGGACGATTCGCGGTTGACCTCACTTTCTATTATCAAAATGCGGCTGTGCCCCATGTTCAGCAGATACTTTGTTGCCATATATGTGCCGAACTCGTCGTCTATGAAAAATGTATCAAGATAGTCGTAAAGGTTGCGCGTGAACTGAAGCACCTTGATGTCGAATCCTGCCATTGCTTTAACAAGATCCTCGTTCTTGCGCGATACCGGAATAAAGATAAGCCCGTCAACTCTTGAAGAAATGAACGATTCAAGGTATTTCCGCTCCTTGTCCGGCTTTTCGTCGCTGAATGTCAGCATCAGGCGGTAGCCGTTATCGGTCATGTGGCTCTCGACTGACTGGGTTATTTTTGTATAGAATTTGTTGTTGTAGTTGGACAGCAGAAGTCCGATTATCTTGCTCTGCTTTTTTTTGAGGGACTTGGCAGAGTAATTCGGGAAATATCCGAGCTTTTCAGCTGCTTCAAGAACCTTTTTTCTTGTTTCGGGGTGAATATAGCAGTCGTCTCTGAAAGCACGTGATACCGTTGTCTGTGATACCTTTGCAAGTTTGGCAACATCGTGACTTGTTATCATCTGAAGTAATCCCTTCGGTATTGTTTGAACTTGTACTATGATTTAATTATAACACGATCTGATCCGTATTTCAAGCGGCATAAGGATTTTTTTGTTATAATCCCGGCTGATATGCCGCATCTGCAGTCAGTCTATTGAGAACACCGACAGATTTCCGAATCCGGCAGTCCCGCGTTCTGTGTAATATCCGATCTTCCCTCTGGAGTGACCGGGACAGAACAACTGAAGGCAACGGACACCATTCACAAAAACATAGAATATGTCTCCGCAGGCGATGATTTTCATGTCATATTTCCGTTTGCATTCGACGGAAATTTTTTTCTTTTCGATGACCGGAAACTCGCGCGTCGCAGTGAACCACACCTCGCCTCTGAGTGTATCAAGAAGGACAACGTATGCCCCGGCGCGGCAATCTTTGCCCTCTGCGCGAAGGACAATCCCCGCCGCTTCGCACTCAGGTGTGACCGTGGCTTCGATTATGCAGTCGGTGCAGTCGGTATCATACAGTCGTATGCTCCAGTCGTCCGGGCAGTATCCCGTGACACTTCCGCCGTCGGAATTCCAGCTTCCGGGAGTGCCCCATCTGCCGTCATTCTCCAAAAGCGCGCTGCTGTCCGACGAGAATATCAACCCGGTTTTCATGTTCTCAAGCTGTTCGCACCACATGGGAGAAAGATGGTCTCCTGTCCGCACAAGCTCTGCAGGAAGACCGATCGAGCCAAAATGACTGCCGCAGACATCCTCGCCCTGCGTGTGGAATACATATCTTTTTCCGTTCAGTTGGAGCGTTTTTGAACAGAAGCCCTGCCAGTTGACCGAGCCGAGGATCTCGTGCCCGAAAACCTCTGTGAAAGGCCCCTCCGGTGAATCGGCGCAAGCCTGTATTGTGGCAAGAGACCAGTCCGGCTGCCCGGTGCAGTATCTTTGTCCGTACATATTTCCGGTCAGACACAGCATCCACCATTTCCCGTCAAGAAAGAACACGTCCGGCACCTCGACACAGCCATATCTGTCGGGAATGAAGCACGGCTTTCTCTGCTCCCAATGAACAAGATCGTGTGAATATGCAAGTGCTATGACCGATGAAGCTGCACAGCTGTCACTATGCACTCTCGCCGCAAAATAGCCGTAATAACCGTCCCCGTCAGGATCTTTGACAACACAGAGATCACGGCAGTCGATCAGCTTTTCGCCGTGACCGATAAGCCTGATCTGATTTTCATAAGAGGCATACAGCTCCGGATTACAGCGGATGACCGGACTCTCCGGGTGACGCACATAGTTTATTCCGTCGTCAGAAACCGCAAGCCCGATCGAAGAGTCATTGATGTCGCCGATGCGGTGATTTGCGGTATAGTACATATAGCGCCGACCGTCCTTCAGAAACGTGCAGCCCGTCCAGAGATCACCGTCGTCATAACTGCCTGCCTTACCGGGATACAGCACCGACGGTCGGTGCTCCCAGTGAACAAGATCCTTACTTACCGCATGACCAAGTGCGCCGGTCTCGCCATTTCTTTCAGGATGACCGGGGCGTGCCTGCTGGAGAAACGTACAGTGTATCTCTCCGTTATGTTCGTAATACCATGTATCCCAGACATAAATCCCATCGGGGTGAAAACAGTTCATATGATTATCCTTTCGATATCGGCAAGAAGACTGCCGCTATTTGTCTGATGTTTGTTTCGGAATATTGTGAAAACGTATTCACAATATATATTATGCCATAGAATCTGCGTTTTGTCAAGCCAAACCTACGCTTTTTATGTAAAATGTTTTGACTGTATTCTTAAAATTGCATCGAAAACATTCACGAATGTGCTTGACAGAATGCGTGCGATATGATAAAATGACTATGTAAACATATTTTGAGAGGTGATTTTCATGTCTGAGTGTTTACTGACGTTCGACTGCCCGCAGGACTACACAGTGTTTCAGCAGGTCGACGGTTTCTGCGATATCACTGTCAGTGGTTCTGCCGATACTGCGATCAGCGGAGATATCATGCTTGCGATCGTCAGGGAATACAATGGTACATATGTCAGACGATGGGAAAAGGCGGCAGTTTCCGGAGCCGGATTCAGTCACACGTTTAAGAAAATACCGGCAGGCGGACTTTATTCTGTCCTGTCAGCAGTCTGCAGCAACGGAATGCCGAGTGATTCCGGTCTTTGCGGCGCGGCGGTACTTCATATCGGAGTCGGTGACGTGTTTGTGATTGCCGGTCAATCCAACTCGGCAGGTTTTTCAAAAACTCCAGGGTGCAGAGAGCCTGCTGCGGGAATACATATGTTCAGAAACCGATGTCGCTGGGATATTGCTTCTGACCCTATGAACGAAAAGACTGACACCGCACATCCCGAAAACGCCGAGCTTTTCCTTCCCGGTCAGTCTCCGTGGCTGGCTTTTGCCTTGGCTCTGAAGCGTGAACTTGGATACCCTATCGGTCTGATACAGACATCTGTAGGAGGATCGCCTCTTTCAGCGTGGAATCCGGAGGAAAACGGCATTCTTTTCAGGAATATGATCAGAACCGTCTCGATGTGCGGCGGCAGAGTGAAGGGTGTTCTGTGGTATCAGGGGGAAACGGACGCCGGAGGAGAAACAGAAACAGCCGGATATCTTGAACGTTTTGCCGGTTTTGTTTCTGCGGTGAGGCGTGAAATGAATGACCCCTTACTGCCTTTTTTCACCGTTCAGCTTAACAAGTTTCTTTCCTGTACTGACCCGGATACCGATCGCCGTTTTGCGGAGATCAGGGAGGCTCAGAGAAAAGCCGGAAAGATTCCCGGAGTTACCGTGATTCCGTCTCTCGACCTTACTCTGTCAGACGAAATTCACAACAACTCTGCCTCAAACAATGCGCTGGGAGAAAGAATAGCGTTTACCGCACTCGGAAAAATATACGGAGCGGATTATATCTCATCGGTTCCCGATATTTCTGACGCATACGTTTCGCCTGACGGCTATGCAGTACTTGTTTTTGACGGTGTATCAATGTATCTCGTCGGACGCGGGATCCCGACGGAAAGATCGGAGTTTGTCTTTTTTGATGAAAAAGGAGAAATCCCGATCGAATCCTGCGGATTTGTTGGAGACAGAATATTTTTCCGGCTGTCGCGCAACCCGTCCGGCAACGTTTCCGTAAGCTGCGCGCCGCATGCATACAGCGGATACGGCGTGCCGTTTGACAGGGGGACCGGGATACCTGTGCCGGGATTCGTAAACTTCCCGTGCAGACTCTCCGATGTCCATGAATTCAGAAATAATTGACCACAGAATGAAAGGAATCTTCCTGACAGGGGAAGAAAAACATTGAAAATGATCAGAATAGCCAACGGAATATATAAAATGACTTTCGGCACACCGGAGAAATTCACTCCGGTGAGTGTACTGGGAACAGATCCCGACAACCGGGGTCTCTCCGTTCTTCCGGACAACAAACCCCCGTTCTGCGAGGACGATATAGTTTTCAGCCGCAGAAAGGGTGCCATTACTCTTGAAATACCGCTTGACCCCTCCGAGGATGTATACGGACTCGGACTCATGCTCAAATCCTTCCGTCAGACCGGATTGAAAAAGAAGCTGCGCAGCAATTCCGATCCCACAGCCGATACCGGAGATACTCATGCACCGGTCCCGTTCTATGCAACGACAAAAGGATACGGTGTGCTCATCGATACCGCAAGATACCTGACATTTTATTGCGGCAATGTCAAGAAAAAACGCCCCGGAGCCGAAAAGCAGGTCTCTGCAGGAACCGATCGCGGTCACTGGTGGATAAAATCCGGAACCGGAAATATGTTTGTCGATATCCCGTCTGCCGATGGGGTTGACATATATGTCTTCTCCGGTGATTCAATAAAAGACGCAGTCGCAAGGTACAACCTGTTTTCCGGCGGCGGAGTCTTTCCTCCGATATGGGGACTTGGCGTGCTCTACCGCGCCTATATGCCGGGCGATGCCGAGCATATACTGGGGCTTGCAAAGGAACTGCGCGATGAGAAGATCCCTTGCGACATCTTCGGACTTGAACCGGGATGGCACACGCACGCATATTCCTGCACATATGACTGGAACCGCGAAAAATTCCCCGATCCCGAAGGGATGCTGAAAAAGCTGCACGGAATGGGATATCACGTGAATCTTTGGGAGCACGCATATGTTCATCCGACCTCTCCGATCTATAACGACATGAAAGACTGCTCAGGTGACTGTTTTGTCTGGGACGGGTTGGTACCGGATTTTGCTACAGACAAGGCGAAAAAGGTGTTTTCCGACCGGCACAAAATGCTGAAGGAACAAGGAATCTCCGGCTTCAAACTCGATGAGGCAGACAACTCTGACTTTACTGCCAACTGGGGTTTCCCCGACTTTGCCGCTTTTCCCTCCGGAATGGATGGCGAGCAGATGCACACTCTGATCGGGGCACTCTATCAGAAAACCATGCTCAGACCATATGAAGACAGCGGTGAAAGGACGTTCGGTCAGTGCAGGCAGTCAACAGCGCTTGCGTCATCATTTCCGTATGTCCTGTACAGCGATCTGTATGACCACACCGATTTCGTCAGAGGCATGGCAAGTGCTGCGTTTTCCGGAATCATGTGGACTCCGGAGGTGCGCTTTGCCGAAAGCACCGAGGAGCTTCTTCGCAGGATTGAGGCTGCGGTGGTTTCTCCGCAGACGGTTCTCAACTGCTATCAGGTCCCGTCTCCGCCATGGAAGCAGTGGGACTATGAGAAGAATGTGAGAGGTGTATTTCTCCCTGATGCAGACATAGTTACGGACGCGGTACGTAAAATTCTGCGGTTCCGTATGTCTCTGATACCTTATCTCTACACGGCATTTTACCGTTATTACAGCGAGGGTGTCCCGGTTGTCCGACCGCTGGTAATGGACTATCCCGGCATACCGGAGCTGAAAGACGTTTACGATTCATATATGATAGGTGACGGTTTGCTTGCTGCCCCTGTCATATTCGGGCAGGGAAACAGGAAGACCGTGTATCTGCCCGACGGTGTGTGGTACAATTTCAATACAGGAGAGCGCATTTGTGGAGGAAGATATATATCGGAGGATATACCGCTTGATGTGATCCCGCTGTTCGTGAAAGAGGGGACTCTGCTTCCGCTTGCAGAGCCGCTTGAGCATATTCCGGAGAATGCGGTGTTTGACGTCACGCTGAAAGCGTACGGTGAAGGCGAATGCTCATGCACCCTCATATGCGATGACGGCCATACCAACGCATACAGAGCAGGGGACATCTCAGAAGTCACGCTGACCGTACGCGGAGAGAATGTCACCTCAGACCGCGATCATCCCGGATACCGTATCTGTGCCGTCGAAAGAATAAAATAATCAGCAATTAACAAAACCGTCTGCCGAACAAAAAACGGCAGACGGTTTTGTTATTGAATCATATGCAGGAGATTTTCACTCTCCATAAGTCTCATCCAGCTTTTTCAGCTCCCTGAAGGTATCGATCTCCACGATATCGTCGAACGAGCATTCCCGCACAGCTATCCTGTATTCGTCGGGGAAGTATTCAAGCGCGACCTGATCCCAATAGCGCTCTTTACCGCCCGGAGACTGATAGACGCGCTCGATGTGCCCTGCAAGCTTTGCACCGTCCTCTGCACTCCAGTAGGATATGCCGAACATATGGTGGCAGTTGCGTCCGCCGACCGAAAGACCGGTGATTATGCCGTTTCTGGTCGCGAAGCACCAGTCGTCGGTCATATCGACCGGAACTCCGAGATAGTTCGTGCGGTACTGATACTTTGAAATAAGCGACGGGTTGTAGAGAAGCAGATCCGCCTCGCAGATATATGCATTCTGAAGCAGATACCGCGCGCACATGACCGACGAGATGTTGTTCGCCTCGTTGTATGCGGGATTCTCTATGAACCTGATTCCGGGATACTTATACAGAAGCTGGTCGAACTGCTCCGACAGATAGCCTCTCACAATATATATTTCCTGTATTCCGGCGGCGACTACGGCGTCGAGCAGACTGTCGATTATTCTTTTTCCCTTTACCCGCACAAGCGGTTTCGGTGTGTTCAGGGTGATCGGCACCAGCCTTGAGCCGAACCCGGCGGCGATGAATACCGCGCGCCTGACACGGTAGGGCTCAAGTGCCTCAAGACCCTTTTCGGTGATATTGCCGTTTGATATCATTCCGGCTTCCGTGAGCTGAGCCACTGTCTTGTTGACGGCTCCGAGAGACATTCCTGAGACTCCTGCAAGAGACCTCTGCGTCATGGCACCGTTTTTTTCAAGACCGGCAAGTATATCGAACTGCTTGTTTGACAGCATGGTTATGCATCCTTTCGTTTGCGTCCGTGATTTTTGATGATAAGCACCGCGCCCTTCATGAGAAGGTTGGCGGAGAGAATGAGAAGTGAGACGAATGCCGACGCTTCAAGCAGCATCTGCGCCTCGAACTGCGGTATCATAAGCGAGACCGGCTTTGTCTTTATGTTCGCAAGGAACGCAACGGCTGATATCGTCATCATTGAATTGACGAAAAAGTACGAAAACATCTCGGCAAGGGTTGCCTTTGTCTGCGGAAGTATCACGTCGCGTATAAGCCGGAACCTTCCGATCCCGAGAGATGAGGCAACAGCTTCAAGATTCGGATTCAGCTTTCCGATACTGTTGTATATCATGAGATACGGAGAGGAGAAGAAGTGGACGGTGTTTGCCAGCACAAGGATCGCATACGTGCCGTAGATAAAGCTGCCTTTGAAGAACAGAACATATGACAGACCGAGGACAACACCGGGGACAGCAAGCGACAGCACCGACATAAGGTGCAGGAATTTTCCGCCGCGTATCTTTCCGCGTGCAGTGAAGCAGGCGCATATGAAGGCGACAGCCGTCCCGATGACCGCAGTCAGAAACGCGGTCAGAACAGAGTTGAGCAGATACCCTCCCGCACCCTTTCTCAGCGCGTTTTCAATATTGCGGAGGGTAAAGCCCATATCAGAGGGATATCTTTCGGCGAAGGTTATCGCGATGAAGGACACGATCGGATAGACGACGCAGACCGATATCACCGCAAGTATAATAAAAGCGGCAATGTCGCGTCCCTTCTTTCTGCCCGGCTCGAACCGATGCCGCACATTCCCACTTTTCCTGTCGTTTTTACAGAACAGGTCAATGAGAAACGCAGCGGCGGCGGGAATCAGCAGGATCAGCCCGAAAAAGCTGCCCTTTACAAAGTCCTGCCGTCCGATGACCTCCTCGTACATAAGCACGGGAAGCGTCTTGTACATCCCGCCGATCATGAGCGGAACGCCGTAGTCGGTCACGATCATGGTGAAAACGGCAAATATCACGCTTATCATCGGCTTTTTCAGATAGGGAAGGGTGATCGACACAAAGCGCCGGAATTTCGGTATGCCGAGGACCTCGGCTGCCTCATACGGAGAGGAATCTTCATATTTCAGAATGTCGGAGATCATGATGTAAGCCACCGGAAAGGCATACATGACTGAGCCTGCAACTATTCCGGCAAAGCCGTATATTCCTCTTGACAGCCCGAAAAGCCTTGTCAGTATCCCGTTCGAGCCGAAAAGGATTATAAGCCCCATTCCGTGCGAAATCGACGGGATGAGCATCGGAAGCAGTATAAGTACGCCGAACAGCCCTTTAAGCTTTACACCGGTTCTTGTCACGCACCACGCGGCGGCACCTCCGACGGCTATCGAGATGACCGTTGCCGCAGAGGAGACAAGAAGCGAGTTCAGCGCGGCGGTCAGGATTCCCCTGTCGGAAACCAGCGCCGGAAAGTCGGCTTTTCCGAGGTTCACAAGCATCGCCGCAAGCGGACAGATGACAGAGACGGCAAAGAAGCAGACAAGCAGGATGAGCGTCCCTCTGCCGAATACGTTTCTCTTAAGTGACGAATTTACAGTCAAACCGCACCTCCGTCATCGCATGAATTTCGAGAGGGAATTGATTTTTACCCTCAGGTTGTCAATGACAAAGCTCTTCACATAACCGTCCGCAGGGCTGTCGAGAAGCTCATCCGGGGTGCCGATCTGATGGATCTCCGCCTCTCCCATGACCATTATCCGGTCGGACATTGAAAATGCCTCCTCCTGGTCGTGGGTTATGTATATCATCGTGGTTCCGAAACGGTACTGAATCTCTTTCAGCTCCTCACGCATTGTCAGACGGGTCGCCACATCAAGCGCGCTCATCGGCTCGTCGAACAGAATAATGTCCGGGCTGAGCGCAAGGGTTCTTGCAATTGCCACCCTCTGCTGCTGTCCTCCGGAAAGCTCGGAGGGGTACTTGTTTTTGTGTTCGGTAAGTCCGACCTGTGAGATCAGCTCGTTCGTGCGTTCCTTCGCAATGTCCTTAAGCTCCGGGCGGAAACGCATTGCGTAGCTTATATTTCCCGAAACCGTCATGTTCTCGAAAAGGGCATAATTCTGGAATACGATCCCCATTTTTCTTTTATCGGGCGGGGCGTTTGTTATGTCGTTTCCCTCAAGCAGGATCTTTCCGCTGTCAGCGGGAAGAAGTCCTATCAGAATGCGCAGAAGTGTGGTCTTTCCGCATCCCGACGGTCCGAGTATCGACAGGAATTCTCCTTTTTCGACGCTGAAGCCGACACAGTTCAGCGCGGCGTGTCCGCCGAACCTTTTTGTCAGCCCTTCAACCTTTAATATTTCCATTTTGACGGTCATTTTTCCTTTACTGTGATATAGTTGATCGCGGCAGATTTTCCGCGCGGTGTTATCCGGATCTGCGGTATTTTTTTACCGATCGTGCGGATTATGTTCATATAAGTTTGATTATACCCGAATAAATGAACCGGAGTCAAGTACAAATTGTAAACGATTCCGCGAAAACGCCTCACAGCTTCTTTTTTCGGCTTATTTCGTTCGGATTTGTAAAAAATAATGAACGATCCGACGGTGTTTTGTTATAAAGCCGGCAATCAGATCCGCAAAATGAACGCAATAACACGATTTGAGACGGCACCGTGTTCATAATACTGCTTTGACTGTCCGGTTCTGAATGATCCCGAACCGGAAGTAATTTTTGCCGTTTCTCTTTACATTTACGGACATACGTGGTATAATACATGAAGATATTGTCGAAGAACCGGGCGTTCCGTTTGAATATAAAATCGGCTGAATGCCTTTTTTTGCGGAACAAATCCGGAAAACCAACGTCAAAACCCCTTGCCGTGTACAAAACGGCATGAAAGGAAAACAAAAAATTGAATTCTATCGAAACCGAAACCAAAGACGTGACTGTTTCGTCTCCGACAGAGGAGCCGAAAAAGCCGAAAAAGAAAAAAGCGGCGGGATTCGGGGAAAAGCTCTCCGATCTGTGGCGGGACAAAAGGAAGTTCACTTCACGGCTGATAACCGCTGCCGCCGCATCAGCTGCGTTTGTATTCACCTTCCTTGTATTCGGACCCCTTGAAATTTACATATCAAACATGGCTTTCTTTGCCTTCTCGGGCAAATACCTCTTTGCTCCCGCTGCCGTCGCGGGGATCGTCATTGCGGCGGCGATGACCGGGATACTGGTCCTGCTCCGCGGGAAGATATACAACTATGCGGTGTCGCTTGTCATATCGCTGACCCTTGCCGGGTATATTCAGGGCAACTTTCTGAATATCGATCACGGCACGCTTGACGGAAGCGAGGTCGTGTGGCAGAATTTCAAGGTTCCCGCAATGCTCGGAGTTCTGTTCTGGGCGGTGATGATAGTCATTCCGCTTGCGGTTCAGTATTTCAGCCGCAGGGTGTGGAAATATGCCGTGCGCGTTGCGGCACTGATCCTTGTCGGCGCGCAGAGCGTTGCTCTTGTTTCTCTTGTCGCAAAAACCAAATTCACGAACGTTTCCGACGACGGATTCCTGTCAAAGGATAAAATCTACGAGGTGGCTCCGGAAAAGAACGTGGTATTCTTCATGCTTGACCGTTTCGATAAGAAATGGGCGGATATGCAGCTGAAGAACGATCCGAAAATCGAAAAACAGCTTTCCGGATTTACGTATTACGAAAACCTGACCGGAAGCTACTCCCGCACCTGCCCGTCGGTAACATACCTGCTTACCGGCGTGAAATGCGACTATGAGATACCCATGAGCGACTATTTCAGAAAGGCATGGGCAGAGGGCTGCTTCCTCCCGCAGATAAAGAACGCGGGGTATGAGACAAAGATCTATTCCGACATACCGTATATCATGGAGAAATCCGAGTACGGAAAGAACGCGATCGACAATATCGGCTATCCGACGCATTCGGCAAACCGGATGAAGATACTTTCGGCAATGTACGGGCTTTCGGCATACAGATACCTGCCGGAGATGATGAAGCCGTATTATCACATCTACACCGGCGATATCTCATACGGATTCATCTACGGCGGAAGCAAGGTGAAGAACAATGTCTATTCCATCGACGATATCGCCTTCCGCAAGGGGCTTGTCGATAACGGTCTTACCGTTGACGAAAACAGTAAGGGCGCATTCATGTTCTATCACCTTCAGGGTGCGCACGACCCGTTCCGCATGGATGAGAACGGCAACCTGATGACCGGACAGGAGTACAGCGAAAAGGGACGCCACAGGCAGATAAAGGGCAACCTCAACACGATATTCAAATACATAGAGCGGCTGAAGGACCTCGGCGTCTACAAGGACACAACGATAATAATTTCAGCCGACCACGGCGAGACCGGTTATTATGAAAAGCTCAACCGCGAGCGCGTGCTTGCCTGCTTCATAAAGCCCGCGGGCGAGGACGGAAGCACGCCGATGAAGCGTTCCCGGAAGCAGATCACCCAGGACAACCTCCGCGCAAGCATATCGTCGTATTTCGGTATCGAGCTTATCGAAAACGGAAGGCACACAAGAACCGTCGAGGAGATCGGAGAGGACGAAAATGTCACCCGCTACTTCTGGATGAACGGCACCGACGGCGGGGCAAAGCGCGACTACAATCTTGTTACCTACGAAATAACCGGCGATGCGAACGATTTTTCAAACTGGAAGATCGTTTCGAAAGAACGGATAAAATATCCATACTACGATGCCGGAAAGAGCGGGAAATAAACCGGCTTCAGGTCTGTCATGACTGACTTTGCAGCGACTGATATCTTAATGAAAAAATCAAAACGGAGATTAAAATGAAAAACACAGCAAAAAAACTTCTTGCCTTCGCGGCATTCTTCATCCTTGCGACGGTGATGTTCATTCAGAACGCATTTGCCTATATTGACCCGTCGGCAATGACGTTCATTATTCAGATAATTGCCGGAGTTGGTATTGCCGCCGGCGCCGCATTAGGCTTTTACTGGAGAAAATTCAGGCGCGCCGTGACAAGGAAAAAGCGCAGCGACGACTATGACGAAGACGATGACGACGATGAGGACGGGGACGACGAGTAATCCCGATCCGGCGAACGAAAAAAAGCGCGCACTGCTCTGGCTTGTCATCCCGCTTTCCGCGGTGGCACTTGCGGCGGCGGTCAATTTCCTTCTCATTGTGAATGCCGTTGTCCCGTCAGCCTCTATGGAGCCGACGGTGCCGGAGGGCGCTCTTGTTGTCGGTTCACGGCTTGCATATCTGAACCGCTCCCCAAAAGCGGGGGATATCATCATATTCACGCATAAAGAATTTCCCGGAAGGCTGCTCATCAAGCGCGTTGCGGCAACCGAAGGACAGAGGTTCGCGGTGACGGACGGAGCGGTATATATCGACGGAAAGCCCATGGGAGACGCTACCGGAGATGATTTTCCGGAGGTTATCGTTCCTGCCGGGATGCTTGTCGTGCTCGGAGACAATCGGGCGCACTCAAAGGACTCACGGTACTGGGACGACCCCTTCGTCCGCGTATCCGATGTCCGGGCGAGAGCGGAATTCATGTATTATCCGCGTTTTGCGGCGCTGACCGGAAGCGTGCCGGCGGCATAATAAACCTTATTCAAGGACTAACAGTAAAATGGAACTGATAAATACGGTGATTGGTGTCCCTCTCGGGTACCTGATGCGGTTCTGCTGGCTTCTTGTCAGGGACTACGGCGTTGCGATTATTATTTTCACCCTGCTTACAAAGGTGATAATGTTCCCGATATCGCTCCTTGTCCAGAAGAACTCCATCAAGATGGTGAAGATGAAGCCTCAGCTTGAGGCTCTCAGGTATCAGTATGTCGATGACAAGGACGCATATTTCGACGCACAGAACGCCCTTTACAAAAAAGAGAAATACAGCCCGATGGCGGGGATCTGGCCGCTTCTGCTTCAGCTTCCGATAATTCTCGGGCTTATTGACGTTGTATACAAGCCGCTGAAGCACCTGCTTCACATCCCGGCGGAGACGGTAAACGCTCTTGTCGAAAAGGCGGCTTCACTTGCCGGCTCAACTGTCGAAGCCCTCGGTTCGACTGCTCAGCTGAAGGTGGTGGAGCTTGTTTCCTCCGACCCCGGCGCCTTTTCTTCCTTCGACAGCGGTGTCATATCTGCCATTCAGGGGCTGAAAATGGATTTCCTTGGCATAAATCTTGCCGCAACGCCCTCTGTAACAAGGCTTGATCTGCTGTTCCTTGTTCCGGTGCTTGCCGGACTTACGGCTTTTCTTCTCTGCTGGGTGCAGAACCGCATAAACGTTCTTCAGATAGAGCAGAGCAGGCTGTCACAGTGGGGCATGACGGTATTCATGATTGCCTTCTCGACGTATTTTGCCTTTATAGTTCCGGCGGGAGTCGGTCTGTACTGGGCATGGGGCAACCTGTTCGCTATCGGTGTAATGTATCTTGTCAACCTCATATACGACCCGAAGAAGTACATCGACTACAAGGCTCTTGAGCAGCTTAAGAAGGACGTTGCCGCACAGCGTGCCGCCGACAAACGCAACCGTAAGCTGGCAAGAAAGTACATGAAGCTCTTCAACAGCAACAGTGAGCATATGAAGCTGATGTTCTATTCCGAGGGGAGCGGTTATTACAAGTACTTTGCGAATATAATCGATGCCATTCTGAAGAATTCAAAGCTGACGATACATTACGTCACAAGTGACCCGGACGACGCGATATTCCGGAAAGACGAGCCGAGGATAATTCCGTATTATGCCGACGAAACACGGCTTATTTCGCTTATGATGAAGGTGGAGGCGGACATTGTCGTCATGACGACCCCTGACCTTGAGAAGTATCACATAAAGCGTTCCAAAGTCAGAAAAGACGTCGAGTATATCTATATCGACCACGCCTGCTCAAGCCTCAATCTCACATACCGCACCGGCGCGTTTGATTATTTCGACACGATCTTCTCTGTCGGACCCGACCAGACGGAGGAGATCCGCGCACTTGAAGTCCTGCGCGGGACAAAGAAAAAGAAGATCGTCGAATGCGGATACGGTCTTATCGACAACATGATAGCCGCATACGGGGCATCGGACAAGACCCCGAACGAAAAGCCGACGATACTCATCGCGCCGTCGTGGCAGTATGACAATATCATGGATTCCTGTCTTGACGGACTTATCGGGGGGCTTTACGGCAAGGGCTACAGAATAGTTATCCGTCCGCACCCGCAGTACGTCCGCCGTTTCCCGGTGAGAATGAAGGAGATAATCGGGAAATACGGGGACCTTTTCGGCGATGATTTTGCAATCGAAACCGATTTCTCGTCAAACGTCACCGTATATACGGCTGATCTTGTCATTACCGACTGGTCGGCTATTGCATATGAGTTCAGCTTTACTACCCTCAAGCCTTCACTGTTCATCAACACAAAGATGAAGGTCGTCAACAAGGCGTACAAGAAGATCGACATCGTTCCGTTTGACATTACCGCGCGTGATATCATCGGAAAGTCGGTGGACAAGGACGGAGTTCCGGAGATCGGCGAAGCCGTCGCGTATCTGCTTTCACATCAGGACGAATACCGCGGCAGTATCGAAAAGCTGCGCAGCGAGCATTTCTATAATCTCGGCTCAAGCGGCGAGGCAGGGGCAAAGTATATAACCGACAGACTTACAAGAAAGAAAAAGAAGAAAAAATCCGCAGCCGTAAGCGGCACCGATGCGGAAAACGATGCTGAGACAGCATAATGCCGGAAATTTCCGGCGGAGGAGAGGACTGTGGGAATACTGAAATATGCCTTCGGGGCAGGGTACAGAAGATTCTATGACAACATATCCGGGATTGCGGAGAGCGAGAAGAAAAGCCGTTTTCTGCTCCTTGCCGATGCGGCTTTCTGCACTCTGCGCTACGGGAGCGGGCTTACCGATTATCTCAATTACGAATTCTGGAAGAGAAGCGCAAAAGAGCGCAGACAGTATGTCACGATACGCACTCAGGACGGCTTTTACAAAAAGGTCAGTCCGCCAGAGTACAAAACCACCTTCACTGTCAAGCCGAATTTCCTGCGCGTTTTCAGGGATTACGTGAAGAGGGGCTACGTTGCGCCCGGATTTCCGGATGAGGGCGGGGATCTTACGGAGTTTCTCCGGAACAACAGCGTGTTCATGCAGAAGCCGGTCGACGGCCTCGGCGGTCACGATGTGAAAAAGGTCAGCGCAGCCGACATCTCCTCCCCGGAGGAATACTATGCCTACCTGAAGGAAAACCGGCTGTTTGTGGAGCAGTACATTACCCAGCATGAAAAAATGGCGTCGCTCTGCGATAAAAGCGTCAACACGATAAGAGTCATGACCTCAAGCGTGACAGGAGTGCCGGAAATTGTCTGTTCCTTTCTCCGTGTAGGAAACGGAAGCTGTGAAGTAGACAACTTTCACGGCGGAGGAATGGCGGCGGCAGTTGATGAAGAGACCGGCACAGTTCACGGTCAGGCAATTGACAAGGCGATGAGCCGCTTTGACCGCCATCCGGTGTCAGGAGTCCTTTTTGACGGGTTTCAGATCCCGTACTGGGGCGAGGTGAAGCGCCTTGTCTGCGAAGCGGCACTTATCGAGCCGAGGATAATGATGATCGGCTGGGATGTTGCAATAACTCCCGACGGACCGCTGTTTGTCGAAGCCAACCGCAGACCGGGATTTGATGCAGTTCAGGTGATTGCCGGACGCGGACGGATGGATATCGTGAAAAAAGCGCTTGACGGACTGAAAAAGCGGAAATAGGAAATCAAAGCGGCTGTTAAGAGGTCATTCTTTAACAGCCGCCTTTTCATGCCCTTTTCAGGCTCTCAGTATTTCCACTTGTCGAGCAGACTTTCCTTGACGGTAATCCTGTCAACGCCGGTCATGTCTGCATATTTTATATCAGTCGGGTAATTCTTTATCGTGTAATCAACGTTCTTGTATATCTTTTCCGGAGCGAAAAGCTCTTTGTCCTTCGGGATAACGTCGGAAACAAGGTATTCAAACACCTTCATGATGTCGCTGTCGGTTTCCTTCCCGGAAATGACCGCGCTTGAATATACCGTGTAGGGCGATCCGTCCTCAAAGAACAGTATTTCATAATCCGCGCCGTTGTTTATCTCGGTGACAGCCTGAAAGGTCATGCCGAGCGCAATTGCCGCTTCTCCCATTTTCAGTGCGTTTACGGGACCGGAGCCTGAGGTCGTGAAGCCGGCACCGGAGATGTTTTCCTTAAGCCTGTCGAAATACTCAAGAGCCTTCTCCTCGCCCAGCACATTGACGCGGTTGAGATAGAATATGTAGCCTGTTCCGGAGGATTTCGGGTTCGGCATGGAGATAAGCCCCTTATATTCCGGCTTGATGAGGTCGTCATATGATGACGGCACAGGCAGATTCTTTTCGTCAAGCATTTTTTTGTTGACGATGACAGCCCCTCCCGATTTGTACATCGGTACGTACCGGCGGCTTTCCGGAACAAGCCCGTCCTCATAGACCGAAAAATCGACGTCCTTGAGAACGGCAAGACTGTCGGAGATCTTCTCGAGATAGCTGTTTTCCAGCTCCATGATTATGTCACAGTCGGTCTTTTTTCCCTCGGCATAGAGCTTTGAGGACAAATCTCCGGTCGATTTGTACTCGATTCTGATGTTGTATTCCGGGAATTTCGCGTCAAACATCTTCTGCGCGTTCTCTATTCTGAAATCCTCGGAGGATGCGTAGATGATTATCTCTTTCTTTTTCTTTCCGCACCCGGAGATCACGGCGGCAAGCATAAGCATTGCCAGAACGGCTGTCAGTATTTTTTTCATTGCGGTATACGGTATCCTTTCTGCTGATCGGGTTTATACCCGGTTTTCTGAGTTTAACTTTGGTACATTATATCACAAAAATGAACGCCTGTCAACCCTCAATTGCGCGAAATACGTTCATATAACCTGAACTGCGCTTCGGGTTTGAACTGATGTGTTCGCGGCATACCTTTACGGACTGATACCGGCTGCATCCGCACACGGTTTTTTCCTCCGCAATTTCCGCCGGAATATTTACCGGAATGTGTTGAAATAAACCGAAAAAAATGATATAATGTCATCTGATGCGCGGAATCGGAACGCGCTGAGAATATTCATAAAGAATAAACATATATTTTCCCGATACCGAAAGGAGTTTTTTCACTATGGGACTTATCAAAGCCGGGATCGGCGCACTCGGAGGCACACTGGCAGATCAGTGGAAGGAATTTTTCTACTGCGATGCGCTTGACAAGAGCGTTCTTGTCACAAAGGGACAGAAGCGGGTCGGAAACCGTTCATCCAACACAAAGGGAAACGACAACATAATCTCAAACGGCTCCGGGATCGCGGTCGCCGACGGTCAGTGCATGATCATCGTCGAGCAGGGCAAGGTCGTTGAGGTCTGCGCCGAGCCGGGTGAATTCACCTACAACAATTCTACCGAGCCGTCGATATTCGCCGGAAACCTCGGTCAGAGCATTCTTGACACCTTCAGGACAATCGGTAAGCGCTTTACCTACGGCGGAGACACCGGAAAGGATCAGAGAGTTTACTATTTCAACACCAAGGAGCTTATCGACAACAAGTTCGGCACGCCGAATCCGATACCCTTCCGCGTTGTTGACAAAAACATCAATCTTGACATCGATGTGTCTGTCAGATGCTCCGGTATTTATTCATATAAGATCACAGACCCGATACTCTTCTACACAAACGTCTGCGGAAACGTGGAGCGCGAGTATACAAGAGACGAGATCGACGGTCAGCTCAAGACGGAATTCATAAGCGCCCTCCAGCCGGCATTTGCCGAGCTTTCAAATCTTGAGCTTCGTCCGAACGCAATTCCGGCTCATGCCGAGGAGCTCTGCAGTGCGATGAACGCCGCGCTGACAAAGAAGTGGAGCGAGCTCCGCGGACTCAGCGTCGTGTCGATTGCCATGAACCCGATCACTCTGCCGGAGGAAGACGCCGAGATGATCAAGCAGGCTCAGCGTACGGCTATCATGCGCGACCCGACAATGGCGGCGGCAACTCTTGTCGGCGCACAGGCAGATGCAATGAAGGCTGCGGCAGAGAACAAGAGCGGCGCAATGACAGGCTTTGTGGGCATGGGAATGGCTATGAACGCCGGCGGCGGAATGAACGCGCAGAACCTGTTCGCAATGGGTCAGCAGAATCAGCAGGCTCAGCAGAGCGCTCCGGCGGCAAACGGCTGGAAATGCGCCTGTGGTCAGACGGTCACCGGAAACTTCTGCCCGAACTGCGGCGCAAAAAAGCCGGAACCCAAGCCCGAGGCAGGCGCATGGAGGTGTAAGTGCGGCGCGACCGTGACAGGCAAATTCTGTCCGGAGTGCGGCTCTCCCAGACCGGCTGATACCGAGGGCTGGACCTGCGCCTGCGGCACGGTGAACAAGGGCAGATTCTGTCAGAACTGCGGCGCAAAAAAGCCGGCTGACGCTCCCCTCTACCGCTGCGACAAGTGCGGCTGGGAGCCGGAGGACCCGAAGAATCCCCCGAAGTTCTGCCCGGAGTGCGGCGACAGGTTCGACGACAACGACATAAAATAAACCCTCCCGGATGACCGGGAGGCGGTGTTTCCCCGCCGTTATTCACTCTGAAAAACGACGGGGAAACGAATATCTCAGCCGAAAAGGAAGAGAACAATGGATCAGCTTTTAGAATACAAATGCCCGTGCTGCGGCGGCAGTATCGGGTTTGACAGCGGTTCGCAGAAACTGAAGTGTCCGTACTGTGATACCGAATTCGATATTGATACCCTGAAAAGCTATGATGATGCTCTGAAGTCCGAAAAGCCGGACAGCATGGAGTGGGACGACAACGCGGAAAGGTCGTGGAACGGCGAAGAGGACGACGGAATGTCAGTTTACGTCTGTAGGTCCTGCGGCGGAGAGATCGTCTGCGACAGGACCACTGCGGCGACCTCCTGCCCGTACTGCGGCAACCCCGTCGTGATGACAGGAAGGCTTGCAGGCGACCTTATGCCGGACTACATAATCCCGTTCAAATACGACAGGAACGCGGCGAAGGCGGGGATGAGGAATCACCTGAAGGGCAAGAAGCTGCTTCCGAAGGTTTTCAGCGACGAGAATCATATCGACGAAATTAAGGGGATCTATGTTCCCGTGTGGCTCTTTGACACCGACGCCGAGGCAGGGATCAGGTACCGCGCCACAAAGATCAGACGCTGGAGCGACAACGATTACGACTATACCGAAACCAGTCATTTCACGGTCATACGAGAGGGCTCGCTCGGGTTCGACAACGTTCCGGTAGACGGTTCAACCAAGATGGATGACGCGCTTATGGAGTCGATAGAGCCGTTCAATTTCGCAGAGGCTGTCGATTTCAGAACAGCCTACCTTTCAGGATATCTTGCCGACCGCTATGACGTTTCGTCGGAGGACAGCAAGCCACGTGCCAACGAGAGGATCAAGCGCAGTACCGAAAACGCATTTGCCTCAACGGTGACCGGCTACAGCACCGTCACTCCCGAGTCGTCAAGCGTCAGATTCAATCACGGCAGGGTCAAATACGCCCTCTACCCGGTCTGGCTCCTCAACACGACGTGGAAGGGCAAGAAATATTATTTCGCAATGAACGGACAGACGGGACGTTTTGTCGGTGATCTCCCGGTCGACTGGGGTGCATACTGGAAATGGTTCGGCATCTGGACGGCGATATTTGCCGCGGGAACGTTTCTTGCGTTCCTGCTTGCACACCTGTTGTGAGGAGGCGCGGAATGAAAATCAAAAGAATTATTACGATTCTGTCCGCACTCCTTGTCGCGGTTGTTCCGCTGTCGTTTGCCGTCAGCGGAGAAGAAATTCCGGACGAAAGACAGCTTCCCCGGCTTGTTGACCGTGCAGAGCTTCTTGACAGCGACGAGGCTGACGGGCTTCTGACTCTGCTTGACCGCCTGTCGGACGAGGTACAGTGCGACATTGCCGTTGTGACGGTGAATTCGCTCGACGGCAAGAGCGTTGTCGATTATACCGACGATTTTTACGACTACAACGGCTACGGTTACGGCGAGGATCGTGACGGCATAATGCTCCTCATCAACATGGGCGAGCGCGACGTGCATATCAGCGACTGCGGATATGTCTGCCGTGCGCTTTCACAGAAGCAGCTCGACCGACTGAGAGAGCAGGTCACGCCGTATCTGAGCAGCGGAGACTATTACACCGCATTCAGAACCTTTGCTGACCGCTCCGCGCAGCTTATCACCGATGCGAGAAACGGCGGCGACGACGAGCCGGCGGTTGACGATCATTCGTTTGAGGGCTTTTTCCGCAGCCTCGGCAGCATTCCGCTTATCTGTATTGTCATCGGTGTTATCGGCGGCTTCATCGCTGTTTCGATAATGAAGGGCAAGCTGAAATCGGTCAGACGCCGCGGTGAAGCATCGGATTACGTAAGAAACGGAAGTTTCAATATCACGAATAGCAGTGATATTTTCCTCTACACGACAGTGTCAAAGACCGCAAGACCGAAGGACGATGACTCATCCCATGGCGGAGGCGGAGGCGGCGGCCACGTCAGCTCCTCCGGGACCTCACACGGAGGAAGCAGCGGGAAATTTTAATGCATCTTTCGTGGGTGCTGAAAATTCATTCGGAATTTTCGGTACCCACGGTTTTTATTCATTTTCTGAAATTAACTGCCGTAATGTGCGGTGTGCGTATTTGCGTTGCGGCGTATAGCAACCTGCACAAATGGAACACATGATATTTGTGCATTGCGCTGAAATTTAACGGCCGTGACGGATTTTCACTTGACACGCATTTCTGCGCATGGTAAACTGTAAGCAGGGAATTAATATTAATTTCTGCAGAGGAAGATGAGAAATGACTGTTCTTGGTCAATCAAAATCGGATATATTGAGAAATGAGTACATAAGCGCATTTGTAAACTGTGATTCGCCACATTACAGGAAATATATTGAACAGAAGCGGATGTTTACTGATGGGATGTGCTATGTCGGTTACCTTTGGGATTGCCTTCTGAATATGGACGTTATTTCGGAATACCGGGCTAAGATGTTGCTGACGGAAAAGCGTGATGTCTTCATTATGTGGGATATACATTCCTGCGAAAGAATATTCATCCCTGATTACTGGAAATATCCGAAAACAAGTGTCCTGTATACCGGGGAATGGTCGGATTCACTTATGTCTGAGCTTCCGGAGGATCTGTATCTGTTCGACGAAACGTTCATGTGGAGCGTGATTTTCACTCATGAAACAAACGACAAGGGCAGGAGGTATTGCCTTTATGTTGAGGGGAGAGGGAATGAGTACTGACATCTTGATGAGGAGAATCATTGCCGTCATAACCTGTCTTGCAGCAATTGCAGGTGTTCTGTGTGGCTGCAATATATTCGACAACCGGACATATCATTGGGAATTTGAACAGGAGTACAGCGCGGCCAAAGAGATACTGATCGTTGATGTGTCCTGCGATGACGGTATTTACCGTGAGGAGCTTTTGAAAAGCCTGAGTCTGGAATCGGCAAAGGACATATTCCGCGATATCGAGGCGATAGATTTCAAAAAACATGGTCCGAATCGGCTGACGACTCACGGAAGGTGCATAAAAATTGTTTTTGAAAACGGTGATTACGACATGATAGGGGCATATGAGCCGATTCATCATTATTATGGTTATGCGCCGGGTGATGATTTTGCGTCATATCTGGTAGTCAGAAGTGCCGAACAATTCGATGCGCTGATAGACAGTTATCTGGCTGAGTAAGTTGACTGAAACGAGATTTTTTATTGATGTCAATTTGCCGCGGTTCACAGCGCGGTTATGGGTATTATTATCGCTTTTTTATAGACGGGCAAAATTTCAGGAGGACAGAATGAGTACCGAATTTACAATAACAGTACAGACAAAGCATCGCTATTTTTCTCCGGAAACCTCCGACTTCCTGTTTTCAGTGGTCGGTGAGGGCTGCCGCAGGAAAATTGCGCTCGGCGTGATCCAGCCGCCGGTCAATGACAGGCTCAGCTTCTGCACATACGAATGCAGGTTTGACGTTTCAAACCGTTTCAACAACCTTCTTGCCGATCCGCTGTTTCAGGCGGACGACGACCCGGAGGTGGCTGAATATCTCCCCGTGCCTCTGCGAGTCCGGCTTGATAATCTTCAGGGGCTGTTTGAGTTTATACTGTCTTCAGACGAAGCAGTATGTCTGCGTGTTTTCATCGATTCCGGCTTCAAGGCGGACGATTATTCGCCGCTTCCCGTACCGATTGAAGATTTTGCGGAGAAAATGGAGCAGATAATAACCGGAATGCGTACGCCGGCGTTTTACTATGAATTCTGTTGGGAAAAATAAAAAATCCGACGAAAATATAGCAATCAAAAGAGAAAGAACAATGACCGACTTTATACTTTCGCTTGCCGGAAACGGCAGATATGTTTCTGTTTATGCAAATCCCGATGACCCGTCTGCATTTATCTACGGCAGAATTCTTGCTGCGGATGATGACAATTTCGTCATGTACTGTATATCGCAGGACGGAGAGTATGACGGACTGGCGCTGAAAAGAACCGATTCGGTTTCCCGGATCGAGGTTGACGGGCAGTATCATGCAAAGATGCAGAAGCTGATTGACAAAAATCTGCCGGAGGCGGAATTTGAATTTACAAAAGACCGGCTTGTGCAGTCGGTCATGGAGTACGCCTGCCGGAAGGGCTGTGTTGTCTCCGTGGAGATACAGAATTCGGGCTATGACGATACCGAGGGATTTGTTTCGGAGACGACTGAGGATTACTGCTACATAAAACAGGTTGATGTATTCGGCTTTTCAGATGGTACTGCGGTTGTAAAATACGACTCGGTTACGCGCATTTCCTGTGACGGAATTACAGAAAGGCGGCTTGAGAGGCTGAGCAGAATCAACGGAGGTATATGAGCCGTGGGAATCAACTCGGTGAAGTATCAGTTTGTCGCGGGACCGATATATATTCACGTGAAAAAGCATAAATGCATTTATTGCGGCGAAAAGGTCGTTCCGTCATTTCAGACAACGGTTGTGAATTCGTTTTCTTTGGAAGCGAAGAATTACGATTTTACGATCGGAAATACATTTTTTCCGGGTAACTGTGCATTCAAGACAAGATGCTTCTATTGTCCCGGATGCGGGAGGTATATTTCTGTCAGAGAGATGAAGGACAGCGAGAAAAGCTGAGTTTCTGAACGATTTATATGGACAGAGATCGAACAAATCCGAACCGAAAGCGGTGATCGTGTGAAAAGAAAAACATTCATAGCTGCAGCGGTTATTATGGCTTTAGTGGTGGTAGTCCCGGCTGTGTTTCTGAACAGTAACTATTACTATGCAAAAAAACTGGTTTCAGCGATTCAGAAAAATGATATGACTGCGGTACGGCAGATTGTTGAAAAAAAGCCGTCCTGTATAAATACATATCCATCCGTCACATCAAAGTGGTGGCAGTCTGCAATGAACTGGAGAACGTACTATCCGATGAATCAGGCTTGTGCTACAGGTAATATCGATCTGATAGAATTATTGATTGATAATGGTGCTGATGTCAATTGCAATGATGGATTAACCCCGCTTTCTGTCACTTATAGTATCAAACCAGATAATTGGTACGAAATTTCCCGAATTCTGATTGACAATGGTGCTTCACTGGATTATATTACTGAGTATTCGGGCGGAAAATCATCGGTTTTACAAGATATTGCACACAAACGTTACGTAGCTTCATTGCCCGGAATTGAGCCAGAAAATGAAGAAGAAGTAATAAAGGCATTCAAATACGCATTGGAAAATATAAACTATGATAACGTAGATTGGAGGCTGGTACTGCAACATAGTGTTTCTAATGACAGAATTAAGATAGTAAAACTTTTGTTGGATCAAAAATATTGCAACGTAAACGATACCGAAGAAACAGGAATGACTGCGCTGATGTTTGCTGCGCGTGATTCTACACCAGAAATGGTGCAATTCCTATTGGATTACGGAGCGGACAAAAGTATGAAATGTGCTGACGGTAAAACAGCATATGATTATGCTGTCGAATTCGGTAAAGAGCAGATTGCGGAGCTTCTTAAGCCTTGAGGTGTCGGGGGCATGACAGTGATGTGCAGAAATGGAGAGGCAAATGTGTGAGGAAGAAATTGTAAAAAGGCTTGTTGTCAGTTCCCGACGTGATCGGTGCCTGAAAAGGAGCCCGTGACAATGAAAAAGTGTTTTTTGATCATATCCGTTCTGACGGTTGTCATACTTGGCTGCCCCTCCTGCACAAGATCAACGGATAATTACGAGATCGTCACGCTCAAAGACGGTACCGAGCTGTTCAGGTACACGACGGATATGGACTACTATGTGATAAGAAGTCTGAAAAACTGCACTTCGACCGTTTACGTTGTTCCGGATGCCAATGTAAACGGATACCGCATTACCGAGATGTGGGAAAAGTCTGTCGTCGGAAACACCACGATCAGAACCATGATATTTCAGGACAATATCGAATCATTTTCGTTCGATCTTTATTACGAATTTTCGTCTCTTGAGTCAATATTCATCGGCGCGGGAGTGCGAAAGGTCTGGTCAGGTACATTTGCGAAATGCCCGAATCTGAAACAGGTGACGGTTGATGTAAGAAACGCCGTTTATCGCTCGGAAAATAATGCTGTCATCGAAAAAAGCACCGACAGACTTGTCGCCGCCAGCGCCGCAACTGTCGTGATACCGGATTCCGTCAGAATAATCGGCTCAAACGCCTTTGATTACAGCAGGTGCGAAAGTATGATCATCCCGGAAAACGTCGTAAGCATTGAAGAATGCGCATTTCAGAAATGCGCGGAGCTGAGAACCGTATTCATACCCGCCTCGGTTGAGAAAATAGCGGGGCTTGCTTTTCGGGAGACAGGAGGCACAACGTTTTACTGCGAGGCGGCAGAAAAGCCCTACGGTTGGGACGACGACTGGTGCGGCGACGGAGTGAAAGAGGTTGTATGGGGAACTGACGCCGGGGCAATCGGAGGGAAAATGTCATGACACCGGCTGAAAGAAACGCCGCCGCAATGGAATGCCTTTCAAAACAGGACTTTGCCGGAGCGCAGAAGCTGTTCTTTGACAATACAAGAACGGCGCCGTCACACGAAACATACAATAACCTTGGTTATTTTCTCTGTACCGAAGGGCTTGAATGCAGAAGCGGAAAGACAAGATATGCCGGGAAACTCGGCTTTTCATATCTGCTGAAGGCAGAAAAACTGAAATGTACGTCTGTCAATCAGAGCAATATTGCGGGAGAGCTTGAAAAGCGCCGCGCGGAGAAATTCTGTAAAACCGGTATTGACGATCCCGATATCTGTCTCTCCGCTCTTCACCATGCGGAGCTTGCGTCAAGGAACGCTGTGCGATGTTCTGACTAATGCGAGTACAACCGGCTGCGTTTTCTGTTCCTTTGCGACAGGAACAGCCCGGAGGTCTTTGACGGAATGAAAAACCTTGCCGCCGGTTATGAAACAGATGACAGCATAGAATTCCTGCTGAACCTGTACTGCATTCATTCGGAGACCGATAAATGTCTTAAGCTGATGCGGGAATACGGCGACAGGCTTGACGGATATGCAAAGCTGTCGCTTTACTGCCGATGCCGTGATTTTTCCTCTGCCGCCGCGCTATGCGATGAGGTTTACGAATCGTTTGTGCCGGACGACGCGATCATAGCTATGATGGCTGAGAGCCTGATAAATTCCGGAGAAATTGCCCAAGCCGAAAAGCTGAAAGCCGCACTTGAAGCCGATGTGCCGGAATACCGCGATGCACGCAAATTCCGTTCGGCTGTTGAAATGACGTTCAGCTCACCGGAATACCGGGAAAACGTGATAAAGAACTATCGCTACCGTCCGCCGTATCTGACGCTCTGCGGGTATTTCGGCTGTGAGATGCACGGGACAGGGTTTTATTCTGATCGTGATTGACATTGACCGGCGGTTACACTGTTCACTGCAAAGGTCAAAGAGTAATTTGATTTTTGGAGGAATTCAGACAATGGATAACGAACGAATCGGAAGATCATGTAAGTATATCTATACAGCATTCCTGTCTATGCTGTTTGCAATGATAATTATTCTGGGGATTCAATATGGATTTACGATATTGACCGTCCTGTCATTCTTATCATTGGTAGTGTATATTGTATGCCTCGTGTATGTTGTGAAAAACAAATCATACGCTTATTTGCTTACCGCCGGAATGCTCAATGCCCTGACTTCATTTTTTGCGGAAATGCTGAATGTTGTGCTTGTCAGGCAGTTTGGGGCTTCCGATTCATTTGTATGGATAATTGCCGTATCTGAGCTGAGCATTATCGGAATCTCGTTGTTCCCCGGAAAGTATTTATACACAAATAAAATTGCCAAACAAAAAATTCAGAAGTACGATTGGTGGAAGGGCTGTCTTACGATTTTAATATGCAGCATTGTTGTGAGATGTCTTTTTCGAAAAATCTCGCCCCTCATATCCGACGATCACAAATTGATATACAGCATAATAATCATAATGATTGTCGGTATCATTTTTCAGATTGTGAACTGGATGATGGTATTCAGATTTGTCGCGGAAAAAACGAATGGCAAATCCTGACCGGACTTTCGTAATATCAAAACTGTGTAGTATGTCTACGACGCAAACGGCTCTCCTGTCGGCATGGTATACCGCAATTCCACGATGGCTGCAGACGCGACTGAGGAGTACCTGTTCGTAAAGAACATACAGGGCGATATCCTGTATGTATACGGCAGCACCGGGAACAAACTTGTAAGCTACGTGTACGACGCATGGGGGAATATAATCTCCACGACGTACTCAAACGGCGGAGCGACAACAGCGGCGCGATTCAATCCGTTCACATACAGGGGCTACTACCGCGACTCCGAGACAGGGATGTACTATCTGAACAGCAGGTATTACAATCCGAGAATGGGAAGGTTTATTAGTGCGGATGGAGTAATCAATGGAAATGGTGATTTGCTGGGTTATAACCTCTATGCGTATTGCTCTAACAATCCGGTGATGTATTCTGATATAAGCGGAGAAGGGTTACTTACTTGGATTAAAAACGCTTGGACTGACACCAAGAATGCGGCAATAGATGCATACAACTATGTAACCAATGATAGCGAAACCGTTGTGTTAAACGCTAAATATGTAGCATTCTATAAGGGAAGAGTTGTGGTTAAACTGCCAATTGGAAACAACGCTGCTTCGTTTGGAATAATGTTTATCGGTGATGGTGTATCAGATATAGATGATGTAAAACATGAGTATGGTCATACTAAGCAATTATTGCGAATGGGACCGCTTGTGTATGCTACTTGTGTAGCAGCGCCTTCTGTTAATTGTAATTTGTTGGATAGGTTTGGCTGGTTGAAATATGACTATTATAGCTCTCCATGGGAGTATGAGGCTGATAAATACGGAGGTGTCAACCGCGGTAATTATGCGTCTTGGGCTGACATAGTGGTAAATATCTACAAATCTCTGACCGGAATAATTGAATTTGCAATGAGATGAGAATATGGAGGGGTTAACTTAATGAAAAAGTCAATATTGAGTATAATGATCTTGATAATATCCCTTTCAAGCTGTACGCGATATTCAGCCTATAAATTCAGAGAGCCGATTGAAGATGTTGTTCTGATTCAGATAATTCAGTCCGATGATGCAGACAGGGTGCTGTTTGAAACAGAGGACAGGACGATTCTTTATGAGCTGCAAAAGCTGAAATGCAGGCAGAGATGGTCTGACCCGGCAAATGCAATCAAGGGAATTACAATCAGAGTGTACTACAAAAGCGGCAGTTATGAGCTGATATGCAGAGGGTGCAGCGCGTATTTCAACGGGAAAAGACTCAGATATAACCGTGACTATTTTGATGTGGAGGAATATGAGGATTTTATTTCCGGGTACATCTCGGGACAGTCACGAAACATTGGATGAAGCCATTTGCTGATCTGGCTGCTAAAGGAAATTGTGATGTGAGAATATTTGAAGAACAAATAAAACAAAGGCTCAATAGTTTAATCAAGCTGTGTGTGGCACGATTAAGTTTATTCCGTAAGGAGACTATAATATGAGTGGTGATGTGTGTATATTTAACAGATTGCCAGATGTTGAGGCGACATTCCGCTTTAGCGGTACAAGGTCTAGACCCTATGCTGACGGTTACAGACCTGCACACCGTGTTACTGACAATTACCTGACAACCGGCGTTCACCATTACAACTATACAAAGTTTGTTCCGTCGGACGGGACGGCAACAGGGACAATTACGTTTCTAACACCGGAGGCATATCCTCATTGTCTGTGGGAGGGAAAAACAATTGCGATTCAGGAGGGAGATCATATTGTTGGATATGCGACAATTACGAAGGTATTGAATCCGCTGTTGCTATGCAACAACACTGATCAAAAGAACTGATGCATTCAACATTTTGACTTTGATACGGTAATGTTGAACTGTTGATTGCGTGCTATTGCGATCAGCTGCTTGCCGTTCCGTCAAAGGTAAACAGCTCCGGAAACGGATACACAAGCGTCACCGACTCGGCAAAGGCGTCCTACGGCTACAACAGCAGCGGTCAGCTCTCGTCTATTCTG
>OLGD01000575.1_pt1 | contig 70828 bp, 74 predicted proteins | sample 1605311 | NCBI WGS metagenome assembly OLGD01 (sample SAMEA3888917, study PRJEB22519) | human gut metagenome | biome: human gut; feature: human-associated habitat; material: faeces | place: Denmark | collected 2010
GCAATTATTATACCTATTGGACACCAATAAATCAAGAAGTTAATTTTACAACAGCGTTGTCACAAAAATGAAACCGCTATACAGAAGCTGAATTCGCAAGCATAGCATTTGGCCGTCCAAATGCGCTTGTTAGGGGAAGCAATTCCCCTATAACCCCTTATGAATTGAAAGGAAAAACGATCATGAGAAAACGACCAATCAAAATATCGCTCCGTTTGAATGAGCAGGAGCATGAACATTTGAAACAGCAGGCTATGCTCTCTGGCTTCCCAATGGAAGTATTTCTCCGTGCGCTGATCTCTGGCATGAACCTCCGATCCCGACCACTCGCTGAATACGCCGAAATCCGGCGTCAACTCGCCGGCATTGGAAATAACATCAATCAAATCGCTCATGTTGTCAACACCCGCGGCTTTGCCACGAAGGAAGACATTGCCGCAGTCACGACAGCACAGCGGGTGATCTGGCAGATCGCAAAGCGGCTTTGAGATATTCTGCTGAAGGTAAATATCGATGAGCGAATCAAATTCGGTGGAGTTCCGCTGACGTTTCCACTACTATTTTCCTTTTCCGCTTGTGGATACAGCGTTTTGTGGTATAATTATTTTGTAAGATTATAACCAGAATGGTCAGCAATGGTCAGCGAGCTTGAAGGCTTATCAAAGGAGTTGGTGTGATGACAAAGTACGGAATTGATCCAAAGGTTATTTGCCAGATCATTGATCTGGCAAATAGGCATCACATCAAAACAGTGATCCTATTCGGTTCCCGCGCACGAGGGGACTTCCGCCGCACAAGCGATATTGATTTAGCTGTGCAGGGAGGTGATGTATGCCGTTTCAGACTGGATGTTGAGGAAGAAACGCATACATTGCTGACCTTTGATGTGATAGATTTATGTTCTGATTTGTCCCCAGAATTGCGGGAAGCCATCAGCAAGGAGGGAGTATTGCTCTATGAAAAAGTTTGATAACTACCGTAAAAATTTAGACGTTCTGCGGCGCTCTGATCAGCAGGATCTCAACAATGAATTTATCATTAGCGGCATCATTGATAAGTTCTCCATTCAGTTTGAATTAGGTTGGAAGGTCTTAAAAGAATTGCTGACGTATGAAGGCATCGATGCAGCTAAGACAGGCTCCCCGCGTGAAATTATCAAGCAGGCGTACCAGTATTACCCTTGCATAGAGGAAGATGTATGGCTGGATATGCTGTCCCAGCGCAACAATATGGCGCACATTTATGATGGAAATGCCGCAAAGGAATTGGCGTCGGAGATCATCAGACGCTTTATTCCGGCCTTTGAAAAGCTGGAAAAAAGCATCTGTGAGCGATACGCCGATCTTCTAGATACGCTCTGAGAAACTATTTTACAAACACATGGAGGCCCACGATGGCACTTGAAAATAAACTTGGCATCACCAACTCTGCCGAGCTTGCCCGTGAGGAGGAACGGATCAGCAAGAAGAAAGCCGTAGAACTGTTTGAAAGCGGCTCTCTGGACAAGCTGGCACCCGGCAGATTCGCGTCGCTGCAAGCCATTCATAAGGCGCTTTTCGAGGATATTTATGACTTTGCAGGCAAACTGCGCACGGTGAATCTGGCAAAGGGCAATTTCCGCTTTGCGCCGCTGATGTATCTGGAGGCGGCACTTGGAAACATCGACAAGATGCCGCAGTCTACCTTCGACGAGATCATCGAAAAGTATGTGGAAATGAATATCGCCCACCCGTTCCGCGAGGGCAACGGCCGCAGTACCCGCCTGTGGCTTGACCAGATGCTGAAAGCCGGCATCGGGCAGGTGGTGGATTGGAGCAAGGTCGATAAAGAGGACTACCTACTGGCCATGGAGCGCAGCCCCATCAAGGACGTGGAGATCAAGGTGCTGCTGAAAGCGGCTTTGACTGACGAGATCAATAGCCGTGAGGTCTATATGAAAGGCATCGACCACAGCTACTACTATGAGGGGTATACGACCTTCAAGACGGAAGATCTGTAAATCATATGAGATAGCAGGGAGGGACAAACGGTGAATAAACGAAAAAAATATTTGATATTGGCTATCATAGTAGCGTGCGCCTTTGCCATTGTCGGACCTCTCATTATTAATGAGTGTTATAAGTCAAATAGCGGATATATTACATTATGGTCGCCTGCAGATATGCTTGCTTACTACGGCGTAGTGCTTGGCGCATTAGTAGCTATTATTACAGTAGTCGTTACAATCGGATTCACACGCAAGCAAATTCAAATGGAGAATTTCCTAAAGCAGGAAAATGAAAAGTGGACGAAAATAGAGGCAATCTTTGCAAATGCTATCGATAAAATTAATCCGATGCATCCGCTAATCGAAACAATGGATACCGGAATGAAAGACCCTGTTGCAGCAATAACGACATTTCAAAAATATGGAATGATGTGCAAAATCGCTTTGGATCAATTAAATGCACACTTATGTGTAAATGACTATCCAAAAGTCAAGAAGTTGATTGATAGTATCTGCAATGCTACAGAAATATTCGACAAAATTTCAGACGGAGAGATCCAAGCATATTCGTCTCTGCGTGACTATTCCAGTCTTGCTGTTGTAAAAGAGACACTTAAAATTGAAAAAGAACATCCCGGCACTTTTCCAGTAGAAACAATTGCTTTTGACTATGATGTTCTCAAAAGAACCAACGGGTTGCATCTGGATGATTTAAGTAAGAGAATTGCGGAACAAAATCACCAACTCGTAAATGCGTACCAAGAAATGTATCGTCCTTTACTTCAATTGAAAGGAAGCATTTTTTCAAAAATTTATAGTGAAACAGGCGAAAGCGCCGACAATATTTTGGGCTTCGAAAGGAAGAATCAGTAATGCCGACACTTGAATGAATTGGAAAGAGCAAGGTGATCAATCACCATCAGGACGTGCCGTTTCGGGTGTTGGAGCGCAAGTACAGCTTTGATGAAAACGGACAGCACAACGAGGATAACGGCAGCGAAAATATGATCATCCGGGGCGATAATCTGGAAGCCCTGAAAGCCCTGCTGCCCCGGTATGAGGGGCGCGTCAAGTGCATCTATATCGATATAAAAGCACCGAGATTGATACAATTAAATTGTTCCTCTGCCGATTTTGCCGCTTGAGGGGTAAGTTGGCGTTTGAGGGGTAAGTTGTGGAAGTCGGGGTGTCCCGGCTGTTTTTATAAGGAGAAGATTTATGACACTATACATATTGGGTAATGGATTTGATTTGGCTCATAAACTCCCAACAGCGTATTGGGATTTTCGAACGTATCTAAAGTCTGCACACCCGGAGTTCCTGGAAGCGTTCGAGGAGCATTATGATATTTATCCTTCAATGTCTGATGAGGCAAAAAAAGAATATTTATGGAATCGCTTTGAAAGCAATCTAGCTAATATCGATGAGGATAGCATAATCGAAAGTGGAACGAGCATTGAAATGGATCTGGAATCAGGAGATGTCGGAATCGAAGACACTCTGTACAGTTATTTTACAAATGAGTATCAGTACATTCAAAAACTATCGGTCTATTTAAAGGAATGGGTAAGAACTATTCGAATTCGAGATTGTTTGCCGCGAACATCAAAAATAAAAGATAATAGCGATGATTTGTTTTTGACATTTAACTACACAGCGACTCTAGAGAATGTTTACCTGATCCGGCCTGACAAAGTAATTCATATCCACGGTTCGTTACGAGATTATACCCCTGACCCAGTAATTGGTCACGGAAACAAGATGCGAATTGATAGAATTAGTAAAAAAATCGAAGAAGCAGAGAGCCTATTTGACGAAAAATGGGTCAGTATCTGTCGCGTGGTTAGAGATTATTACAGTGCAACATTAAAAAATACCGATAAGTATTCAGGATGCTTAGAGCGAATAAGAAGATCCCAACCCGATGAAATAATAGTTGTCGGACATTCTCTTGATGGAATAGATTTTCCTTACTTTACATTAATCGATAATTATACGGGCAACAAAAATATATGGACAATAGTTGTCCATAGGGATAAGGAAAAGTTGAAACTGGTAAACAGTTTGGTGACCGCAGGTATCGACAGAAAGAGGATTAGAACTATACCGTCAGGTGAATTTTTTGATTTAGATGATACTGCTGCTGCGCACCGTATAACCGAATTAAGGTACAGGTTTTAATAACAATACGCCTCCCAACAGTAATAGTTGAGAGGCGTTGCTGCGTCTATGGGGTTATGCTTTGATTTCGGCGCCATCCTTGAAGGTCACCCGGATGTCTTTTTTATTGTGAACGATGATGTAGTCCACCATCGCCAGCCAGTTTGTTTCCCGGAACTCCGTCAGCGGCTCCCGGCTCCGCAGGTTTTTCAAGTATGCTTCGATCTGGTGCTTTCGGGCCATGCGCTCGGCAATCAGATCGGTGACCTCGGTGTGTCGGGCCTTGGCCTTATCGAACCGGACCACCAAAGCGTCGTACCGTTTCTGGTATTCGGCCTGATCGAGGGCTACATGAGCGTTCTCCTTGATGCATTCCTCGATAAGCTCGGCAGCGATGTTGATCTCCGCTTCCAGCTCGGAGATCTCACTCTCAAGGGCCGTGGTGTCGAGGCTCATTGAAAGGACCTGCTCGTATATGGCTATAAACTGTTCCTTTTGGTCGATTACCTGGTTGGCGGATCGGAGGAACAGTTCTTTTATTTCATCCTCGGTGAGTGTCGGGGTGGTGCATTTCTGGCCGTCGAACTTGTGATTGCACTGCCAGATGACCTCTCGACCTCGACATCACGGATGTTGTACCGTTTGAAGGCAGCCCACTTGTCCGGAGCGTTTTCCGGCAGGTTGCGGGTTCGACCGCCATTGCCCTTTGTCGGCGCACAGAGCTGGCAGAAATACTTGATGAGCTCTTTGCCTTCGGTCAATTTCTGCTTTCCGAGGCCCAGAACGGCACCGACGCCTTCCAACGAAAGGGGTAAGCCCATGTAAGCAGACCAGATCATGGTGCATTTCCATGAAGCAGGATTGAGGTAGTTGCCCACAGTGTCTTCCGGGATGCTGTAGTAAGCCGGATCATCCGGACGCTCGGTGTCGCCGTCACGGAGAGGCGTCTTGATAGCGGTGAGAGACGGTACGGTGCGACCGTTTCCCTTGAGCTTGGCCTGACCTTCCTCATAGGCTGCCTGAATCGCCGTCTTGATCTTCTGAACGGTCACGGTGTCAGTCTTCGGAATGATGAGGCTGACGCTGAACTTCGGGGTGCCGCAGTTGATGGACTTGGCCTCCCAGACATTGGCATAGGACCAACGGGTGTCCTTGCCGGTGATAACCTTCATGGGGTTTGCGAGTTTAGTAGAATTTGACATATTAGTTGTCCTCCTTGAAATCATCGATAATGGTTGTCATTGCCGGTCTCTTATCGCTGCCCGGCACCAGCGTGGGTTTTCCTTGAGGCTTGGTGATCAGGCCTCCAAGGATGTCGTTGAACTGTTTCTTTCCGAGAAGTGAGGTCATGGCGGTGACGCCGAGAATCTTGTGTTCGTAGGGGTCGTACCCGGCAGCTGTCACGGCTGCGATGACGGCATTCTCGTCTGTGTACTTGCGGTTGGAGCGGCCCTCAATCAGCTTGTAGCCGGACCACTGTTTACCGCTGATGGCTGCCTGAAGCGCATAGTCCTTGATGTCGGAGGCCCAAGCGATCAGCTCGTCGATGCGACCGAGGATTTCTTCGACCTCTTCATCTGTCAGCAGAGGCGGCTGCCTGAACTCGAACTTGGCAAGCTCCATGTTGGCGTTGGCTCTTTCACGGCAGTCAGCTTTGGCCTTGCAGAACTGGCACCATTCGCCGCAGTGGTATTCACCGTCTCCGTTGAAGGAAAGCTCTGCAGTTGGGGCCAAAACCTGATCGGCCCACTCGTAGAGTTCGTCCTTTGGAATGGTGAAGGTGCTGACGTTAAGCTCATCGTCCTCGCCGCCGATAGGAGTATCGATGGAGACTTTCTTACCGGCAGCGTAGAACGGGCAGCCGGGGCAAACGCCGTCGCACTTCCAAAGTTGGGCCTTGGTGCAGCGGCACTCGCCGTTCTGTTGAGCGTGGTAGCGGGTGTTCCAGATGGGCTGATAGTAAGCCCTGTAAACTTCCTCGCTGACCTCAATGGGGTTCCCGTCGACCGGGATAAAGTACTTCTTGTCTTTGTTTTGCATGAAAATTTCCTCCGTTCGATTTGCTTGGAACGGAGGAAACCTTCATGGTCAGCTGCAAAATGGGTATAGAAACCTAACCACAGTCCCGACGGAGATTTCTCCGTTCCGGTCTGCAGCTTCCCGCTCAAAAGGCAGCTGATGATATTTACTTGTGGCCGTCAGGAAACGTTGAGCCACCGGTGATCAGTCGGTGCATTCCCTGACGGTGAGCAGTTTTCTGTCTTGCTCAGGACAGTTTTTTTAGTCGAGATCCACTTCGATGGCGTACAGGTCGCTGAAGACTTCAGGCAGGTCGCTTGGGTTAAGGTCCCAAGTGCCGTGTGCGCCGTAGCGTTTGAAAACAGATTCAACTACTGCTGAGCCCAACTGTGACTCGATGGCAGCAGCGGTGTTTTCAATGTTCACGATCCAGTTGTTACGTTCACGATTTGTCACTGCTTGTCCCTCCTTGTCAGGTTTAGCTTCCTAATCCGGATAGTAGGCTGTTGATGTTGCCAACCACTCAGCTCCGGATCGTTCATGGCCTGTGAACGAGCTGAGGTGTGGAGCTTCAGGGGGAGCCTATTTGTCGTTTAGAGTGGATTTATGCTTGTTTACATCTCGTTAACTACTTGCAGGATTGATTTTTCCGCACTTTCGTGATATAATGAATAAATAGAACCACTCTCGTCGGCCACGTGCCAGTTTCCCTTCGGCTGTACTAATGGTAACCGGGCTGATTTTTGACTTGAAAGAGCTGATACAGCGGTTCTGATGGTTCTTTGGTTCTTTTGATGGTTCTTTTTGGGAAGGAGTGAAATCGGTGCTGTTTTCGGATTTTTGCAACATAGTCAAAGCCGAATATTTCGGGTACGCATCGCAGGGTCAGTACATGCAAGGCCTTGTGAAAGCAGCTAAGATCCTCCGGGACTATTCGGACGATCACCTTAAGTCGATCTACAACGGAAACAAACCGTTTGCATCCAATTTCAAAAAACAGCTTCCGAAGCCAGTGGATCTGGGTCCTCTGACGACCTTCTTTCAAACGCATCTCAAGGACGAGCATGTTGGGCCTTTGATCGATGCGATAGGAGTTCCCTCAAGCATCGAGCGAAAGAAGGACTATGTCTCAGCCGCCCTTGCCGAGCAGGTTAAAGCCTTTATCGAGTCCAAGACCGAGGATGTTCCGATGGTACTGGCTGAGGCCTATAACCGACAACGAATCACGGGAATCCAGTCTGGCTATCAGATTCCGCAGGTTCTTTACGCAGGAGACAATGTGTGTGTTGAGCCCGGAGGCAATAAGTACGATGTAGGATGCTACGAAACCATTCATCATGAGTGGGTGATCCACAACTACGGGAAGGCGATTTGGACAGGCCGAAGTTTAGTGCTGGCAAATCAGGCAGAAATTAGGCCTAAGTTCTCTCTGACGAAGCTTGACATCCCTGATGTGATGCCGGGTGGAATAATAAAAATAGCCGTCGACATTTCTGCCAACGGCTTTGAGGGAAGTTTTAATTGTAAGTGGGAAATGCAAGATTCGGAAGGAAAGAACTGCTTCCCGAACAGTAGATATGTTTTTGATGTAGTAGTAAACGTGTCATTCAATTATGACCGATTCAAGAGTATAGGAGGACGAGATCGTGGCTGAAAACAATGTCGAAAAATGGTCCACGCTGAAAGAAGTTCAAGAGCATCTTGGCGTTGGCAGAGAAACGATCCTGCATTGGATTTCATTGCGGGGCATGCCAGCTTATAAGGTAGGCCGCCTTTGGAAATTCAAGCTCTCCGAAGTGGACGATTGGGTTCGCTCTGGTGGTGCTGCAGAAACGGTCGAAGAAAAAAAAGAAGATTGAGTCCGTTATATGGGACAGCGAACTTTGTAAAATGATGCTGGGACAGTGTCCTGACAAGACAAATACAGGAATGAGGTAAATATTTTGGCAAGAGCTGCAAAGAAGGAAACAGCGGTATCGCTGGAAAACGTATTATGGAACTGCCGTGTTGCACTGCGTGGCGTGGGTAGCACCGAGAAAAACAGAGATGCCGTCATTGCGCTGGTGTTCTTGAAGTTCGCCGGTGATAAATTTGAGAAGCGTCGCACAGAGCTTATCGCTCAGTATGGTGAGATTCCCGCATTTTTGGAGAAGGCCTCCTTCTACAATGCGGTAAATGTGTTCTATCTAAAAGAGACTGCTCGTTGGTCATACATTGTAAAGCATGCGTCAGCTAACGATATCGCCGTTATTATCGATCAGGCAATGGCTGATATCGAAGACAGAAATCCGCCGCTCAAAGGAACGCTGCCGCTGAACCTGTTTGCCTCTCTCGGCGCAGATAAATCCAAGATTAAAGACCTCATTGATAACGTTAACCTGATCGACGAGAAACGCTTTCAAGAGGAAGACCTGATCGGTCGAGTTTATGAATACTTCCTTCAGGCCTACGCAGCGGCTGGAACAAAGGAAGAAGGCGAATTTTATACACCGGCTTGCGTTGTTAGGCTGATCGCAGAAATGATTGAGCCTTTCAGCGGGGTGGTGTACGATCCCTGTTGTGGTTCTGGGGGAATGTTTGTACAGTCCCTGAAGTTCGTTGATCGCCATCAAGGGAATCGTCAAAATGTTTCCATTATCGGGCAGGAAAGCGTACCTGAAACATGGCGTCTTTGCAAAATGAATCTTGCCATTCGTGGCATTGCTCATAACCTTGGTGAAAAAAACGCCTCATCTTTCACTGATGATCAGCACAAGGATAAAAAAGTCGATTTCATTATGGCGAATCCTCCTTTCAACCTTAAGAACTGGAGAAAAGAGGACGAACTGACCGACGATCCTCGCTTTACTGGATTCAGCGTTATGCCGCCCGTGGCCAATGCGAATTATGCGTGGATACTCCATATGCTTTCTAAGCTGGATGTCAGTCACGGTATAGCTGGATTCCTTCTTGCAAATGGTGCATTGAATGCTGATAGCGATGAATACACCCTTCGTAAGGAGATCCTCGAGAAGGATCGTGTAGAAGCCATCATCGTCCTGCCTCGTGATATGTTTTACACCACGGATATTTCCGTTACTCTCTGGATAATCAATATGAACAAGAAAGCCGGAACGGTGAACGGGAGACAACTTCGTGATCGCACTCATGAGATTCTCTTTATGGATCTTCGCAGGTGGAATGAAAACATTGAAGAGATCGTAATTGATAAAGGAAAGAAAAAGAAAAAGACCGTACTTACAGACACGCAGATTGCGCAGATAAAAGAAGTATATAATAACTGGCAAAGTGCGGATACAACTCTGTATTCAGACGTTCCTGAATTCTGCAGGTCTGTAAAGCTGTTTAATGCAGACTTGACAAACGAAGAACAAGAGCTGATGTCGAAAGGAAAACTCACTACTATTGAGGCAAAGAATTACTCTCTGTCCCCAAGTAAGTACATTGAGTTTATTGATCATGATTTGGACATTGATTACGCCTCTGAAATGACAAGAATTCAGGCTGAAATGCAAGCAGTACTTATTGATGAAAAGCATTCTCAAGCTATGCTGGAGGAAGCATTTAGGGGGATTGGCTATGGCATTAACTAAGTACCGTTTAGGCGACTTCCTTGAATTGTTTAATGAGCGTTGTGGCGTTCCAGATCTAACAGTGTGGGACATTTCTGGTGTGAATAGCGACAAAGAATTTTTTGAGCCGTCCAAACAGGCCGGTTCTGATACGAGTAATTATAAAATTGTCCCACCGGATTACTTTGCTTGCAACTTAATGCACGTTGGACGAGATGTTGTCCTTCCGATAGCTCTTAATCACTCTGGAAAGCAGAAAATAGTTAGCCCTGCATACACGGTTTTCAAAATCAAGGATGGCACACCATTAATAAAAGAGTATTTCTTTATGATGCTCAAGTCTGAAGAGCGAGATAGGTACTTTTGGTTTCACACAGACGCCTCGGTAAGAGATGGGATGTCATGGGATGACTTCTGTGATTTGGATGTCGAGCTCCCGCCAATTCCAATTCAAAAGAAGTATGTTGATCTTTATAAGGCATTGCTGGCTAATCAGAAGAGCTATGAACGTGGCTTAGAAGACCTAAAAATAGTGTTTGAAGGCTATATGGACAATCTAAGAAGATCTGAAAAAGCGAAGCGCATTGGTGACTATATCGAACTGGTGGATGCTCGTAATGAAGAACTCGAATACGGGCTGGATTCTGTGCGAGGCGTATCCATTGAGAAAAAGTTTATTGACACGAAGGCCGATATGAGTGGTGTCAACCTTTCCCCGTATTATGTTGTTAAGCCTAATGAGTTTGCGTATGTGACGGTAACATCCAGAAACGGAGAGAAAATATCATTGGCCATAAACGACTCGAAAGAAACATATATCTGTTCCTCATCGTATGTGGTGTTTAGAAGTAAGGATGAAAAAGCTCTCTATCCACAGTATCTCATGCTGTATTTCTCTCGTTCTGAGTTCAACCGCTACGCAAGGTTTCATTCATGGGGAAGCGCAAGAGAGACTTTTGATTGGAATGAAATGTGCGATGTTGAAATACCTATCCCGGACTATTCCGTTCAAAAGGCAATAGCGGACATTTATACGCTTTATATTGAGCGCAAAAAAATAAACGAGCGACTTAAGGAAAGGTTAAAAGCGATTTGCCCGATTTTGGTGAAAGGGTCGCTTGAAGAAGCAGTTTGAAAGGAGGTGCCATAGTGGACTACATCTTTGAAAAAGGTAAGTTCACCGAAGATGAGCTGGAACATGCCATAATCGAGCTTTTTGAAAAGCAAGAGTACACCTATGTGCCGGGAGAAAGCATTCACAGGCAGTACGAGGATATACTGCTCTTGGATGATTTGCGCTCCTTCCTTTCGGCTCGTTATGCTCAAAATAGACTGAGCGAAGTAGAAATGCAGAAGATCATCAACAAGCTGGTTATGATTCAGGCTACACAGCTTTATCTGGGAAACCGGGAGGCGTTCTGGCTGGTCAACGAGGGTTTCGATCTTGTGCGTGATGATATCAGTCAAGTGGCTCTTCATGTGGACTACATCGACTTCGATCATCCGGAGAACAACATCTTCAAAGTCGTGAACCAGTACTCGGTTCAGGGCGAACGCCTGCGTCGTCCGGACCTGCTTGTGTTCATCAACGGTATTCCGATTGCGATATGCGAATTTAAAACGGCTATCGAAGAGGACACCACCATACACGATGCATGGGAGCAGATCACTATTCGCTACACCCGTGACATTCCCAAGCTCATGAAGTATTGCTTCCTCTCGGTCATAAGCGACGGGGCAAACACCCGTCTCGGAAGCATCTTCACGCCTTACAAGTTCTATTACTCGTGGAACAAAGCAAATGATACCGACAAGGTTTCCAATGGTATCAGCTCTCTGCTGACCATGATCGAGGGAGCTTTTGCGAAAGACCGTGTGTTACAGATTCTTCGAGACTTCATTTTCTATCCGGATGACAGCAAAAAGGATGAGGCCATTGTATGCCGCTATCCGCAGTTCTTCGGTGCCCACAAGATGCTTGACAGCGTCAGGGAACATATGCGTCCTGAAGGTGATGGCAAAGGCGGTACATACTTTGGAGCTACCGGCTGCGGCAAAACCTATACGATGCTGTTCCTTTCTCGGCTGATTGCACTCCGGGATAACGATGCCTTTAACAATCCCACGATTGTAATTCTGGAGGACCGTGAGGATTTGGACACGCAGACTTCGGAGCTGTTTGTTACCGCAAAGAAGTATCTGCATCAGAGCGATGTTCGCAGCATAGAGAGCCGTGAAGACATGGAGAAAACGCTGCGGGATAAGCCGAGCGGAGGCGTCTACATCACCACAATCCAGAAATTCTGTGAAAAGACAGGTCTCCTCTCTGACCGCAGCAACATTATATGTATTTCCGACGAGGCCCACAGAACGCAGACTGGTGTCGGAGCAAAACTAAAGAAAACCGACAAAGGTGTGTTCACCACTTACGGTTTTGCAAAATACCTGCGTGACAGTTTCCCGAATGCGACGTATTGCGGTTTTACCGGTACGCCGATTGACGAAACTATCGCAGTTTTCGGTCGTGTTGTTGATAGCTATACGATGAAAGAATCCAGCGATGATGGAATTACCGTCCGTATCGCTTACGAGCCGAGATTGGCCCGTGTTATCGTATCGGACGAACAGGCCAAAGAAATCGAGAAGTACTATCAGCAGTGTGCTGCCGAAGGCTCCAATCCGGAGCAGATCGAGGAAAGCAAATGGGCCATGAGTCGCATGTCTGCAATTCTCGGTCACCCTGACAGACTCAAAAAACTGGCAGCAGATGTCGTTGCCCACTATGAATCTCTCTGCTCCGAAAAGCCGGAAGTCGTACAGAAAGCTATGATCGTCTGCGCCGACAGACCACTTGCATTTAAAGTGCTTAAGGCCATCGAAGCGATCCGCCCTGAATGGTTCGTAAAGAAAAAGGCCGAGCATGAAGATCAGCTCACCCGTGAGCAGCTTGATAAACTCGTCGCTTTGCCAATGATCAATATGGTGGCGACACAGGGCCAAAACGACGAGAAGGAACTCTATGATCTTTGTGGCACAAAAGAATATCGCAAGATGCTGGACCGCCAGTTCAAGAATAACGATTCCAATTTCCGGATAGCCGTTGTTGTTGACATGTGGATCACCGGCTTTGATGTTCCGTCCCTCGCTGTCATGTATATCGATAAGCCGCTGCAGAAGCATACGCTCATCCAGACGATTTCCCGTGTCAACCGTGTGTTTGATGGCAAGGACAGAGGCCTTGTTGTCGACTATATCGGAATCAAGAATGATATGATGGAAGCCGTCAAGAAATACGGCGGCCCACAGGAAAGTCCGATTGACGAGCTGAATATCACGCTTTCTATCTTTAGAAACCACCTCGCATTGATAGATGAGCTTCTGGATGGATTTAACGCTTCCAAATTCTTCAGCGGAACTCCGTTAGTGCGTCTCAATTGCCTAAATGCAGCTGCCGAGTATGTGCAGTTGAAAAAGGAAATGCAGACAAGGTTCATGGGCCTTTCTCGCAGATTGAAGAGTGCCTATATGATCTGCTTCCCGTCCGGCGAATTGACCGATGCCGAAACAGCTAAAGCTCAATTCTATCTGGCGATCCGTTCCATCATCTATAAGCAGACAAAGGGCGATGCTCCTGATGCAGAAGTGATGAACAGCGTCGTAGAAGAAATGGTCAAAGATGCTATTACTTGCACCGGCATAGAGAACATCGTAGACGAGCACAAATCAGTCGATCTGTTCAGCGATGACTTCTTGGAAGAACTGGATAAAGTCAATCTTCCGATTACAAAATTCAATGCCTTGCTCAAACTCCTCAAGAAGGCTATTACTGCTTATGGCCGCACAAACAAGGTTAAGGCTATCGAGTTTGACGAGCGGCTGCGTCAGGTGGTCGATGCATATAACAGTAGAGACAAGCTCGTGTTCACCAGCGAGGTTGTTGCCGACTTCGTTAACGATCTGTCCGATCAGCTGATCAAGATAATGAATGATTTGAAAGCCGATCAGACTTCTTTCGAGCGGCTGGGCATTTCCTATGAGGAAAAGGCGTTCTATGACATTCTCGTAAAGGTTCGTGATGACCACGGATTCCCGTATGCGGACGAGAAGTGTCTTATCTTAGCAAAAAAGATTAAAGAACTTGTCGATGACAAGGCTCAGTTTGCAGACTGGTCTACTCGTGATGACATCAAGAATCAGCTCAACATGGACCTGACGGTACTACTGTACCAGAACGGTTATCCGCCTGAGTGGGATGAAGAGGTCTTCGAGAAGGTCATGGAACAGGCTGAAAACTTCAAAAAATATAGCGACCAATGATTTCTGGAGGTGGCGTAGTTCATGAATATCAACTTGGCAAAAACTGTAAATGACAAGGACTTTAATCAAGTCTTCACAGAGGTCTTCCACTCGGAGGGCCTTGGTGTGCATGCCAATAGTGAACTGCGCTTATTCCGGCTAAAAGATGTGACCGATTTCCATTTTTCTCAGGACAATCTGCTGACTTTTTTGGAGAGGAATATCGGTCGGTATGTGTTTTCCCGCTCCAAACTGGAGAAGTTCCATCTGGATGGCGATGACCATCTGGTAGGTATTAAGGCTTTGGACATCATGCATAAAAACGGAGCTGCTGACCAGCGTGGGACGGGCAACGAAATGGGCGAGATTCTCCTGTACGCATTCCTTGAGACGGTGCTGGGGGCTCCCAAGATTTATAGCAAGGTCGAGCTAACATCGGCGGTAAAGAGCGGAACCAGCTCCAGCGATGGAATGCATATTAAAGTTCTCTCTGCTGATGACACATCGGTAACCTTCGAGATGGTTTTCGGGGTTTCCAGCGTTGTAGGAGGCTTCGATGATGCTATCAACAATGCGTTTGACCATATCCAACAAGTCAATTCCAGAACAAGCGATGAGATCCAAATCGTAAACAGCACGATCTTCGAACTGCCTGAAGACGACCCTGTTGTTCGAGAACTCAGACCGATCATCAAGCCGGAACCGAATAAGCAGGTCAATCGTGATTCAGCCTTTGGCGTTTTTGTCGGTTATTCTCTCGGTCTGGACAAGTCAAAATACACCGCTCAGGAATACCGGGACATGATTGAAAAGAAAATGGATGCTGACATTCTTTACTATGCGCCACAAATCCGTGACCGCATAAATAAGATGGGCCTCCAGAATCGCTCCTTCTATATCTATGTACTTCCTTTGGATGATGCGGAGGAAGACAAAAAATCTATCATGAAGAAGATTATGAGAGAAGGTGACGCTTAATGGCCAACAGCAATAAAAAGTTTGGCGAGGCGTTCTTCGCAGAACTGAATGACGACACATATCTCCATAAGATTTACGAGGACATTCTTTTCAACTATTCGATAAAGGTCTTCAGTTTTAAGAAACGGGCCAAGCGTCATATTCCGAAGATCGATGCGCTGACTTTTGCCGATCTTCTTTCAAAATCGAATCACAGCACTCTTGCGGACTCTCAGAAAATGTGGGCGCAGGAAATTGTCACAATGCTCCATTATCTCTATCCGGATGATCCGACGGTTACCTATATGACTGGAGTGGTCCTCGCCAACCTCGGAAACTATCAAGGTCAGAAGCTCATTGACTCCACATTTGATGGTATCGATGCGCTGGATCGCATATTTGGCGAATTCAAAAAAGACTACCTCGCAATTCCTGCGGACCAAGGCAAACGATTTATGAGTGCCCAGAAGCAGGTTTATGACCATCTGCAGGACGACTATTTTAGTTATTCCGGCCCTACGTCAATGGGAAAGTCGTACATTATGCGGATGTTTATCAAGCAGCAGATTCTTTCGGGATCACGAAACAATTTTGCCATCATCGTTCCGACCAAGGCGTTAATAAACGAGGTTCGCACAAAAACTACGGAAGACCTAGGCTTGTCGCTGAAGGAATATAGATACCATTTGGTTACGGCTGCCGGAGACGCTGCACTTAAGATTGATGATAAGAGCAGACGATATGTGTTCATCATGACTCCGGAGCGGCTGCTTTACCTTTTGATAAATGAGAAGGATATCCAGCTGGACTATCTTTTCATTGATGAAGCACAGAAACTCTCCGGCGATGATACCAGAAGCCCATTTTATTATCAGGTCGTGCAGATACTGAACGAAGCGGAACAAAAGCCCCATATCATTTTTGCTTCTCCGAATGTCCCTAATCCGCAGGTATATTTGAACTTGATATCCGGGGTCGAGACAGAAACCCTTAATCAACACAAGTTAGCCTCTGGGTTCTCGCCGGTCACTCAAATCAAATTTCTGATAAACCTTGAGAGCAAGGAAGTCAGCGTCTATAACGAGCACACGAAGGAACTCATGCCAATCACTTCTGTGGCTTTACAGGATGCAGAATTAACGGATGTTCTTCTGAGATTCGAGAAGGATGATCAAGGCAAAGAGAAACAGTGCATAGTCTATTTCTCTTCTGTGAGAAAAACAGTTGATGCCGCTCGTGATTTTGCGGCAAACCGTGTGGCTAAAACTGAAAATGCTGAACTCATAGAGCTCGCAAAAGACATAAAAAACGAGGTTCATAACGATTATTATCTTGCTGAGCTCGTTTCCAAAGGTGTAGCCTATCACATCGGTTATCTTCCTGCTTCAATTAGGCAACGTATTGAACGATTATTTCACGAAGGCGCAATCACAGCAATATTCTGCACAAGTACGCTTGTAGAGGGTGTTAACCTTCCTGCAGACAATCTTTTTATAACAGATTTCAAAAACGGGCTTTCTCACATGTCAGCAATTGATTTTAGAAATCTGATCGGTCGAGTAGGAAGGCTTGAATATAACCTCTACGGGAATGTTTTTCTCGTTGCAATAAACGAAAAGGCATCTGAGAAATATGTATCTCGACTTCAAGAAGAAATCCCGGAGCAGTCTCTTTCTGTTGAGAAAGAATTGACTCGTCCCCAGAAGAAGCATGTTATCAAAACACTGCTTTCCGGGACAATTGTTATAGATAAACAACTAAAAAGCCAGTCTCCTGATTCATACGATCTGATGAGAAAGTTTGCCATTATCCTCCTGAATGATATTCTGAAGAATCGGCAAAGCAAGGTCCGTAGTGAATTTGTGGCCCTTATGCAGCCGGGCGAAGAAGACAAAATCCGACAACTGTTTTCAAAAAAAGAAGTGCAGCCAGATGACGATATCACCGTTTCTATCGACCAGACAGAGTCTTTATATGAAGCCATAACGTTTAATGGCTTAGAATTCCCACAGGTAGATGACAACGGTGAGTTTGATGGAAAAGAGCTATTGCCATTTCTCGAAAGGTTGTGTGGAATATTCAAGTGGGAACGCTATGAATCGGACACACTTGGTCATGTTGGAAAGGATTCACAAAAGCACGGAAAGCTGAGCTGGTATTCAGTTATTCTCAGTCAGTGGGTACGTGGAGCAGGTTTAAATCAAATCATGTTCCAAGCCATCGATCAAAAAAGGAAACATCCAACAAACGCTATGTTTGATAGGACAACACGTAAATATTATGATTACACAGATACACTGAGGGATAGGAATGACGTCATATCTGATGTGTTGAATGTGATTGATAAAATTATCCTTTTCAAGTTCTCCAATTACTTCTTGAAGGTGGCAAAAGCCTATAAGGAAATCCGAGGGCAGGACCCGAAGGACAATTGGTACGAGTTTGTTGAATACGGCTCAACGAACAAAAGAGCCATAGCCATTCAAAAGCATGGCTTTTCCAGAGAGTCGGCAATGTATATTCTTCGCCAAGGGCAAAAATACATTGCGGCGGATGAACCGGAATTGCGCTTGCATCGCAGTATCCTTGAGTGCCCTAACAAGGGCGTTCGGAATGATGCAGACATGATACAATACAATATCCCGGACTTGTTCGTGGATTAAGCAGGAGGAACGGTAGATGCAACAGATTTTTAGCAACACGACTTTAACAGTCAATCAGCTGATCGAGAAGATCGATACAGGAGAACTTGGCCTTCCGGAGCTTCAGAGGCCGTTCATCTGGAAGGATTCAAAGGTACGTGATTTGTTTGATTCCATGATGTGCGGGTATCCCATCGGTTATTTGATGCTGTGGGAGTGCCCTACGCTTGAGAAGAAGAAAACCATTGGAACAGACTCTCACAACTATGAGTCTCCGAAACAGGTAATCATTGATGGGCAGCAGAGATTGACTTCCCTGTATGCCGTTATGAAGGGAAAAAAGGTCATCAACTCAAAATATGATGAGAAGGCCATTGTTATTTCCTACTGCCCGTTGAAGAACAAGTTCGAGGTTGGCTATCAGGCTACGAAAAAAGACCCAGAGTGGATTTACAACATAAGTGAGGTCTTCACCACAACTAACATTACGAAGCTGATCATCAACTTCACTAAAAAGCTGGCCGAGTACCGGACCTCTAAGGGTGAAGCATTGAGCGACGAGGAACAGGATCTTATTTCTGAAAACATCACTGCGCTTTCTAATTTGAAGCAGCACACGCTCCCGGTGTTTGATATCAAGGCGAATGCTGAAGAAGAGGATGTCTCTGAAATCTTTGTTCGTGTTAATTCCGGAGGTGTGGCGTTGAAGCAGAACGACTTTATTCTGACGCTACTTTCACTCTATTGGGATGAGGGTCGAAAAGAGATCGAGCAGTTCAGCATGGAGTCTACATACCCCTCCAAGGACAAAATTACATCGTACAACCAGCTTACCGAGGTCACAGCGCAGGATGTCATTCGTGTGGTTATGGCGTATGCTTTTGACCGAGCTCGTTTGAAATATGGATACAAGCTGCTTCGTGGAGCTGACTTCGACAAAAAAGGTGCTGTTGATGAAACTCTGCGTGATCAGCGTTTCGATGTGCTGAAGGCAAAGCTCCCAGACGTTCTCAACGTTCATAACTGGCACGAGTTCTTGAAATCTATCATGAATGCCGGTTATCTGTCTGGTGATCTGATTCTTTCGGGAAACGCAATCTATTATACATATGCGTTCTACCTCATCGCAAAGTACAGGTTTAATGCATCATATAACGAAAACATGCATCTTACCTCGCTATGGTTCTTCTATGCGTCTATGGTGTCGCTATATACTGGATCGTTTGAATCCACGGTTGAAAACCACCTGAACTCTATCAAGGAGCTCACGACGTTGGAAGAATACAAACGGTTCATTCTGTCGAGGGTTGTGGAACGGCTTACAAACGACTACTTCGACATTACCCTTATTGGTTCTGAGGGTCTGGCAGTATCAGGCCGAGGCAATAATGCGTGGAATGCCTATGTAGCCGCCTTGAACATTCTGAATGCTAAAATCCTGTTCTCAAAAAGTAATTTGCTCGTCAGCAAGTTGTTCGAGCCTGGTACTGACGGCAAGAGAAAGTCTCTGGAGAAGCATCACCTGTTCCCGAAGGCTTATCTTAAGACGCTGGGATATAACGATGCCAAGATCAACCAGATGGCTAACTATGCCTTCATCGATTGGAAAGATAATATGGAGATACTCGATGAGGCTCCTGCGATTTATTATCCTGTCGTTTGTGAGGGTCGCAGCCCCGAAGAAATCCAGAGAATGGAGGAAGAAAATGCTCTTCCGCACGGCTGGGAAAACATGTCCTATGAGGATTTCCTGATCGAGCGGAGAAAGCTAATGGCGACAAAGATAAAACAGGCCTTTGAGATTTTGAAGAATAATGCCAATTGAAATACGGGGATCAGCATAAGCGAAAATGGCGTTTTCAGGTTCTGCGACACAACTACTACCAGCGGCAGGGACTACCGACGTGGAATCCACTCTCTGTTTGAAGGAATCATGGCAGCCTATCGCAACCCTGCGGCTCATGCTAATCTTCAATATGAAAAACGTGAGGCTATGGAGCAAATCATGCTGGCAAGCCAGTTGATGTATGTGTTAGAAAAGCCTCAATTATAGTGTAACAGAATCGGCATCATGCTATTGACATGATGCCGATTCTGTTATATTTACATATCCAACAATAATATCCTTGCCCGTTTCTGCACCTGCCGCTCCATCATCCTCAATCTTTTTTCGGGCAGGTTATAGCGCGAGTGCTTCTTGAACTTGAAGTTCAGCAGATGCCGCAGCTTCTCGCGCAGCTCCGGCGTCAGTGCGGCCTTGGCTGTGCCGAGAAAATCATCGTACACGCTGGGGTACAGCGTTTCGATATATTCCTCCAATGCGGTCTCGTTCGCCCAGGCGTCCGTGCCCGCAAAGTTAAAGAGAGAATTGCCATGGTCGAACAGGGGGGCGGGGGAGACGATGGTATTCGTCCGGTTATCGACCATCACGCCGAAGTTCCCGAAATGCCGATCCACATTGCAGATCACCGCATCAAACACCAGCATTTCGTTCAGCGCGTTGACAAACTTATCTCCCATCTTTTCGTAATACGCCCTGACAGCCCCCATGCCGCCCTTAGAAACGAGATGTCCGATAGGGAGGTAGGCATACGCCTTGTCGGTAAAAAGCTCGCAGGTGGAGCAGAGAACGCCTTTCCAACGGGATAAGCCGTAGGGGATCGCGTGAAGGCCCATGGCGGCGGCGATCTGTGCGGCGTAAAACTCAGAGTATGGCTCATTGCCGGTATTGGCCGCGCCCTCTGTGCCGCCCTTATAGAGATACACCTTACCGCCGATGCGCCGCCAGCATTTGCGGAGCATTCCGTTGGTGGTAAACTCCGGGCTGGAGAGCAGGGAAGCGCGGACGCTGCTGCCATAACCGGTAAAGGCAAGCTCGGCCAAAATATTGCTGAATGGGTTGTCGTAGAGATTTGCTTTGTCGAAAGAAGCGGTGTCACCGTCCTCAACGACCCAATAGCAGTCATTAAGTGACAACCCTTTACAAACGCTGATAATACTAAGTGGACGATTGAGATTTAACCCACATTTTGCTAAAAGGCTATGGACGTAGGCGCGGTTTTTGGGAATCGTGCGGCGGCGTAGCCAGCGGCTCAATCCATCCGGCGTTAGCGTCAGATCAAGCGGCAGAAATGCCGCTTTTTCTTCGTTTGTCCAAAGAATTTGGATCTCCGGCTCACTGGTATCCGTTGTCGCGGAGAATTTAACCAGCGGTTCATCGAACTGCTTTAAAATATAGTCCATGATAAATCCTCCTCAAAAAGTTACTTCAGACCACACAGAAAATTTTCTACATTCAAATACTGAACACCCTCAGCAAACGTATCTTTCCCGCGATAAAGAACGAATTTACCGCTGATCGGGCCAAAGCGTTTTTCAACGATTTGGCATTTCTCTGCATCACGCAGATGAAGTGTCTGCTTTTCGTTGGCCTCGGTGCTGTGCTTGATTTCATAGATGCGGCAATTTTTACTTGCTTTATCGTAAATCACCATGTCAAACTCGCCGCCGGCATCGAACTTGAATTTGAACGCTTCCATCGTACTGGGCGCGGTTTTGCGGACTTCCAGCAGAACAATGTCCTCCAGCATCCGGCCCTTTACATCGTCCAGAATCTTTCCTGTGATATATGCCTTATCTGCTTCGGAAATCGATGCAAAATAGGCATCCTGCATCAAGGAGTAGACCAGAGCCTTTGCGATGGCATAGCGCATACCGGGCTGGGAAAAGACGATATGCTCCGCCTGCTTACCGCTTTCGTACCGTTCCGGACAGTTGACGATCAGATCCAGCATAAGCAGATACTTCTTCACTTTGTCGATATGCTCCTGCGTGATCGGGACGGTTGTTTCACTCTTTTCCTTGACCTCAATGATGGCCTTTAATCGCTCCAATATTTGCTTTTCATTGACATCATAGAGAACGGTCGCCCGTTCCGCAGGGAGATCATGTAAAAGCAGTTCCTTTGCGGAGCCAAAATCATGGGACTTAAATTCGTCCTCTACCACGCGCAGCACAAAGCGATGGTTCATGTGCTGCACAATGCGGTTGATGACGTTGGTCAGCTCACCTTTTTCGTAAAGTTCCCGCAGTTGATTGAAGTATTCGCCGTAATGGTCGTTTTTCAGTGTATGCTGAATGTTGCGGCTGATGGCGGTATCAATATACTTCCGGGTACTTTCATCGTCCCGAAACGCGACCTCGTCAAAGGCGGCATCCGGATCGTCAAAGCTCATATTTTCCATTTTCAGTGTTCCGCCGTATTCAATATAAGAATCGACAGAACGGATGTTCAGGAGCCGCGCATACTCCCGAAAGGGAATAAAAGAGGTGTGGATCGTCACGCTTCTGTCGTACAGTTCATCGCGGTTCGCCATAGCGAAACCAAGAGAGTCCGTACCGGAAACAACGATTTTCATGCCCATCATGCTGAACACATCGGAAAGCACGGCAGCGGTGTCGATGAAGTCGCTCAGGAGTGTAATTTCATCAATAAACGCATACCGATAGCCCAGTTCAAACAGAGCTTTCAAGTCCTTTGTCAGCCGCGACATATCATCAGTGGTCTGCACCTTGATGTAGGCCGTTTTTTCTATGGGCAGTTCGGAAAGCATTTGAAACAGAAGTGTTGTCTTTCCGGTTCGGCGGAGACCGTATAAAATACAGATCTTCCCATCATAGGAGCCGTTCACAAACTTCTGTAAGGTGCTGAAGCAGTCACGCTTGCCGTACTTTGCCACGCTGTTTGCCAACGCCTGCAAGCCTGTACCCGTGACAACATTCGTATGAAACTCTGTTGTTTGCGAGGGTAAGGAAACCGAGACAACAGGCTGACCATAGCTTTCCAGCTTTTGATAAATCGCATGGTATCTGGCTGTGTTTGCTTTCGCGGCATCGTTTTCGTAATTCTGATAGTTGCGTGTGGACATACCGAGGTATTCCGCACATTGGGCCTGATTCAGCCCTTTTGAAATACGCAATTCTTTTAAGGTCACGCTCATCACCTCGCCTTTATTATATCACAGTATACGCAAAGGGCAAGAAAAATACGCAAATATTTCGCATTTTCTTCGTCTATTTTTCACCTTTCTTCTTAGGGAGCTGTGTGAGAGCGGCCAATTCCTCGTAGGTCAATTCGCCGTTCACGTAGCGGTTTCGTGCATTCTCCGCTTGTGCTTTCCAGATTTGAAATGCGGCATCTGTGTAAATAGCCGGAGTACGGCGAACACGCATATCATAGGTTTTGATCCGCTGCCGGATGAGCTTTAAGCCATCATCGGCAGCGATTTTCTTTTCATGCTTCTCTTTGACTGCGAGTTCTTTGCAGCTTTTTCCGGTATCACCGACTGACCGATCACAATAAAGAGCTTTGGAAGAGAACGGGATAAAGTAACGATGACAATATTCACACTTTTTCAATTCAATTCCTTGCTCGACCATCTCCAGCAGTTCTGTCAGCAGCGTCGCGCCCAAATCGTCCGAGCCCTCGATGCGGGCAAACCGGACGGACTTTGGTGGCGTCGAAATGCGGTCTGCCGCCAACACCGGATCAAAATTCTGCTCATCTACATACAGCTTTCGTTCTGCGCGCATCTTGAGGTCCAAACCGGCGATCGCTGTGGCAGCTTGAAAATCGCGGCTCATATAGAGCGCCAAACGCTGCTTGGCGCTCAACTTAGATCTGTCCGGCACGAGCACGGCATCTGCAAAGGCGGAGAGTTCCTTTTGCAGCTTCTCAAAACCTTCCATGCGTTCATCAAGCACGTCTGCCAGCTTTTCTTCAAAAAAGAGGGACTGCACAAAGCGTTCCCCAAAAGGGTGGATCGTGCTCAGCGCATTTTTGATCTCGGTAATGGCTTGATTTTCCATCATGGGCGTTGTTCGCACCAGTAATTTCGCCCGTAAAGAAGTGAAATCTGTGGACAAAAAGGCAATAAGGGTTGTCCCGAGACGATATTCCACGGGCTTGAAATCCGTTTCTACATATTCCTTTTTGGGGCCAAAACTCAAGCAATACAAGGCTCTCAAGGCTTTTCCTCCATTCGTGGACACAGCTGTGCAATGCGTGTGGTATATCATTTGTAACGCAATTAATTTACCACATATTGAAATCTCCGTCAACGCTTGCTATCATTTTTGTGGAAGTTAAAATCCAGTGCAAACGATCTTCCACAAAATTGAATGACCGCCGGAGCGTTTCTCTTTCGGGGAAGCAGGCCATGACCGTCTGATGACGCGAGCGTGCCAAGGAGCAGAAATTGAGTTTCCGTCAGGCAGGAAACCGCTTCCGGGAAAACGGCAACAAGTTCACCGGTCTCTCCGCATAGTTTCAAGGAAAGGGGGGAGCAGGATGGCAAGCAAACCGGAGTTGCTGCATAATCAGGCGGCAGATGAGATCGGGCAGGACTTTCTTTTCGCATACCAGCGAGCCGTCCTGCTCGCCTTGCAGCGTCAAGGGGTTCTAAACGAAATGCAGTGTAGGAACTGCGTACAAAAATTAGAAGAGCAGACAAGAAATACAGGAAAATCAAAATCTGTAAAGGAATAATGCCTTTCGCTATTCACACAATTGCAAAGGCACATTCTGTATCGTATGATACCACGAAAAGGAGGAGTTTTTATGTTACAAGTAGCAGCGTATTGTCGCGTATCCACGGATAAGGAAGACCAGGCAAATTCCTTTGAAGCGCAGCAGCGGTATTTCCGCGAGTACATCCAGCGCCAGCCGGATTGGGAGTTGCAAGGCATCTATGCTGACGAAGGATTTTCCGGCACATCGACCAACAAGCGCGTGGAGTTCAACAAAATGCTCCATGCGGCGGAGCTGGGACAGATCGACCTGATCGTGACCAAGGAGGTCAGCCGTTTCACCCGCAACACGGTGGACGCGCTGCAAATCACCCGCGAGCTGCGGCGACGGGGCGTCGGCGTGCTGTTTCTCAATGACAGCCTGGATACCCGCACCAACGATGGGGAGCTTCGATTGACGATCATGAGTTCCTTCGCACAGGACGAAAGCCGAAGGACCTCTGAACGCTCCAAATGGGGGCAGACGCGCAGTATGGAGAAGGGCGTCGTCTTTGGTGGCTCGCTGCTGGGTTATGACGTGATCGGCGGCAAGATGACCGTCAACCCGGAGGGCGCGGAAGTTGTCCGGCTCATCTTCCATAAGTACCTGCAAGAGCGCAAAGGGTGCAGCACCATCGCACGGGAACTGCGGGAGGCTGGGATTCTCAGCAGCAAGGGCAACTGCCTTTGGTCGTCGGCCACCGTGACTAAGATCCTGAAGAACGAAAAATACTGCGGTGACCTGATTCAGAAAAAGACCTACACGCCGGACTATCTGACGCACGAAAAGAAGTACAACCACGGCAAGGAACCGCTGGTCGAACTGAAAGACCATCATGAGGCCATCATCGACCGTGAGACATGGCAGGCGGTGCAGAGGGAACTATCCCGCCGCAACCGCGCGACAGGCTGCGGCGGACACGGCAACCGCTATCCGCTCTCCGGTAAAATTCGCTGCGGTGAGTGCGGCAAGAGCTTCTCCCACCGCACCAAAAAGCGGCAGGACGGAAGCTCCTATTATCGCTGGTGCTGCTTCACCGCCACCAACGAGGGCCTGCGGCGCACAGACGGCACGGGAAATATCATCGGATGCAGCGTCGGGCGGCAGATCCGGGACGACATCGCCATGGATCTTCTGCGGCGCTCCGTGAACACCGTGACGCTGGATAAGAGAGCGATCATATCGAACCTCGCCCGCATTGTGGAAAGCGTTCTGGCGTCCGGCGAGGACAGCGGCGAACAGGAGCTGCGGCGGCTGGAGCTGGAGCTTGAAAAGCTGCAGGCGCGCAATGACACGATCCATGACCGATTTTTCGACGAGAGCATCACCAAGGCTGACTATCAGCGTGCCAAAGCCCGCTGTGAAAGCGAAATGAACCGGGTGCAGGAAAAAATCGCCGCGATCAAACAGCGGCAGACGCTGAACACCGACACGCAGACCCTAAAGCCGGACATCCGCGCCGCCATCACAGGCATCGTCAGCGGACGCACGGCGGACGATGACTTTTACGGGCACCTCCTCCAACAGATGACCGTGTACCGGGACGGCAGGCTAGAGGTGGCGCTCAATCTGCTGCCCGCCAAATGGGTCTATGTGCTGGACGGACTGGAAAAATACCGCGCCAAAATTGGGGGCCATGACGCTTCCTCTGTGCCGATATCGGTCAGCAGCCCTTTCAGCTCCGGGTAGGGCATGGAGTAGCGCTGGCTCAGATACCGCAGCGAAGCGCCGAGCTCGCCGTCCGGGCCTCCGTACTGGCTGATGATCGCCGCGGCGAGCTTCGGGTTGGGGTTGGCGATCTTCACCGGATACTGCAATTTCTTTTCATAAACAAACATCAGTCGTTCCCTCCCAGATCCCACGGCCACGGATTATCGAGCCACTTATAGCTGCCCGGCGTCAGGTCGGTCTGAAGCAGCGGGCCGTACTTCTCCTGATACTTCTCCCGTCCCTCGCGCGCGAGCTTGATATACGACCAGTAGAGCGCCAGCACCTCCTGATCGTCGCGGTGCGTGGTGAGGTACAATCCCAGCTCGTCGATGGCGAAGTCAAGCGCCATCAGCTCGCTGAGCGCCGTGTTGGCGGCGGGGAAGCGGGTCTCCATGTCGGCGTGGAAGGGCAGATTCAAGCCGGGGAACAGCGTGCCGGCCTGCAGGGCGTCCTGCTGGGAATAGCGTGCGGGGTTGTCGCACTGCACGGGAACATAGGGAAAGGCCAGCGGCGCACAGCTGCCCGGCAGACGGCCCTCCGTCGTGCCGCAGATCTTCACCGCCGTATCGTTCTTTTCCAAATGGGTCTCCTCCTTCTTGGCATTGAGCATTGCGCTCATACCAGTATACGCCGCGGCAAAAAAGAGGAAACAGGGCTTTTCTTTCCGCCCGATGTCTGCTACAATATGTCCATGGAAGAATAGAAAAAAGTCCCCGCGCATAGCGTTGCACGGGGTGAGGAAATTGATCGTTCTTCTGCGTAAAAAATTTTTGGCATTCGCAGCCCTGGTTCTGGGCGGCACCTTCATGCTGTGCGGCGTACTCACGCGCGAAGCCCGACCGGTCTTTCGGCCGGAGGGGATCCCGGAAACGCCCGTGATCGTCATTGACGCGGGACACGGCGGGGAGGACGGCGGCGCCGTCGCGGCGGACGGCACGGTGGAAAGCGGCATCAACCTTGCCATTGCACAGGATCTTGACGCGCTGCTGCGCTTTCTTGGCTGTGAGACCAGGATGACCCGCACGGAGGATGCCGCCATCTATTCCGACGGCGCGAGAACACTGCGGGAGAAGAAGGCCTCCGACCTTAAAAACCGTGTTGCGCTGGTGAATGAAACGCCGAACGCCGTGCTTTTGAGCATCCACCAGAACAGCCTTCCGGCCTCGCGGCGCGTCCACGGCGCGCAGGCGTTCCATGCCCGCACGGAGGGCAGCGAGGCGCTCGCCGAGAGCGTACAGGTCGCGCTCAACGCGGCGGTGAACCCGGGAAACGAGAAAAGCCGGAAGGTCATTGACAAAAGCGTTTATCTGATGAAAAACATCAGCTGTCCCGCGGTGCTGGTCGAGTGCGGCTTTCTCTCCAACGCGGAGGAGGCCGCAAGGCTCTGCGAAACGGACTATCAGCGCAAGCTGGCTGTGACCGTCGCCGCCGGCTTTCTCGCGGGACTCGCCGGTGGGCAAGCGGCAGCATAAGAAACAGAAAAGGGGAGACCCCATGAAGGCAAAAACCGTATTTTACTGCACCGAGTGCGGCAACGAGACCGCAAAGTGGGCGGGGCGCTGCCCTGCCTGCGGCGCATGGAATTCCATCGTGGAGCAGGCCGCGCCGAAGGCGTCGGCGGCAGGGAAGGGGCGCACCAAGGTGCTCGCGCGCAGCAAGGCGCATCCGATCGCCGAGCTGCAGACCGAGCAGGAGCTGCGCTTTTCGACCGGTATGGGCGAGCTGGACCGTGTGCTCGGCGGGGGAGCCGTCAAGGGCTCGCTGGTGCTCGTCGGCGGCGCGCCGGGCATCGGCAAATCGACGCTGATGCTGCAGATCTGCAGTCAGCTCTGCCGCTTTGCCAAGGTCCTGTATGTATCCGGCGAGGAATCGCCGCACCAGCTCAAGATGCGCGCCGAGCGGCTCAAGGTCGCGAGCGGGAACCTTTATGTGCTCTCGGAGACCTGTCTCGGCGATGTGCTCGAATGTGTCAGCGAGGAAGCGCCGGACATTCTGATCGTGGACTCCATCCAGACGCTCTACAACGAGGAGCTGGATTCGCCCGCCGGCAGCGTCAGTCAGGTCAAGGACTGCACGATGACGCTCATGCAGCTCGCCAAGGGGCAGGGCATCACGGTGTTTGTGATCGGTCACGTCAACAAGGAGGGCTCCATTGCCGGTCCCAAGGTGCTCGAGCACATGGTGGACTGCGTGCTCTATTTTGAGGGCGACCAGCACATGACCTACCGCATCCTCCGCGCGGCGAAGAACCGCTTCGGCGCGACGAATGAGATCGGCGTCTTTGAGATGGAAAACGACGGTCTCATTGAGGTCGAAAATCCCTCGGAAATGCTGCTCTCCGGCCGTCCTGCCGACGCGCCGGGGACCTGCGTGACCTGTGTGATGGAGGGCGCGCGGCCCGTGCTCGCGGAGATCCAGGCGCTGCTGGCAAGCTCATCGTACCCGACGCCGCGGCGCACGAGCAACGGCTTTGACTACAACCGCGCGGCGATGCTGCTGGCGGTGCTGGAAAAGCGCGGGCAGCTCAAGGTGTCGCAGTGCGACGCGTATCTGAACATCATCGGCGGCCTGACGCTGGACGAACCCGCCGCCGATCTCGCGGCCATTCTGGCGCTGGCGTCGAGCTATCTCGACAAGCCCATCGGCGCGCAGGTCGCCGCCATCGGCGAGGTCGGTCTGACCGGCGAGTTAAGGAACGTGAACAATCTGTCGCAACGGCTCAGCGAGGTGCGGCGGCTCGGCTTCACGGAGTGCATCATTCCAAAGCAGCATGGGAACCGTCTTGGACGTCCGGACGGCCTGAAGCTGACGGAGGTGCAGAATGTCGGTGAAGCGCTGCGTGTGCTGGCGAGGTCGTAACGCCGCTGACCGCAGAGCGCGGGATATAGTGTACGCAGGCGTTGCTGCGGCACGACGGCATCCCGCAGGCTGTGGAATACTTGAAGCCGCAGCGTCCGCCGGACTGGAACACGCAGTTGGCATGACAGAAAAGCTCGCTCATTCGATCAGACCCTTTCCAATGAAAAGTTTTCACGGAAATAGTTTGCGCGAAGGAGCGATGAATTAAACCGTTTTTTGAATCTTCAGTATACTCAATGAAGCAGTTATCCTTACGGAAAGGAGAAAAACAGAAACAGCCGAAGAAGCGATTTAGGGCTACCCTATTTTGAACAAAATTGATTTTTATATGCAATCCTGATTTTGTTCTAAGGCCCATAGTTGAGAATCCGTGAAAACGCGCATACCTGACAAGCTATATTCCTTGACGTATTGGTCAAGCAATTCTTTGAAAAGCTCTTTCTTTACCGTGACAGGGGAGAAGAGCTTTTCTCTGTATTTCGCGCGTACATTGATACTGAAGCAGAGCAGCGCTTGATTGATATTCTCCGGAGCAACGTACTGCAAGCAGCGGCCTGCACCGTCTATGCCGGAGATATCCATACGACTGAATTGGTCGAATGTAAAATCGAAGTCTCTATTTCCTCGCTGCTCCCACTCGAAGCGCGTCCACTCAAAGCCGATATCCTCACCAGCCTTGTCTTTCTGCTCCTGCCGCTTATCATACACGCGCAGATAGCCGGAAGAGCCACGGATACCATAATAGCGCGTTGTGCCGTAATTCGTCTCAGTCTTACGAGAAAGGACGTAGAACGCGCTCAGAGGGCCTTGCACGTCAAGCGCATAGTCTACGCGCGAGAAGTGCCAGGCGTTCACCCAGCCGCAACGAACGAGGAAACGGAACACATTTTTCAAAGCAGGATTATCAAAGTTCTTATTCGGATTGAATTTCATACGCAAGAACCAATGAATTTCCTTGATGATAGCGCTTGTTTTTTGCATATCTCCGTCAGCGTCCGGCCTATCTATGCCAATATCACGGAACGAGGAGCGCGGCCAGACCTCGACATGGAAACCGCCGAACTGCCACCAGTGCAAATCATACTTCGCCAAGTGCTTAATGCCGGAATCACAATCGAGCTTGCCAAAGTGCCGTACCTTCTCAAACTCCAAAGAGCCGAAGAGCAGGGTAACCACATCATCAGCCAAGCACGCAAGGCCGAAATCAATTTGCAAAAAATCAATCGAATAGACCATATCATGGTCTATGATATGCCGATTATAAAGCATGGTTTTTCTCCCCTTATTCAGTTATCAAATCCCACTCACAGGGAACTATCCCTATGTATTACGATAGATAGGGATAGTTCCCTTTTCCGCGCTCACGCGCGGGGACGAGGGAAACGAACGCCACCGGAGCCGCGCCACGCTTCGCTGTGCGCGCGGCATCCGGTCGGCGTGCGGTTTTTAACACGCCACTCCGGGCGCGCTCTGATGCCCCTACAGGGCCGCCGAGGGCAGGAGGGGAGTGGAGCACCCTACCCGCGCCTTTCGGTCTATAGCTTCGCTCTCATGGCTGTACGCCTATGCTCCTATCCTGAAAGCCGGAATCCTTGAGAGCTTCAATGACTTTCCAAGTATCGTAGCTCTCGCGCAGCTCCTTGTTATGAACAAAGTAATACCAGCCCCTATGCTTCCACTCGCACACATCGCCGTTACTATCCAAGTCAGGGTAGACGCAATGCACGAACGTAAGGCAGCCGAAGAACGTATAGCAACGCCTGACCTCGGTGGCCTGCTCGCGGATAGGCTTCGCAAGGCGGTTGAAGCTCTGCGCGGTACCCATGATAACGCGCCGGTTCTTCCGGTTCTGTGTAATGACTTCCAGCATCTCAGGCGGGAAGTTTTTGGACTGGTTGGAGCTAAACCAATTTTGCATTTCATCAATGCAGGCAATAACGCCTTGTATGCCGTTCTTGTAGCCGACCAACAGCCGCCAATCGTCCAGTTTCGCGCTCTGACCTTGCAGGGCAAAGTTAGTAATGCATTTCGCCCGCGGGTATTCCTTACGCCAGCGGAGCGCCTGCTCGGCCATGGCAATCGTTTTGCCATAGCCCTGCCGGCCGGTAAAGACAATACAGCCTTGATAACGGAAAAACTCAGGGTCACGAGCGAAATAATCCGTAACCATTTGTTTTGGCAAATAATAAAAGAAGTTTTTCCAAAAGGGCACTTTCGGAACGTGGATATGCTCACCCTTTTTGAGCCGTGCGCCCTTGCGATAAGCCATAAAGCCATAAACCGCACAGCACAGACCGAGCAGGACGAGCACAGCAGCGACAGCAGCAAGCGGCCATTTGATGATGGTAAAGAACGCTTTGAGGATATCGAAAACAACTTGCACAGCAGCACCCCCTTACACGATAGGCAGGGAGGCCCACAGGGAGTGCAGGAACGCAATGACCACGCGCAGCACCCACAGGGCAAGGGTAAGGCCGCAGATAGCAAGCACGGTATTCATCGGCACGAAGTAGAGGGCAGCGCGAAGCCATTGGTAAATGGATGAGGAAGAGACGCCAGCATAGTCAATGCTGATTTCCGGCACACGGTTTAGAATCGGCTGCACCAAATTCCAAATCGCCGTAATAACAGCGGTCACTATCATTTAGACCTACCCCCTTTATCACGCATTGTAAAGCCGTCTCCCCGGTACATGGTCGAACCGTCACCGGCGCCAAGGCGAGGAGAGCTAAGAACATCGGGCATATCTGCCGAGCGCGGGGCATCGTCAACAGAAAGCTGCATACCGCCGAGGATGGCCGGAGCACGTTTGAAGAGCAGCCACAGATAGCCGAGCCACAGGAAGCCGGAGAGCAGACCATCCACCGAAGCCTTATATTTTTGATACCATGTCATATCAAAAATCTTTTGCTTATCTCCGTAATTATAGCCAAACTTACTTTCCGCATTTTCCAAATGCACCCATATAACAGGCGGCTCGGTCTCCGGCGTCATACCGAAGAGGTCATTTCCGAACTGCTTCAACGTGGAGAAGAAGCCGAATTTACCCTTGAAAGTGTCGGTTATCTCCGTAAGCAACGCTTCATCCGGTTTGAAAAGAGCACCTATCTTTTCAGCAATGGCAGCGGGCAGGGCCGTGATTGCGTCAATGATGCTTTGCAGCCAGCCCCAAAGCGTAGTGAAGAAAGCGCCTATCTTCTCCGCAATGGCGGCAGGGATGCCCTTGATGGTCTCCCATATATTGGAGAGCGTTCCGGGCAGCTCTTTGATTTTCTCGAAGATTTGCGGGATATAGGGCAGATAGGGCTTTGCATCCTCGTCCGTGCCGGTATTGCCGCCTGTCTGCGTACCGGCAAGGTCGAGCGTGGGAGCTAAGGTATTGGCTTGAAGCTGGGCGAGAATCTGCTGCAATAAGCCCTCAATGGTCGTGGCCGTGCCGTCACCAACGCCGGATAATGTAGGGTTTGCAGCTTCCTCCCCCTCGGCAGGTAAGTCAATGGTAGGATTTTTATAGTAGGACGGAGCGAAAACGGAAAGGTCAGTAACAGGAGAATCGCCACTAAAAGTTACACCGTCAATATAATCGCTCAACTGCACCGAAGATGGACCGCCGCCCCAACTACGCGCGCCTAAATACGAACCATCTTCCGCAAAGCAAAATAACGATTTTGAACCACTCAAAAAAACGGCAACAGGACGGCCAAGGCCCGAAACATAAACAGTTCCGTCATAAACAATAAATTGAGGATTATCGGAAGAATATGCCACAATATAGCTTGCTTGAACCGAGCCTTGTCGATTACATTCAATAGAAACCGGCGTAGGAAAATGAACTCCGATATATTTCACTCCATCAAACGATGAAATATATCTATCAATCGATTCATCAGCAGCGCCTTGTGCACGTAGAAAAGCAACCTCTGAATCAATAGCAGCCGAAGCAAGAGCAGGAGCATAATCCGAATTGCCAGTAAGAATAAGCCGAGAAACACCACCAGCGGATACGCCTAAATTATCTACCAGCCACGTTGTAAAATCTGAAAATTTATGAGCGACCGCGCGAGGAATCACCAGCTTACTCCCTGAAAAGGATAGAGCACCTAAAAGAGCGCTTGTATCCTCGAAGCCGAGCCATGCGGCAAAAGAGGAAGCGGCATTTTCGGCAGATTCGTTGAACTCGTTCCATTTGTCGGTCAGGCCCTGCGCCAATTCACCGCTTGTCATACCATTATTGGAGAAGATAAGGCCGCAGCCACCGGCAAAGGCCGAGAGCAGAGCGCCAATGACCACGGCATCATCCACGCCGGCGATAGCCTTAGCTTCGCTCGGACGGTACGCGAACGCGCCGAGGGTGAGGGTGAAGCAGAGGGCAAGAGCCGCTATTCGTTGAAAAGGACTTTTCATAAAACCTCCTAAAGATAGAAATAGAGCAGGGGAAACAGATTCCCCTGCTCATTGTCTCGCCTACGTTAGGCGGCACGAAGCATACCAAGAACAAAGCTAATGCCCTTGCGCAGAGCAATAAAGCCGATCATGGTAGGAACGACGACGGGCAGCAGGCCCACGATCTCGTTGAGGACACCGGACAGCATGGAGCTGGTCACGACGCCGGACAGAGTGGTAGCGGCAGCAACGACTTCCTGAAAGCAACGCTCCTTTCGTTATAGATTAGCTTGAGTAAAAAGGGGAAAGGCCCCTTTGGATGCGGGTGAGGGAGTCGAACCATCAGCTACAGATTCAGAGCCTGCCGTGTTACCGTTACACCAACCCGCGATATAGCGTTAGAAGAACATCCGGAAAAACTTGTAGGTAGCCCACACGAGAATGCAGACAGCGCCGAAAATGAGAAAGCCTTGAATACCGCCGATTAGCGTGGTAATCTCTTCGACGCGCTGCGTGAGCGAGGAGAGATAGTCGCTATAGTCCGGTGCTTCCATCATAACGATTTCAGGGACCTGCTCAAGAACTTCTTCCATGTACGAACCTCACAAATCATAGTGCATACTGGGGACTTCGCCCCCAGCAAGGAAAGAGATAAACGAAAGCCGGGTAGTAGCCCCCTCTATCCTTTTTGAAAAGAAAAATTTGTATTTTTGTTTTGTAACGGATAGGAGAGGGGAGAAATGGAAGGGGAGAGGGGAGGGAGAACCCCTCACCCCTTGTTCGGAGAAATGCCATGCTCGCGAAGTATATCTTCCAGCCGTAGGTTAATCTCGCACTCGTTCATATACTGCGACCGGAGATAGTCTCGCTCACGCCTGAGACGAGCATTTTCGTCCTCCAGAGCAGCCACGTCCGAAGCCTTTGCAAGACGAACTTCTATGACCGGATGCCAAGCCATCAGAGGACGGTAACGCCAGCGACACGGCCGAAGCGGTTATAGCCCAGCGAGACCTCACAGCCGACCTCGATTTCGTCGGAGTACATCTCAGGGGAAAGCCACTCGGAATAGCAGCGGACGCCGAGAACGTTCTTATCATCGACTTCCTGCGTCAGATAGAGGTTATAGCCCTCGACGTTCTTGCCGGTTTTCTTGCTCACATAGGAGCGATGCTCAATGCCAATGACAGTGTACTTTTCTTCCATGATTCTTTTTTCCTTTCGTGATTAGATTAGTTTTCAGCGGTCAAAGCTCATACAGGCAATTTCCGGTGGTCGTGTCTTTTACATCGGGATGGATACCGAATACCGGAACCATAAAACGTGAGCGCCCATCTTGTCACCGCTTTAGTTTGAGCGAACCTTATAAGGTTCATCTGAGAAGAAAATAGCACCTAATAAGGTTCAAAGTCAAGGGGAACCTTAAAAGGTGCATTATAATCTGTGTTTAATCCAAAAAAGGAGTTTGAAATTTATGGAAATCGCCGAGAAAATCAAGTCACTAAGAGAAGATAAAGACCTAACACAGCAGGACATAGCTGACATCCTTGACACAACAAGGCAGCAGGTGTATAAATACGAAAACGGCCTACAGGAAATGACAGTAAGCCGCCTCGCAAAGCTATGCAGATTTTACGGAGTAAGCGCAGACTACATTTTAGGCTTGCCCAAAGGGCTGCAATGGCCGAGGTAAAAGAAACCGTGTGCAAGGTTTTCGCACTGCAAGGCTTTCGCGCTGCGCGCTCAGCCTGGCGTGCTTAACCTGGCACACGGTCAGACACCAAAAACACCTCTGTAAAGTAATAATCCTTACGGAAAGGAGGAAAGCGAAAACAGCTGAAGAACCGATTTAAGGCTACCCTCTTTTGAACAAAATTTTTATTTTGTTCAATTATATCTTTAGGTCGATCGAGGTCCCCCGCTTTGAACGACAGCTGTTTTTGCGAAAGCTCATGAACGATTACCGTACCGAAGCGCCGCCGATCCTGCGCGACTTTCTTTCTTACCATGAAACGATCAAGGCGCACTCCAGAAAAACCGTGGACGAATACTTTCTCGATCTGCGGAATTTTTTCCGTTATCTCAAGCAGACGCGCGACCCATCGCTGCGCGGTCTGGAGCTGAATGAAATATCCATTCTGGACGTCGATCTCGATTTCGTATCCTCCGTCACGCTCACGGACATCTACGGCTATATGACCTATCTGAGCCGCGAGCGCGTACTGCATCAGAACAGCGACGCCTCCGGCTATGGTCTCAATGCTGCCTCCAGAGCGCGTAAAATTGCAACGATCCGCTCTTTTTACAAGTATTTGACTAACAAAGTCCACCTGATCAAGGAAAATCCGGTCAAGGACCTCGATTCGCCGAAGCTCAAGAAAACGCTGCCGAAATACCTCACCTTAGAAGAAAGCGTGCAGCTGTTGTCCTCGGTGGACGGACAGAACCGCGAGCGGGATTACTGCATCCTGACGCTCTTCCTGAACTGCGGCCTGCGTATTTCCGAGCTTTGCGCGCTCAACACCACGGACATTCAGGACGACGCGCTGCGCGTGCTCGGTAAGGGCAACAAGGTGCGTATCGTCTACCTCAACGACGCGTGCAAGGAAGCGCTCAACGGCTATCTCGCCGTGCGCCGCCCCATCGTCGGGCGCGATCAGAACGCCCTCTTCCTCTCCTCCCGCAACGAGCGCGTCAGCCGCTCGACGGTCCACGCGCTGGTGAAAAAGCACTTGAGCGAGGCCGGGCTCGACTCGATGCAGTATTCCGCGCACAAGCTGCGCCATACGGCGGCGACGCTGATGCTGCAAAACGGCGTGGACGTCAAGGCCGTGCAGGAGGTTCTGGGCCACGAGCACCTTAATACGACGGAGATCTACACGCATATCGACAACGAGGCGCTGCGTGTTGCCGCAAAGGCAAATCCCTTGTCACGCGTGAAGCTGCCAAAGAAAAATGAAGCGGGAAAATGAGACAGAGACGGAGCATGCTCCGTCTCTGTCTCATTTCTCAGCTTTCCTGCATCTGTACGCTTTCCGCCATGGCGATCAGCTCGTTCTCGGTGAGCTGCAGTTCCTCCCATGCAAAGGATATCTGAAATTGGAAATTTGTCTCTTCATCCATCCAGATGATGGAATTGCAGCGCTCGCTGCCGTTCTCCTCCCGATAGATGCCGAGCATTCCTTCATGGCCGTTTACGGTCACGGGACGGTAGGCATATCGTTCCGGGTCCGCCGGATAGTGCCATCTTGTGTCATCCTGCATATACGTATAGGTCAGCGAGATGGAATAGTCCTCGCCCTCATCGGCCTTGTAATAAAACGAAGCGGCGATCGTGCTGGCGAACCGGGCCCGCTTGTCGGCTCTCTCTTCATAGCCCTCCGGCAGCGCGGTGATCGTAAAGACTGGCATCGGCTCGTCTTCCGAGGTGTACACAATATCGCCGGTAAAGAAATAGCTCAGCCATTGGTTCTCCCCTGTCTCACTATATTCGGTAAACCAACGTGCCACCGCCGCGCGGACCGTTGGGCTGGCTGCCATAAGCGTGCCGAACAGGAGCGTGCCGATAAGCAAAAAGCACGCGGCCCCGCGGAGCATCCGTTTCCACAGCGGCTTTGCCTGCTGCCTTGCCCAGCCGAACGGAGACGCGCACAGGCGCAGCCGTTCTCTTTGGTAATGTGCGGAGCGTCCCGGCGGCGCGGAGATCTCCTCCGCATCAAGCGCGTTTGCTTCCATCAGCGCACGGCGCAGCAGCTCGTCCATATTACTACTCATAGCAGTACCCCTCCTTTTTCAGCCGTTCCCGAAGCATTGCCTTTCCGCGTTGGATGCGCGTAGCCACAGTGGACTCGTTCAGTCCAAGACGGCGAGCGATCTCCTGGTTGCTCTGTTCCTCAACGAGCTTGAGCTCCAGCACACGGCGGTAGCCCTCCGGCAGCGCCCGTACGAGCGAGACAAGGTAGGCGTATTCCCCTGCGCTGTCCGTCGGCGCGGGCGGTTCCCATTCATCCGAAAAGGATACCGTGTACCGCTGTGCGCGCAGCAGGTCGATGGCTGCGTTCTTTGCGACCGTGACCGCATAGCCGCACGCCTCCTCCAAGCCGAACGTTGAGACACGCTCCCAGCTTTGCAGAAGGCGGAGCCACGCCTGCTGAGCGGCGTCCTCGGTCGGCGCAGGATCACGCAGCACCCGAAATGCCGCGGCGTATACTCTTTTCTCACACGCCCCATAGAGCCGCAGAAATTTTTCCCGCTCGGTCTGATCCTCGGGCATCGTCATCCAGGTAACCATGAGCTCCCTCCGCTTCGTGAACGGTGTTTCTGCCAATAGAACGGCTAAGAGTCCGCCAATATCTCACCGGCTCAAAAATTTTATTGTCTTTTTCCGTCTCTGTCAATCATCCCTGCCGGTACACGCCGCCGATGTGCAGGAAGCGCGCACGGACAAATTCATAGGTGGACAGCGGGCGGTCATCGGCGTCGAAGCTGTGCGCGGCGACGAGGATGTCCGCATAGCTGCGCGGACGGTCCGCCGCCACGACGACCGGCGAATGCTGCCAGCCGGCGCCGTCGAACGAGAGCTGCACGATATCGCCCGGCCGGATGCGCTCCGGTGAGACTTCCCCTGCAAACGGGCCGACGGACGGCGTGCGGCGCGTGAGAAAATTATAGAGATACTCCACGCCCGTCCACGCGGGCGCTTTGTCGTTGGCATTGATGTAGTACCAGCCAAAGGTCGGCGTGTCGTTCATCACACCCGTACCGGCATAGATGCATTGGGACGCAAAATTCGTGCAGTCGCCGCCGATGCTTTCGTAATCATAATAGCGCGGATTGCGCCCGTACGCCCAGATATGCGCGTAGCGCACCGCCGCGGCGCGGTCATATGGCAGTAAAGCGAGCATGGCCTCTCCCCTCCCCTCTCCCAACGTATGCAAAAAGACGGAAATCGGCCACAATATGTCGTAGGAATGAATTGACTTTGCGTCCATATTTCGGTATACTGTCAAATTGAGCGAATGAAATTTTGCAAGGAGGTCTTCCATGAACACGCAAGAGCTTTCCAAGGTCTGCCGTCAGGTGCGCCGCGACATCATCACGATGACGGCCAATGCCGGCAGCGGCCATCCCGGCGGCTCCCTTTCGGCCGTCGAGCTGATGACCAGCGTCTTCTTCAACCACATGCGCGTCGATCCCAGCAATCCGCACAATCCCGACCGCGACCGCTTTGTGCTCTCCAAGGGCCACGCGGCGCCGTGCTATTATGCGGTGCTTGCCGCCAAGGGCTTCATCTCCCGCGACGAATACGCGAACTTCCGTCAGCTCCACTCCATCCTGCAGGGCCACCCCGACGCCAAAAAGGTCCCGGGCGTGGACGCCTCCACCGGTTCGCTCGGTCAGGGCGTGTCCATCGCCGTCGGCATGGCGCTCGGTGCCAAGCACCTCGGCAAGGATACGAAGGTCTTTGCCCTCGTCGGCGACGGCGAGAGCCAGGAGGGGCAGATCTGGGAGGCTTACATGGCCGCCGCCCACTATAAGCTGGACAACCTCACCGTCATCATCGACAACAACGGTCTGCAGATCGACGGCTCAAACGATCAGGTCATGAGCCTCGGCGACCTCGGCGCAAAGCTGCGCGCCTTCGGCTTTGACCTTGTGGAGCTGCCGGACGGCAACGATCTCGACGCGGTGGAGGCCGCGCTCTCGAAGCCGACGATGCCCGGCAAGCCCAAGGCGATCCTCGCCCACACGGTCAAGGGCAAGGGCGTTTCGTTCATGGAAAATCAAGTCGGCTGGCACGGCAAGGCGCCCAACGACGAGCAGCGCGATCAGGCTTTGAAGGAATTGGAGGGTTAACGAACATGGCAGATAAAATTGCGACCCGCCAGGCTTACGGCGAAGCGCTGATCGAGCTGGTGGAAAAGAACGATAAGGTCGTCGTGCTCGACGCCGACCTTGCCAACGCGACCCAGACCTGCAAGGTCGCCAAGGCGCACCCCGAGAAATTCTACAACTTCGGCATTGCCGAGGCCAACATGGTCGACGCCGCCGCCGGCATGAGCACGATGGGTCTCGTTCCCTTCTGCTCCACCTTCGCGATGTTCGCGGCCGGCCGGGCCTACGAGCAGATCCGCAACTCCGTTGCCTATCCGCACTTCAACGTCAAGATCTGCGCCACCCACGCCGGTGTGAGCGTCGGCGAGGACGGCGGCAGCCATCAGTGCATCGAGGACCTTGCGCTCATGCGCGTGATTCCCGGCATGACGGTCATCTGCCCCGCCGATGCAAACGAGGCCAAGGCCGCGACCATGGCGATCGCCGATTTCGACGGCCCCGTGTATATGCGCCTCGCCCGTCTCGCCACGCCTGTTTTTGAGGGCGACATGGTCAAGCCCTTTGTTCTCGGCAAGGCCAATGTCCTGCGCGAAGGCAAGGATGTCGCAATCTTCGCGACGGGCCTGATGGTCAATGAATCCCTCCTGGCCGCCGACGAGCTCGCCAAGGACGGCATCAACGCCGCCGTCATCAACGTCCACACCATCAAGCCCATCGACGCCGAATGTGTGACTGCGTGGGCGGAGAAGTGCGGCAAGGTCATCACCGTTGAGGAGCACAGCGTCATCGGCGGCTTGGGCGACGCGGTGGCCGACGTGCTCATGGGCAAGGTCAACTGCAAATTCCATAAGATCGGCGTGAACGATCAGTTCGGCCAGTCCGGCAAGGCAGCCGACGTGCTGCGCGAGTACGGTCTGACCGCCGATCAGATCGCCGCAACGATCAAGGCCAACATCTGATGAGAGAAAGAGAGACAAAGCACACACTTTGTCTCTCTTTTTTAAGGAAATATTTTTCACTTTTCTCTTGTATTTTCCGTTTTCTGTGCTACAATATAAGTAGTACCAAATGTACCAATCGTTTGAAATAACTTCACAAAAGGAGACGATATCATGCCACTCGTTACCTCTACCGAAATGTTCAAGAAGGCGTATGACGGCGGCTACGCCATCGGCGCGTTCAACGTCAACAACATGGAGATCGTGCAGGGCATCACCGAGGCCTGCCAGGAGGAACACGCTCCCGTTATTCTTCAGGTTTCCAAGGGCGCCCGCGCCTACGCGAACCATACCTACCTCGTCAAGCTCGTCGAGGCCGCCGTGGAGTGCTGCCCCGACATCCCCATCGTGCTGCACCTCGATCACGGCCCGGACTTTGAGACCTGCAAGAGCTGCATCGACGGCGGCTTCACCTCCGTTATGATCGACGCCTCCTCCAAGCCCTTTGCCGAGAACATTGAGATCACCAAGAAGGTCGTTGAGTACGCGCATGACCACGGCGTGGTCGTCGAGGCCGAGCTCGGCACCCTCGCCGGCATTGAGGACGAGGTCAAGGTCGCGGCGCACGAGGCGTCCTACACCCATCCCGAGGAGGTCGAGGAGTTCGTCTCCAAGACCGGCTGCGACTCTCTCGCCATCGCCATCGGCACCAGCCACGGCGCTTACAAGTTCAAGCCCGAGCAGTGTACCCGCAACGCCGACGGCATCCTTGTTCCGCCCCCGCTGCGCTTCGACGTTCTGAAGGAAGTCTCCAAGCGTCTGCCCGGCTTCCCCATCGTGCTGCACGGCTCCTCCTCCGTCCCGCAGGAGTATGTGAAGATGATCAACGACCACGGCGGCAAGATGCCCAATGCCATCGGCGTGCCCGAGGAGCAGCTGCGTGAGGCCGCGAAGCTTTCGGTCTGCAAGATCAACATCGACTCCGACCTGCGTCTCGCCATGACCGGCACCATCCGTCAGTTCATGGATGAGCACCCCGACAAGTTCGACCCTCGCGAGTATCTCAAGCCCGCCCGCGCCAACATCAAGGAGCTCGTCCGTCATAAGCTCGTCGACGTGCTCGGCTGCGCCGGTAAGGCTTAAACCGTCAAAGGAGAAACGATATGAGTGAATTGAAAGGCGCCTGCATCATCGGTCAGTCCGGCGGCCCGACCTCTGTCATCAACGCCAGCGCCTACGGCGTGATCCGCACGGCGCTTGACTCCGACTGCATCACCGCCGTCTACGGCGCGGAGCACGGCATCAAGGGCGTGCTTGCCGACCGCCTGTTCGACATGAGCAAGGAGGACGCGCGCGAGCTGGAGCTGCTGAAGTACACCCCCTCCTCCGCGCTCGGCTCCTGCCGCTACAAGATCGCCGATCCCGATGTGGACGACACCGATTATAAGCGTATTCTCGAGGTGTTCAAGAAGCATGATGTCCGCTATTTCTTCTACAACGGCGGCAACGACTCCATGGACACCTGCAACAAGATCTCCAAGTATATGCAGAAGGTCGGCTATGAGTGCCGCGTGATGGGCGTTCCCAAGACCATCGACAACGATCTCTTCGGCACCGACCACTGCCCCGGCTACGCCAGCGCCGCGAAGTATATCGCCACGAGCTGCATGGAGGTCTATCAGGACGCGCGCGTGTACGACACCGGTATGATCTGCATCATCGAGATCATGGGCCGCCACGCCGGCTGGCTGACTGCCGCCGCCGCGCTCGCTACCGAATACGGTGCGGGCCCCGACCTCATCTACCTGCCCGAGCGTGACTTCGATATGGATAAATTCCTTGCCGACGTCGAGCGCGTCTACAAGGAAAAGGGCAACTGCATGGTCGCGGTCTCCGAGGGCATCCACTATGCCGACGGCAGCTTCGTTTCCGAGGCAAAGACCAGCGCGACCGACGGCTTCGGCCACGCCCAGCTCGGCGGCCTTGCCGCGCGTCTTGCCGACGTTGTGAAGCAGAAGACCGGCGCGAAGGTCCGCGGCATCGAGCTTTCCCTGCTCCAGCGCTGCGGCGCGCACCTCGCCAGCGAGACCGACATTGAGGAGGCCGTCATGGCCGGACGCGCCGCGGTGGAGAACGCCGTCGCGGGCATCACCGATAAGATGGTCGCCTTCGAGCGCGGCACGGTCAACGGCCGCTACGCCTGCAAGACGAAGCTGCTGCCGCTCACCGAGGTCGCAAACGCTGAGAAAAAGGTCCCGCAGGAGTGGATCAACGCCGAAGGCAACGGCGTGACGCACGATTTCATCGACTATGCCCTGCCGCTCATTCAGGGCGAGCCGAAGCTGCCGAAGGAGGATTCTCTCCCCCGCTTCGCAAAGCTCAAAAAGGTGCTGGCGAAGTAAGGTTCTATGCAGCAAGAAAAAGGAACCGATCCGCAGGATCGGTTCCTTTTTTGTATCTTCCAATCAGACGTTTGTGAACCACTCGCCGAGAATATCCGTGGTGAGCGGCAGCGTCGTTTCCTTTGTGCCGTTTTCCGTGTAGAGCGTCAGCGTGACGGTGTTATCCTCCGCGTGATAGGTCTCCGCCCGCGCGACCGAGCCAAGCGGCGCGCTCAGCTTCGCAAGCTGTGCATCCGCTTTCTCCCAGACAATGCCGCTGTGCTGCGAGATTCCCTCCGCTGCGTTCCAGCGGTAGACAAAAACGCGCGGTACGCCGGTGCCAAAGGTGCTGCGCGTGACCAGCTCGCTGCGCCCGTCGCCCGTAAGGTCGAGCGGCCACACGCCGTCGCCCCACTCTGTATCATCAAAGCCAAGGCCAAAGGCTTCTCCCGCATAGACGAAGCCCTGCTCCGTCAGCGCATAGAAGTAACGAACTGTCATGCGCCCGCCTTGGACCGTTTCAAGCTCGAAGCCCGGGAAGCCGAGCACATCATCCCGCACGGTCAGGGAGACCTTCTCGGCGGCCTCGTCCTCCCCAATCCAAGTGCGGCGACCCACGCCGAACGGTATGTCGATCTCCGTACCGTCTGCGCCAAAGAGCGCGTAGCGCGCATAGCCATCCTCATCCAACTCGTAGACCCTCAGCGTGACGGTTTGGCCGCCGACCTCCTCGGTCAGCGTGAAGAGCTCGGAGCCGGCGCGGCTCTGCAATTTCTGATCCATCGCGATGGTATAGTCAAGACCGGTGAAGGGCAGCGCGCCGATGAGCCGGAAATCCTCGTTTCCGTAACTTCTTACCCCACTGTGTACGAAGATCAGGGTACGGTCATTGCTACGGTCTGTCAGGATATAGTAGCGCGGCGTTTTGGTCACGCAGTCCGCCGTTGTCAGGTCTTCGGCATCATGGCCGGTGAGTAGCATAAACGACGCCTTGGAAAAAAGATACTGTTCCTCCCCGGCAGGCCACGCGACACCCTCCGCCGGCTCGATCCGCCGGAGCAGGGCGCATATCTCCTCCACATACTTCGCATCGGTGACGGGGCCTTCGCGCTGATTGCTCTCAAGACTGTCGGGTTCAAAGTAAACAGCGTCGGCTGAATCCAGCGCGCTGATGAGCTGCTCCCGCAGCGATGCCGGTGTCGGCTGCTTCGCTTCGATAAAGGACCATACGGCACACAATACGGCAGCGAGCAAGAATATGGGCAGGGCGAGCTTTCGACTCATGGCAAACTCCTCCGGTTATCGTTATGTAAACAGCATAGCAGTCGGCGGAGGAAAAAGCAAGTTACAAAGCGGTAACATTCCGGTTACAGACTGTAAGGAAGAGAGGGGTATCTCCCCTCTCTTCGCAATTTTCATAGAATGATGCAGATGAGGCCGCCGCTGCCCTCGTTGATGATGCGCTCGAGCGTCTGGCGGAGCTTTGCGCGCGCGTCGTCCGGCATCCGCTTGAGCTTGGCCTGCAGGTCCTCGCTGACGATCTCGTGGAAGCTGCGCCCGAAGATATTCGACTGCCAGATCTTCGCTGTGTCGCCCTCGAACTCCTGCAGCAGATAATTGACCATGTCCTCGCTCTGCTTTTCGTTGCCGACGATGGGCGAAACGGTCGTTTCGATGTTCGCGCGGATCATGTGGATGCTCGGCGCGCTGGCCTTGAGCCGCACACCGTAGCGGCCGCCCTGCTTCATGATCTCCGGCTCCTCCAAAATGAGCTCGTCGACCGTCGGCACGACCACGCCGTAGCCCGTTTCGCGGGCGTCCCGAATGGCGGAGGATACCTTGTCGTAGTCCGCCTTGACGGCGGAAAGCTCCGTGAGCAGACGCATGAGATCGCCGTCGTCCGCCACATCAAAGCCGGACTGCTCGCTGAGCGTCTGATAGAACAGCGCCCGCGGGAGCTGAAGCTCTGCGCTGGCGGTGCCGCTGCCGAGCGAGATAGCGTTGACCTTTGCGCCGCTGATGCCCTCGTAGGCGCACATGGCGTCCACCGCGGGCGCGACCTCGCGGATGCGGTGCAGTCCCTTGGCGCCCTCGCGGATGCTGCGGTAAAGGCCGAGCTTGATGGCATGGTCGGCGGGCAGCGCCAGGACCCATGCCGGGATATGAAGCTCCAGCTCGGTCAGCGGGAACTCGTAGAGAATCGCCTTGAGGATATCCCCCACCGCCGCGTCGTCCAGCTCCAGGCAGTTGACCGGCAGACAGCACACGCCATAGTGTGAAGCAATATCGCTTGCCATCGCCTGAACTCTGCTTGATTTCGGGTCAACGGCGTTGAGCAGCACGAGAAAAGGCTTGCCGATCTCCTGCAGCTCACGGATGACGCGGCCCTCGGCCTCGAGGTAGTCCTCGCGCGGAATGTCCGTGATGCTGCCGTCGGTCGTAATGACGATGCCGATGGTCGAATGCTCGCGGATCACGCGCGTCGTGCCCAGCTCCGCCGCCTCCGCCATCGTGACCGGATGGTCGGCCCACGGCGTTGTGACCATGCGGGGACTGTCGCCGTCGAGCTGTCCCGCCGCGCCGGGGACCATGTAGCCCACGCAGTCGATGAGCCGCACGGAGCAGCTCGCGCCCTCATCGAGCGCGATGTCCACGGCCTCCTCGGGCACGAACTTCGGCTCGGAGGTCATCACCGTGCGGCCGCTGCCGCTCTGCGGCAGCTCATCCTTGGCGCGCTCGCGGCGGTAGACATTGTCGATGTTCGGAATGATCTGCGTTTCCATGAAGCGCTTGATGAAGGTCGATTTGCCGGCGCGCACCGGGCCGACGACGCCGATATAGATGTCGCCCGCCGTGCGCGTGGCGATGTCCTGATAGATGCCGGTATTTGTGGTCATAGCGATCTCCTCCGAATCCTCACCGTTCTTGCTTCACTATATGAGCGCTCCGCGCGGGGTATGACAAGCCAAAAAAGAAAAAGAGCCTCACGGCTCTTTTCCCGGGAAATATTCAGCGGCGGCACGGAATGAGCAGCATCTCGCCGCCCGGCGCGTCAGCCTCGGCGGAAAGCTCGTTGGCGGTGAGGATATCGGCAACCGTCGTGCGGTAGGCCTTAGCGAGATCCCAGAGCCGCTCCTCCGCGCCCATGGCGCGCAGTACGAGCGTCGGCTGCCTGCCGCCGCTCTCCTGCTGCGGCTCCGCCTTGAGCGCGCACAGGCAGGCGCAGCGGCAGCGGCGGGTACATTCGAGGGTAAAGAGCGCCGGGAAGCGCACCTCGATGCCGTCTGCTGTCGCGGCGGCGCTGACCTCGCAGGCCGTCACGCATCGCACGGCGGCGGTACAGCCCTCCGGAACAGCAATGCGCGCGGCGACCTCGGTGCGGCGCTCGACCATCAGCGGCGCGCCGCCCTCGTCGAGATAGAGCACACGGAGGATCGCCGTGCAGCGCACGTTTGCCGTGCTCTCCTCCTGCACCAGACTGACGCTGCCGAAATGGACCTCGGCGCACAGCACCGCAGATACCTCCACGCCGGTCTCGATCTGCTCGCGGACGTTCTGCTCCTGCGTGACGGTCTCAACGCCGCCGCACAGCTCAAGCGTCTGCATCTGTGCGGAGAGATCGCAGCTCGTGCTGTAAAGGTCGGTGATGCAGCGCAGGCAGAGCCTTTGGCGCAGCACGACAAAGGCGTGCAGGAAGAGCTTTGCGGAGATGGTGCGCGCGTCGCCGCTCTCGCCGCCGATGCGCAGCTCCGCGCCGGTCAGGCACAGCATCGCCTCGGCAGAGGTGTTCTCGTCCGCGTCCTCGACACCCTCGACGATTTGGGAAAAGGGCAGCTCCGCGGCGGCGCTGCAGATGGTCCCGCTCTCCGAGAGATAGAGGACCTCCACGCAGACAACGCCTTTGAGGATGATCTTGCCGCCGATCAGGCGGCACTCCGTCGTGCGGACAGACGCGCTCTCGCGCAGCAGCTCCGCCGCCGGCTCCTTACTGCTCGAGAGCACGAGGTCGTCGGAGAACACGAAGTCCTTGCTGCGCAGCGCCTTGATGATCGAGACCTCCTGCGTCTCGCACAGCGTCTCAATGCCGTTTTCCGCCCGCTGCGTCACATCGCCGCAGGCCGTGAGCTGCGCGGCGCAGTAAGGCGTAACGGTCAGCTCGACAGCGGCGCGCGTCATGATCTTGCGCGGGTTGAGCGCGCGGACCTCCAGCGCGCTGACGCAGCCGCTCACGCTCGCCTCGGTGCAGCCCTCGCGCAGCCGTCCGTCCAGCGTCTCCTCGACGGGAAGCGTGTACGAAAAGCTCTTGAGCCCGCCGCTGCCGTCGGCTATGTACAAAAGCGTCACGCGCAGCGAGCCGGAAACGCTCACACGCCCGTCCGCAATCTCGCGGCTGCGCACGAAGAGGCAGCCGCTGCCCTCCACGATGCGCGCGATGTCGGGGCAGTAATCGGGGACGATGGTCTCGGTGCTCTGCTCGCGTGTCTCCACAAGCGGTGGCAGAGCCTCATAACAGGAATACGTCTCTTTGCACAGTTCAAGCTCCATGGCAGTCCTCTCCTTTGGCACGGTTTTGCTTCACTCTATGCGCCAAAGGACTGCTTTATTCCTGCCCGTCTTTGATCCCGAACAGCAGCCGCAGCACACCGCACAGGGCCTTGGGCGACTTCCACACCACGATCTTCAAATCCGCTCACCTCCTCCGGATACAGCCCCAGCCGCAGACGACGAGAAGCAACGCGACCAGAAACATCAGAAAGCCCACCGGAAAAATGGCAACGATGAAGATCGCCAGTCCCAGCGCCAGCGCACAGATGCCTAGACAGCACCAGTTCCTGCCCCACATGGCCGCACCTCCTTCCCGTCACGCCTGATGCTACAGTATATACCGCACAGCGTTGTCCCGTGCCCCGCGGGCATGGAAAAAGCGGCGGGAGCCCCGCCGCTTTCGCTTCTTCATTTGCTGCTCCACTCCCGCAGGTCCTTGAGCTCGTTGTAGAGCCGCAGATAGCTCGCGTGCCGCGAGGCGGAGAGCTTCCCTGCCCGCACGGCCTCCAGAACGGCGCAGCCCTTTTCCTTCGTGTGGCTGCAGCCGACGAAGCGGCAGCCGTCCAGATAGGGTGCGAAGTCCAAAAAGGTCTCCGGCAGCCGCTCCTTCAGCGCAAGCCCAAGCTCGTCGGTATCGAAGGAGGAAAAGCCGGGCGTGTCGATGATCTCCGCGCCGCCGGAGAGGGTATACAGCTCCACATGGCGCGTGGTGTGGCGTCCGCGTCCGAGCGCCTGACTGACCTCGCCGACCTGCACGGAAAAGCGTGGGTCGAGCGCATTGAGCAGGCTCGATTTCCCAACGCCGGAATTACCTGTAAAGGCAGACAGCTTGCCGGAAATACGCTCCCGCAGCTCGGCAATGCCCTCCCCCGTTTCGGCGCTTGTGAGCAGAAACGGAAGCCCCGCCTTTTCATAGATGGCGCACAGCTCGTCGGCATGGTCGAGGTCCGATTTGTTGATGCAGATCAGGACCTCGCAGCCCTTCAGCGCGGCGATGGCGGTCATGCGGTCGATGAGATACGGATCGGTCTGCGGGATGGCGTTCGACGCCACGATCACGAGCTGGTCGATGTTGGCGACCGCCGGACGCGAAAAAACGTTGTGCCGCGGCCCGATGGTATCAACCATGCCCTCCGTGCCGGATACCGTGATCTCCACCCGGTCGCCGACAAGCGGCGAAACGCCCTCCTTACGGAAGCGCCCGCGCGCGCGGCAGGTCACGATCCCCTCGCCGGTATCGACATAGTAAAAGCCGCTGAGGGCCTTTTTGATCCGTCCTCTCACGCCGCCTCCGGGGGGATCCCCTCTGTGCTGGAAACGGAAGGATCGGGCCCGTCGCTGACGGTGAGCACGATCTCGGCGCCGGTGGTGACGACCGTATCCTGCGCGATGCTCTGCTCAACGACGGTGCCCGCAAGCGCGTCGCTGTAAACGTGCTTCACGGTGACCTTCAGGCCGAGCGTCTCGGCCTCCTCCACCGCCGTTGTCTGCTCATAGGTGAGGAAGGAGATAACCGTGACCGGCTTCGGCTCGGGTCCCTTGCTGCGGTAAAGCAGCAGGACGTCGCCCTGCCGGAGCATCTCACCATTTGCCGGCTCCGTGCGGATCACGCAGCCGGAGGTGATGGAGTCGGAATACTCATCCTTCCAGTTATACTGCAGGTCAAGCCCAAGGTCATCAAGTATGATCTTCGCGCTGCGCCACTCCAGTCCCGTGACGCTCGGCATCGGCTCGGTCTTTTCGCCGGTGCTGACAAAGACCTGGATCTCGCGGTTGCTGCGCACCACGTTGTCGGCCGCAGGCGTCTGCTCAACGATCTGACCCTCCGCGTACTCGCTGCTCGCGCGGCTGCCCATCTCCGTAATGGTGAAGATGCCCTTCACCCGCCCGTCGGCCTCAGCCTCCTCAATGGTCATGCCGAGGAGGTTCGGCACGGTGAACTCCGTCTGCACAGGCTCCTTTCGGAAGCTGCCCATGATGACGTTCCACAGAGCGAACACGATCACCGCGGCCAGCGCGATGCCGCCGGCCAGCAGAAGCATTTTCTGCGTTTTTTTCTCGTCGACCGGCTCGTCCTCCTGCGGCTCCTCCCGCTTCGGCGTAACTGCCTGCACGGCGGGGATATACTGCGTCGGCTCGTCGGTATCGGGGCGGCGCAGATCCTCGATGCTGAAATCAAGGTCTACGTCGGGGTTCTTGCGGAACTCCTCCAGGTCGGCGAGCATGGCGTCCGCCGTCGGATAGCGGCGGTCGATGTCCGAGGCCATCGCCTTCATGCAGATCTTTTCCAGCGCCTCGGGCACGTCGGGGTCGATCTCCCGCGGGGAGAGCGGCACGCTGCTTAAATGCTGGATCGCGACGGACACGGCGCTGTCGCCCTCAAAGGGCAGGCGGCCCGTGAGCATCTCATAGAGCACGACGCCGGCGGAGTAGATGTCCGAGCGCGCGTCGGGGCGGTTGCCCTTCGCCTGCTCGGGCGAGATGTAGTGGACGGAGCCGAGCGCCTCCTGCGTCATGGTGTTGGCGGAGTTGGAAAGACAGGCGATGCCGAAGTCCGTGACCTTGACGCTGCCGTCGCGCAGCACCATGATGTTCTGCGGCTTGATGTCGCGGTGGACGATGCCGCGCGAATGCGCGTGGCTCAGCCCCTTCATAATCTGTGTGATGAAATGCAGCGACTCGCGCCAGTTCAGACGCCCGCGCCGCTCCATATACTGCTTGAGCGTGATGCCGTCGATGAGCTCCATGACAATGTACTCCGGCGAGGAGCGCGACACGTCATAGACCGAAACGATGTTCGGGTGGGAGAGCATCGCGATGGCCTGGGATTCATCGTAGAAGCGGCGGCGGAAATCCGCGTCGCTCGCGAAATCGCTTTTCAATACCTTGACCGCCACGAGGCGGTTGAGCCGGTGGCACTTGGCCTTATAGACCATTGCCATGCCGCCGCTGCCGATCAGCTCAAGCAGCTCATAGCGGTTGTCCAGCATTCTGCCGATCATTTGATCCATCTATGCGCCCTCCTTTCTCACTCGTGATAGAGCAGCACAGCGGTAACGTTATCCGGCGCGCCGCGCTGTTTGGAAAGCTCGAGCAGGTGCTCAAGGCTCTCCTCCGGCGTATCGCCCCGGCCGACCGCCTCGTACATCTCCTCGTCCGTGGCGGTGACGACCAGCCCGTCCGAGCAGAGCAGCAGCCGCTCGTCCGCGCCGAGCGTCACATCGTACACGTCGCACTCGATATGCTCCTCAGGGCCGAGCGCGCGGGTGATGAGGTTGCGGTTGGGGTGCGTGCGCGCCTGCTCGGCGGTGATGCTGCCGCTTTCGATCAGGCCCTCGACCACCGAATGATCGCGTGTGATGCGCTCCAGCCTCTCCGCGCCGACGCGGTAGGCACGGCTGTCGCCGACGTTGCAGATGACCGCGCCGGAGCCGTTCGTCACGGCGGAGACGAGCGTCGTCCCCATGCCGTGACACTCCGTATGCTCCTGCGCGTGGCGTTTGACGGCAGCGTTTGCTTTGGAAACGCAGAACGACACCGCTTCGCGCAGCTGCTCCGTCGTCATATCCGCGCGCAGGACTGCGTGCAGCTCGTCGAGAAAGGCGCGGACCGCAAGGCTGCTGGCGATCTGCCCGCAGTTCTCGCCGCCCATGCCGTCGCACACGACCGCAATGAGCTGACTGTCCGCCGCGCCGCGCTCCACGGCAAAGGTATCCTGATTTTCGTGACGCTGCAGTCCAACGTCCGTGATGCCGCAGGCTTTCATTGTCCTCTCTCCTTTGCCTCCATCTCCTTGCGGCGAAGCTGGCCGCAGGAGGCATCGATATCCCCGCCGAGACTGCGGCGCACCGTCGCCGTCAGGCCGTGGGACTCCAATCGCTTCTGAAACGCCGCGACGCGGCGGCTGGGCTTGAACTCGCTTTCGACCACGTCGTTGAGCGGGATCAGATTGACGTGCCCCGGCATCCCGCGGATGCGCTCGGCGAGCAGGTCAGCCTGCCAGTCGTGGTCGTTCACGCCGTCGATCATCGCGTACTCAAACGAGATGCGGCGGCCGGTTTTCTTAAAATAGCGGTGGCAGGCGGCGAACAGCTCCTCCACGTCGTAGGCGTTGTTGACCGGCATGATGCGGCTGCGCGTCGCGCTGTCCGGCGCGTGGAGCGAAACGGAAAGCGTGAGCTGCAGGTTTTCCTCCGCAAGCGCGTCGATGCCGGGTACAACGCCGCAGGTGGAAAGCGAGATGTGGCGCATTCCGATGTTCAGCCCCTCCGGGTGATTCACGAGCTGCAGAAAGCGCAGCACGTTCGCACGATTGTCCAGCGGCTCGCCGATGCCCATGAGAACGATGTTGGAGATATCCTTTCCTGAATCCAGCTGGGTAAAGAGCACCTGGTCAAGCATCTCCGAAGGTGTTAAGTCTCTTACCTTGCCAGCTATGGTGGAGGCGCAGAATTTGCAGCCCATCCGGCAGCCGACCTGCGAGGAGATGCAGACGGTGTTGCCGTGGTGATAGCTCATGAGCACCGTCTCGATGCAGTTGCCGTCGCGCAGCTCCCAGAGGTATTTGACGGTGCCGTCGAGCCGGGAAACCTGCTTGCGGGCGACGGTCGGCGCTGTAATGGTAAACTCCTTGCCGAGCTTCTCCCGCAGGGGCTTGGAGAGATTGTTCATCTCCGCAAAGTCGGTCGCACCTTTATGGAGCCAGGAGAACACCTGCTTGCCGCGGAAGGCAGGCTCGCCCATCGCGCGCAGCGCGTCGGTGATCTCCTCTTGTGTCATGGATTTGATATCGGTCATCGTCATCCTCATTCCTTGCGCGTCATGCGGCAGATGTAAAAGCCGTCCGTCCCGTGGCGCTGCGTCCAGAGCGTGATGTGTCCCTCAACTGTGCCGATGGGGTCGGGCAGCGCAAAGGTATCGTAAGTAAAGTCCGGGTGCGCGCGGAGAAACGCATCCGTCACCCGCTCGTTTTCCTCGGGAAGCACCGTGCAGGTGGAGTAAACGAGCGTCCCGCCGCGCCGGACATAGCGTGAGGCATTGTCCAGAATGGCGCTTTGGATCGCGGGCAGACCCGCGAGCGAAGCCATGTCCTTATAGCGGATATCCGGCTTCTTGCGGATGATGCCGAGTCCGGAGCACGGCACATCGCAGACGACGACGTCCGCCTTCTCCGCAAGCGCTTCATCGCAGACACGGCCATCGGCCAAGCGGACCTCCATGCACTCGATCCCCAGCCGCTCCGCACCGGCCTCCATGAGCCGCAGCTTGTGCTCCTCCACATCGCAGGAGAGAATGTGTCCTTTCCCTTCCATGCACATCGCCATGGCGAAGGACTTCCCGCCGGGGGCGGCGCAGGTGTCGATGACATAGCTCCCCGCCTTCGGCGCGGCAGCCAAAGCCGTCAGCTTCGCCGCGGCATCCTGCACCGTGAACCAGCCCTCGCGCCACGCGCGCAGACCTTCCAGATCGCCGGTGCTGGAAACGGTGAAGCAGTCCGCAAGCCACGGGTGCGGCTCCACGGTTACGCCCTCATCCTCCAGCGAGGCGCGAAGCTGCTTCGCGGTCGTTTTGAGCGTGTTGGTCTGAATGGTGGTCGGAACCGGCTCATTGTCCGCGCGGAGAAAGGCTTCCGCCTCCTCCGCGCCGAGCAGGCCGACCATGCGCTCGACGAGCGCACGCGGGTGGCTCGTCTGTACGGAGAGCGCTTCGAGCTCGTCCGCAAAGGCAAGCGGCTCTCCCCTTCTGCGGTCCACATTGCGCAGCACCGCGTTCACCAGTCCCGCCGCGCGGGATAGCTTGTGCGCCTTCGCCATCTCCACCGCCTCATTCACGGCGGCGTTGACCGGCACCTTATCCATGAGAAGGATCTGATACGCACCGACGCGGAGGATATCCAGCAGCAGCGGCTCGAGCTTTTCGGGTCTCTGCGTCAGGCAGCGCGCCAGACAGCGGTCAAGGTAAATGCGGCTTTGCATCACGCCGTAGGCAATGCGGCTGGCAAAGGCTGCATCGCGGCCGGAAAGCCCGTCCCGCTTGAGCACCTGCTTGAGCGCGCCGTCGATCCACGCGCCGTTCCGGCGGCAGGCCGCCAGCGCGTCCAGCGCCGCTTCTCTTGCACGGTCGACTCTCATCGGCGCCCCCCGCGGCGATTCCCGGAGCGGTTGAGGAAGATCAAAACGTAGCGCAGGAGCTGCAGCAGCGACGAGAGCAGCGCGGCGACATAGGTCAGCGCCGCGGCGCGGAGCACCTTTCGCGCACCGGCCATCTCCTCGTCCTCCAGGATATGCTCCCCCTCCAGCGTTTCGAGCGCGCGGTGGGAGGCGTTGAACTCCACCGGCAGCGTGACGAGCTGGAAGAACGCGACCACGCCGAAGAGGACAATGCCGAGCAGCAGGATCGGCTGACTGTAGAGCACGAGGCCGAGCATCAGAATGATGAACGAGGCCTGCGAGCTGAGCTGCGTCGTCTTCACGATGGCGCTGCGCAGCTTGACAGGGCCATAGCCCACGGCGTACTGCACCGCGTGTCCCGCCTCATGCGCGGCAACGCCGACCGCCGCGACCGTGGCGGCATCGTAAACCGAATCGGAGAGAAAGATGGTGTTATTGCGCGGATCGTAGTGGTCGGTCAGCTTGCCTGAGCAGCGGGCAATGCCGACGTCTGTGATGCCGTGCGCGCGCAGCACACCGGCCGCCGCTTGTGCGCCGGTCAGTCCGCGGCGATTCGTCACCTTGCTGTAACGCGAGAAATTGCCGCTGACCGCTGCCTGCGCATAGAGCGACAGCAGCAGGACCGGGACCAGCAGAATGAGGTAGACCAGGTTGGCTGAATCGTAACCGTAGCCGTAAGAATAGTAAGGCATAAGCTCTCCCCTTTAGCCGTTTGTTTTGAGCGGGTGACCGCGCAGATAGTCGGCAGCCGCCATGCGCTTGCCGCCCTCCGCCTGAAGCTGTGTGATGATGAGGCTCCTGCCGTCGCCGCAGGCAACGGAAAGGCCGCGCTTGACCGCGTGCATCGTGCCTGGTGCGTCGGCAGTCATTTCCCCGGAAACGGTCTCGTAGACCTTGACGCTTTTCCCGTCCACGCTCGTCGCGGCACAGGGCCACGGAATGAGACCGCGCACCTGGCAGTCGATCTCCCGTGCGCTCCTCGTCCAGTTGATGGGCGAAAGCGAGCGGTCGAGCATGGGCGCATAGGTGAAGGCCGACTCGTCCTGCGGGGTGCGCTTCGCCGTGCCGTCCGCAAGCGTCGGGATCGTCTCGCTCAGCGCCTGCGCGCCGAGCTCAGCAAGGCGCTCTGTCAGCGCCGCGGCATCCTCATGCTCACCGATCACGGTCGAGACCGTGCGGATGACATCGCCCGCGTCGAGCGCCGCGACCATATACATGATGGAAACGCCGGTAATGCGCTCGCCGTTCAGGATCGCCCAGTTGATGGGCGCGGCGCCGCGATACTTCGGCAGAAGCGAGGAGTGAACGTTGATGCAGCCGTATTGCGGCAGGTCTAAGATCTCCTGCGGCAGGATCTTTCCGTAGGCCGCGACCACGATCAGCTCGGGCGCAAGCTCCCGCAATATGCCGAGCGCTTCCCCGTCGCGCATTTTGAGCGGCTGATAGACCGGCAGGTCTTGTGTTAAGGCATATTCCTTCACAGGCGAAAAGGTCAGCTTCATGCCGCGGTTTTTGGGCTTGTCCGGCTGGGTGAATACGCCGACGACCTCATGCCCGTCCTCCACCAGACGGCGGAGCGACGCGACTGCGAAGTCGGGCGTTCCCATGAATACGATCCTCATTCGTCGTCTTCCCTTTCGTACTCGTCCTCGTGCTCCTTGAGATACTGCTCCAGCTCCTCGTCGGTGAGCAGACGGTCGCAGTGCTCGCTGAACAGGTGTCCGTCCAGATGCTCGATCTCGTGGCAGAAGCAGCGGGCGGTGATGTCCTCATCCTCGACCTCGAAGGCCGCGCCGTCGCGGTCCTGCGCACGCACGCGCACGGTGTAGGGACGGGTGACGATGCCCCAGCGTCCGGGCAGGCTCAGGCAGCCCTCCAGGCCGGTCTGCTCGCCCTCAGCCTTGACGATCTCGGGGTTCACGAGCTCGATGATCTCGCCCTCGCTGTCCTCCACGATGCACACGCGGCGCAGGATGCCGACCTGCGGCGCGGCAAGCCCGACGCCGCCGGACTCCTCCAGCGTTTCACGCATATCGTCCAGCAGCAGGTGCAGACGCTCATTGAATTCCGTCACCGGGTGGCAGACCTTCTCCAAACATGGGTCGCCCTTTTTTCTGATCTCACGAATGGCCATAGCAGTTCCTCCTATTGTATCGCATTGCAGTCGGCAAAAATGTCGAGACCGCGGTTTTCCTTGTGTTGATAAAACGCATAGAGATATTCCGCCACCAGACGGCGCAGCGCCGGACAGCCCTTGCCGACGAGAAAAACACGGTAGCGGTAGCGGTTGTTGACCTTCACCACGCTCGCCCCGGCAGGACCGAGCACCTCAATGCTCAGTGGCTTGAGTTTCTCGCGCCGTTCGACGGCGTAGCCGAGCGCGTCGCGCAGCGCCTTTGCCGCGCGGATGACGCGGCTCTCGTCCGCGCCGGTCACGGTAAAGGAGAAGAGGTCGGCGAACGGCGGATAGCGGCGCAGGCGCCGCATCCGGATCTCGCTTTCGTAGAACGCCTCGTAATCCTGTGCGGCCGCCGCGCGGATGACCTCGTTTTCCGGCGTGAAGGTCTGAATGATCGCTCTGCCCTGCTTGCTGCCGCGGCCCGCGCGGCCCACGACCTGCGAGAGCAGGCTGAAGGTGCGCTCCGGCGCACGGTAGTTGTCGATATAGAGCGAGGCGTCGGCGCAGAGGACGCCGACCAGCGTGACGTTCTCAAAATCCAGGCCCTTGGCGACCATCTGGGTACCGAGCAGGATCGGGATCTTTTCTTCTTCAAACTGCCGCAGGAGCTTTTCGTGCCCATGCGACGCGCCGACCGTGTCGGTGTCCATACGCAGGACCTTCGCTCCGGGGAACAGAGCGTGCAGCTCCTCCTCGACCTTCTGCGTACCGGTGCCGATGTGCTTCATGATGCCGCCGCATTGCGGGCAGCGGTCATAGGCCGGTTCGCTGTGGCCGCAGTAATGGCACATCAGCCGTCCGTTCGCACTGTGGTAGGTCATCGGAACGCTGCAGCGCGGGCACTCGGGCACCTCGCCGCACTCACCGCACAGCAGCATCCGGCTGTTGCCGCGGCGGTTGAGAAAGAGAATGCTCTGCTCGCCGCGCGCGAGATTTTCCTCCAGCGCGGAGCGGAGCGGTTCGCTGACGGCGGTCTCGTTCCCCGCGCGAAGCTCGTCGCGCAAATCGGCGATGAACACCTCGGGGAGCGCTTTTTCATTGTAGCGTCTGTAAAGTGGAAAAACTTGATAGCGCCCTTCCCGCGCGTAATACATCGTCTCGACCGTCGGCGTCGCCGAGCCGAGCAGCAGCAGCGCGCCGCTCTGCGCGCAGCGGAACTGCGCGACATCGCGCGTATGGTAGCGCGGCGGGTTCTCCGAGCAGTAGGTCGGCTCCTGCTCCTCGTCCATGATGATAAGTCCGAGATCCGGCAGCGGCGCGAACACCGCGCTGCGCGTGCCGAGCACGACCCGCACGTCGCCGCGGCGGATGCGCTTCCACTGGTCGTAGCGCTCCGTCAGCTGAAGTCCGCTGTGGAGCATGGCGACGTTCTCGCCGAAATAGGCGGTAAATTTCGCCATCATCTGCGGCGTGAGCGCGATCTCCGGCACGAGCAGCATCGCCGTGCGGCCCATCGCCAGAGCTTCCTCAATGAGGCGGATATACACCTGCGTCTTGCCGCTGGCGGTCACGCCATGCAGCAGCGCCGCTCCCGCCTCGCGGCGGGCAATGAGCGGCAGCAGTCCGTCAAAGGCTTGCTGCTGCTCGTCGTTGAGCACGATGGGCAGGGCCATCTCAACGGGCTCGTGCCTGCTGACACGCAGGACCTCCTGCTTGGCAAATGAAACGATGCCCGCCTTTTCCAGCCCACGCAGTGTTTGCAGCGACGCGCCGGTATAGTAGCAGATATCCGACGAGGAGAGCGTGCCCTGCGCACAGAGCATTTCGACCGCCGCATAGCGCAGAGGCGCGCTGCGGCGTTTTGGCTCGACCGCGGCGAGCGCGTCCTCCGCGCTCACAGCAAGGCTCACCATACGCACCGACTTGTCGCTGATCTGCCGGATGGCCGTCGTCTCGGAGTACAGCACGCCCTGCTCGCACAGGAGCTTGAGCCGCTTCATCGTCTGCGCGCCGCCGAGCTCCTCGAGCTCGCTGCGCTCCAGCTCGCCACGGGCGGTGACGGCCTCAAGCAGCAGCTTATCCGTTCGGTTCGCCGCGGCAAGTGCTGACAAGTCGCTCTCCTGTACACCGTCCGCCAGGCGGTAGGTCTCGCGGTAGCGGAACCAGATGCCCGCGGGCAGAATGGTCTTGAGCGCGTCGTAGACCGTGCAGAAATAGCGCGCCTTCATCCATTTGGCAAGGCGCAGCAGGGACGTGTCGAGCAGCGGCTGCTCGTCCAGCACGGTAAAGACCGGCTTGAGCGGCTTGTCCGCCGCTTCGCACAGCGTTTCGAGCACGAAGCCCTCGGTGCGGCGGTTGCCGCGGCCAAACGGTACGCTCACACGAACGCCCGCGCGGCAGGCATCAGCCAGCTCGGGCGGGACGAGGTAGGAATACAGCTTGTCCGCACTGTAGGGTACGCCGGAGAGGGCGATCCTTGCGATCTGCTGTTCCATGCTTCTCCCCCTCTCCGGCGAATCGTTTGTTCTTACTTATTGATGTGCGTATCAATGTCCGCCGCGGTGATCTCGCCGTCGGCGACCTCATTGATGGCTTCGGTGACGGGCTTTTCGGTCAGGTGGATCCCCTCCAGCTCGGCGTCCTCCGCGATCTGACGGGCGCGGCGCGCGACCACGTTGACCAGCAGGTAACGGTTGGGGACATTCTTGGTGAGGGTGTTCATAGCGGGATAGAGCATCATAGTCGTTTACTTCCTTTCGCCGCGGCGCGGCATGATTGATAAATTAAATTAGGTATCTTACTGCAATATCTCCATGCGCTCGCTCGGGCGGCAATGCTCGGCGAGCATGATGGCGTTGATCTCGCGCACGGCATTTTCCACCGTGTCGTTGATGACAAAGTAATCGTAGGTGTCGGCGGTCTGAAGCTCGACCTTGGCGCGGACAAGGCGCTTCTGGATCTTCTCGGGGCTGTCCGTTCCGCGTCCGGTCAGGCGCTGCTCCAGCGCGTCCCACGAGGGAGGGGCGATGAAGATGCGCACGGTATCGGGCCGCTTGCCGATGACCTGCAGGGCGCCCTGCACCTCAATATCGAGGATAACGTCCTTCCCCTGCGCCATGGCTTCGTCCACATAGCGCTTGGGCGTGCCGTAAAAGTTGCCGACATACTCGGCATACTCGAGGAATTCATCCTCCTGGATCATTTCACGGAACCGATCGACGTTGATGAAATGATAGTGAACGCCGTTGATCTCCCCCTCACGCGGTGTGCGCGTTGTGGCGGAGATCGAAAAATAGAGGTCGTCGCGGTCCCGCAGCAGCTCACGGAGCACGGTGCTCTTGCCGACGCCGGAGGGGCCGGAGATGATAAAGGTCTTCCCTGTTTTCATTCGTTTTCTTCCAATCCTCCCAAAATTTCAAGGCCGAGCCGCTGCGCGAGCTTCTCCGCCGCGATGGCGCTGAGCACCACATGGTCGCTGTCCATCACGAAAACGGACGCGGTCTTTCGGCCGTAGGTCGCGTCGATCAGCATACCGCGCTCGCGCGACTCCTGAATGAGGCGCTTGATCGGCGCGGAGTCAGGGCTGACGATGGCCAGCACACGCTCGGCGGAGACCAGATTGCCGAAGCCGATGTTGATGAGCTTCATCGTCCCCTCCTCACTCGATGTTCTGCACCTGCTCGCGGATCTTTTCGACCTCCGCCTTCAGGGCGACCACATCGCGCGCGATGGTAATATCGTTGCACTTGGAGCCGATGGTATTGCTCTCGCGGTTGACCTCTTGAATGAGGAAGTCCATCTTGCGGCCCATCGGCTCGTCGGAGACGAGCATGGTACGCAGCTGGGAAACGTGGGAGCGCAGGCGGACGGTCTCCTCGTCGACGGCGATCTTATCGGCAAAGATGGCGGCCTCGGTGAGAATGCGGGCCTCGTCGATGGTGGTCGATTGCAGGACCTCCTCCATCTTGGCGGTCAGGCGCGCGCGGTACTCCGCAACGGTCTGCGGCGAGCGCTCCTCGACCATGCCGGTGATGTGCTCGATGGTATCAAGCCGGCTGCCGATGTCGGCGGCAAGGCGCTCGCCCTCGGTCGCGCGCATCCGATTGTACGCGGCAAGCGCGTCATCGAGCACGGCGCAGAGGTCGACGGCAACGCTCTCCAGGTCCTCCTCCGCCTTGGTGACGGTCAGGACGTCGGGAAAGCGGGCGATGGTCGACGCGGTGATCTCGCTCTCAAGACCGCAGGCCTCGTTGATCTCGCACAGCGCCTTGTAGTAGCCCTGCGCAAGCGGGCGGTTGAGCTTGACGACCGCCTCGTCCGCCGCCGAGGTGTCGATGGTGATGAACACGTCTACCTTGCCGCGCGAGACGGCCTTCTGCACCCGCGCCTTCACGGCGTCCTCGGCGAAGATGTAGGCGCGCGGCATCTTGACGGCGCAGTCAAGATAGCGGTTGTTGACCGAGCGGACCTCGACGGTGATATCGCGGCCGCTGCGCGTTTCGCGGGCTCTTCCGTAGCCCGTCATGCTTTTGACCAATGTGATCTCCTCCTCATTCAAATCAGAACATACACGGCAGGCAGAAGTAGCCTCCGCCGCCGAGAAGATTGCAGCACAGTGCCGCGAGGCACCAGTTTGAGCAGACATCGTTGCCGCAGCTCGTGGAAACGGTCTGATAGCCCTGCGGACGGTAGCCGCGGTTGTTGAAGGCCGCGAGCGCCTGCCGGTACTCGGGATTCTCCGGGTCCATCCGGCAGGCCGTCTCGAAATAGCGCTTTGCCTCGTCCAGCCAGCCGCGGCGGTAGCAGACGTTGCCCATGAGGAAGCTCCACTCGGCATTGTGGTCGCTGACCGCGTTCAGCAGGCGCTCCGCCTGCGAAATGTCGCCGCGGGCGATGGCGAGACGGATCTGCTGCATGGTCGGGTCGGCGCTGGAATAGCCGTTGCTCGTCGTGCCGTAGTAGCTCTGCCGCGGCGCACCGTAGCCGCTGCCCGCCCTGCGCTGCTTCTGGATCTGCTCGTAGGCCTCGTTGATCTCCTTCATCTTCTCCTGTGCGAGATCGGCAAGCGGGTTATCGTGATAATTGTCGGGATGATACTTCCGCGCAAGGTCACGATAGGCCTTCTTTACCTCCTCGTCCGATGCGGAGGGCGAGACGTTCAATACTTTGTAGGGGTCGTTCATAGTGCTTCCTCGTTGCTTTTCTTCTTGCGTTCACCGTACCGCGTCCGCGTGCGGCGGCGGTAGGTCCCGTCCAAAACGGCTTTGCCGATGCCGTAAAGGCTCTCATAAAATATACTGTCCAAGATCGGCGTCCATACGCCGTAGTCGTAAAGTGCGTAGGCGCTCGCCATGCGCTCGATGGAGGCGTCCAGCGTTTCGGCCAGCGCGAGCCTGTCCGCGTCGCCGAGAACGCCGTTTTCCGTATGATAACGGTAAAGCAGTGGGTTATAATTCCCGCTTTCGGTATCCTTTTTCAGGTCGTCCGCCGCGTCGATGAGGTAGATCCAGCGGCCGAGCTGATAGAGGATCTGACCGAGGATGCGCCGGCGCTTTTCGTCCGTGAGGTCTGCCGCCGCGTCCGCCATCAGCGCCGCGAAGGGCTCTGCCGCCATATCAATAGAGGCGCAGCGCGCATCCTCCAGCGCCGCGAGCGCTTGGAGATGCAGCCGCACCGCCGCGTCGAAGCGCGGCAGCCGCTCCCCTGCCCTGCGGTAAGCACCGCGCAGAAAGAGCGAAGCAAAGCGGTATTTAAGTCCGCTCCAAAAGCCGTGGTCGGCGATGTGATCCCGCAGCTGCCACCAGGAGAGGATCACGGTCCGGTCCGCCGCAGCCTCGAGCGCCGGCGTGCTTGTCTGTGCGCGGCAGCCCTTACAGGGATGCACGGCGCAGCGCCGCACGGTGCAGGACTCCTCGTCTCCGCTTGAGAGCAGAATGGCTAAAAGGGTGAAATCGTAGTTGAGCAGGAGGCTCGCGGCAAAGCCGTAGCGCTCCCGGAGCGTGTGGCACAGTCCGCAGTAGACGGCGCGGAAGCGCTCGCGTTCCCGCTCGTCGAGCCGATCCCGCGAGGGCAGAACGTAGCCGAACATATCTGCGCTACAGGGTTCGTATGATGGTGAACGCCAGACCGCCCTCACGCTTCAGCTTGCGGTCGTAGAGGATCGCCGGCACGATGCCGAGGCAGAACGCCGCAATGGCGACGGCATAGCGTAGCCCCTCGGAGGTCAGCGCGTAGGAGGCAAAGTAGCCGATCAGAAACAACACGATGGGCACCGCGTAGACCAGCAGCATCACGCCATAGAGCCGCTTGTTGCTGCTCTCGACCACGACCTTCTGTCCCGTCTGCGCGCCGATGGGATTGAGCGCCACCGCATGGGTGGACGAACCCTGCATCCCGCAGCCCGAGCAGCTCTCGCAGTCATGTCCGCAGGCAGACTTACGGGGAACGGAGATCTCCGCCCTGCCGCCGCGCAATATTTTTTCAACCGTTGCTATCTGGGTCATAGGTTCTCCTTCAGTTATGCTCTGTACTGTTTTCCGCTCCGCCGCTCAACCGCACGGTCACCTGATAGCTGCCGACGGCGCCGACGTCCAGCCCGTCCACATAAACCGTTGCAGGGACGGTATAGACGCCGTCCGCGTCGGAAACGTTCGTCAGGTCCGCCACCACGCGGAGGTTTTCTTCATTCACCTGCGCGAGCGCCGTGCTCGTGCCGCGCAGCGTCACGCTCAGCGTCGAGGTCACGACCGTCACATCACGCTCGGTCGTCAGGTTCTCGTAGCCGAACTGCGTGGCGTCCACCGTCAGGGAGTCGATGTCGTCGAACAGGATGGTCAGCGTCACGCTCGTCACGCCGCTGAGATTGTCCACGCCGTCAGGAAGCGGAATGTCGTAGGTAAAGGCCTCCGCCGCCTTGAGATCGGCGAGCGAGAGCGTATCGAGCTTGATCTCGTCGATGGCAGCCATCGTCGAGGCGTCGCCCGAGAGCGTGATCGTGTCGATCGGCGTCAGCGCCCACTTGACGTTCTCGAGCCGCGAGCCGGGCGTTTCGACAAATTCGACCGTGAGCGGGACCTCCTTGACCGTCATCACCGGCATCGTCACCTGGATGCTCTCGCTGGCCGGATGGATGCGGTTCGAGCGGATGAGCTGGTCGCTGAAATCGTACAGCTCAAAGCCCAGCAGCTCCACGACCGTGGAGGTCGCGTTTTCAATGTTCAGCGTGACCTGCGCGTAGCTCACCTGCATGATGTCGACCTGCTGGCCGCGCACCTCAAGCGTCTCGGGCAGCATACGGACCGTGCCGGCGATATAGCCCTCCGCCACGTTGCCGACTACCTTGCAGCGGATCTCCACATTCTTGCGGAACAGCTCGCCGATCTCAATGGTGGTCGAGCGGACGGTCGGCTCTTTCTGCGTGATGCTGCTCGAAAGCAGCTCGCCGCGCGGCCCGCGCGGATAAAGGATGCTGTAGGTGATCGTCTGTGTGCCGGTCGTTGTGACCGAGCTGAGATCGACCACGATGCGGATCTTGCCGGGATCGAGCTTAAAGTAGGTGCTGCGCGGCATACTCAGCTTGAGGTCGATCGCCTCCTCCTCATACGAGAGGAGCATCAGCCCCTTGTCCGCCAGTGAGGTATCCTCATTGGTGAACTCAATGGGGACATCGTTGACAGAGATCTCAACCTCCGTGTCGCCGTTGGCGTAGAACCAGACAAGCAGCGCAATGAGGACGGACAGGCCGATGTAGAACGCCTTGCGGCCCTTAGTTTGCTCCATCTTTGTCGTCCTCCTTCCGCTTTTTCAGGATGCGCGGGATATAGAACGGAGGCTTGTCCGCCTCGGTCTCCTCCGTCTGCGGCATGAGCTCGTTGAGGAGCAGCTTCTCGAGCGTCTCCGGCTTGAGGTGACGCTTGAGCAGTCCGCCGATGGCGACGGAGATGGTGCCCGTCTCTTCCGAGACGATGACGACCACGGCGTCGGAATTTTCGCTCATGCCAATGCCCGCGCGGTGGCGCATACCGAGGTCGCGGCTGAGGTTCACATTCTTCGACAGCGGCAGCATACAGCCGCCCGCCAGGATGCGCCCGTCGCGGATGATGACCGCACCGTCGTGCATCGCGGCCTTGACGAAGAAGATGTTTTTCAGCAGCTCGCTGCTCACCTGCGCGTCCACGATGGTGCCGGTGCGCGCCATCTCGTCGAGGTTGATCTCACGCTCAAAGACGATCAGCACGCCCGTGCGGGTCTTGGACATCTCGGTGCAGGCGAGCACCGTCTGCGCGATGGCGTTTTCAATGGCGCTCGACTGCTGCTTTGCGGCAAAGGGAATGAACGAGCGCAGCTTACTCGAGCCGACCTGCTCTAAAATGCGGCGAATCTCCGGCTGGAAAAGGACGATCAGTGCGAGGATGCCGACATCAAGCATATGGTTGAGGATAAAGTAAATGCCATTGAGCTTGAATACATGCGAGATCCACAGCGCCAGCAGAAACACCATGATGCCCTTGACCAAGCTCTCCGCGCGAGTGCTGCGCACGAGGCGGAGCAGCAGATAGCAGCAATAGGCCATCAGCGCGATATCCAGATAGTCCGCGATGCGGATGGTCGTCACATAACGCCACGCGCCCTCGAGTATGGTCATCACAAATTCCATGGCATATCCCTCTTAAGCAATAGTTATTCATATTCTAATATAATCCGCAAAAAAAAGCAACCGAAAGAGCATGAATTTTCCATGAATTTGTGCAGCGCAGCCTTCAGCCGCGCACGATGCTCCGCAGCACATGGGCAAAGGCGTCGATATCCGCCGCCGAGGTGAAGGCGGATACGCTCAGGCGCACCGTTCCGTTCGGCAGCGTTCCCGCCGTGCGGTGGGCGTAGGGCGCGCAGTGCAGTCCGCCGCGCAGAGCAAAGCCCCGCTGCGCCAGCGCGCCCGCGGTCTCCTCCGGCTCCCTGCCATCCAGGTTGAAGGACAGCACCCCGACCTGCTCCGCAGCATCCCGCGCGGCATAGACCGTAACGCCGTCCATTCCGCGCAGCGCAGCGGCAGCCCGCGCGATCAGCGCGCGCTCGTGGCGCTCGATACGCTCCCGTCTTTCCCGCACGAAGCGCAGTCCGGCCTCCAGACCCGCGATGCCGGGCATATTGTGCGTACCGGCCTCCAGCCGGTCCGGCAGGAAGTCCGGCATGGTCTGCTCGAGCGACGCGCTGCCCGTGCCGCCGTAGAGGAGCGGTGCGGCGTCGTGCGCGCACAGCAGAAGTCCCGTCCCCTGCGGGCCGTAAAGTCCCTTGTGTCCCGGCATGGCGATAAAGGCCGCGCCGAGCGTGTCCAGCTCGAACGGCAGGATGCCCGCGGACTGCGAGGCGTCCACGATCAGGGGAACTCCCTCCGCGCGGCAGAGCGCAGCGATCTCCTCGATCGGCAGAGCGAAGCCGAACACATTGGAGACGTGCGTGCAGACGACGGCGTCAAGCTCCGGCGAGATGCTGTTTTCAAAGGCGCGCAGCAGCGCGGCGCGGTCAAAGAGCGGCGAAGCGGCGACCTTGATCCTCGCGCCCAGCGCGTGCAACGGCCGCGTGACGGCGTTGTGCTCATAGCCGGAGACGGCGACGCGCCCTCCCTCCGGCACGAGCGAACGGATGGCAATGTTCAGGGCGTGCGTCGCGTTGGAGGTAAAGACGACCTGCTCCGGCGAGGGTACGCCGAACAGCTCGGCGGCAAGGCTTCGGCAGCGGAAGGCCGTCTCCTCCGCCGCTCTGGCCGCGGCATAGCCGCCGCGCCCCGGCGAGGACATGGTGCGCATGGCCCTCTGCATCGCATAGGAAACGCTCAGGGGCTTTTGGAAGGTCGTCGCGGCGGAGTCCAGATAGATCATGGCTCTACCTCCGAACGATCTTGACCGGCTCGACCTGCGCGTCCTGCAGGCGGCGGATGGCGGCGGCGTAATTCCGCTCCGCGACCTCCAGCGTGTAGCCGCAGCCGCGGCCCGTCAGCTCGGCGCTCGCGCGCAGCACCCGCGTGCGGATGCCCGCACGGTCCAGGACCTTCATCATCTGCTGGGCGTGCGTGATGGAGCGTGCGACCAGTAAATAGCGTTCCATACTCTCCCCTCCTCGCAGCATACTATGCGCCCGCGCCGGAAGCGGTGCATTGCGCCGTAGGGCAAAAAGAGAAGGACGCCGAAGCGTCCTTCCCGTTTCCTTTTTCTATTACGCGCGTGGGTGCGCCTTCTGATAGATGTCCCGCAGCTGTTTTTTCACAACGTGGGTGTAGATCTGTGTGGAGGAAATGTCCGCATGGCCCAGCATCTCCTGAATGGCACGCAGGTCTGCGCCGTTTTCCAGCAGATGCACCGCAAACGAGTGGCGCAGCGTGTGCGGCGTGATGTCCTTGTCGATCTGTGCCATCTCCTGATAGTGCTTGACGATCTTCCAGAAGCCCTGACGGCTCATGCGCTCGCCGTTCATGTTGACGAACAGCGCCGTCTCCTCGGGATCGGCCAGCAGCTGAGGGCGGACATCCTTGATGTAATCCGAAAGTGCCTTGACCGCGGCGGGATAGAGCGGGATGATGCGCTCCTTGCCCTTGCTCTCGCAGCGGATGAAGCCGGCGGAAAGGCTGCAGTCGCTCTCGTCGAGCGAGATGAGCTCGCTCACGCGGATGCCGGTGGCGTAGAGCAGCTCGAGCATCGCGTGATCGCGGTAGCCCTTGGCGTCCACGCACTGCGGCTGGTCGAGGAACAGTTCGACCTCCTTGCCGGTCAGGATCTCCGGGAACCTGCGCTCGACCTTGAGGGCAGCGACGCCCTTGGCAGGATTGGTCTTGATCTCGCCGCGCTCGGCAAGGAAGGCATAAAAGGACTTGATGGAGGCCAGCGCGCGCGTGACCGTCGCGGCGGACTTTCCCTTGCCGCCCATCCACGCGACGTAGTCGCTGATAGCGGCGGTCTTGACCTTGCGCAAATCGGTCACCCGCTGGACGGCAAGGTGCTCGGAAAACTGGCGCAGGTCGCGAAGATAGGAGCTGAGCGTATTTTCGGAAGCGTGCTTTTCCTCGCGCAGATAATCCTCATAAAGCTTCAGATAATCGGACGCCATCCGGCACACCTCCTTCCGTAAGATCAGCGCAGCAAAAGCGACAGGATGCGTGGAATGAACCACAGCTCCAGCGCCGCGCCAAAAAATAAACACACACACGCGATCCCAAAGCGGGACCAATACCGCTTTCCGTAGGTCACGCCCTTCGCCCGCTTTCCGCCGCCGACCGATAAGGCCGCAAGACCGCGCGAGGTCTCCCACGCGGCGCTGCCGAGCAGCAGCGTGCAGGGCAGCACAAGCATCAGCCGCAGCGCGAAGAGAATGGGCAGCAGGAAAAATCCATCCTGCCCCAGACCCGAGGCGAAGCAAAGAAGCGAATAGGCGTACAGGAAGCCCTGGGCGGCACACACCGCCGGAATGAGCGCCACGCCGACGGAGGCAAAGCCCAGCAGGAACACCGCCGCGCTCGCGCGGAAAAAGCAGACCATCGTCTGCCAGACCGCCGCGGAGGAGGGCGCGCCCTCGATGCGCAGGGCGAGGTAGCCCTCAAGATACCGGCGCAGCTCGCCGCCCATTGCCGACGCGCCGCGCGCGGCGACCATGCCGCCGAGGACCGCGCCGAGAAGAAAAAAAGCGGCAAGCGCCAGCATGGAAAGCGGTATTTTCCGCAGACTGACGCATCGCAGACGCGCCGCCGTTCGTCTTTGCTTCAATGTAAATCCCTCACTGTTTTCCGCCGAGGAAATTCGCAGGGCGCAAAAAGCGAGGGAGCGAAAGCACTTATAAATATAGGCTATTTGTCCCCGTTTCGCAAGCGGATTTCCTCAATTTCCCGAATTTTGTCAATTATGTCAAAATATTATGTAAACACCATTATGTAAACTTCGTACACCGAGCTTTTTCGGAACAAGATATGGTATCGTGAAAAACCGCTGTTTACCAAATCTGGAAACCGTCTTTCAGAGCATCCCCATTCCCCACTCACGCCATATTTGTGCAATCCGTTCACGCCGCGCAGAATGTGCCGTTTTTCGATCTTTATGTTTACCGTCGGGAACGAGGCGTTTTATGTCGCTTTGCCCGTTTTCCCTTCTCCCGCCGCGCAAGTCCCGCCGCAAGCAGTCCGCCAAGCGCAGACGCCGCGAGCAGCCCCAGCACCCCATTCAGGTCCGGCGCATCCGACGCGAGCAGCCCGAGCAGCGACACGCATACCCAGAACGCCGCAGCAGCAAGCAGCGGCAGCGCCGCCACCCCTCGTTTCCCTCGCAATGTCATCATCGCACCGCCGAAGGCTGAAAGGCAGGCACACGCCCATACCGCTTGCCCTATTCGCACCTCATCCAGTCTGCCGCTCACCGTCAGATAGGCCGTAAGCGTCAGCAGCACCAGATATACCCCCATCGCCGCCGCCAAGCCGAGCATGATCGGCCTCACCGACAATCGCTTCTTCTCCATTCCATAGCCCTCCCCATCCCGGTCGTTCAAAAGAGCGTATGCCGCAAGGCTGCATTTTATATCCAGGCCCTCGAAAAAAGTGCGCAAAAAAGCGCCGACCATTCGGCCGGCGCTTTCGCGTCAGGATATGATTTACTTGATCTCGGGATCGTAGGAGGGCTTTTCTTCCGCAGCAGGAGCCTCGACCGTCTCAGTCGCTTTCTCCTCGACAGCAGGAGCCTCCTCCACCTTTTCTTCGACCTTGTCAGCCTTCTTGCCGCTCTTCTGCGCGGCAGCCTGCTCCATGGCGCCGGTGGACTGCACCGCCCACTTGGTCACCTCGATGCGGACGCGGTCCTCGCTCGTCTCAAAGACGATGGTAGAGTCGTTGACCTGCACGATCTTGCCGACCATACCGCCGATGGTGGTGACGCGGTCGCCCTTTTTCAGGCTGCTGCGCATCTGCTCCGCCTGCTTTTTGCGCTTGTTTTCCGGACGAATGATGAGGAAATAGAAGACCGCGATCATCGCGACCATGAGAAGAAGGGATTCCATAATTGTTAAAGTTCCTTTCGTTTTTAAGGTTCCGCCATAACAGCATTGCTGTCATTATAGCCGAATCCGTCCTAATGTGCAAGAGTTTTCTGCGGCAAATTACGCTCTTTCCGAAAGCTTTTCGCTGTATTCCGCGCGGAAGGCCGCAAACTCGCCAGCGTCCAGCGCGTCGCGGATGCGTTCCGCGAGCTTGTTGTAGAAATAGAGATTGTGCATCACCGCAAGGCGCAGCGCCAGCATCTCATCCGCTTTGAAGAGATGGCGCAGATAGGCGCGTGAGAAATTCCGGCAGGTCGGGCAGTCGCAGCGCTCGTCGATCGGGCGCTCGTCGAGCTTATATTTCTCGTTTTTCAGGTTGATCGCGCCGCCCCAGGTGAAGAGCTTGCCGTGGCGCGCGTTGCGCGCCGGCATCACGCAGTCAAAGAAGTCCACACCGCGCGCCACGCCCTCAATGATGTTCGACGGCGTGCCGACGCCCATCAGGTAGCGCGGCTTGTCCTGCGGCATATAGGGCTCGACCGCGTCGATGATGTCGTACATCACCTGCGTCGGCTCGCCGACCGCAAGGCCGCCGATGGCGTAGCCGTCGCAGTCGAGCTTCGCGATCTCCTTCATGTGCCAAACGCGCAGATCCTCAAAGGTCGCACCCTGATTGATGCCGAAAAGCATCTGCCCCGGGTTGACGGTATCCGGCAAGGAGTTTAACTTGTCATGCTCTGCCTTGCAGCGCTCCAGCCAGCGCAGCGTGCGCTCGCAGGAGTCCTTCGCGTACTTGTAGGGCGCCGGATTCTCCACGCACTCGTCGAAGGCCATCGCAATGTCGCTGCCAAGGTTGGACTGGATGCGCATACTCTCCTCCGGTCCCATGAAGATGCGGCGACCGTCAAGGTGGGAGGCAAAGGTGACACCCTCCTCCCTGATTTTGCGCAGCCCTGCAAGGGAGAACACCTGGAAGCCGCCGGAGTCCGTCAGGATCGGGCCGTCCCAGTGCATGAACTTATGCAGTCCGCCCATTTGGCGCACCACGTCGTCGCCCGGGCGGAGATGGAGATGGTAGGTGTTGGACAGCTCGATCTGACAGCCGAGCTCCTTGAGGTCCAGCGCGCTCACGCCGCCCTTGATCGCCGCCTGCGTGCCGACGTTCATGAAAACCGGCGTCTGCACCTCGCCGCCGTGGGCGCATTGGAATTTGCCGCGCCGGGCCTTGCCCTCGTATTTGATGATCTTGAACATAGCTCGTTCCTCACATTTTGTATATACAGAATATCGAATCGTATATGCAATGCATATACGATTCGTATGCATCAGGAGATGAACATCGCGTCGCCGAAGCTGAAGAAGCGGTAGCGTTCGCGCACCGCCTCCTCATAGGCGGCTAAAACGTGCTCGCGCCCCGCGAGCGCGCTCACCAGCATGATGAGCGTGGACTCCGGCAGGTGGAAATTCGTGACAAGCGCATCCATCACCTTGAAGCGGTAGCCCGGATAGATGTAAATATTCGTCCAGCCGCCGGTCGCGGTCATGGTGCCGTCCTCCCCCGCCCAGCTTTCAATGGTGCGGCAGGAGGTCGTGCCAACACAGATCACACGCCCGCCGTTTGCCTTCGTGCGGTTGATCAGATCCGCCGTCTCCTGCGGAATGGTGCAGTATTCGCTGTGCATATCGTGCTGCTCGATCTCGTCCTCCTTGACCGGTCGGAACGTGCCGAGCCCGACGTGCAGCGTCACATAGCCGACGCCGACGCCCTTGGCAGCGATCCTCTCCAGAAGCTCCGGCGTGAAGTGCAGACCCGCCGTGGGGGCCGCCGCCGAGCCGTTGACCTTGGAGTAGACAGTCTGGTAGCGCTCCTGGTCCTGCAGCTCCTCCTTGATGTAAGGCGGCAGCGGCATCTTGCCGAGCCGTTCGAGCACCTCAAGGAAAATTCCCTCGTAGTCGAAGCGTACCAGGCGGTTGCCGTCCGGCAGGACCTCGGCGATCTCCGCCGTCAGCTCGCCGTCGCCGAAGCTCACCCGCGCACCCTCGCGCAGGTGCTTGCCCGGACGCACAAGGCATTCCCACACCTTATCGCCCTTGTCCTGCAGCAGAAGCACCTCGCAGGCTCCGCCGCCGGGCAAACGGTGTCCCAGCAATCGCGCCGGCAGGACGCGGGAGTTATTCAGGATCAGGCAGTCCCCCGCCCTCAAAAAATCCGGCAGCTCATAAAAGTGGTGGTGCGACCACTCCCCCGTTGCCTTATCGAGACACAGCAGGCGCGACTCGTCGCGTTTTTCCAGCGGCGTCTGTGCGATCAGCTCCGGCGGGAGGTCGTAGTAAAAATCGCTTGTTTTCATCTTGCTTCTTTCCGCATCAGCTCAGCGTGATGCCCGTGTAATAGAAATTCAGAATGTCGCGGTAGGTATAGCCCTGCTCCGCCATGGCAAACGCGCCCCACTGGCTCATGCCAACGTTGTGGCCCCAGCCCGAGCCGGAGAAGGTGAAGGTATTGCTCGTGTTCGCACTCTTGCGCTCGAGCGACTGCACGCCGCCCGATGTAATGACGTAGGTATCCTTCGCACCGGCATTGTTCGGCGTGACCGTGCCGTCGCCGTCGATCACATACAGCCCACCCGTGCCGGTCACCGAGCTCTGTGCGTCGTTGACGTAGTAGGTGCTCGCGTCGCC